>Ga0265293_10007688_pt1 | contig 16436 bp, 10 predicted proteins | sample Munlanlewell138R_FD_192505 | JGI IMG/M metagenome (GOLD analysis project Ga0265293, IMG submission 192505) | Leachate microbial communities from a municipal landfill in Southern Ontario, Canada - Leachate well 138R | ecosystem: Engineered > Solid waste > Landfill > Unclassified | place: Canada...
ATGACTGGACTTATGTGGATTTAAGCTGGATTGAGATTGCCGACAGTCTTTTGTTTTATATATATTCTTCTGATTCAGGAGATTATGGAATTAATACTCCTGGATATTTTTGTATTGACAATTTTGCAGATACTTACCCTGAAAATATTCCGGAATTTAAAACCGATATTAAAACTGATTATTATATAAATTCCGGTGAAACTGTAAAATTAAATGCTTTTGTAAAAGGTGGAGTTCAGCCTTATAGTTTTGAGTGGTCAAATTATGAAGTTTTAGACCAAGCTGACAGCCAAACGCCAATTGCAAATGTTACAGAAAATACAAGTTTAACTCTTGTAGTAAAAGATGCAAAAGGAAATTCAAAAACAGAAACTGTGAATATTTGGCTTGATGCAACAAATATTTCCGAAAATAAAACTTTTGAAGCCAAAGTTTATTTTAATCAAAACAATATTTTAAATATTGACAGCGAAAAAGAGATAAATTCTTTAAAAATTTTTGATATAACTGGAAAACAAATTCCTATTAATTTTCACAAATCAAACAATGTAAATATAGATTTATCTTTTCTGCCACAGGGAGTTTACATTATTCGTTTAAGTGATGGTATTTCAAGTTATTCAACAAAAATTGTAAAATAAAATATTTAAGCAATGAAATTATCTTTATTATTTTTTGCTTTATTCTTATCGGTTTTTTCGCTTTTTGCACAAAATTTTCCGCAAGGCACAAATGCAATTCATAAAGATTCGTCCGTCATTGTTGCTTGGGCGGTATCTGCTATTGTTGAGCGTGGGTATATCAACATTTCAGATACTGCCTTTACTTATTCTGAGGCTGGAATTACTTCTAATAAAGCATGGAAAGGCCAAGTTGAAGATGCACTTGGAAAAGCTGACGGAAAAACTATTTCCTTAGGTGATGCTGGTTATATTATTTTAGAATTTGAAAATCCTATTTTTGACGGAGAAGGCCATGATTTTGTAGTTTTTGAAAATGCTCTATTTTCGCCACCAAATCAAACTCAGTTAGCTTTTATTGAGCTTGCTTTTGTTGAAGTTAGTAGTAATGGAGTTGATTTTGCAAGATTTCCTGCAATTTCACAATATCAATTTAATACTCAAATTTCTAGTTTCGAAGCTGTGGATAGAGATTATTTTACAAATTTTGCAGGAATTTACCCTGTATTTTATGGTGTGCCTTTTGATTTAGCAGAAATTGAAGACCCAAATGTAGATATTCAAAATATTACTCATATAAAAATTATTGATGTAGTAGGAAATATTAATCCGGAATTTGCTTCTTACGACTCCCAAGGAAATATTGTAAACGATGCTTGGCCAACTCCTTTTGCAAGTTGTGGTTTTGATTTAGATGCTGTTGGAGTAATTAATTCTACAAGTGATGTGAAAAATTTTAGTAAAAATAATTTTGAAATATATCCAAACCCAACAAAAGATTTTATAAAAATTAATTCAGAAAATAATATTCAAGAAATTTTTATTTTTGATAATCAAGCAAGAGTTTTAATTCATAAAAGAAATATAGAAAATAATAGCATTTTAGACCTAAGTAACTTAAATTCAGGAGTTTATTTTATTAAAATTTTCAGCAGAGATTTAGTTTTTACAAAAAAAATTATTAAATTTGATTAAGAAAACTTTCAATATTATCATAATTTTATTCTTTGGAAACTTTGTATTTTCACAAGAAATACATTTTCCAGACACAATAAAAATAATTGACGAAGTTTTTATTTATGCAGAAAAAAAACTTTCAGAAACTGGTCAGAAAATTAATAAAATTGATAGTCTAATTATTGAAACCAAACTTTTAAATGATGTTTCTGCTTTACTTTCTGAAAATTCTAGTATTTTTATAAAATCATACGGTAGGGGATCTATGGCAACAGCTTCGTTTAAGGGAACAAATGCTTCACACACCAAGCTTACCTGGAATAATATTGAGTTAAATTCTCCTTTAATGGGAATTGTTGATATGTCGCAAATTCCTGTTGCAATAAGTGAAAATATAAAACTTTATTATGGAGCATCTTCTTTAATTAAAAATTCAAACGCTTTGGGTGGATTAATTGAGCTAAATTCCACAACAAGCTGGTCTAAGGGCGTGAAAGCCAAAATTATAAGTCAACTTGCATCATATTCTTCTTATGATAATTTTGGCGAAATTAGGTTTGGAAACTCTAAAATTCAGTCTGTTACAAAATTTTATCATTCAACTTCAAAAAATAATTTTCCATTTTTAAATAATGATATTAGCGAGCAACAAATTGAATATCGACAAAATGCCGACTACTTAAAATATGGTTTTGTTCAAGAAGTTTATTTTAAACCAAATATACATAATCTTTTTTCCGTAAAATTTTGGAAACAATTATCAGACAGGGGAATTCCTGGTTTAACAAGCAACGAAGCTGGACCAAATAACAATAAAAACCGTCAAAATTCAAATTTGAATATTTATTCGACAAACTATACGCATTATGGTAAAAAAATTAGGTTTGAAATTAATCATGGGGCAAATTTTCAAAATTCAAATTATAAAAGCACAAATTATATTAATGGTATTGGCTTTTTAAATGTTGTTAATGCTTTTTCAAAATCAAATTCTATATTTAATTCAATTTCTTCTAAGTATAATATTAGTGATAAAACAGAGTTTAATTCGCAAATTAATTATAATTTTCATTTTGTAAATTCAGATGAAAGCATTTTAAATCAAACATTTACAGCAAAAAGACAAGAAGGGGGACTTAATATTTCTGTTTATTCAGAAATTCTTAAAAATTTAAAAACTGGTATTTTGCTTAGACAAGATTTTTACGATAAAACTTTAAGTCCTTTTATACCTTCACTTTCGGCAGAATACTTTTTTGAAAATAATTTGAGTGTACGTGCTTCTGTTTCAAGAAATTATAATTTACCAAGTTTAAATGATTTATATCTTAAACCTGGCGGTAATCCAAATTTAAAAGCTGAAATTGGAAATAGTTCAGATATTGGTCTTTCTTATTTTTTGAATATTAAGAATTTTTCTTTAAAAAGCGATTTTGACTTAAATTTCAGTAAAATAAACAATTGGATTTTATGGCGCCCCACAGCTATGGGTTATTGGGAACCTGATAATATTGAGGTAGTTATCGCTTCGGGTTGCGAAACTAATTTAATTTTTGAATATAAATTGAATAAGCTAAAATTTAAAAATATTGCAAATTATTCTTTTACGAAATCTGTTCGCAGCGATGAAAATGAAAATATGAATAATAATTCTCTTGGTAAGCAATTGCCTTATATTCCAAGGCATTCAGCAAATATATTTTCACAAATTTCTTGGCAAAACTTTTTCTTTTCTTATCAATGGACATATTTTAGCACAAGATACACAAGTTCTGCCGCAGAACCCGGAGTTTTAGTAAGTATTTATCCGTATTTTATGAATGATATTGGTTTTGGTAAAAATTTTTATTTTAAGAAAATTGATTTTTCTTTGAATTTCAAGATATATAATTTGTTTAATGAAAAATACAGGTCGGTTTTGTGGCAAGCTATGCCGGGACGAAATTACAGCTTACAATTAAGTATAAAACTAAAATGAAAGAAATGAAAATTATATATAAAGCTTTGTTTTTGTTCATACTGATTTCAAGTATTTTTATTTTTTCCTGCATGAAAGACGATTTTCGACCAATTAGCGAATTTAACACTAATTCAAGAGGTGTTTTTATTGTTTGTGAAGGAAATTTCATGTATGGAAACGCTTCTCTTTCGTATTATTCGCCACTTGAAAAGAAAATTGAAAACACTATTTTTATCCGAGCAAACGGAATACCCTTAGGCGATGTTGCCCAAAGTTTAACAATTCACAAAAACACAGCCTGGATAGTTATAAACAATAGTGGAAAGGTTTATGCAATAGATATTGATAATTTTAAAATTAAAGGGAAAATAACAGGCTTAGTTTCACCTAGATATATGCGTTTTGTAAATGAGCAAAAGGCTTATATTACTGATATGTACGCTAAAAATATTTATATTGTAAATCCTGAAAATTTCTCTTTAATAAAAACTATAAATATTGATGATGCTAGTGGAAATTTTTATAATCATTCTTCGGAGCAAATAGTAATTTATGAAGATAAATTATTTATAAACACTTGGTCTTACGATAATAAAATTTTAGTAATAAATACAAATACCGATGAATTAATTGATAGTATTGAAGTTTTTAAACAACCTAGAAAAATTATTGCTGACAAATACAAAAATCTTTGGGTCTTATGCGATGGGGGAGGTGAAAATTCTGATTATCAAGGCGATGCAGGTATTGTAAAAATAAATATGCAAACACACAAAATTGAAAATAGTTTTATTTTTCAGAATAAAGAGAATATAACTGATATGCAAATTAACAAAACTGGCGATACAATTTTTTATGTAAATAAAGATGTATTTAGATTTCACGTAAATTCTGCGAGTTTACCTGAAAAAGCTTGGATTAGTTCTGGAAATAAAAACATATATGCAATTGCACAAGACCCTTATAACTATGATTTTTACATTTCAGACGCTGTTGATTTTATGCAATCTGGCATGATTTATAGATTTAATTCAAATTTGTATTGCCTTGATAGCTTTGCAGTTGGGATAATTCCTAATTCCTTTGTTTTTAAATAAAGAGGGAAAGTCGAATTTATAGACTTTAGACTTTATAGACTTTCAACTTTATAGACTTTCTACTTTACAGACTTTCTACTTTACAGACTTTCGACTTTTAACTTCTTTTGAGCGTAGCGAAAACGAGAAGCCAAACAAAAAATGAATTCAAATTAGTATTTATTCTTTTTATTTAATTAAGTTTGCAGTTAATATTTTGAAACTTTATGAATACTAAGTTTATACATTCAAAAAAAATAAATATAATTCTTATTTTAAGCCTTTTGCTTTTCACTAGCATTATATATTTTGGAGTAAAAAAATTTGGTTTTGTAAATTGGGATGATGACGAAAATATTGTTACAAACCCGAGTCTCACAGAATTTAGTATCAATAATCTTCACAAACATTATTTAGACGATAGGTATAAAGCTATTGCGATATGGACTTTTATGGCTGAATATCAAGCTTTTGGACATAATTCAAAATATTATCATTTAAATAATTTACTGCTTCATTTACTTAATATTGTTTTAGTTTTTATTTTTATAAAAAAACTTATTCCAAAAAATAGATTTACTCCTTTAATTGTTAGCATTTTATTTGCTTTACATCCAGCATTTGTTGAGCCAATAGCTTGGGTTACAGGACGTAAAGATTTACTTTTTGTATTATTTAGTTTACTTTCTTTTCATAGTTATTTAAAATTTTTAAAATTAGAAAAGCGATATTTAAAATATTTAATCTTACTTCTTACAGGATTCTTGGTTTATTTAGCTAGTTTATCAAAAATTCAAGCAGTTACTTTACCCCTAGTTTTCTTTTTAATAGATTGGTTAAAATATAGAAAATTAAATTTTTCGAGTTTTTTGGAAAAACTAATTATATTTTTATTAATTATTGATATGTTTTATGCAATTTTAGTGATAATATCAATATTCTTAATACTATATTTATATAAACCTGTTTTTAAAATTATGTCCAAAAACATTTGGCTAAAAACAATATCAAGCATAATATTATTTTTAATAATTTTATTTTCGAAATATCATATAATGGGAATGGTAGAAAATCAATTAAAACACAGGTTTTTTTACTATTTAACAGAAATATTACTTTGGCTTAGCTACTTTTTTGTTTTATTTTTATTCTTTTTCAAAAATTATTCTAAAAAATTATCATTATTTTCAAAAAAAATGTTTCGATTTAAAAAGCTTAATATTTTAATTGCCAGTTTTATAGGAATTGTATTTATTTTAATTTTTCAATTTGACTATATAATTTTATATTTTCATAACTTACAAGGATTATGGAATATTACACCTGAGCATAGCAGTTATTTTAGTTTAAGCGAACGTTTTTTACTTCTTGGTTCAAGTTTATTTTATTATTTAAGCCGGTTTTTTTTATTAAAGTCCCAAGACCCAATGATACCCTATCCAAGTAGATTAGCTGATGCTTCCCTGCCAAGTTATTTAAGTTTTGAATTAATTGTAATTAGTATTATTTTAGGAATAAGTCTTTTTATTTTATTAAAATATTTTCGTAAAAAGCGTATTATTTGGTTTGGAATTTTGTTCTTTTTAATAAATATTGGCATAGTACTTCATATAATACCTATAGAAGGCAGGGTTTTGGTTGCCGACCGCTATACTTATTTATCTTATATTGGTTTATTTATAATAATTGGTTTAATTGCAGATTATTTCATCCAAAATAAAAAAGGGGCTATTGTTCTCGGAATTTTGGGTTTGTCTGTTATTTTCATGTCATACACGAGTTTTCAAGATAAAAAAACTTGGCAGAATTCTTTCACACTTTGGGAAAAAGCTTTAAAAACAAATCCCAAAAACCATTTCGCCATGTATAGTTTAGCTTTAGCAAAATTTAATGAAGCAAATAATATTAATTCTGCCGAGCAATGGTTAAACCAAGCTATAAGCTTAAAAGAAGATTTTATGTATTACAATAATCGGGGTAGGCTTCATTATGCAAAAAAAAATTATACATTAGCTTTAGATGATTTTGATAAGTCAATTTTATTAGATTCTAAAAGTTTTGCAGCATACAACAATCGTGGAGCGGTGCGTCAGCAATTTTGTGATTTTATTGGAGCATTTAAGGACTATAAAAAAGCTGTGGAAATAAAACCTGATTATCAAGACGCATTAAACAATTTAGAAAAAATAGAATATTTACTTAGCATAGATAGTCTTTTGTTTGATAAGAAAGAAAATAAAAATATTAGTGAAGCAGATATTTTGAACTTTGTTTTAAATAATTCTGAAAAAATGCTAAATACAGGTCAAAAGCCAAAAGCAATTTTATATTTAGAACAAGCCATAAAAATCATTCCAAATAATTATGAAATTTATGAAAAACTTGCTTTAATTTATCATTTAAACGATGAATTTACAGAGGCTAAGCTAGTTTATAATAATGGAATTAATACAATTGGAGATAATGAATATTTACTTTTAGGACGAGGCTTATTAAACATTCAGATTGGCGACACTATAAGTGCTTGCGAAGATTTTAGATTATCGGCAGAATTAGGAAACACAGAATCAGAAATGCTGAAAGAAGAGTTTTGTGGGAAAATTAGTTTTTAATTTCAATATTTCTAATCTTCCGAATAAACTGTAATATAAAAAACATCTTCCCATTGATTATCTTTAACATCACTAATAAAAACTTTTATTGGAATTTGAACACTATCTATGCCAGGGTAATTAACTTTTAAATGCATATTAAAATAATTATCTTCTAAGCTCCAAGCTTTTTCCTTAGCTTTAATATTTCCATAATACATATAATTAAATGAGCTAAAAGTCAGGATTATTATTGATTTGCATTCGATTTTTGCCTTAACGCCAATAGCATTTTCTTCGCCTGTATTTTTTAAACATATATCTAAGACTATATCTTCTCCGGGATTTATAATTCCATCTCCATTAGTATCTTCAGTAATTTTATATGAATCAAATTCAATTAGAACATTTTCGCCTGAATAAGGAGCATTATAATTAATATCTAATGGATTATCACGTGGCAATTCATAGCCTTCAAAAAAATCTTCGCAAGAAGTAAACAAAATACTTGCTAAAACCAAAAACAAAATATATCTTAATATTTCTTTCATCTTAAAAAGTATAAGTAAAACTTAGCTCAGTGATATTAAATTCAGTAAGGTAATTTAAACCAAATTTATATTTATCCTTATTAAACTTATTTTTATTACTCATCCCTATCTTATAAACCCACAAAATATCATAAATCCAAATTGCTCCGGCACTTATTATTGAAACTAAATAAGCTTGATGCCAAAGGTTTGCGTTATCATAGTGATAATCCATAAAAAATTGACTTGTCGCCAAATGATATTTTTCATATTCTAAATTTGAAGCAATTTTACAAGCAACACCTAAAGTAATAAATCCATAAGTTGAAAGTGCAGTTAAAACACCAGATTTTGAGCCATTACTAACTCTATGATCTCCTAAACCCGGGATTATAACTGATAATAAAGCATTATAAGGTCCATCTTTTGTGTTTTTAGCCGAAAAATGATCTTTATTTATAACATTAGAGATTATTTCTTTTTGTTTAGATTTTTCATCTTCATAATCCTTTGCTTCAGTAATGTAAAAATCAAATTTCCATTCATTTTTCTTTCCTGCTTCAACTTTAATATTTTCTTTAAGTTTTAAATCTGAATAAACTAATTCAATTTCATGTTCACCTAATGGTAAAAAACTATGATAAGGGGTTTTACCTATAAATTCGCCATATAAATATACTTCAGCTTTTGATGGGTTGGTATTTATTTTCACCTTCTCTTCATCGGATAAATGCTCCTCAATAAAAGTAGTTTCGTTTAACTCAATTTCCACATTTTTAACTAAATAAATTGCATTATTTTTTTTAATTTTTAACTCGTGATTTCCAATCAACAAATTTTTAATTGTTATTGGACTTGTACCAAAATATTCATTATCAACAAAAACTTCAAAATCTGGAGGATGAGTAATTAATTCTAAATTTCCTATTTTTGGCTTAGGGCTTAACAAAATATCAAGTTCCTGTCCATCAGTAAGTTGTATAGTTTTGCTATCAGTATAATAATTTTCTTTTCTAGCTTCAACAGTATATACACCAGAAGTTTTCCGCAAAACAATAGGATATGTAGTTTGTTTTTGATTATCAACATAAATATCTGCAAGTGGTTCAGAAGTAATTTTCAAAATAGCATAAGCTGCTTGCATATCTACAACAAGTTTTGTTTCTTTGCCGTCTTCAATTACAACTTCTTGAGTTACATCATAATACAAATCTTTTTTTATACTAACACTATGTTTTCCGCTAAGTATTTTATTAAATTCACAAGGCGTTGTTCGGTTCATAGGTCTTCCATTAAGAATAACTTGTGCATCATCTTCTGGTTTTGTAATAATTGAAAGAGAGCCAAAATTTGGTTTAAGCTCAGATTCTATTCTATATTTATCTTCCTCGCCTGTCAATTCAAACACTCCAACTTCTTTGTGATACATTGGTAAGTCTATAGTATATTTATATTTTCCTAAACTAAATTTTCCTGAATATGGAGTTTTACCAACAGGTTTGTCCTCTATATAAACGCTTGCTCCTTCTGGTTCTGAAATAACTACAAGCCACTGTGTTAAAATTTCCGTTTCTTCAATTGTAGTAACAACTTTTCCTGTGCTAAGCTTCATAATATAAACTGTTGCTTTATCAATTTTTTCAGGAAATACATAATCGCGTAAAATTCCAAGTTGTGGATGTTTTATTGTAATTCTTGTTAAGCCCCAAGGTACATAAACCCAATATTCGCCGGTTTTTCTTTCTGCTTTTACAATTCCTAGACTTCCGCCTTCAAATTCAAAATTTGTTTCTGTAGTTTCAATTTTTAATAATGCTGCAATATCTCCATTTTGGTCTTTTACAGGAGCGTGAACACGTGCATCTAAATCATTATCTTTTCTTTCAAAAGAAAGAACTGAAATATTTTGAGACAAGCTTAAAAAACTAAAAAATGTCAATATAATACTTAAAAAAGCTCTCACAATATTAAAAATTTTTACAAACTTAAGAAAAATAACCCAAAAACTATACCGAAAAATAAAAAAAATTAACGAATTCCGGCACTTCTTAATGCTTGATGATATTTTCTAGCATTAGCTTCGTGTTGGGCATTTGTAACAGCAAAAACATGATAGCCTGAAAAATCATCCTTAGCACAGAAAAATTTATAATTATGTTTTTCATAATTTAAAACAGCATCAATAGAAGAAATTGAAGGAATATTTATTGGGCCTGGTGGCAAACCAGAATATTTATAAGTATTATAAGGAGAGTTAATTTCTAAATGTTTATTTAAAACTCTTTTTAAAAAAAAATCTCCTGTAGCATAAACAACTGTAGGGTCGGCTTGTAAAAGCATTCCAATATTTAATCTATTAATATATACTCCGGCAATACGAGCTTTTTCATCATTTTTTTGAGTTTCAGCCTCAACAATAGAAGCCAAAGTAGATACTTCTGATTGTGAAAATCCAAGATTTGCAGCTTTTTGCTTACGCTCTTCTGTCCAAAAGTTTTTATATTCTTTTGCCATTCTTTCTACAAACTGTTCAGCCGAAGTATTCCAATAAAACTCATAAGAATTTGGAATAAACATTGCTAAAAAAGTATTTTCATTAAAACCATATTTTTGAGCCAAATCTTGTGATTTTAATAATTGAACAATTTCTAAAGAATCGGCTTCAATATTTACTGCCACTTTTCCTGCTAAAATATCAAGACTTCTAAGAGATATAAAACTTACTTTTACAGGTGTTTGCTTACCACTTCGCAATAAATTAACTAAATCATTATTAGACATTCCATTTCTAATTTCGTAACGACCTGCCAAAACTTTTGAGGGATAATTTTTCTTTTCAGCAACAAACTTAAAAGACTCAATATCTTTTATATAGGCTGAATTTTCAAGAATTTGCAAAACAGCTTCATAATCAGAATTTGAAGGAATATATAAATATGCCGTATTTTCTTTTAATTCAACATTTGCTGAAAAAACAAAATCATAATATTTTTTACCAAAAAAAACTGTAATTACGGCTATAATAAAAAAAGCAACTAAAATTATCAGTAATATTTTCTTTTTTTTGCTCATTATTTAAAAATTAAATTATCGTTTGCAAAAATATCAGTTTTATTCATAAATCAAATATTTACTTCTAATAGTTTTAAAATTTTCCAAACCAATCTTCCAAGTTTCTCTAATTTGAGTTTCGCTAAGTCCATTTTCAATTTGTTTTCTAAATTCTGCACTTCCTGAAAGTAATTCTAAAGAGTTTGATTTTTTGAAAAATTCATCTTTTTCGGGAAACAAGTCGTAAGTTTTAATTAATAAATCCAAATTCAATTGATTTTCTTTAATATCGAAAATAGATTCTGATTCTGATAAATCAAAGCCAAAACATTTTTCTCCATTAAGAACAGGATTTGTGGCTCCTTCGTTAGGCATAGGCGTAAATTCAAAACTTGCTTGTTCTATATTTTTCAACAAAGGATGACCAATAATTTGGAATTGCTTATTTGTTCCTCTACCAAGACTTAAATTTGTAGCTTCAAAAAAACACAAACTTGGATATAATTCAACAGACCTATCATTTGGTAAATTTGGTGAAGGCTTTACAGGTAAAGAATATTTAGAATTATGATTATAGTTTTTGCAAGGAATAACAATTAGCTCACATTTTATTCCATTATTTAACCAATTTTCTCCATTTATCATTTTTCCATATTCTCCAATAGTCATTCCGTAAACCACAGGTACAGGGTGCATTCCAATAAAGGAGCGATAATTTGCAGTATCTAAAACACAGCCATCTATATAATGAGCATTTGGGTTTGGTCTATCTAAAATTATTAAGGGAATATTTTCTTCGGCACAAGCTTCCATAACATAATGCAAAGTTGAAATATAAGTATAAAACCTCACACCTACATCTTGTAAATCAAAAATACAAATATCAAAATCTTGCATTTGCTTAGGCAAGGGCTTTTTATTATTTCCATAAAGAGAAATTATTGGTAAACCAGTTTTATCATCAATACTATTATCAACTTTTGCACCTGCATCTGCAGTTCCTCTAAAACCATGTTCAGGACAAAAAACTTTGACAATATTTAAGCCTAAACTTATTAAAGTGTCAGCTAAATGTACATCATTTACAAGTCCGGTTTGATTTGAAACGATAGCAATTTTTTTATCTAAAAGTAAATCTAAATATTCATCAGTTTGGTAAATTCCAGGTAAAATAATGCTATCTGTAATTATTTCTGTATTTTTTTTATTTACTGAAACTCTTGGTTTAGCAGTATTATTACAACAAATAAAGCTTAAAGAGATTAAAATTGGTAAAAAATGACTTTTTTTCATAAAACTAATGTTTTTAACAAAAATAGCTGAAATTATTTTCACAAAAATACTTTTCAAAATAATTTAAAAACAAAGTATTGTTAATTAAAAATGCAAAGGGGAGGAAATTGTAAAATTTTAATTTGCATAGAGATTAATTTGGATTTGAATAAAATGTGTTGCATATTTGAGACCTTATGGAACTCGAAATGTCAAGGGTGGGTATAGCTGCCGATGCTTCGGGTTTTCTTTTTATAAACTGCGTATAGTTGCTCAAACCCATTTCTGTGCTGTTCAAAGTTTCTGTTAAAAACTTTTAAATCATTTGTTATGTTAGCTTTTACTCCTCTGCTTATTTTGTTTGCAATATTTTTTTTGTTTTTTTTTAACCTATTCTTTATTTTCGCCCAATTCTCTTTTTAATAAGCTTGACTTATAAAAATACTTAATATTGTGTTAAATAAAAAAAAGTAATTGTTTTTATACCTATTTTTGGACAAAGAACTAAATTTATATTTTTATGAAATTTTATTTTTACACTTTTATCATTTTTTCAATATTTTTAATTACTGTTATATCTTGTAACACAACAAAAACTAAAAAAATGGATTTTGAATTAACTTATCCTGAAACAAGGGTTTCGGATGTAACAGATGAATATTTCGGAATTGAAGTATTGGATCCTTATCGCTGGTTAGAAGACGATAATTCTGAAGAAACAGCTGAATGGGTAAAAGCTCAAAATGAGATAAGCTTTAAATATTTAGAAGCTATTCCATATAGAGAAAAAATTAAAGACAGGCTACTTAAACTATGGGATTACCCAAAAGTTTCGGCACCAGTAAAAAAAGCAGGACTTTATTTTTACTTTAAAAATGACGGTTTGCAAAACCAAAATGTTTTATACTATAAAACTGATTTGAATGCAGAAGAAGTTGAATTATTAGATCCTAATAATTTTGACAAAGAAGGAACTGTTTCGCTTTCAAATATATCTATTTCGCCAGACGGCAAGTATTTAGGATATGCTATTTCGCGTGCTGGCTCTGATTGGCAAGAAATATTAATTAAAGATATAGAAAGTTTAAAAGACCTTGACGATCATCTTAAATGGGTGAAATTTTCGTCTATTGCATGGTCAGATAATGGATTTTATTACACAAAATATCCTGAACCTGAAAAAGGACAGGAACTTTCAGGTGTGAACACAAATTCAAAAATATATTTTCATAAAGTTGGAACAGAGCAAAGCATGGATATTTTAGTTTATGAAGACAGCAAAAATCCAGAAGTTGGATATTCTGCCTATGTTACTGATGATAAAAAACATTTAATAATATATGCAACAAAATCCACTTCGGGCAATGCCCTATATTATCAAAATATTGAAAAACCAAACTCAGCATTTATTAAACTTATAGAAGATTTTGATAATGATTATTCTGTAGTTTCTTCAAAAGACAATAAATTTTATGTCTATACCAACTATCAAGCTCCAATGTATAAAATGATAGAAATAGATTTAAACAAAAGAGATAGGAAATTTTGGAAAGATGTAATTTCAGAAACTAGTAGCGTTTTGCAGACAGTAAGTTATATTGGCGAAAGATTTATTGCAAACTATATGGTTGATGCTCATTCTCTTATTAAAATATTTGACGAGCAAGGAGAATTTTTACATGATTTAGATAATGAAGAAATTGGTTCTATATCTGGTTTTTCAGGAGATGAAGACAGTGATTTAACTTTCTACACTTTTACTTCATTTACAAGTCCAGCACTTATATATTCTTATGATATAAAAAACAATAAATCTAAGGTTTATGATAAAGCTAAGATAAATTTCAATTCAGAAGATTATATTACAAAACAAATATTTTACAGATCAAAAGACGGCACAAAAGTTCCAATGTTTATTGTACATAAAAAAGGCATTGTATTAGACGGTAAAAATCCAACTTTATTATACGGTTATGGAGGTTTTAATATTTCACTAACTCCTTCATTTAGTATATCGCGTTGTGTTTGGTTAGAACAAGGTGGCATTGTAGCTATTCCTAATATTAGAGGTGGTGGCGAATATGGAGAAGACTGGCATAAAGCAGGTACAATAATGAAAAAGCAAAATGTTTTTGATGATTTTATTGCAGCAGCAGAATATTTAATTTCAAATAAATATACTTCTCCTCAAAGACTTGCAATTCAGGGAGGTTCTAATGGCGGGTTATTAGTTGGAGCAGTTACAAACCAAAGACCAGATTTATTTGCAGTAGCACTACCTGCTGTTGGTGTAATGGACATGCTTAGATACCACAAATTTACAATTGGTAGATATTGGGCGACAGATTATGGAACTAGCGAAGATAGTAAAGAAATGTTTGAATATTTACATAAATATTCTCCTGTTCATAATATAAAATCAGATGTAGAATATCCTGCTGTTTTAGTTACTACTGGCGACCACGACGATAGAGTTGTACCGGCTCACTCATTCAAATATATTTCTACTTTACAAGCAAATTACAAAGGTAAAAATCCTGTGCTAATTAGAATTGAAACTCAAGCCGGGCATGGTGCAGGAAAACCTACAAAAAAAATAATAGAAGAAATTGCAGATACATATGCTTTCACTTTTTACAATATGGAATTTACACCAGTATTCGAGTAAAATGTTTTTTTTCATAATTAGTTAATAAATAAAAAGTCCGAATTTTAAAACTCGGACTTTTTACTTATATTTTTTTTGTATATTAGCACAAAAATTAATTTCTAATTTATTAAAATTTTATTTATGAAAAAATATTCAATTATAATTATTGCTATACTAGGTTTTAGCATGATTTTTTCTTCCTGTAAAAAATACGAAGAAGGTCCCTCATTTACTTTACTTACTGCTAAAAAAAGAATTGTCGGCATTTGGACTTTAAACAATGCTAAATATAATAATGTTGAAATCGACTTAAATGATATGCAAGCATTATTTGATAGTTTTAATTTAAGTGATCTTGATTTTGACACCGAGTTTAGTGAAGATATGCCAATTGATTTAAGTCAGATATCCTTAAAAACTGTAAAATTAAACCTTAAAAAAGATGAAACCGGATATTTAAGTTTTGAATTTGTTTATGGAATATTTCCTATGCCTGCATATAGTCAAGCAATTAAATGGGAATTTAGTGAGAAAAAAGATGATTTAGTTATAAAAGTAGAAAACCTTGCGGAAGATCAAAATTTTAAAATCCTAAAATTAACAAAAGAAGATTTGTATTTAGAAAGAACAGACACAAACCTTGGTGTAGCAAGTATTTTTAATTTTGAGTTTGAAAAAGACTAGGAATTTTGCGAATGCAAGCTTAAATTAAATATTAAAATACAAATTGTGTATTAATTAAAAATGATTAATAGAATTTACAATTTTCTACCTCCATTTTTAAAACGTTTTGTTGTTTTTATACACCGCGAGTTTAGGTTGATTATTTTTGATTTAAGAAAAAACAAAAATTATAAAAATTGTTCTAAAATTTCTAAAAAGGTTTTTGAAGAATTTAATCAATCACGGCACTATGGACCATTAAAAGAGATATGTTATGCTCCACATACAAGTATGTTTTTTTCTCGTTCAGGACTCGTTTCTCCTTGTTATGCTTCCTATAATGACAATTCTTCACATATTTCTAAAAATTCAATAAAAGACATTTGGTTTTCAGGGAGTATAAATGAAATAAGAAAACAACATTCTACTTGTGATTTATCCATATCATGCGGTTTTTGTGAAAATTTACTGAATTCAGCTTCTTATAAAACAGCATTAATTAATAAATATGAACACTATGCTTTTTCAAAATCCAAATATCCAAAAATTATGGAGTTTGAGCTTTCAAACAAATGTAATTTAGCTTGTATAATGTGCGATGCAAACTTATCTTCAAGTATAGAAAAAAAAGAAAAAAACGAAATTACAGAAAATAAATTTTATAAGGAAAAGTTTTTTGAAGAATTAAAAGAATTTATTCCACATTTACAACTTGCAGAATTTACTGGTGGCGACCCTTTTATGATTGAAGAATATTACAGAATTTGGGATATGATAGTTGAATTAAATCCAAAATGTAAAATTTTAATAACTACAAACGCAAATACAATGAATCCGAGAATTGAGGAATTAATGAATAAGCATAAAAACTTAAATTTTAATATCTCGATTGACTCATTAGAAAAAGAAAATTATGAAAAAATTCGAGTGAATGGAAATTTTGATTATGCAATAAAAAATATTCAAAAATTTATCAATTATTGCAAAAAGAATAAAACTCATCTAA
>Ga0265293_10007689_pt1 | contig 16434 bp, 14 predicted proteins | sample Munlanlewell138R_FD_192505 | JGI IMG/M metagenome (GOLD analysis project Ga0265293, IMG submission 192505) | Leachate microbial communities from a municipal landfill in Southern Ontario, Canada - Leachate well 138R | ecosystem: Engineered > Solid waste > Landfill > Unclassified | place: Canada...
TTGATAAAACAACTCATGGGGATATCCTATCTAGAGTCACTAACGACATAGATACAGTTGCCCAAAACTTAAACCAAGGTTTAATGCAAGTTTTAACAGCATTAATTACCATCCTTGGGGTAATAGTTATGATGATCAGCATCAGTTGGTTGATGAGCTTAGTAACACTACTAATTTTACCAATTGCTATGTTCTACATCTCCCGTGTTGTTAAATACTCTCAACGCCACTTTGTTCAACAACAAGAAGATTTAGGAAATATTAACTCAATTGTTGAAGAGAGTTATGCAGGACACGTTGTCATTAAAGCTTTCAATGGGGAAAAAGAGACTTTAAAGAAATTTAACAATACAAACGAAAAGCTTTATGACTCTGCTTGGAAAAGTCAGTTCTTCTCAGGGTTAATGATGCCAGTTATGCAAGGGCTTGGAGATTTAGGATATGTAGCAATTGCCCTTTTGGGTGGAGTTTTAGTTGCCAACGGATCACTACCAATTGGAGACATCCAAGCTTTTATCCAATACATAAGAAACTTCATGCAACCAATTAGTAGAGTTGCCCAAGTTACCAACATGTTGCAATCAACTGTTGCAGCAGCTGAAAGAGTTTATGAGTTTTTGGAAACTGAAGATGAAGTTGATGAACCAACAAGTTGTACTATTACAAAGTTTAAAGGAAGAGTTGAGTTTGAAAACTTAAAATTTGGCTACGATAAAGATAACTTAGTAATTAAAGATTTCACAGCTAACATTGAACCAGGGATGAAAGTTGCCATAGTTGGTCCAACTGGAGCTGGTAAGACAACTTTAGTAAAACTGTTGATGAGATTCTACGATTATCAAAGTGGAACTATTAAAATTGATGGCAATGCCATTACCACTTTTTCTCGAGGCGATTTAAGAAGTCACTTTGCAATGGTCTTACAAGATGCCTGGCTCTTTAGTGGCACTATTAAAGAGAACATCATCTATGGAAAGTTGGATGCTAGTGACAAAGAGGTTGTTGCTGCAGCTAAAGCTGCCCACATCGATCACTTTATCGATACCCTCCCTGGTGGTTACGATATGGTTATTAACGAAGAGTCTACCAACATCTCTCAAGGGCAAAAACAGCTTATTACAATTGCACGCGCCTTATTAGCCAACCCAAGTATTCTAATATTGGATGAAGCTACAAGTAACGTAGATACTAGGACCGAGATTCTAATTCAAGAGGCTATGGAGAACTTGATGGCAAACAGAACAAGCTTTGTGATAGCCCACCGCCTCTCTACAATTAGAAATGCTGATGTAATTTTAGTACTCAGAGATGGAGATATAGTTGAAACAGGAACGCACGACCAATTAATTGAACAACAAGGATTTTATTGGGAGTTGTACCAAGCACAGTTTGAGAAAGTGGCTTTATAAATGAATGAAACTTCACATCTTGATAGTCGTTGGACTCAACGATTATCAAGTTTCTCTAAAGCTCTTTCTCAACTTGAATCGGCAGTAGTGTTGTCAAAACAAAGAGCTCTAACACAATTAGAACAACTTGGTCTTCTCCATACTTTCGAATTCACCTTTGAATTGGGTTGGGAAACCATACAAGAGTATCTGAAAGACCAAGGAGAACAAAACATAGATAGCTCAAAAGAGAGTGTTAGAAGAGCATTTACAATTGGGTTAATAGATAATGGGCAGCAGTGGATGAATATGATTGGTGATTACAATATGAGCAGTGAGACCTTCAATTCAGAAGTTGTTAACAATATTTTAAACACGCACATTTACACTTTTAAAGAACTCCAACAAGTGTTAAGTCTCCTTTTAATAAATTAATTTATTAATTTTAAAAGGTATTGTATTCACAGAACAAATTCTCCCCCTCTTGTAAAAGTTATAACAACATAATACCCTTGTTGTTGAAGTTGTAAGATTGTAGATGTGTGATATATTAGAAACTTAATACTATTAAATTAGTGGGTGGGAGGCGGCAATGACTGTTGGCTTAGATGTTGGGTCAACAACCATAAAATGTGTAGTTTTAGACGACTACGGCAATATTGTTTTTTCACACTATGAGCGCCACCTTGCCCAAATTGTTAATCAAACAGCAGAACTGCTACAAAAAATAAAAGATCAATTTTTAATAGATGGAAAAGCCCCCCTTATGATAAGTGGCTCTGCCGCTATGGGGGTGGCAGATCGAGTCTCACTCCCTTTCATCCAAGAAGTTTATGCTACCCGCATTGCAGCTAGTAGATTGATGCCCTCCACCGATGTGATTATTGAACTAGGGGGAGAGGATGCAAAAATCCTCTATCTTAGTGGTGGAATGGATGTGAGGATGAATGGTTCTTGTGCTGGAGGCACAGGAGCTTTCATTGACCAAATGGCCTCCTTGTTAGAAATCTCTGCTTCTGAATTAGATGAGGCTGCCTCTTTAGCAGAAAAAACATATACAGTTGCTTCTCGTTGTGGAGTATTTGCCAAAAGTGATATTCAACCTCTTTTAAATCAAGGAGCTCAAAAAGAGGATATAGCTCTTTCAGTTCTGTATGCAGTAGTGAACCAAACAATTGCAGCCTTAGCTCAAGGGCGTCCCATAAAAGGAAACATAGCTTACCTTGGAGGCCCACTAACCTTTATGGATCAACTAAGAAAAGCTTTTGATACTGTCTTAGAAACTCAAGGAGTTTGTCCAGAAAATTCTCTATTTTATGTTGCTTTGGGGGCAGCTTATTCAGCAACAACTATAATTGATTTTGATGAAGCTATTGCTAATTTGAAAAAAGATCAAGCTGTAACTCCAGTGGTCTCTATTGCTCCCCTATTTCAAAATGAAGATCAATACAACTCATTTATAACTCGTCACAATAAAAATAAAGTCCCAACAACAACTTTTGATCCAAATAAAACTTACTATTTAGGAATTGATGCAGGGTCCACTACAGTTAAAACAACTTTAATTGATCAAGATAACTACATAGTCTTTACCTCTTATCAAAATAATAATGGAAACCCTGTTCCAATTATTAAACGCAACTTAAAGGCAATTTACAAACAATTTCCAAACATAAAAATTGGGGGAAGTGGGGTTACTGGTTACGGTGAAGATATCATTAGAAACGCTTTTTCAGTTGATATTGGCTTAGTAGAAACTGTTGCCCACTACACTGCGGCAAAACACTTTATGGAAGATGTTGAGTTTGTTATTGATATTGGGGGACAAGATATTAAGTGTTTTAAAATCCGTAATGGCTCAATTGATAACATCTTTTTAAATGAAGCGTGCTCTAGTGGTTGTGGCTCATTTTTACAAACGTTTGCCCAAGCACTAGATTACGATGTAAAAGAATTTGCCAAGTTAGGCTTATTTGCCCCCTATCCAGTTGATTTAGGCTCTAGATGTACTGTCTTTATGAACTCCTCAGTTAAACAAGCCCAAAAAGAGGGATTCTCTGTTGGTGATATTAGTGCAGGACTATCAATCAGCGTTGTTAAAAACGCAATTTATAAAGTTATAAGGGCCCCTAGTAGCGATGCTTTAGGTAAAAAGATCGTTGTCCAAGGGGGAACCTTTTACAACGATGCAGTTTTAAGGGCCTTTGAACAAGAGTTAGGGTGTGAAGTAATTAGACCTAACATCGCAGGTTTAATGGGCTCTTACGGAGCTGCCCTTTTTGCTAAAGAACATATTAAAGTTCCTTCAACTCTAATAGATCAAGAATCTTTAAAAGAGTTCTCCCATAAAGTTAAAGTTGCCACTTGTGGATTGTGTACCAACAACTGCCGTTTAACTATCAGCACCTTTAGTAACGGTAAACGATACATCAGTGGTAACAGATGTGAACGCCCTGTCACCCACAAAAGTGAACGAGATGATTTGAATATCTACAAATGGAAATTAAAAGAACTCGATAATTTAAATATCTATCTCGATGATAACGAAGTTGATGAAAACACCATTGGCATTCCTTTAGTTCTTAACATCTACGAACTAATTTATTTTTACAAACCATTTTTTGAAGCTCTTGGAAAGAAAGTTGTTGTCACCAACCCCTCAACTAGAAAAACCTACTTAGAAGGACAAGCTACAATTCCAAGTGACACAGTTTGCTACCCTGCTAAAATTGCCCACGGTCATATTCAGCAACTTTTGGATAAGAAAGTTAAAAATATATTTTACCCATCGATGACTTACAACTTAGATGAGAAACTTGGTGATAATCACTTCAACTGCCCAGTCGTTGCCTACTACCCAGAAGTTTTAGGGGCAAACATTGAACAACTTAAAAAGGTTAATTTTATAAATCCCCACATAGGGCTCCATAGGAAAAAAGATTTCATTGATAAAATAGGAGGACTTTTAGAGCCTTACATTGGCAAAGTTAAAAAGTCTTTAATTAAAGAGGGAGTTGATAAAGGATTTACCAGTTACACCAACTACTTAAACAAACAACAAGAGATGGGTAAGAAGATTATCGACGCTGCCCGTATTGAAAATAAAAACATAATCGTACTAGCAGGTAGACCTTATCATGCAGATCCTGGAATCAACCACGGAATTGATAAACTTATTAGTGGTTTTGATACAGCAGTAGTTAGTGAAGATGCCCTTTTACCGCCCTCTAAAAAGTTTAAAGTTAATGTTTTAAATCAGTGGACTTACCACAGTAGGTTGTACAATGCAGCTAAAGTTATTGATAAAGAGGATGATATGCACCTAGTACAACTAGTCTCTTTTGGATGTGGTTTGGATGCAGTAACTAGTGATGAGGTTCGTGACATCTTAGAAGACCAAGACAAAATGTATACCCAAATTAAAATTGATGAGATTACAAACTTAGGGGCAGTGAAAATACGCTTTAGAAGCTTGTTATCGGCAATAGAGCAACAAAAGGAGAACTCTTATGGCAGTAGAAGGGCCTAAATTTACCCGTCAAATGAGAGAAACTCACACAATCTTAGTCCCCTCTATGGCCAATATTCAATTTGCTTTATTAGAAAAAGCTTTAAAGTATCAAGGCTACAACGTTAAACTTTTAACTAACGAAGGTTCTCAAGTTATCCACAAAGGACTAAAGTTTGTTCATAACGACACTTGCTATCCAGCTCTGTTAGTAATTGGACAACTCATCGATGCCTTAGATAGCAACACTTACGACTTAGATAAAGTTGCTTTGGCAATTAGTCAAACAGGGGGTGGCTGTAGAGCAAGTAACTACATCTATCTTTTAAGAAAAGCACTTGATCAAGCAGGGTATAAAAACATCCCAATTGTCTCATTAAACTTAGCGGGGATGAATAAAGAAGAGGGTTTTCAAATAACACTCTCAATGTTAGTTCAAGGAATCTACTCTTTAGCTTTAGGGGATACTTTGATGTATTTAAAAAACCAAGTTCAACCCTATTTAGTAAATAAGAAAGATGCTCATAAACTAGTAGCCAAATGGATTGAAAAATTGGGCTCTCAAAAAAGACAAACTTTTAGAAGTTATAAGAAACACACACTTCAGATGGTTAAAGAGTTCTCTGAATTAAAAGTTGATTACTCACGCCATGTTATAAAAGTTGGAGTAGTTGGTGAAATTTATATGAAGTATGCCCCACTAGGAAATAATCACTTAGAAGATTTTTTGGAGCAACAAGAGTGTGAGGTTATGATTCCTGGGATTTTAGGCTTTGTAATGTATGGAATTTATAACCAAGTGGAGAACATCAATTTATATGGGGGTTCTTTTATTAAAAAGCTCTTTTTTAAATGGGTTTTAAACTATCTACTTAAAAGAGAGGCGCTCTTTTTAAAAGCAGCTAGCACTAATAAAAACTTTGTTGTTCCAAAGCCTTTTACCCACACTATAAAAACAGGGCGCGAAATGATAAATCTAGGAACAAAAATGGGAGAAGGGTGGCTTCTTACTGCTGAGATGGCTGATTTAGCCTCATTAGGTTATAAAAACATAATTTGCGTTCAACCTTTTGGGTGTTTACCAAATCACATAGTTGGAAAAGGGATGATTGCAAAGATGAAAGAGCGCGATCAAAGTGCTAACATAGTGCCCATAGATTACGATCCAGGGGCCACAAGAGTTAACCAAGAAAACAGAATCAAGTTGATGTTAGCTGTAGCCAACGAGACAAACTAAACTATCTAATTGAATTCTATTAAATGAGATGGTATATTGCGCCCATGGAATATAAACAAAGAACTGTTACATGTGGCCAATTAAGAAAAAGTGATGCCAACAAAAAAGTTGTCTTAAATGGGTGGGTTCATAGAATCCGTAACCATGGTGCAATTCACTTCATAAACCTGCGTGATCGCTACGGTATTACCCAAGTAGTTGTTGGTGATAACGCCTCTAAAGAGTTAGAACAAATTGCCTCCTCATTGCACTCTGAGTATTGCATAAGTGTTGAAGGGATTGTCCATCAACGCCCCGATGAGATGATCAACAAAGAGATGGCAACAGGTGAAATTGAGGTTGAAGTTACCTCGATAGAAATTTTAAGCACTTGTGAGACTCCCCCATTTGTTATTTCAGATGAAAGTGATGCTAAAGAGGATACCCGCTTACGTTATCGCTATTTAGATTTACGCTCCACTGGTATGCAAAAAAGAATCGCTTTAAGGCACAACTTTATTAAAGCTATTAGAGAGTTTTTGTGGGAAAGAGATTTTTATGAGATTGAAACTCCCACTTTAATACGTTCCACCCCTGAAGGGGCTCGCGACTTTTTAGTTCCATCACGCCACTATCCAGGTAAGTTTTATGCCCTACCCCAAAGTCCACAACTTTTAAAACAGTTGTTGATGGTTGGTGGGTACGACAAATATTTCCAAATAGCTCGCTGTTACAGAGACGAAGATGCTCGAGGAGATCGCCAACTTGAGTTTACCCAACTCGACATGGAACTGAGCTTTGTTAAAAGGGATGAAGTTCTTTTATTGATGGAACAACTTTTTAACTACACCTTTAAGCAAACACTCAACGTAGATCTACCTGAAAAATTTAGACGCCTAAGTTGGTTTGAAGCTTTAGATACCTACGGAGTTGATAAACCAGATCTTCGTTATGATGTTAAATTAGTTGATGTAGCAGAACTTGCCAATCAATCAGATTTTAAAACTTTTAAAGATATCTTAGCCAATGGAGGCTCTATTAAGGGCCTTAAAGTTCCTTTCAGTGACGATGTTGCTTTTAGCCGCCGTTATATCCAAGAACTTGAAGAGAGTGCAAAAGTTTATGGTGCTAAAGGTCTTGCTTGGATGAAAGTTGCCTCTTCTACCACCTTAGAAGGGGGAGTAGCTAAGTTCTTTGAAAACTTACATCAAGATTTCATTGAAAAATTTGATGCTAAAGAGGGAGATATGTTGGTCTTTGTTGCCGACAGTTGGAAAACAACTTGTGCCTCTTTAGGAGCTGTTCGAACTAAAGTTGCCAAAGATTTAAAACTATACGATGAGAGTGAATTTGCTTTTTGTTGGATAATTGACTTTCCCCTCTTTGAATACAATGAAGATGAGAATCATTGGGAGGCAGCTCACCACATGTTTAGTATGCCACAAGGGCAATACATCGATAAGTTGGAAGAGGACCCAGGCAGTGTAAAAGGAGATCTTTATGATCTAGTTTTAAATGGGTATGAGGTAGCTTCAGGGTCAATTAGAATTCACGATGCCGAACTACAAAAAAGAATTTTTAGAATTTGTAACATCTCTGATGAAGAATCTGAAAAGAGGTTTGGTTTTTTCTTAAATGCCTTAAAATATGGTCCTCCCCCTCACGGTGGAATTGCCCCAGGAATTGATCGCATTGTGATGATTATGGCTCAACAATCTTCAATTAAAGAGGTCATTGCCTTTCCTAAAAACAGTGCAGCAATTAGTCCAATGGATGATGCACCCTCTTTAGTTGACCAAAAACAACTTGATGAACTTCATCTAATAATTAAACAATGACCTACGCTATCATAGGGGGAGGAGCAGCTGGAATCTTCAGTGCCCTTTTTATCGCTTATGCAGATAAGACCTCCCCCACCATTGTTATTTATGAGAAGAACAACACTCTAGGAAGAAAAATCTTAATTAGTGGATCTGGTAGGTGTAACTACACCAACAACATCCCTCCAAATGAATTAGTAAAGCACTATAACAATGTTCCCTTTTTAAAAGGACCTTTGTACACCCTCACTCCTCAACTAACAATGAAGTTTTTTGAGAAGTTGGGGATGGCTTCTAAAGAGGAGAATGAAAATAGAGTCTTTCCTCTTTCTAACTCTAGTAGAACAGTCTTAGAAACTTTAGAAAAAGAGTTGAAAAAAAATAAGGTTAAAATTATTTACAACAGCCGCATTGTTGAAACAAAGAAAATAGAGAACCATTTTTGTTTAAAAGATCACAAAGATAAAACATACCTTGCAGATAAACTAATTATTACCAGCGGCTCTATTGCCCATGGTGGCAGTAGTGACGGTTATACATTAGCTAAATCATTTGGGCACACCATAACTCCTCTAAAAGGCTCATTAGCCCCAGTAAAGGTTGTTGATACGAAACTCTCTAAACTAAGTGGCACAAGTGTTGAAAGTGTTGTCCTTTCTACAAACAAAATAAAAAGTGAAGGGAAAATTTTAATTACCCACGATGGTCTTTCAGGACCCGTAGTTTTAAATCATAGTCGCCATTTAACAACTAATAGCTTATTAACAATTTGTTGGGTTACTAAAAACAAAGAGAGCTACTCTAAAGAGGCACTTTATGAAAAGTTGATTAGCTTAATTAAAGAAAACAAAGAGAAAAGTATTGTCTCAATACTACATCTTTTAAATCTCCCCCTAAAGTTAGCTAACCATTTTGTTAAAGAAAATGTGAAAGCATCTACATTGGATAAAGATTCTTTAAAAAAGTTGGTAACCAATTTGTGTGAGTACAAAGTTACCATAAGGGTAAAAGAGCACTTAGCTAAAGTTACTAGTGGAGGCATCTCACTTAAAGAAGTTGATAAAAATAAGATGGAGTCTTTATTGGTAAAAGATCTCTATTTTGCAGGTGAAGTTTTAGATATAGATGGGCCTAGTGGTGGATATAACTTACAAGCTGCTTGGTCTACAGCCTCTTTTGCTGCTATTAGTGCTACAGGGAACAATCCCTTTACCTTGATACCTAATTTTATTACATTAAAGGAATAAGGAGTGCCAAATGGGTGAAAGAATACATACTTTATCAAAATTTAATGGGACGGTAGGAAAACTTCACAACGATCGAGGATCTGTATTGGAGATGAGTGGCAAAAGTGGAGCTTTTGCTGCTTATGAGCTACTGCTAGGAGCTCTTAGTCACTGTTTGTGGGCTACTTACTACTCTATTGCACAAAAAATGCAACTTCAATATGGAGAAGTTGATTTAGATATAACTGGAATTAAGCGAGATGAGAAAGTTGCTACTTTAGAGACAGTAGATATTATTGTGACAGCTTCAGATATTGAAGATAGAGATAAGTTTGAGAAAGCTTTTGAGATAGCGACTCGCTATTGTTCAACTTACCAAACAATTAACCAAGTTGCTAAAATGAACTGGAGTGTGAAATATAGGTAGAGCGATGTTGCATCTACTTCCTATTGTGATACAATAGCTTTGATGGAAAACAGCGATCACACTTATGAAATAATTCACCTCTTTGATAAGTTCGTAAATGCCTTAACAGCCTTAGTTGAAAATGATAAACAACTCTTTTTCTGGAGAAGAAACAGAATTCCAGTGAGTCACCGTTTAGCTCTGTATTTACAAAACGAGCTTTTAAAAAATCAAGATCAAAATTTGTTTGTCGATATGGGCTTGCCAATATTAAAAGAGAAAGGATCATTAGTTGCCGATATAATCTTTCACGATCGTGATGAAGAGAAAAAAGATTCTCTAATGGCAATTATTTGTCGAGATCGCTATTTAACTGAGAGTGAACTTCTAGATTTACACCTTCTAAAAATTAAAGGAGGGTGTGAACTCCCTCTAGCTTTAACAATTCTTCCTGAAAAAGGATATGCTTTAATTTATAGAGCTTCAAATAGTTCAATCGATTATTATCATTACATCTACGATTTAAAACAAATTTCTTTGTTAAAAAAGAGGACAGTAGAATTATCTGCTAATGCTCAAAGAGAGTTAAAACTTCCCATCAACGTTAAACAATAACTTTTATCCCCTCTGGATCTAAGCTCTCACTTATGTAAGTCATCTTCGCACAATTTTCAAAGACCTCAATTCTCTCAAAAGCCTCTAATAAAGAGTTCCCCACTGCAACAACTCCATGATTTTCCATTAAAGCCACATCACTATTTTTTAACCCATCTGCAACAGCTTTTGCCAACTTCTCACTGCCCATTTTATGATAAGGAACTAAAGAGTAACTTTTAATCATAGCTACACTTTCACCAGTGAGTTTAATATTTATTTTTTTAGAGATGGCAGAGAATGTGGTAGCAAATACTGGGTGGGCGTGGATAATTGCTTTAACATCGCCTCTTGTTAAATAGATTTGGCGGTGCATCTCATTTTCAATGCTCAACTTCAAATGGGGAGTTAAATTATTTGAAGCAAAATCTACTTTAGCAATTAGAGACTCATCTAAAGTAGCTTTATCTAAAGAGGAGGGGGTAATGTAATAAAATTCTCCATCCCCTTTAACACTTATATTTCCCCCTAAAGAAGTAGTTAACCCTTTTTGATATAGGCGAGCCATAAAATAGGCAACATCTTTTGCTTTTTTATCCATTGTTTTATATTAACTGACAAAGTAGATAAATAGAAGAACTTAGCGTTGAGCAAAATTGGCAAGTTCTGCTACAATCTTGGTTACTGTATAGTCATTTAAGGAGTTTTCTGATGAGAATGTCACATATTTTTTCCCGAACTTTACGCGAGCTACCCTCTAGTGCCGATAGCAAGGGGTACGGTTATTTAGTTAAAGCTGGTTTTATTAGGCAATTAGGGACAGGGATATTCTCTTTGTTACCCTTAGGTCTTCGTTCAATAAGAAAAATTGAGAACATTATTCGCCAAGAGATGGATGCAATTGGGGGCCAAGAGATCTTAATGCCTGTAGTTAACCCTGCCGATATTTGGAAAGAAACAGGGCGTTATTGGGCAATTGATAAAGAGATGGGGAGATTTGAAGATCGAGTGGGGCGCGATATGGTATTGGCGATGACCCACGAAGAGGTTGTCACAGACATTGCCCGTTTTGAAATTGACTCTTATAAACGTCTTCCCTCTTTAGTTTACCAACTACAAACCAAATGGCGCGATGATCCACGTCCTCGAGCAGGTCTTATCAGAGTGCGTGAATTTACTATGAAAGACTCTTACAGTTTTGATAAAGATTACGAAGGGCTAGAAAAACAGTACAAAGCTCACTACAGATCTTATTTTAGAATTTTTGATCGATGCGCACTACCTTCAATCGCTGTTGGTTCTGATACAGGGATGATGGGAGGTAAAGTTGCTCATGAGTATATGTACCTCTCTCCCATTGGTGAAGATACAATTATGATTTGTAGCAATTGCTCTTACACAGCTAATCGTCAAATCGCAACCTTTGAAAAAACTTATTACCCTGAAAAAATCAAAGAGAAAGAGTTAGTTCACACCCCTAATGCGACAACTATTGAAGAACTTGCCGAGTTGTTAAATATTCCAACAAGTAAAACTGCAAAATCTTTATTTATGGTGGGAACCTTTGTTGATGAAAGTAGTGGAGAAGAGACTACTCGCTTAGTAGTAGGAGTTGTTAGAGGCGATTTAGATGTAGAAGAGAACAAACTTCAAAACGCTGCTAAAGCAAACCATATTCGTCCAGCTCACGATGAAGAGATTAAAGCAGCTAAAATGGAAGTTGGCTTTGGCTCTCCCATTGGAGTTTCTAAAGATGTAATAGTTATCGTTGATGATTCAGTTGCTAAGAGCAACAACTTAGTTGCTGGGGCAAACAAGGTAGATTACCACTACATAAATGCCAACTTCAAAAAAGACTTTGATGGGAAGGTGGCAGACATTGGTATGGCGAAAGCTGGTTATAAGTGTCCTGAGTGTGGCTCTGAATTAACTCAGAGTAAAGGAATTGAAGTTGGAAATATCTTCCAACTAGGAACTCGCTACTCAGAAGATATGAATGCAATGTACCAAGATGAGAATGGAAAAAGAAAACCTGTAATTATGGGTTCCTATGGAATTGGTGTTGGGCGATTATTAGCTTGCTTAGCAGAACATTACAACGATGAAAGTGGTCTTAAACTTCCAATTTCAACAAGCCCTTTTGATGTTCATTTGGTCTCATTGGTAAAAGAGGGCTCTGTTGTTGATAAACTCTATGAAGATTTAACGAGTGCAAAAATTGATGTTTTATACGATGATCGTAAAGAATCGGCTGGGGTGAAGTTTGCTGATGCCGATTTAATTGGCATTCCTATTAGAATCACCGTTGGCAACAGAGGCCTTAAAGAGAATCTCATTGAAGTTAAACTTAGAGGTAAAGAACAAGAGAGTATCTCATACAATTTAGATGAAGCGGTAGTGAGTATTCAAAAAATCATTGCATCTTTGTATGAGGAAATTGTTGTTAGAGACATTGAGCTAGATGAGTCTATCTAGCTCCAGCCTCTTTTAGAATTTTAGCAACATAGGTGCGCCTTGCCATCGAAGCGTAATCCAATGCGCTTCGATCGTGGTAATCACGAGCGTTGATATCACTACCTGATTTAATAAGGGCACTGATTACTTTAGTGTCGTTACCACTATTTACTGCCATTATTAGGGCAGTCTCACCAAGGTAGTTAACATCATTTACATCACTACCTCCTGCAACTAATGCTTCAATTACTGCAGCCGATGGGTTGTGATTAGCAGCTAGTTGCAGCGCTGTCGATTTGTATTGTGGCTCTCTTTCATAGACATCACTACCTGCATCAATAAGAGCTTTAATTACCTTTGCACTTTTATTGAAAAGAGCTGCCCTCATTAAAGGGGTTAATCCGTAGGAGTCGGTACAATGGACATTAGCACCCTCTTTGATTAAATCAGCAATCTCTTTTTGTGTAGTAGCGGTATCAGAAGTCTCTAATAGTTTTTCATCTAAAGATTTTATACTATCCATTTTTGCCCCCTATAATAACTATCGCCGTAAAAGGGTAATCTGTAAAGAGGATTGCGAAGCACTTAAGTGTGTAGTAATATCCTTTTATGGTAACAACACAACTAATTAAAGAAGTTCCAAAGGTAGATTTACACGACCATCTTGATGGGGGATTAAGAAGTTCTACAGTTATTGAACTTGCGAAAGAGTACAACATTGAACTACCCACCTACGATGAGAAAGCTTTAAAAACTTGGTTTAGTGAAGGCTCTAAACAAAAGTCCCTTCCCCTCTATTTAAGAAATTTTGATGTCACTTTAAGTGTGATGCAAACTAAAGAGGCCTTAACTAGAATTGCTATTGAAGCTTTAGAAGATCTCTGTGAAGAGAATGTTGTCTACAGTGAAATCCGCTTTGCTCCAGTACTGCATACCAACAAAGGCTTAACTATGGATCAAGCTGTTGAGGCTGTCTTAGATGGTTTAATTGAGGGAAAAAGAAGGACAAACATTGCCTATGGCCTTATTCTTTGTGGAATGAGAAGCCAAGATCCTTCTTTAAGTTTAGAAGTTGCCAAATTAGCTGTTGCTTATAGAAACAAAGGTGTTGTTGGTTTTGATCTAGCAGGAGATGAAGCAGGGCACCCTCCTAAAAAGCACTTAGAGGCTTTTCAATACATACGTAATCAAAACTTCAACATCACCATCCACGCAGGAGAGGGTTTTGGTCTAGAATCTATTTGGCAAGCTATCCAAGTTTGTGGAGCCCATCGAATAGGACATGGAACTAGGTTAATTGAAGATATGAGTGTTGAAGGAACGAAGATTGAAAAAATGGGTTCTTTAGCACACTACATCAAAGATCGACGACTACCCATTGAGATGTGTTTAAGTAGCAACGTTGATACAGGGGTTGCTCAAAACTACGCCACTCACCCATTCAATGTTTTTTATAAAAATAACTTTAGAGTCTTTTTAAATGTAGATAACCGTCTAATGAGCAACACCACAATAACTAAAGAGTATGCTCTAGCTGTTGAACATTACGGTTTAAATTTAAGGGATTTAGAGAAACTTACAATCAATGCAATGAAATCCTCTTTCTTACACCACAACGAAAGGATTAAAATAATCTATGATGTGATTAAAATAAAGTATGCCGATATTCGTAAGAACATTGAAACAGAGCTTTAGCGTCTCCAGTAATCGATTGGGTTAATCTTTAGTCTTATTAAAAAGTAAAGATATGCAAAACCTAAACCTGCTAAGTGAGTTAGGTGAGCTACATTGCCCCCTCTTCCTCCAATTTGGTTACTTAATTCAATAAAGGTGTAAATAACAACCAAAAGAGGTGCTCTAACAGGAATTAGACCAAAGACAAAAATTCGGGCAAATGGGTAGAAAGTAGCAAAGGCTAATAACACTGCATAAATAGCACCCGATGCTCCCACTAAGATAACATTAGTGCCCCCAATTACATAAGAAATAAATGAAAAGAGCCCCGATAAAAAACCTGTCATTAAGTAAAAAAGCAAAAACTCCCTACTACCAATTCTCTGTTCCACAGGCCTACCAAAGAAAAATAATCCCAACATGTTAAAAAAGAGGTGAGAAAAGCCTCCATGGACAAACATGTAAGTGACAAACTGCCAATACCATTTGTAGACGATTATGTAACTAGGTACTAAAGCTAATCTAAGTTGAATTCTTGGGAAAATATATGAAAGTAAAAATACCGCAATATTTAGGCCAATGATTTTGTAAGTCACATTTGTATATGTGTAACGAAATTTTCTATTTAAAATATTTAAAGACATGTGCAAAACATAACCTTACAATAACAGTTCGTCAATTGTGCAACAGTTGCACGCATTTAGCCTACTGTAACTTTTTTGCACACTAAAAAGGATAAAAAGAGCCATTTTAAGGTAAAATTCTTGGCACGCTTAATGCCCTTATATATGTACAGAGCAACAGTTTTTCATACCTCCTTTAGTGTGATTAGGAGGTCAGCGGAATTCTCCCCACCCCAATAACCCACCCGCTGATCTCCACTTTTTTTGTCCAAATGCTCTAGTTACTTTACAACTCTTATCTTATCAAACCCAATATATTCAACATCATTTTTGCTAACTCGTTTTTCATAATCTAAAATCGCCTTCAAATCAATTTCATTTTCAATCATTTCTTCTAAGGCTTTTTTCATCAAAGTTGATAAAGGAATATTTTTTAACTTTGCATACTCTTTATAAATTTTTGCTTCTTCTTTGTTTAATCTCACTGTAACAGTGTTCATACTAAACTCCCCTAGTGTTGAATAAACTACACTTCTTCTCTTTTGAAATGCAAGAGTAGTATCGTAATGATTATTTATTGGTTTTCTCTCTTATTTCATTTTCACACAGATTTTGTGCTAAAGCCATATTTGTGTTATTATACCGCATGGCTAAAAGTAGACGAGATAGTGCCGATTATTACACCCTTAAAGCCCAAAAAGAGGGCTACCCTGCCCGAAGTGTTTATAAATTAGAAGAGATTCAACAACGACACCAAATTATTAAAAAAGGGGATACTGTTTTAGATATTGGGGCTGCTCCAGGATCTTGGACCCTTTATACTCACCGTAAATTAATTAAAGGTATTGGTACTATAGTAGCTGTTGATTTAAAACCTCTTAATTTAAGTCCAATTCCCCCAACAATTGTCTCTTTTACAGGGGATGCTTTTAGTAAAGAGATTCAAGAAAAGCTAGAGAAGTACAAACCTTTTGATGCAATCATCAGTGATGCAGCACCCAACACAACAGGGAACAAGATGGTAGATACTCTTCGTAGTGAAGCTTTAGTTGAACAAGTGATTGAGTTTTCTAAAGAGAATTTAAAAGAGGGGGGAAACTTAGTTGTTAAGTTATTTCAAGGCTCTGGAGAAAAAGAGCTATTAGAAAAACTAAGAGCCCTTTTTGAAAAAGCGAAAGGCTTTAAGCCAAAAGCCTCTCGCTCCGATTCTTATGAAATCTTTCTTATTGGATTAGGTAAAAAATCAACTACCTAATAACTCGTTGACCCTTTTAGCAAACTCAGTTGGATCTTTAGGCATTACACCCTCACTTAGTAGAGCTTGATCTAATAATACAAAAGACATGTTCTCAATGTATTTTTCATCAGTAGAGTCAGCAATCTTTTTAATAATGTTGTTATCAACGTTGATCTCTAAAATTGGGGTGCTCTCTGGCATGTCGCTTTGTCCCATCGCTTTAAGAATTTGTTGCATTTGAACAGACATGTCATCATCATCAACAACTACTACTGCAGGAACATCAAC
>Ga0265293_10007691_pt1 | contig 16432 bp, 13 predicted proteins | sample Munlanlewell138R_FD_192505 | JGI IMG/M metagenome (GOLD analysis project Ga0265293, IMG submission 192505) | Leachate microbial communities from a municipal landfill in Southern Ontario, Canada - Leachate well 138R | ecosystem: Engineered > Solid waste > Landfill > Unclassified | place: Canada...
CCATCAGGGCTGAAGCCCTGGTGGAGCCACCCACACCGGCATTCATCGCCGTCCGCACGCTGAGGTCCCTGATACCCGGATTGGCCAGGGCCACGGCCACGGTCTCCAGCAGCCTGGCCTGTTGTCGACCGGGCAGCTCCAGCCTGAACAGCAGGTAGAGATACTGCACCCAGGAAACTTTTCCCAGCAGATCGCCGTACACGTCATAACCCGAGCAGTAACAGGCCTTGGCCGCATAAGGATTATCGGCCTCAGACTCTTCGTACCAGATTTTGGTTTTGATGGTCTCTTTATTCTGTGTCATCTGCCTTTACTCAATACCCGTGTTCTCAAATCGATGGGGGGCTTCGCTTCCCCATCGATACGCACATCCAACAGACTCGGGCCCGCCCGGTGACAGATATGGTGCATGTCCAGCGCCAGCAGATCGTCGACCGACTCGATGACATAGCCATCGACGCCCATTGAACGAGCCATGGCGGCGAAATCGATCCTGGGGAGATCGAAACCCGTCCGCTCGGCCTCGGTAAGGCGCTGACCGTGCTTGACCATACCATAGGCGGCATCGTTTAGGATCAGGTAAATCACCGGCAGCTTTTCCTGGATGGCGACGGTTATCTCCTGGCTGGCCATGAGGTAACTGCCGTCGCCAGTGATGCAGACCACGGGCGTGCCCTGAACCCCCAGGGCAATACCCACGGCGCTACCGATAGCCCACCCCATGGAGGCAAAATCAAAAGTGGCCTTGAACACCCGGTTGTTCCGCCCCGACCTTGCCTGGCTCTGATAGTCGTGAGGATGTAAATAATGTACTGCCCAGGCAAAACTGTTGCCTGAGTCAGCCACGTAACGGGTACTGGGTGGAAAGAGTCGCGGCAACTCCGTCATCAGTCTTTGCGGAAGAATCGGTGAGCGATCGTCGCTGCACGCGAGAGGATCATCGAGCTTGAACCCGTATTCCCGCCGCGCCGTCAATTCGGCGACCCGCTCCGGCAACCACCGGCGCGGCCGGGCTTCCGCGTCCAGACGGCCGAGAACTTTCTGGAGGATAAGCCCGGTGCTCCCTTGCAGATGCAACCTGGCCATTGGCGAGCCGATAAAAAAATCCGCGGATGTCGCAACATGGACCAGCCGCGAATTGAGCAGCGCGACCCGATCCCAGGCATTGCTGGCCCACTCGCCAAGCCTCGAGCCAAAGGCGACAACCAGGTCCACATCCGGATCGCACAGGGTCTCGATCGCGGTGCCATGTCCGGCAAAGCCGACAACCCCGCGAAACAACGGATGGCAGGGATCCACCAACCCCTTGCCATGAGGCGTGACGATAAGAGGGATATCCAGCCAGGAAGCCACCTCGAGCATCGCCTCCACCGCCTCGGCGGCTTCATCCCCCAGCACGAACACAGTCTTACGGCTGGTGGTCAGCAGTCGGAAAAATTCCTCGAACGCCAGCGGGTCGTAAATCTGGCCGCTGGCAACAAGCCTCGGCAGATTGGCGAATTGCGGCTGGCGGTTGGCCGCCGTTTTCAGGATGTCTATGGGTATGCTCAGATGGACCGGTCCCTGAGGATAGCGGTGGGCGGTGATGATGGCCGCCGCCAGCTTGTGCTCCAACTGGTCAGGGTGTGACACCAGGGAGTTGTACAGGGTGATGCTCTCGAAAAAGGAGAGCGCGTTGATACCGGTACAGGACGACTCCTGGAGGGCACCGCGGCCGAAGGTCGTGAGCGCTGTCTGGGCGGTGATTGCCAACAAAGGAACATGATTGGCATAGGCCGAGGCCACACCCGTTATCAGGTTGGTGACGCCCGGGCCCGTGGTGGCAAAGCACACACCCAGCTTTCCGGTGGCGCTGTGGTAGCCATCGGCCATAAAAGCGGCACCGGTCTCGTGGCGACTGATCACACACCTGGGCCCGCCCCGCTGCTCACTGCGCGCCAAGGCATTCAACAGCGGCTCGATGGCCCCCCCGGGCACGCCGAAAACATAGTCAACTTCAAGGCGCTCGAGGTAACGGACCAGCAGGTCACCCAGCTCCCCAGCACCACCCTTTCCATTCACATTCTCTGCCGACAGGAATTGTTCTGACATAACTCTCCATGAACACAGGTTTGCTAGGCAACAATTTCTCAGAGAGAATCAAAGTTGCTTTGGAAAGTTCAGGATTATCAGTCCAAAGCTTAGGATTTACAATCGCATGGAAGCTGGACGCCCCCGGAAATATCGGCTTTCAACAATACCGCCCCACCTCACGCCCGACGGCGGCAGAAAGTATCTGCGGAGCCAGGCCGGGTTTGTCACGGCACTTTTGTCACGGCACTGGAGATTCACATCCCGCAGCGCTCCCGGCCGCCTTTCTGCAACCATGGGGGACGCAAAAAAGCCCGACCAGGGGTCGGGCTTGAAGCGCTGAGTCCTTGGAACAGAAGCATTCCAGGCACAGCCCATACTACAGCATCTGGCAAAGGCCAGGCTAAAGGCCTATGCGCTGGATGTTCTTCTCCAGTGTGGCCTCCCCGATACCTTTTATCTCGAGCAACTGCTCCTTGCTGGTGAAGGAACCGTTCGCCTCCCGCCAGGCGACGATGGCCTGCGCTTTGACGAGTCCTATGCCCACCAGTCCGGAGGCGATTTCCTCGGCGGACGCGCTGTTGATATTCACTGTCGCCGACTGCTCGGCAACTGCCTTGCCGCTATTTTGAGACGGCTCCTCGGCCACTGCCGGGGCTTGCCAGCCGGCCAACAGCGATATCGCCCAGAACAGGACAAGAGACTTGAGCAGCGAATGGATGGTTTTCATCACAGATCTCCTTGTGCATGTGCACTGTGTTTGAGGTTTGCGTGGGTGTCCGACCCACGCCTCAATAATCCTTGATTTCCTCGATAATCGCAAGCAGGGACTGAGCCGGGTCAGCGGCACGGGTCACCGGGCGCCCGATGACCAGATAGGAGCTGCCCGCGGCAAGGGCCTCGCCGGGAGCCATGGTCCGCCGCTGGTCGTCAGCCACAGCCCCGGGCGGGCGGATGCCCGGCGTCACCCGCAGAAAATCCGGGCCCAGCCGGGTGGCCAGCGCCGCGGCTTCCCGCGCCGAGCAGACGACGCCGTCGAGCCCGCTGTCACGCGCCAGCCCGGCAAGGCGGTGGACCTGCTCCTCGGCACCACCGGCGATACCGATTTCGGCCAGCTCGTCCCCCGCCATACTGGTCAGCACGGTGACAGCCGTCAGCAGTGTCTCACTGCCCATGGAGCGCAACTGCTCCGCCGCCGCCACCATCATCCGCCGGCCGCCGGCGGCATGGACGTTGACCATCCATACCCCGAGGTCAGCGGCGGCAGCGACTGCCTGGGCGGTGGTATTGGGGATATCGTGAAACTTCAGATCGAGAAATACATCGTAGCCGTGACCAACCAGTTCGCGCACCAGGGCCGGCCCCTCACGGGTAAATAGCTCCTTGCCGACCTTGAGCTTGCACAGCGACGGATCGAGAGCGGCGATCAGCCGGCGAGCGGCATCGCCGGTGGCAAAATCGAGGGCGACGATGATTCGGGATTCGGGGGCATTCATAAAAACATTATTTCCAAAAGACAAAATCACTTTTCCATGTCTGTGGTTCCTGCGGCGCGCTTCGTTCCTCAGCGCACCCTATGCCTTTCATCGGGATTCTTGCATAGGCCGCGCGCAGGAGGCACACCGGCGATGTTTGCCCAGGCGGCCCACCCCTGCTCTTGCGTGGCCGGTGGAACGTCAACAGACCCTAGCGGGTCGCCGGCGAAACAGTCTGCCGACGCAGTTTGCGATTGTCGCGCGCCTGCCGCCACAACAGCGGCAGGGTCACCAGCAAGCCGAAAATCACCCCGGTGACAAAAGCGAACAACAACCACAGACCGAGGGATAAATCGGCAAGAGAAAAACCGAGCAAGGTGACTCCGACCTGCTGGCTGTTATCCTGGGCGATCCACAGCCCGACAAACAGGCAAAACAGCGCCAGTATTCCGTACAACAGTGTTTTCATCAGCTATTTCTCCTGTGCGCGGCTTGTCCCCTCATCGGCCGCCAGCCGGTGCATGGCACTGCCTAGTTTAGCGGCCCCATCCAGCCATTCCGAGGTATTTTCGCGTTTTTTGGCGGGCGGCCAACCCCGACATAAAAAAACGGCAAGGCCAAAGCCTTGCCGTCAGCATTCGTCACTACCTGCACAAGTCACCGGTGCATGGATTCGTTTACCCGCTCGCGGAGATCCTTGCCAGGCTTGAAATAGGGTACATACTTGCCGGAAAGTTCGACGGTATCCCCCGTCTTGGGGTTGCGGCCAACCCTTGGCGCTCTGAAATGCAGACAAAAACTGCCAAAGCCCCTGACCTCGATGCGCTGGTTATGCACCAGCGCCTGGGTCATTTTCTCGAGAATCATCTTCACCGCCAATTCGACATCTTTGGGCGGGAGCTGCTCCTGCTGGGCCGCAATTTTTTCTATCAGTTCCGACTTGGTCATAGATATCCGCCCCCAAAGGGCCGGGCAGCGCTGGCTGCCCGGCGGTGCTTTGCCTGTTTACTTGTCGCGGTTTTCCATTTGCGCCTTGATCAGATCGCCGATGGTGGTGGGCACCACGCTCTCGGCTTCCTGTTTGCGCAGGTCACGCACGGCGGCTTTTTCGTCTTCCATATCCTTGGCTTTCACCGACAGGCCGATCTGGCGACTCTTGCGGTCCACATTGATGATCTTGACTTCGATGGTGTCGCCGACGTTGATCACGTTGCGGGCATCTTCGACGCGATCACGGGACAGCTCGGACGCCTTGAGATAGCCTTCCAGGTCGCCCTCGAGCGTTACCACCGCGCCCTTGGCGTCAACTTCCTTGACCACACCGGTGACAATGCCACCTTTGTCGTTCTGGGCCACGTAGGCCGAGAACGGATCGTCCGCCAGTTGCTTGACGCCCAGGGAAATACGCTCGCGCTCGGGGTCGATGGCCAGGATAACGGTCTCGAGCTCATCGCCTTTCTTGAAGTTGCGCACCACTTCTTCGCCGTTCTCGTTCCAGGACAGATCGGACAGATGGACAAGGCCATCGATACCGCCTTCAAGACCGATGAAGATACCGAAGTCGGTGATCGACTTGATGTTGCCTGAGATCTTGTCGCCCTTGCTGTATTTGGTGGCGAACTCATCCCACGGGTTGGGGTGGCACTGCTTGATACCGAGGGAAATACGGCGGCGCTCCTCGTCGATATCGAGGATCATCACATCCACTTCATCACCGAGCTGAACCACTTTCGAGGGATGGATGTTCTTGTTGGTCCAGTCCATCTCGGAAACGTGTACCAGGCCCTCGACACCGTCTTCCAACTCGGCAAAACAACCGTAGTCGGTAAGGTTGGTGATCCGGGCGCGCACTTTGACGCCTTCCGGATAACGGCCTTTGATATCCGACCAGGGATCTTCACCCATTTGTTTCAGGCCGAGGGACACGCGGTTGCGTTCGCGATCGAACTTGAGAACCTTGACTTCGATCTCGTCACCGACATTGACGATCTCGCTGGGATGCTTGATGCGCTTCCAGGACATGTCGGTGATATGCAGCAGGCCATCGATGCCGCCCAGATCGACGAAAGCACCGTAATCGGTGAGGTTCTTGACGATACCCTTGAGTACCGCGCCCTCTTCCAGGTTGGCCAGCAGTTCTTCGCGTTCGGCGGAGTTGACGGCTTCCATTACTGCGCGGCGGGAGACCACCACGTTGTTGCGCTTCTGGTCGAGCTTGATGACCTTGAACTCGAGCGGCTTGTCTTCCAGGTGGGTGGTTTCGCGCATCGGGCGCACATCCACCAGGGAACCGGGAAGGAATGCCCGCAGGCCGGCGATGTCGACGGTGAAACCGCCCTTGACCTTGCCGCTGATGATCCCGGTGACAACCTCGTCGGCGCTGTAGGCTTTCTCGAGTTCGGTCCAGGACTCGGCGCGACGGGCTTTTTCACGGGACAGACGGGTTGCGCCAAAGCCGTCTTCGACGGTTTCGAGAGCCACCTGAACTTCGTCACCAATCTGTAGTTCGCACTCGCCATTGTCATCGAGAAACTGGCTGACCGGGATTACACCCTCGGACTTGAGACCCGCGTGCACGGTGACCCAGTCCTTGTCGATGTCGATCACGACGCCGGTGACAATGGAGCCTGGTGCCATTTCGACAGTTTTCAGGCTTTGTTCAAAGAGTTCTGCAAAGCTTTCGCTCATTAATGGATACCTATGGATGATAAGGTGGAGCGTGCCGCTCCTACCACGCAGCCAGATTGCATGGGCCTATTAAAAAAGGACAGTGGCGCGCCGTTCTGGCTGTCGCACGCGACCGTCCGGGACTAACAATTTTTGCCGAAGATCATCACCTCCGAACGATTTTCAGCACCATTTCGAGGACTTCCTGAATGTCTTTGCCCGTGGTATCGACCTCCACGGCGTCGGCCGCCGCAATCAGCGGAGATACCTGGCGGTTGGTGTCCCGCTCGTCACGGGCGCGAACCTTCTCGACAAGGCTGGCAAGGCTAACACTTTCCCCCTTACCTATCAACTGGTTATAGCGGCGCCTGGCGCGCTCCTCGGCGCTCGCCGTGAGGAAGATCTTGACCTTCGCCCCGGGGAAAACCACAGTGCCCATATCCCGCCCATCGGCAACCAGCCCCGGTTCCCGGGCAAAGGCCCGCTGGCGTTCGAGAAGAGCGGTGCGCACCGCGGGGATGGCCGCCACCAGCGACGCTCCGCTGCTGATCTCCTCGGACCGGATATGCTCGGTGACATCTTCCCCTTCGAGCACCACTTCCGGATGGCCGCCCGCTCGGTTCATGAGAAAACTGACGTCCATGTGCGCCGCCAGCACTGTCAACTCCTCGACGTTGTCGAGAGCCACCTTGTGGCGTTTCGCCGCCAGCGCCAGGACCCGGTACAAAGCGCCGCTGTCGAGGTAGTGATAACCGAGGCGGGCGGCGAGCAGCTGGCAGACCGTCCCTTTGCCGGAACCGCTCGGGCCGTCGATGGTGATGATGTTGCCGGACGTCGCTGTCATCCTTTGAATTCCTGCAGCCGGAAGCCGGCGCGGTTGGCAAGAGTCACAAACCCGGGAAACGAAGTGGCCACATACTGGCAATCGTTGATGGTGATTTCACCCTGGGCGACCAGCCCGGCGACGGCAAAGGACATCGCGATGCGGTGGTCGTGGTGGCTGTCGATCACCCCGCCGCCCATCGGACCGCCGATGATCTCGATACCGTCAGCGCGGGGCTCGGCGTGCACCCCCAGTGTCTTCAGGCCGTCGGCCATCGCCTGGATGCGGTCGCTCTCCTTGACCCGCAGCTCCCCGGCGCCGGTCAATACCGTCTTGCCCTCGGCGCAGGCGGCGGCGATGAACAGCGCTGGAAATTCATCGATAGCCAGCGGCACCTGGTCTTCCGGGATGGCAATGCCTTTCAGCGGTGCGTGGCGCACGCGAATATCCGCCACCGGCTCGCCACCGGCGGTGCGCTCGTTGCTGAGGGTCAGGTCCGCACCCATCTGGCGCAGGATATTGATGATGCCGACCCGGGTCGGGTTGATGCCGACATGCTCCAGCAGCAGGTCGGAACCCGGCACAATCGCTGCCGCCACCATGAAGAACGTCGCCGAAGAGATATCGGCGGGCACATCGATATTGCAGGCGACCAGTTCGCCACCACCGCGAATCCGGGCCGCCGCGCCGCGCCGCTCGACGGGGTAACCAAAGCCGCTGAGCATGCGCTCGGTGTGATCGCGGGTGGGCGCCGGCTCGGTCACCACGGTCTCGCCCTCGGCATACATGCCGGCGAGCAAGAGCGCCGACTTGACCTGGGCACTGGCCATCGGCAGCACATAGTCGATACCGCGCAGGACTTGGCCGCCACGCACCGTCACCGGCGGGCACCCGCCCTCTGCCGTCTCGATCAGCGCCCCCATCCGCGCCAGCGGCTCCGCCACCCGCTTCATCGGACGCAGCGACAGGGATTCGTCGCCGGTCATCACCACATCGAAGGACTGGCCGGCGAGAAGCCCGGTAAGAAGGCGTATCGAAGTGCCCGAATTGCCAAGATACAAAGGCCCGGGCGGCGGCTTGAGTCCGTGCAGACCGACGCCGTGGATGGTGACTTCACCCCGGTCGGGACCTTCGATCACCACCCCCATGTCACGGAACGACTGGAGGGTGGCGAGGCTGTCCTCCCCTTCGAGGAACCCGGTGACCCGGGTGACGCCCCTGGCCAGGGAACCCAGCATGATGGCGCGGTGAGAAATGGATTTGTCGCCGGGAACCCGGACACGACCGCCAAGGGGAGCCGCGCCCGGCTGGGTGCGATAAGTCAGGGAATTTGCTGTCATGGGTTCAAGATAAGCCTTTTTTTCCAGCATTTTTGTAAAGTGGGTGCGCGCCTCCTTGGCGCGGGTGAACACCCCCATGATGTAATCGCTGTCACTGTTTTCAATGGCCTGGTACAGGGCGCTGAAGCTGGTGGTCAAGCGATCCAGGACACCGAGGATAGCAGCACTGTTGGACAGACAGATGTCATGCCACATCACCGGGTCGCTCCCGGCGATGCGAGTGAAGTCTCGAAAACCGCCAGCGGCATAGCGAAAGATTTCGCGGTTCTCTTCCATCCTGGCAAGGCTGTCCACCAGCGCATAGGCAAGCATATGGGGCACATGGCTGGTGGCGGCGAGAACCTCGTCGTGCTCATCCCAGGGCATCGTCGACACGGTGGCGCCCACCCCCTCCCACAGATGGCGAACCGCCGCCACATGGTGGGGCGCGGTCTGCGGCGCCGGAGTGAGGATGACCCGGTGATCCATGTACAGGTCCGGGTTGGCGGCATCGACACCGCTTTTTTCCGATCCGGCGATGGGGTGGCCGGGCACGAACTGGGGCGGGAAACGGCCGTACACCTCCACCGCCGCGGCGACCACACTGCCCTTTACGCTGGCGGCATCGGTGATGGTGACCTCCGGGTGCAGGCAATCGCGCAACTCGGCAAGGGCGGCCTTGACGCTCAGAGTGGGCACACAGACCACCACCATGTCGCCCGGCCCGAGCCCGGCAAGCCCGCTGCGGATATCGCTGAACACCCGATCGACGACTCCCGTCGCCAGGGCTTTATCGAGGGTCTCCTGGCGCCGCGAGACACCGATCACCTCCCGGCACAGGCCGCGCTCCCGCGCGCCTTTGGCCAGGCTGCCGCCGATAAGGCCAAGTCCGTAGACCAGCAACCGGCCGAGAGTCGGCGTAGGGTTCGGGGCGAGTGTGCTCAAGGCTCGAATCCCCGACTCAGAGAACGGCGCGCGGATAGGAGCCCAGCAACTTGAGGTCGGACACGCGCGACCTCAGAGCGTCGAGAGCCGCAACGATGTTGCTGTCGAGGTAATGCCCCTTGAAATCGATAAAGAACAAGTAGGTCCATTTGCCGGACATGGAAGGCCGGGTCTCGAGGCGGGTCATATCGACATTGTGGGCGCGCAGCGGTTCCAGCAGGTTGTAGAGGGCGCCGGGTTCGTTCCTGACCGCGACGATGATCGAGGTCTTGTCGTCGCCGCTGGCGGGCACCAGATCGCGGCCGATGATCAGGAAGCGCGTGGAATTGTCGGGGCGGTCCTCGATCTTCTCCCGCAGTTTGGTGAGCCCATAGAGGGTCACCGCCATGTCCCCGGCGATGGCCGCCGAGCTCCACTCGCCGCGCACCATCTTCGCCGCCTCGGCATTGCTGCTCACCGGCACTCTCTCGATCTTCGGGTAGTGGGCATCCAGCCATTTGCGGCATTGCGCCAGAGACTGGGGGTGCGAATAGACCCGGGTAATCTTGTCCTCGCGGGTATTGGGGCCAATGAGGAAGTTGTGATGAATACGCAGTTCGACCTCGCCGCAAATCTTCAGCGATGAATCGATAAAGCTGTCGAGGGTGTGATTGACCACGCCTTCGGTGGAGTTTTCGACCGGCACCACACCGTAGTTGACGGCGCCGGCGGTGACCTCGCGAAACACCTCGTCAATCGCCGCCATCGGCTCGGTGGTCGCGGAATGGCCGAAATGCTTGAGGGCCGCCGCCTGGGTGAAGGTGCCCTCGGGGCCGAGATAGGCCACCGACACCGGTTTTTCCAGCGCCAGGCAGGCGGACATGATCTCGCGGAACAGGCGTGCCACTTCCTCGCCACCGAGGGGGCCGTGATTGCGCTCCATCACCCCGCGCAATACCTGAGCCTCCCGCTCGGGGCGGTAAAAATCCGCCGCGCCATCCCGGGTTTTGATCTCACCGACCTGCTGCGCGTAACGAGCCCGGGTGTTGATAAGCTCCAGCAGTTCGCGGTCAACCGCATCGATTTTGTCGCGCAATTCGCTCAGCGTGATCTCGGCCATCGGTCAGCTCTCACCTTTGTCTTCGGTACTGCCGTCTTCTTCGCTTTCGTCGATGCGGGCCACCCCTACCAGCTTCTCTTCCTGGCGAACCCGGATCAGCCGCACCCCCTGGGTATTGCGGCCGAGACTCGGCACCTCCGCCACCCGGGTGCGCACCAGGGTGCCCTGGTCGGAAATCAGCATGATCTCATCCGTCTCGGCGACCAGCAATGCGCCCACCAGGGCGCCGTTGCGATCGCTGGCCTGCATCGCAATCACTCCTTGACCTCCACGCCCTTTTACAGGGAAATCATCAAGTTGCGTGCGCTTCCCAAAACCGTTCTCACTGACTGTGAGCACCTGTTGAGCGATGGCTGGAATGATCAGGGAAATCACCTCCTGCCCGTCGCCGAGGCGAATGCCCCTCACGCCGCGCGCGGTGCGCCCCATGGCGCGGACATCGCTCTCGCTGAAGCGCGCGACCTTGCCGGCGCTGGTAAACAACATCACATCGCAGTTGCCGTCGGTAATGGCAGTGCCCACCAGATGATCGCCGTCGTCGAGCTCCACCGCGCGCAGGCCGACGCTGCGGGGCCTGGAAAAAGCCTCCAGCGGTGTCTTTTTGACCGTGCCATTGGCAGTGGCCATGAAAATGAACTGGTCTTCACCGTATTCCCGCACCGGCAGGATGGAGGTGACCCGCTCGCCTTCATCGAGAGGCAGCAGGTTGACCATCGGCCGGCCGCGTGAGTTGCGCCCGGCCACCGGGATCTGATAGACCTTGAGCCAGAATACCTTGCCGGCATTGGTAAAGCACAGGATGGTGTCGTGGGTACTGGCGATCAACAGGTGCTCGACGAAATCCTCATCCTTGACCGCGGTGGCCGACTTGCCGGTGCCGCCGCGGCGTTGCGCCTGGTAGGCATCCAGGGGCTGGGTCTTGGCATAGCCACCGTGGGACACGGTGACCACCCGGTCTTCCACCGGGATCAGATCCTCGACGGTGAGGTCGTGCTGGGACTCGACGATTTCGGTGCGGCGAGCGTCGCCGAACTCCTTGCGAACGGCCTCGAGCTCCTCGCGGATCACCGTCATCAAGCGCTCGGGGTCGGCGAGAATGCCGAGGTATTCGGCGATCTCCGCCACTTTCTCCTGGTATTCATCGAGCAGTTTTTCGTGCTCCATGCCGGTCAGGCGGTGCAGGCGCAGGTCGAGAATCGCCTGGGCCTGTGCCAGGGACAGGTAGTAGCGGTCATCCCGAAGCCCAAAGCCGGCTTCCAGGTCCTCCGGGCGACAGGCATCGCTGCCGGCCTTTTCCAGGAACTGCATCACCGCTCCGGGCGGCCAGCCGGCGGCCATCAGCCGGTCGCGCGCTTCCGCCGGCGTGGAGGAATTCTTGATCAGCTCGATCACCTGGTCGATGCTGGAAATCGCCACCGCCAGGCCTTCGAGAATATGCCCCCGCTCGCGGGCCTTGCGCAGCAGGTAGATGGTGCGCCGGGTCACCACCTCGCGGCGGTGGCGCAGGAAGGCCTCCAGCAACTCCTTGAGATTGAGGATCCGCGGCTGGTCATCCACCAGGGCGACGATATTGATGCCGAACACGCTCTGCAACTGGGTCTGGGCGTAGAGGTTGTTGAGCACCACGTCGCCCAGCTCGCCGCGCTTGAGCTCGATGACCACCCGCAGGCCATCTTTGTCGGACTCATCGCGCAGTTCGGAAATCCCCTCGATTTTCTTTTCTTTCACAAGTTCGGCAATGCGCTCGATCAGCCGCGCCTTGTTCAACTGGTAGGGGAGCTCACTGATGATAATGACGTCACGGCCATTTTTCTCATCCCGCTCGATCTCGGCGCGGGCGCGCACATAGATGCGGCCGCGACCGGTGCGGTAGGCCTCGATGATACCGGCGCGGCCGTTGATGATGGCCGCGGTGGGGAAATCGGGACCAGGAACATGCTCCATCAGTTCGTCGATGGTGATCGCCTCGTTGTCGATCAGTGCCAGACAGGCCGAGATCACCTCACTGAGGTTATGGGGCGGAATATTGGTGGCCATGCCCACCGCGATCCCCGACGAGCCATTGACCAGCAGGTTCGGCACCCGGGTCGGCAGGACGTCGGGAATCTTTTCCTGGCCATCGTAGTTGTCGACCCAGTCGACCGTCTCCTTGTCGAGATCCTCCAGCAGCGCGTGGGCAATCTTGGACATGCGGATTTCGGTGTAACGCATGGCCGCCGCCGAATCGCCATCGATCGAGCCGAAGTTGCCCTGGCCGTCGACCAGCATATAACGCAGGGAAAACGGCTGGGCCATGCGCACGATGGTGTCGTACACCGCGGAATCGCCGTGGGGGTGGTATTTACCGATGACATCCCCCACCACCCGGGCGGACTTCTTGTAGGATTTGTTCCAGTCGTTTTTCAGTTCGCTCATGGCGAACAGCACACGGCGGTGAACGGGCTTGAGGCCATCGCGGACGTCGGGCAAGGCGCGCCCGACGATCACACTCATGGCATAGTCAAGATAGGATTGCTTCAGTTCGTCTTCGATATTGACGGGCTGAATCTCTTTGGCGAGCTCACCCATAAAAGCACTTCTTCCCCATTATAGAGCCTGATCTGTCAGGGTTCTTCCTCCCGGGCCGATGACGCCTCGCCCAGTTTTCTGGCGGGACCGCACCCGTTATCAAGCGCGGGATTGTAGCATAGGTTTGGGACCCGACGGCGGACCACCGGCGCCGGGTGCAAATGGCCACCACCGCGCCCCGTTCCCGGGCGCCGCCTGGCGGCGCGATAACCGCTCCGGCGACCCGTTTCCCCGCCTCGCGCCTGGCTGGCGCCACCGGGCGGGCCACTCTCAGACGATCGCCGCAAAAACTCCGTTATACTCGCCCCCTCGCCATAGGAGCCATTATGCCCCAGGAAACCGTCGACCTCTTGATCAATGCCCGCTGGGTTATCCCGGTGGTTCCGGAAAACAGTGTCTATAGCGACTGTGCCGTGGTGGTGGATTCATCGAGAATCAAAGGAATATACCCCCGGCAGGAAGCCGAGCGCCTGTACAGTGCCCGGCAGCGGCTGGATCTCGACAATCATGCCCTGATCCCGGGGCTGGTCAATGCCCACGGCCACCTGGCCATGTCGCTGCTGCGCGGCTATGCCGATGACCACCCCCTGGATACCTGGCTCAAGGAACATATCTGGCCCGCCGAAGGCCGCTGGGTAAGCGAGGAATTCGTTCGGGATGGCGCGGAACTTGCCATGGCGGAAATGCTCAAGACAGGCACCACCTGCTTTTCCGACATGTACTTCTTCCCCGAACAGGTCGCTCTCGTCGCCCGCCAGCACGGCCTGCGTTGTCAGCTGGCCTTCCCGATCCTCGACTTCCCCTCGGCCTGGGCGCGCAGTGGTGACGACTACATCAGCAAGGGTCTCGAACTGAGCGATGCCTACAAGGCCGACGAGCTGATCAATGTCGCCTTCGGCCCCCATGCGCCCTACTCCGTCGATGACCGCCATTTCGAACGGGTCGCCACCTACGCCAATGAACTCGATGCCGGCATCCAGATCCACCTTCACGAAACCCGGGGCGAGGTGGACGATGCCCTGGCACGGCGCGGCGAACGCCCCATCGCCCGGCTCCAGCGCCTTGGCGTGCTGACCGCCAACACCCAGTGCGTCCACATGACAGCCCTCGACGACAGCGATATCCAGCTGCTCGCCGACAGTGGCGCCCACGTCATCCACTGTCCGAAATCCAACCTCAAGTTGGCCAGCGGCTTCTGTCCGGTGCACAGGCTCCAGGAGGCCGGCATCAACGTCGCCCTCGGCAGCGATGGCGCGGCCAGCAACAACAGCCTCGATCTGTTCAGTGAAATGCAGGTCGCCTCGCTGCTGGCCAAGGGGGTCGGCGGTGATGCCGCCGCCCTCGACAACCATGCCAGCCTGCGCATGGCGACGCTGAACGGTGCCCGGGCCCTCGGCATCGACCATCTCACCGGCAGCATCGAGCCCGGCAAGGCGGCCGACCTGGTGGCGGTGGATCTGAGCGGCATCACCCGGGAACCCATGTATAATCCCCTGTCGCAACTGGTGCACACGCCGGTGGGCCACCGGGTCAGCCATGTCTGGATCAATGGCGCGGCCAAGGTGCTCGACGGCCGCCTGCAATCATTCAGCGAGCCGGAGCTGGCCGCCAAAGCCCGCCAGTGGCGCGACCGCATTCGCGCCTGAGCCGGCAACTGCAATGACCCCGACACTTGACGGAATTCCCCAATGACTTCGGACAAGCTCGACACCGCCAACATCGATATCCGGGAGATCGCCAAATTCGAGGCGCTGGCCAGCCGCTGGTGGGACCGGGAAAGTGAATTCAAGCCACTCCACGACATCAACCCGCTGCGCGCCAACTGGATCGACCGCCACGCCAATGTCGCCGGCAAGACGGTGCTCGACGTCGGCTGCGGCGGCGGCATTCTCTCCGAGGCGCTGGCCCAGCGGGGCGCGAAGGTCACCGGCATCGACATGGGCGAGGCGCCGCTCGCCGTCGCCGAGCTGCACAAGCTGGAAAGCGGCATCGACGTCACCTACCAGCGCAGTACCGCCGAAGACATGGCGGCGCAGCACCCCGGCCGGTTCGATGTCATCACCTGCCTCGAAATGCTCGAACATGTGCCCGACCCCGGCTCGGTCATCACCGCCTGCGCGCGACTGGTGAAACCCGGTGGCCACCTGTTTTTCTCCACCATCAACCGCAACCCCAAGGCCTATGCCTTTGCCATCGTCGGCGCCGAATACCTGCTGAAACTGCTGCCGCGGGGCACCCACGACTACGACAAGTTCATCCGCCCCTCGGAACTGGCGGGCTGGATCAGGGAAGCGGGACTCGACCTGCACGCCATGACCGGGCTGGTCTACAACCCACTCACCCGCAGCTACCGGCTCAACGACCGCGACGTGGACGTCAACTACATGGTGTACGCTTCCCGCCCCACTGACGGCACTGCCTCTGATGGCATTGCCCCGACGTCCGGTCACCCGGTTCCCAACTAAAGGCACAGCGATGTCCCGACACCGTTACCAGGCGGTGCTGTTCGACCTGGACGGCACCCTGCTCGATACCGCCCCCGATTTTGTCACTGCCATCAATCGCGTTCTGGCAGAACAGGGCCGGATGCTCCACGATGAGGCCCGGGTCAGGGCTGCCGTCAGCCACGGCTCGGCCGGACTGATCGCCAGCACCTTCGACATCGAGGCCGATCACCCGGACTTCGAAGCCCTGCGCCAGTCGCTGCTCAGCCACTACAGGACCTGCCTGGCCGACAGAACCCGCCCCTTCGCCGGCATGGAACAGGTGCTCGAGGCCCTGAGTCGCGAAGGCATCCCCTGGGGAATCGTCACCAACAAGCCCGAAGAATACACCGCCGCCATCGTCGCCCGGCTGAGCTGGCCCTCGGCACCGGGGTCGGTGGTCTGCCCCGATCATGTCAGTCGCACCAAGCCCGACCCGGAGCCGATCCTGCTGGCCTGTCGCCAGCTGCAGGTCGACCCGGAACAGGCCATCTACATCGGCGACCATCTGCGCGACATCGAGGCCGGCCGCAACGCCGGCGCCACTACCGTGGCCAGCGCCTATGGCTATCTCGACGCCGACGAAAATCCCGAAGCCTGGGGGGCGGACTATATCGTCCACCACGCCGCCCAGTTGCTCGATATACTTTTTTAGGAATCAGTATCTAGGAATCGCTATCGTGGAAACTCTCTTCTGTGGCAACTACCAGGCAGGCCCCAACCTGCTTGCCGACCGGGTGATCCTGGTGACCGGGGCCGGCGATGGCATCGGTCGCGCTGCCAGCACCGCCTTTGCCCGTCACGGCGCTACAGTAATATTGGCCGGCCGCACCACCGCCAAGCTGGAAGCGGTCTACGACGGTATCCGCGCCGCAGGATTGCCCGAGGCCGTGATCCAGCCCATCGACCTTGCCGGAGCCACAGAGGCCGACTACCAAGGTATCGCCGACGCCGTGATGGCTGAATTCGGCCGCCTCGACGGC
>Ga0265293_10007693_pt1 | contig 16429 bp, 10 predicted proteins | sample Munlanlewell138R_FD_192505 | JGI IMG/M metagenome (GOLD analysis project Ga0265293, IMG submission 192505) | Leachate microbial communities from a municipal landfill in Southern Ontario, Canada - Leachate well 138R | ecosystem: Engineered > Solid waste > Landfill > Unclassified | place: Canada...
TGCGCTTGTTGCTGCTGTTTTAGTTTGGAACAACCGTTATCTCACTACGCTTGAAGGCGAATCAGCTGATTTTGCTGTAAGAGATACTGCCGCTGTTAACCGTATTTTTCTGGCCAATATGAACAACAATGAGGTGCTTATTGAGCGGCGGGGAGATCATTGGCTGCTTAATGGCGAACACAAAGCACAGCAAGGCAAGGTGGATCAGCTGCTCGAAACAATGTACAAACTTAGGGTGCGCAATCCCGTTCCGGTGGCCAGCCACGACCAGGTGGTAGCGCGCATGGCTAGCTTGGGCATCAAGGTGGAAGTGTATCAGCAAACCTATCGCATCAATCTTTTTGATCGGATAAAGCTTTTTCCGCACGAAAAACTGACTAAAGTCTATTATGTAGGCGATGTTACCAAAGACAATATGGGCACTTATATGCTCTTAGAAGGTGCAGATCAGGCTTTTGTGATGCATATCCCCGGCTTTCGTGGCTTTGTGATGACGCGCTTTACGCCGCTAGAAGACGATTGGCGTGATCATGTGATTTTTAGCGAAAAGCTTGCTGATATTAAGTCTGTGGAGCTTGAGTTTAACGAACAGCCAAATAGTAGTTTTCGGATTGAAAATACCGGAAAACACAGCTATAAACTTACGCGTACCACAGATCAACTTGAGTTGGCCTATGACACCTTGCGGGTGCTAAATTTCCTGACTTCCTTTGATGACGTGCGTTTTGAAGCGATTCTTACGAATATTTTACCTCGCGCAAGACAGGATTCGATTATCAACTCACCCTTTTTGCATCGCTTTACGCTTACTACGCATGGGGGCGAAACCACGCAATTAACGACTTATACTAAAAAAGTACTCGTAGATCATTTGGGCATTTCAGAAGAAGATGCTGAAATTGACGTTGACCGCATGTATGGCCTGCTCAATAACGGCAAAGACCTGGTATTGCTACAATATTTTATTTTTGATAAGCTGCTGCGACCCGTTAAATATTATGAAGAAGACGGGTCGGCAAAGTAGGTGTGGAAAGAAAAAGTTGAAAGATTCAACGATTTAAAGATTCAAAGATTCAAGATTCAAGATTCAAGATTCAATGATTCAAGATTCAAAATTCAAAGATTCAAGATTCAAAGACCTACCTCTTTGCAGACGGTAGGCAGGTTCAAGATTTGGGTAGGTTCCGGGGTGTTAAATACCGATTGTGATTTTTTTTGTTCAGCGAGACACTTGTGTTTTACTTTCATTATAAGCCGCAACATTATAAATCATGGTAGGTCAGCAGTTCACTGATTAAAAGGTTTATGAACAAGCCTATTCAAGGGGCATCAACCAAAATTCTTTTTTGAATAAACTGCCCTATTCCAGGGTTTGTAACGCGAATATAGTATTGTCCGGCTTCCTTAAATCTATGTGAATAAATTCTCCCACCCAAAGTTTCCACTACTTGAGTGCATATTTTATTCTCAGAAACTTCTTGATGTCCTTTTAGTGTAAAATTGAGGCTGCTACTGTCCTCCAAAACTATAAAATCAGCAAAGCTATAACAGCCGTTATGGCCAATAGTGCCAAAGAATTTTACGTCCAACCGTTGATTAAGAGCAATTCTATCAGGCAGCTGAATGCTATCTACTTTAATTACGAATTCACGTGTTTCAGCAGTTGGATCAGCTTTGCTACAGGAGACCAGATATCCGCCGAAAATCAAGATCGTGATATAAAATAAGTATTTCATGGGTGTAGCATTTTAAAGTGTTTGCAAAGTTATTCCAAAACTGCAACTAATTCATGTTAAAAGCTATTACAAGCTTCAATATTAGGCTGCGAAAATCAGTTTCGTCTTTATGGCTCTTTGTGCCCCCGGAAACTTGCGGGGCTTTAACACAAGGTTGCTCAGCCCTAGATAGCTCTCGGATCTTAACGTTACACAAAGATTAAACATGGTTGAGCGTAACACAAATCTTTATTTCTTTTCAACACACTACTGCTCCCCTAAATCAAGCAATCAGCACTTTTCGCAACATTTCGAGGGCTGTGAGTGCCGACCTGCGGATGGTTCGGCCTCGGTGTTCACCAAAGTGAAAACGTTCTGAAATAACAAAATCAGGGCCGGCCAGCGCAATCCATACTGTTCCGACGGGCTTTTCTTCCGTACCTCCATCCGGGCCGGCTATTCCGCTGGTAGCCAGGGCATAATCCGTGTTTAACTTTTGTTTTACACCTTTCGCCATCTGCTCAACCACCTCGCGACTTACTGCGCCTTGCTGTATCAAATCGTGGGCCGAAACACCCAACAAATTTGTTTTAACCTGATTTTCATAGGCCACCACGCTACCTTTATAATAAGCCGAACTTCCGGCAATACTGGTAATCAGATGCGCGATATATCCTCCTGTGCAACTTTCGGCTGTGGCCAGGCTGGCATTTCTTTCGAGCAATAAATCACCCACCACTTTTTCGAGCAGCTGATCGTCAAAGCCATAAATAAACTCAGGGATAAGCTCAATCAGCTTTTGTATTTTCAAATCCAGGGTTTGCTGCAAAAACTCTTGGTCGGCATGCCTTCCGCTGAGGCGCAAACGCACAATGCCCGGCTGTGGCAGATAGGCCAGCTTCATAAAAGGCGGCAGGGCATTTTCCCAATCACTGATTTTATCGGCCAGGAACGACTCGCCCACGCCACTTGTCATAACGGTTTTGCGTGCGTAAAACATCTCGTGATACAAAGCCTTCATGCGTGGAAGCACTTCATGTTCAAACATTTGCTTCATCTCAAAAGGCACACCGGGCATAGAAACCACAACGCCTCCCTCCTTTTCAAACCACATTCCTGCTGCGGTGCCATTGCTGTTGGGTATTGGCGTACAAGCTTTTGGAAGCATAGCCTGCTGCTTGTTGCGGTCTGTTAATAAAAAGCCGCGCCGCTTAAACAAGGCTTCCACCTGCTTATAAGTAGGCTCGTGAAACACCAGTTCGGTATTGAAGTATTCGCACAAAGCCGGCTTGGTCAGGTCGTCGGCAGTGGGTCCCAGACCACCGGTGAGCAACACAAATTGCGCCTGCTTCAAGGCCTCGTCAATGGCCTGATGCAACTCCTGTTTATCGTCGCCAATAGTCGTGATTTTATGTAAGTCGATACCACTTGCACTCAATATTTCAGCCATCCAGGAGGCGTTTGTGTTCACAACCTGACCTATCAAAAGTTCATCTCCAATGGAAATGATTTCGGCTCTTCCTGCTCGTTTGTTTGTCATGAAAAAATTAAAATTGATAGTAAGAAAAACCCAGATCTTTAGGAATAATAGACATTACCGGTATCTCGCTCTGGCGCAGAATTTGTTGTGCAGCCGATCCGATAAAAAACTCAATCAGGCGATTTTCCTGTTGGGTCATAATGATAATGAGATCGATGTCATTTTCCTCATGTGCATAGTCGAGGATAGCCGGAACCAGCGCATGTGGCGAGTCTCCTGTTTCTATAAGCTGCGCTTTACAAAGCACACCGGCATCTTTGATAAATTGCTGAACCTGATTTAGCTGCCCCAACAACTGCTGTTTAACCTCTTTAGAATCCTGTTCCCAAAGCACAGAAATCACTTTAACAGAAGCCCCAAAAAGTTTGGCCATAGAGATGGCATAAGTTACTTTTTGGCGTGTATCTTTGGTAAGATCAAGCGGTAACAATATGCTTCGGCAGCCATTAAAATGCATCTTCCCGTTGAAAGCAATCACCGGCACTTTCGACTGTCTGATAACCTTGGAGGTGTTGGATCCAAGCATATTACGTGCAGGATCATCCGATTTTACAGCATCATTGGTGCCCATCAAAATAAAGCGGCTGTTATATTTTTCGGCCACTTCGAGGATGTTAGCATGCACCTTGCCGTTTTTCACGATTGGCGTCACTTTCACGGCTGTAGCCCTACTTACATCAGTAGCCAATTCTTCCATTTTCTTATTGATATCTTCTGCAATTTGCTGTTTTTGTTCGCTAGAGAACAGGCTGTTCAAAAAATCCTTCTCCTCCTGCACATATAGCAGCACAATATCGTATTGTAAAAGCCGCGCCAGGTTGTATGATTGCTGCAAAGCCACAAGCGATTGCTCGTTGAAATCGACTGGCACCAGCAGTGTGTATTGTTTATCAGGCATGATTAATTTTGTTTATTACCTTTGCAAAATTATCTAATTCATTGAATTAACCAAGAAAAACACTTATGAATCGAATTCCCGAATCGCAACTTGTGCTTGCCAAAGATGGCAGTGTTTATCACCTGAGATTGCAACCGCATCAGCTTGCCGACGATATTATTTTAGTGGGCGACCCCAATCGAGTAGCTTTAGTTTCTTCTTTTTTCGACGAGATTGAGCATAAGGTAAGCAACCGCGAATTGGTAACACACACAGGTTTTTACAAGGGAAAACGCATTTCGGCGGTATCAACAGGAATGGGTACCGATAATATAGATATCGTTGTAAATGAATTAGATGCGCTAGCCAATATCGATTTAAAAACCCGAACAATAAATAAAAATCTAAAAAGCCTGAACCTGATTCGCCTGGGTACTTCCGGCGCCTTGCAAGCCGATATTCCGGTGGGTGATAGCTTTGTTGCGGGACAATTTGCCCTTGGGCTGGATGGTTTGCTACATTTTTATGCCGGAGCCGCTAGTGCTATCGAGCAAGAATACACCAACACTTTTATTGCAGAGACCAACTGGCCTGAAAAATTTCCGACACCCTATATTGTGAAAGCTTCTGAAACGCTGCTGAAAAAACTCGGCGCCGGCTGTCATCATGGCACCACAGCCACCTCACCCGGATTTTATGCGCCACAAGGCCGTTCGCTTCGCCTAAAACTTGCCATGAAAGATATGAATCACCAGATCGAAAACTTTAGCTACAAGCAAAACCGCATCACCAATTTCGAGATGGAATCGTCGGCTTTATATGGACTGAGCCGGCTGCTGGGCCACAACGCCCTGACCATCTGCGTGATTATCGCCAACCGCGTTACCGAACAATTCTCGGATGACTACCAGCCCTATATTAAAAAGTTGATACATCAGACGTTGGATAGGCTGGTGGAGTAGGGTTTTTATTATTTATACTTGATTTAAAAGGAGATAGACCAAAATACTTAACCCCCACAACTATGTAGTTTTTATTATTTATACTTGATTTAAAAGCCGTTTAAACAGCTTTTAAATCATGGCTGTGCCTTGTTTTTCTTTTCTGCTTTTATATCACAACAAAAATTTAGTGCAAGCAAAGCTATATCCCCACGTACCCAACCCAGTGGTAGAATGAGTTTTATTTGCCTGCCTGCTGTCCGCAGGAAGGTAGGTTTGGTTTTGAAAACCAATAACATATCAGATCGAATAGGTGCAGCGCACCGACATCTTTGTAGAAATGTGTTACCCCTGACGATGAAGAGCTACGTAGGTGCGACACCAACCCAAACAATTTTAAAGGTAAACCTCAATCATCCTTGCATCAAGCCTAAAAAGATGATATAATTGTTTTCTTTCGCTTTTCCATGATGAAAAAAGCTGGCAAAAGTCAAGTGTTATATCATTTTTAAGTAGGTCTCGCAGGGGTTTCGGCTAGGTCTTCGCTAGTTCATGTATAGTGTTATTGGGATCTAAGCCTTATAAACACTGGGCTTTTGGTCGAATTGCATACACGTTGCATACAGGAATCATTTATCAAAACCCTATGAGCGCTTTGTGGGGTGCTTGAGACTTTAAGTGCTTTTGCTTCCGAGCTTGTAATTTGAAAAGCGTGAAATCTTTTTTTGTTTATCCCGAATCGCTGCGCTTTCGGGACTAAAGCTCATTTATCAGATTAAAAGGATTATTTGAGTTGGTTGGAGACTGTGTTGAATTGGTGGGGAAGGATTTTTTGGTAACAATTTCATGCCACGTGCTTAGAAGGTGAAATATGAAGACTTTTTTTTTATTTACTTCAATTGAATGATTTCCATCAATTTATCATAGCCGCTCACTTTCGAGAACTTTACCACACCACCGCTGATTGTTTCAAAGTGTTTTGATGCGCAATGAATTTTGAGTTTTTCGAGTTCTGGCAAGTCCATGTCTGAATCAGAGCCTTTGGTTTCGGCAACAAAGTAAATGTGGCGTACCTTGTCTTTGTCAAACACAATTGCCCAATCGGGACTGTAGTTGGCCACAGGAGTAGCTATGTAGAAGGTTTTTGGGAGTTTGGCATAAACGACAACCTCAAGGCTATTCTCCAAAGCTTGTGCAAAATCAGCTTCGATTTTTGAATCAGAAGTCATATAGTCGTAAATATGTTTTTTCAGCAGGTCGGCATTTTGAAGTGTTTGGCTGTTGTTCGTGAATACCGTTTTGGCGTCATGCCTTTCTTCAATTTTGTGATACACAATGTTGTTGATAATCAGGCTGGCTTTGGCTTCGTTGATTAATCGACTACATTTTGCAATAAATTCTTCAGGATTTTTACGCAGGAAGAAGAATTTCTCCAACTTAATTTGTTTCAAAATTTGGGCAATAGATCTTCGGGTAAGGTTGGTGCGGGATTCTATTTCACCGATAATGTCATAAACGGTTTCGGTATATAATTCCTGGGAGAGTTTTACGGTTGAGCGTCCTGTTTCGCGCACCAGATTTTGCTGTTCCATCTGTTCTTTTGTCCCTGTTTCCAGTTCGCCCGTTTTCACCTCATAGGTACGATCTCCGATGTGGAGCTGCGCATCAATTTTTATCTTGCTGTCGTTGATTAGTTTGGCAGTGTCAAAATTGACTTCATAAATACTTTTCAGGTTGATTTTATCCCAAAGCTCCTGAAACTCCTTTTTTGCGAAGTTATGGTTAGGCTTTAGGCTTACCGTCTTTCGTTCATCTTCAGGTTTAAATACTTCGCCAGTATAGATGGATTTTAGCAAGCTATTCACAGAATCGCGAAAGGTTTCCAGGTTTTCCGGCAGCGGTACTTTGTTTTGGTTGATGAGCTCACGGCCTAAAGCTGTTATTTTGTATTCCTCATCAATGACTTGTCCGACAATTAATTTAAATTGAAGTTTTTTGGCATCATCCTCTGAAAGGTAATGTGTTTCGCCTTTTTCGTTGCTTAATGCTTTTCCGATAAAGTAACTCACTTCAGCCTTTTGCGGACGATTTTTGAGTGTGGCTGCAATTTCAGCTTGTAGTCCTTTTGCGAAAGTTTCAAACTTTTCGGAAGCGATAACGGTTAATTTATTGATTTGGTGAATCTGCTCACCGATCATTTCATAGTCGAGCCGTATTCCCTGTTTGTCAACACAGAGCCTCATTCCACGACCTACTTCCTGTCGGCGGCGATTTTCGCTTCCTGATTCAGGATTTTTCAGGGCGCAAATCTGAAATACATTTGGATTGTCCCAGCCCTCTTTAAGGGCAGAGTGGCTGAATATAAAGCGGATAGGTTCGTCAAAGCTCAGCAGGCGTTCCTTATCCTTCATAATGAGATCGTAGGCAGAACTGTCGTCTGAATCATCACGACCTCGTTTTACATTTGGATCTGTTGCGCGGCCTTTCTTGTCGATAGAAAAGTAGCCCTCATGCACGTTTTCAGCCTTATCGCGTACTAAGTATTCCTCATAAGAATGGGGCAGATAGCCTTTATGTATTTTCGATGGGTCTGACTCCAATAGAAATTCATTGTATTCCTGCTCGAAAAGATCGAGGTAATTGCTTCTTATTTTGTTGTATTCTTCTTCAAAGATTTTTGCATATTCTCCTATTTGCTGGTTGTTGTCTTCATCATATTTTCTGTATTTCTCAACGGAATCAATAAAAAACAGCGATAACACTTTTATGCCCTTACTAAAAAGCTGTTTTTCTTTTTCGAGGTGAGACATAATTGTTTCACGGATCTGCACGCGCCGGAAATCGTTTTCATTGTGGTCGTTAATAATATCGCCGGGGAAAACTTCCAGACCTCCAACTATGATTTTGTTCTGATAACCATCAATTTCGGTAATGGTCATATTCTCGTAAGCTGGTAAATTTCCGGAAAGTTCAAACAGACTGGCGCCTTGTTCGAGTTTTTGTCTAACTCTTTTTACTCCTTCGCCGCTTCTTTTTCCAAACTCAAGCATTGCAAGCGGAGGTTTGTTGGTGCTTAGGACGATATTTTCGAGATAGAGATAGGCATTAGTTCCGGTATTTCCTTTGACGTTGATCCCTTTTACCTGTATTTTTTTTACCAGCTTTTGGTTGTAGGCATCCAGGGCATCCAGCCTATAGATTTTGTTGTATTCCTCACCCGGTGCGTGGGTGGCAGAATAGCGTAAGGTGAACAGGGGTTTAAAGTCTTGCATGCTCGTCAGGGTTTTTGATCCCTGTCGGCCCACCGACTGTGGTTCATCAATGATAAGTATCGGGTTGGTTTGTGCAATAATTTCTATGGGTTTGCGGGTACCAAACTGGTCGAGCTCCTTATAGATTCTGCGTGCATCCTCACCTCGTGCAGCAAATGCCTGTGTATTGATAATCATGACGCTGATGCGGCTGTCGGAAGCAAAGTTTTCTATGTCTTGTGGTCGTCCTGAGTTGTATATAAACGGATTAATCTTGTGTCCGTATAATTCCTGAAAGTGATCCTGTGTAACCTGAAAAGACTTGTACACACCTTCACGAATGGCTATACTTGGAACGATGACAATGAATTTGCTCCAGCCATAGTTTTTGTGTAGCTCATACATGGTGCGGATATAGGTATAGGTTTTGCCTGTACCCGTTTCCATTTCGATGGTTAGGTTATAACCGGTATGAATACCTCTTGGTCTTTCTACTTCAGCGCTTTCGATCAGGTCGTTTCTTGTTTGAACCTGCTTTATGTTTGTTAATATTTGGTTTTCGAGTAATTGGACAGGGCTGTTGCGATAACCTATCTCTTCAAGTACTTCTGTCTCAAAATCAATTGTTTGACTGCCAATGGCGGCTAATTTCGCTTTTCTTATCAGGTCTTTTGACCGTTCCAGTGTAAAGCGATTGGTTTTGATAGGTTGGCCTTCAAAACAGTCAACAACTGCTTTGACCGCATCTGTTTGGAATAGCTGTTCTTTAAACTGAAGTTTCATCATTGTTTTGCTTGTTTTAGTTCGTCTATTCTGACTTGTAAATCAGGACTGATCATCGCTGTTTCAGATAAATCATGTGTTGGTAGATCTTTTGCACAAGGTGGTGTACTTAAATCATCAACCGGTGTATTTATAACATCAGTTTCAAAAGCAGGATCAGCGGAATCAGCAGTACCATGTCCTTCAGTAAGATGAAGTTCACTAAAAAAAACTTCAATACTTTTTCTATCCTTTATTAATTGTGTATTCATAAGTTATCAAATAGCCGTCAAATAAGCTTTCTGTTTAAAATCAGCGCTTTACATTGAGCGTGACTCCATGATTTTTTTTTCAATCAAATAAAGCTATGCCCAAAAGGGTATGTACTTTACGTATTTCCTTGATGTGCTTTCAGGGTCATCAAATTTAATAAGTTTGCTATCCAGTGTGTCTCTAATGATTCTTGATGCAATAGCTGCATTTTTCTCTTCTATGTTAAAACGGGTTCTTAATGATTGATTGGTCATTTTTTCATTTGATACATAACACAAACAGGCATGTTGATAGGTAGCTCTTACCTTATCATTTTTGTCCATATCATTCAAGCCCTTAAATGCATACATAATCACTTTTGTATGCTTTTCTTTAGTCTGGAAGTCAGGAGCAGGCAATTGAAAAAGTTCCGCATTAAAAATAACCTTGTCGATTCCGCTTCCCTTTTCTTCGCAAACACCAATTCGTCGCATAAATGAGGCCAGTGTTTCATTTCTGGATTGAAATTCGTCAATAAACCTATTTGTTGTAATTAGCGGTAAACCAGGGTTTGTGAACTCTATTCTGTCCTCGAAAATCTCTACCATTGGTGATGTTCCTGATTCCCTAAAATCTTGATGTATAATAGCATTTGCGACTAATTCGCGAATGGCAATTTCAGGATACATTCTGGCATCTTTTCTAAATGCTTTTCCTATTTCTTCATTTGCAGGTAATTGACTATTTATCCAATTAATTAAACCTTCAAAACCAACAGCATATCCTTTTTTTCCTATCTGTTCTCTTTCGGTAAACACCCTGTTTTTGCCTTTATAAATAATTACTCTGATTGCTTTTCGTGAAAGTTTGTCAAAGAGTGAGATGTCTTTTGCGAAAAGTATTGCCCCTAAATTTGTAATGTGAAAGGCTGAACCGGCTTTTTTAATAAACTTTTCTGAAATAAACTTATCAATCACGCTTTCTCGCGTTGTAGGGTAGGGTTGTGCCAATAAATCGTAATAGCTTTGCGTATCTAACAGGGATACTATATCAGCGCCGTTAACTCTTTGTTTCGCTATTTCTGCCTCAAAAGTTCTTACTGTTTTTTTATTCCAAATTTTACTCTCTTTTTCAGGAAACTCTCTTAGTTTTCGGGTGTAACTACCTATTCTGATATAAGATACATTATTAAAAGTGGTTGGTTGATCTATGGCCGCCGGAATTTCAAAGATCACTAAATCAACTCCGGAAGAATAGTTAAATTCATAAAATCTATAATCAATTTTTGGAGATAACCGTTGAAATAACCATGTTTCTATTTCCTGTTTAACAACTTTCTTTTGAGATGGCTTAAAACTTGTTCCTACCACAGTTTGTGGATTATCTTTTACCCCAAATACTAAATATCCATATTGGTGATTGTACAGCGCTGCTCCATTAGAAAGTGCTGAAATTCGTTCGCCAATTTCTTCGGGTGAGTGAAAATTTTCTTTAAACTCAACCCATTCACTTTCTTTGGGTTGTTTTACCAATTCATTTACTAATTCTATCAACGCTATTTTATCCATAATTCTATCTCTATCAAATAAGCATCAAATAAGCTTCTCCTTTATATTCAGGTACTTCAGATAATACGTGTGTTAATTTAGTTGTTCATATCAAATAAGAAACTAAATTACTTTCATTTCTGTTCCGGGACTCAGTTGCTTGAGCAGTTGTTTCACATTGGTTTTGGCGGTGTCGTTGCTAAAGCCACTGTCGCGAAACACGATACGCAAAGGATGTTCAGCGGCAATGGCTTTGGCAAATGCTTCGTCAATGCCTTCATCAAAGCAGGCGTATAGCGAGTTTTGGGCCACCTTGAAAAGCCGCTTGCCGTTGATGGTGGCTTGCTCAATTTTGAGTGAAAGCGGCAAACCCCAGTCCAGCATTACCTGTGCCAGTAAATCATCAGGTGTGCGGTCGGGCTTTACGTTATCAGCAAAAAGTTCTAAGTTTTCTTGCTTGTAATCCTGCGGGCGGTAATACACATCCTGCATATTGGAGCTGTCGAGGCGGTAAACGCGGAAGCCGAAATCAAGCTTGGAGATATCTACTTTCGTATCCTCCTCAAAATCGAGTTTGCCTTGTTTTTGCTGCTGTTTGGCTTGCAGCTCTTCTTTTATTTTATGGGCAGCACGGCGGATGCGCTCTTTGCCTATTTCGCAGATGTTTTTGTAGCCGGCTTTGTAGGCTTCGCTTTTTTCATCTGTTGATTCAGGAATTTGCACTAAAATGAATTTTCGAGTACCTTTATCTTCGGAATTGAGCTGTAGTATGGCATCCGCAGATGTTGAGGAACCACCAAAAAAATCCAAAACCACACCATCATTTTTCATCGAGATTTGTAAGATTCTTTTTATTAGCCCTGTAGGCTTAGGATTGTCGAAAGGAGCTGAAGAAATAAACAACCTCTTGAGTTCCTTACGAGAACTATCGGTATGACCAACTTCATCATATGACCAATAAGAAGTGGGAACAACTCCTTGTTGGACTTCTTTTAAGTACCTTTTAAGCTGTGGTGCCCCATCACCTTTTTGCCCAAAAAACACCCTTCCTTCTTCAATCCATCTATTCATAGTATTTTGATTTGTTAACCAACATCTTCCTTGTGTCGGCGAGTAGGATTTGCCTGTTCTGGGATTAGTTATTTCATATAGGTAAGCCTCTGATACAGTTTTCACGGTTAAATTATCCGAACGCCAACGCCCCTTCCCGTCATTGCTGTCGTACTTGTACAAATCATCTTGCTTTGCTGATCTTGGGAGTAAATTTCTTTCGAATGAATTTGTTTTTTGATATACAACTATGTGATCATGCATTGATGGAATTCCTTTTGCATCATTAGATGCTGCATATCTTTTATGCCAAATAATATTCGAAACAAAGTTTCCTTCTCCAAAAACTTCGTCTGATACTTTTCTAAGGTTATGCACTTCATTATCATCAATCGAAATAAAAATCACCCCATCCTCTTTCAAAAGATTTCGCGCCAGTTTCAACCTCGGATACATCATACTCAGCCAATCAGAATGGTAGCGTCCGGCAGTTTCTGGGTTTACTACTAAACGCTGGTTGTATTCGTCTTTTTGCCCGCTGTCAATCAGTTCTGCTTGGGCATCTTTGCTAAAGTTGTCTTTGTACACAAAGTCTTTGCCTGTGTTGTAGGGCGGATCAATGTAAATCATCTTAATCTTGCCTAAATAGCTTTCTTGTAGCAGTTTGAGCACTTCTAAGTTGTCGCCTTCTATGTAAAGGTTTTCGGTATTGTCAAAATCCACAGAGTCTTCGCGCACCGGGCGCAGGGTTTTGGTGGTGGGCAGGTTGGCCGTTACGATGGCTTCGCGCTTGCCGGGCCACTCCAGCCGGTAGCGTTCTTTGTTGCCTTCAACCACCTGGTGGCTAAGCTCCTGCCGCAAGAGATCGAAGTCGATGGCTTTGCCTTCGGCACTTTCAGTTACGCAATTGGGGAAAAGCTGCGCCAGCTTTTCTATATTTTGGCTAACAAGGTCGGGCGATTGGAGGTCGAGGTGGTCGTTTTGCATGGTGTTAATAGCTGTGAAATAAGTTTATATTGCTGTACTTTAATCACTTATTTATTTAGACAGAAATAAGCGGTTGAGAAACTTCAAATTTAGAAAAAGAAAGGGAACAGCGAAGCGATAAAGATGGATAAAGGCAAAAAAAGGGTTTATTGGTTTACGGTGTCTGTGGTTTTTTTGTGCTGAATTACTCCGCTCTCGGGACTAAAGCTGCGAAAGGCTTTGTAATAGCGTCTTATATCGTTGGTTTATTTTTTCAACCCCAAAGATTTGCGAAACCTTTGACATTTGAAAAAATATAAAGAATTACGCACAGTATTGCCTGATGGCGAAATTAGTTTTGATAGCCTGGAAAAACTTAGTTTAACGGATTAGTATTTCGCCTCATTAAAAACTCGAGACGAGACCGAACCTTTTGTGTTTTGCAACTTTACATCTTTCCAAATTACACTCCCAAAATTATTTCCTATTTATTTGAACCTATTTCCTAAAAAGCTGTTTAGGGCTTGTGAGTTTTTAATGGCTTAACTAACTATTTGGTCAAACCGCTAAGGCGCTATTGTCAAGCGCATTTGTTAGAGTAAAGGAAAAAACAATGGACATATCAATAGGTACGCACAACATCAATAGTAAGCAGCGCAGTTATTTAATTGGATTTGTGGCAGTTGATCAAAGTGGTTTAGTAACAAACCCAAATCCCACCAAACTCCTTTCACTTTTAGCCGACTTGCGCTGCGCATTTTCTATGTTTATATCCCGGCGCATATAGAATTTCCTCACGTACAAACCGCTCAATTTCAATACTTGCGAGCGGATATTATCCCAATTTTAGTATTACCAATTTAAAAAACTAACTATGTTTAAACACGTATGCAAAAGTTCAATTTACGCGGCAATAGCATTATTTCTGTTGACCGGTTATGGCTGCACCACAACAAAAAACGCTTCAAAAAAGCAGCCTGATCAAGTGGGCCAGACTATGAAAGAAAATGAAACCAATACCTGGCCAGCTTCTTTTGGCATTTCGCCACGGACAAAGATTTTCCTGAACCAGATAAAAGCTGAAATAGATGCTACTGCAAGCACTATCGAAAGCTATATCCCTTCGGATAAGCTAATTGAAGAATACGGCCTAAGACAAATCAACGATGTTTACACCATAAGCGGCTTCGTAAAAACAACGGACGCTTTTGAGGAAAGCCAGCTTGAGGCTAAGGGCGTAAACTTTGGCAGCAAGGCGGGTGAGATAAGAACTATCAGCCTTCCAATCAGCTTTTTACCCGAATTTTTACAGTCAAAAACCATCAGCTATTTCGAAATTTCAAACAAAGTACAACTCAAAACTCCTTAATTCATGAAACACATCTTCACAACCACCTTAGCCCTGTTTATCAGCGCGCTGATTTTTGCGCAATCCGCAAAAACAATTCAAACTTCAACTAAAATCGGACATGCGGCCAAAGAAACCGGAAGGCTGCAAATCAAAGGCGTTTCGCCGGCCACGGCTATTTTTATGCTAAAGCTGCAAGATGCGGATTTTACAAAAAACATCGCTGATTCAGAAACCTTTAGAAGTGAGTCAGGCGTACGAAAAATCAATGGATCGCTTTATGTAAATGCTTTCATCATTGCCACAGATCAGGCTGATCTTAGTAAGTATGGCGTTGTTGGCGCAAACAAAGCAAACAAGGTGAAAACGGGATTGATTCCTGTTGATCAGCTATTTGCCCTTTCGGCTGACAAAAACATCAGCTATATAGAAATTGGCGAAAAAGCCGAACTTAAATTAGATGCCGCCCTGGCTGCTACCTGGGTAAATGAAGCCCATCAAGGTGCCGGAGGTTTATCACAAGCCTATTCCGGCGAAGGCGTCGTGGTTGGGATTATTGATAGCGGATTTGATTATGCACATCCCACATTTTACGATTCCTCTTATACGAACTACCGCGTAAAACGGGTTTGGGAACAAAATGCCACCACCGGCACGCCACCCGAACCTTTTGGCTTTGGCCGTGAATTAGTAACGGAATCAAGCATCCTTGAAGCGCAGACGGATATGGTGGGGCTATCTCACGGCTCTCATGTTGCTGGCACTGCAGCGGGCAGCGGCGCCGGCACTGGAGGTGTGTATAAAGGCGTTGCCTTCAATAGTGAACTTGTTTTAGTTGCAACAAGCTTGAATATCTCAGATATTGCAGACGGTGTAGCTTACATATTTAACTACGCCGAATCCGTTGGAAAAGCTGCTGTAATCAATATGAGTATTGGATTGCACACTGGCCCACATGATGGCACATCACCATTAGATCAATTTTTTGATCAAGCATCCGATAAAGGTAAAATACTTGTTGGCGCAGCCGGAAATGAAGGTTCCGATACGCTTTATATCGAGAAAACTTACACCTCAACAGACACCTTAATGTTCTCATTTGTTAAATTTCCATACCCAAGTAATGGCACAAACGGAAGGACACCTATTGATATATGGGGAAATCCAAACACAAATTTTTCTGTTTCCATAGGTATTTACAATACCGAAAGCAATCTTTTTGAAGCCCGTTCTCCCTATATTAACGCCACTTCAGATGGTACCTATCAATTTGTACTTTACGATAATGATGCCGTAGATCCAGACAGTTGTGTTGTTTTCATCGGTGCAGAGATTAATCCTCAAAATGGAAAACCACGTGTATTTTTAAATCTTGACCATACAAGTCAAGATGACAGCTTTAAATGGGCGATGATTGGTATTATTGGCCATGACACCGAGACGAAAATGTGGGCTAATTCTGGTTTTTTTGTTAGTAATGGCTATAATTTACCGATAATGTCAGGCTCTACTTCATCTACTGTTGGTGAAATTGGTGGAACAAGTAATAGTATTATTTCCGTAGGTGCTTATACCGCCAAAAACACTTACACCAACTTATCCAACCAAACATTTGATATTAGCTATCCGACGGAACTTGGCGAAATTGCACCCTTTTCTAGTTTAGGCCCTACTGCTGATAACAGAACCAAGCCCGATATTACAGCACCCGGAAACGTGGTGGTTGCCTCAGTAAATAGCTTTGATGATGGCTACACCAGCACATCCCAGCAAACAATTTACAGCGTTACAAAGGGCGAGAAAACCTGGTATTACGGCGCTATGCAAGGCACTTCTATGGCGGCTCCTATGGTAACGGGCATTGTGGCTTTACTGCTCGAAGCTTATCCGGAACTCGATGTGCATCAAGCGCTTGAACTTTTAAGAGATCAGGCCTATCACGATGAATTTACAGGTGAAATTCCCGATGAGGGCGATAACACTTGGGGCTGGGGAAAAATAGATGCAGAAACCACCCTGCTTGAGTTAGAAGCGCTGATTCCGGCTATGCCGATGATTTCTCCCGATGGAAATATCGCTGTTTGCGCAGGCGAAACACAAACCTTAACTGCTCCAGCCGGATTTTCAATGTATGAATGGAACACCGAAGAAACAACGCAAAGCATCAGCGTGATGGAAGC
>Ga0265293_10007694_pt1 | contig 16428 bp, 19 predicted proteins | sample Munlanlewell138R_FD_192505 | JGI IMG/M metagenome (GOLD analysis project Ga0265293, IMG submission 192505) | Leachate microbial communities from a municipal landfill in Southern Ontario, Canada - Leachate well 138R | ecosystem: Engineered > Solid waste > Landfill > Unclassified | place: Canada...
ACATCATCTGGTTGTTTTCTGTGTGCATCATATGCTTTGTTTTTGGCTTCTTCTAATCTATTAAGTTCAACGAGTAATGTGAGTTCATCAACAAAATATTTACTCATTAAGTCATAATTATAAAGTTGATATAAATGATTTAATGCCATTTCATATTGGTGATCTTCTTGATATAGATGAAAGAGTTCTTCAAGACAATATATTTTTACATCATCAGGGATCATATCTTGCATCACTTTATGAAGATCTTCTAAATAAGGTTCTTGAAGTGCTTTTTTAAGCTCAATATCATCTAAAATACCAATATATTGTTTTATGACTGGTAATGCTTCTTTTCTTTGTTCTATGTATTTTTTTGCTTCATCAAGATGATTTAAATGAATACATGCATCAATCATATGTTTTAATAACTTTTCTTGATATAACGTTTCACTTTGAGATTTGATTTCATTTAAAATCTCTTTGCCTTCATCATAGACGAGGTCAAAAAGAGATAGCTCAATAGCAATCTCAAAATAATAATTATATGCAGCTTGATAGTCAAGATGAGCTAAAGATTGGTTTAAAAAATCTTTAATAATCGATAAACTATGTGGCTGTTTCGGTAGTTTTAAAACATCATTTAAACGCATCAAATCATCCTTTTATAATTTCATTATATAAGGTTTCAGCTAAAAGTAAATATTTTTTAGCTAAAGCTTCAAAATCAAAATGTAACACTTCTGATAATCCTACCATTTGTTTTCTGGTTGCAACCTGGTGCCACTGAAGGGCTTGAAACATTCTATAAAATCTAACCATATCTTGTTCTTGTTTGGTTGCTTTTTTCTCTAGGTAAACATCTAAAAGTTCTAATGCATCTTCAAATTTAACATTACCAAAACTAGCAATATCATAGTAGAATTCATTAGATCCTGCATATTCCCAATCAAGTAAATAGACTTGATCTTTTCCAATGACAATATTTGATCTTTGTGCATCGTTATGACAAAATACTTTTGGCATACCAATGCGTTCATTTAAATAGATTTTCATCCATTTTTCTTTTAAATCTAAATATAATTCAGATCTTTTTTCAGTATATGTCTCATATAAGTCTAATCTTTCAATTAAGCCATAATCAGATGCTGGTTCTATATGTGAATGATGCAGTTTTTTTAATGTTTTTGCGATATCTTCTAGATATGGATGATAATCTATCGTTGATAAAACTGTACCTTCAACATATTTAGCTGCTTTTTCACCAGATTCAACATCAAAATAAACCGTTTCATTATTTAAATGAAGTGGTTCTACTCTTTTCATATTTTCTAGTTCAAATTTTCGATTTACGAAAAGATTACCATCTTTTCCAATCACACGATATGTATATAATATACCATCAATTTCAATAACATAAGTCAAATGACTCATACCACCTAAAAGTCTATGCTTAACAATAACTTCTTTTTCATCGACTTTAAAAGCTTTTGCTGCTTGTTTTTTAATTAATGCTTGATGTTCATCTTTCATAGTTCATAAAATGTGACTTGACCCTGATCATAGATTGCATAACTCTTATGATAGTCACCTAACGCTCCTGGATTCAATATAGTTATTTGTGAGTCTTGATTTAAATATTTTTGATGGGTATGGCCAAATATAACCATATCCACTTCTTTTAATTGTGCTTTAAGTAATAATTTTTCTAATCCAAATTTGACATGTTCCTTATGTCCATGAGTTAAATATATTTTTAGCCCATCTAAATTTAATATTCTTTCATATGGCTCTTTTGAGAAAAAATCATTATTACCTTTCACTGTGATGATATGATATCTCTCATAAATATATGGATCTAAACACATATCTCCAGCATTTATATGATAATCTATGTTCTTATGTTTTATAATGACTTCCTCAAGTCGATCTTTTGCTCCATGTATGTCACTCGTGATTAATAATTTCACCAAGATCCTCCTTTAGCTTTTGAAGTGCTCTTGCACGATGTGAGATTTGATTTTTTAGTTTAGCACCTATATCAGCATAATTTTTGTCATATCCATCTGGACAAAATAATGGATCATATCCAAATGCATCATCATATGATTTAAATGTATGACCAATTGTTCCATATGCTATACCTTCATATGCCTTATATGTACAATCTGGAAAATAGATTACAACAACAGATGTAAAATAAGCTCTTCGATCATCTATATGTTCTAATTCTTTTAATAATTTTAAATTGTTATCCCTATCATTGCCATTTGCATATCTTTTAGAATAAACGCCAGGTCTACCATCTAGAGCTTCTACTGATAATCCTGAATCATCAGATATAGCAGGCATACGGTATTTTTTTGCATAATATTTAGCTTTGATAATCGCATTTTTTAAAAATGTATGTTCTGTCTCTTCGACATCATCATGATCATCTAATTCTTTTATTGAAATCAGTTTAACTTGAGTATCCATAAAGATCTCTTTAAACTCTCTAATTTTATGCTCATTATGGCTTGCAATTAAGATTTTCACATCATTCACCTCTTAACGTTGCTTACTTATATCTTATCACATTTTTTCTCACAAACGTATGAAATATGGCCATTTTAAGATATAATGGTTCTGGGTGAAGAAAATGGACAATAATAAAGAAATTATAGAATTTGAAGATTTATTTAAAGAAGAAATTGAGAAAAGACAAGAACCACCAAAACCAGAAGACAAAAAGAATTATATGAAAGCTATCTTGTCATATGTCTTAATTATGTTTTTTTTAAATGCAGTTTTAGTTTCAGTTATTCAATTAATTCCTGGATCAATTAAAGTATATGAAAAAGATGAAGTTATCTTAGAAGAAATTGCATCTGATCCATCTGGGATTGCACTGATGGATGAAGATGTTTTTAATCTATACAAAGAAGAATATTTAGGTTATGTAGAATCGCTATGGACGTATAACGATTATGGTATTATATACAATACTGCTAATCCTCATATCGAAAGTTTGTTAATTGTAAAAGATGATGCTGGAAACATTATCAGTTTTGATGAACAGACATTCTTACTCATCTATGATATATCTGATCAAAAAATTGACTTTTGGGATCAAGATCAAACTTATGAAATTACAAGATATCAACACGATGAGCAAACCTTACCAACTTATATATTAACAGATGATATCACAATCATTGATTATCAATTACAAAACCTCACATCATTTTATATGTCAGTGTATCAATTTGTCTTATACTTAATCTTATTTGGATTTGTATATTACTTCTTAAAAAATGATGTAGCCTATGATTTTAATAAATTTAAATTAATTAAAAACCAATGGTTTACCATCATTGTCATTGGATATTTATACGTGCTTCTTGGAAACTTTTTATCTAACTTTATATCTAATCTTTTAAGTAGTCAATTAAATATTCCTATGTCAGAATCTGTCAATCAAATGACCATCGTAAGAATGTTAAATTCTAACGGTGTCATCTTCATGGTGCTTTCTGCAGTCATTATCGGACCAATTGTTGAAGAGTTAATCTTTAGAAAATCTATCTTTGGTCTCATTAAGAATCAAAATGTAGCTTTAGTTTTATCATCTGTAATCTTTGGAGCGATTCATTTAATTAGTGAAGCTTCATTAGCAGAAGCATTAATTAATGGTATAAGTTATTTTACGATGGGTGTCATCTTCGGTTATATCTATCTTAAAAATGATAAAAATATCATCGCACCAATTGCTGTACATATACTTGTTAACTTAATTAGTGTTGTTGGTAGTATACTCTTATTTTAATACATACATAAACTATAAAAAAGAATCGATCTACATGATAGTAGGTCGATTCTTTTTTTTATTCGCCAAAACCAGATTCTATGATAGCCACTAGTTGATTGACAGCTTCTTCCTCATCTGGTCCATTCGCTTCAATTTCAACAGTCATGTTTTTCTTAATACCTAAAGATAGTACAAATACAATAGATTTAGCATTTGCAACTTTTTCAGGTTTATCAATACGATGGATCTTTATAGTTGATTCAAATTGTTTTGATAAGTTTACAAAATCAGATCCTGGTCTAGCATGTAAACCTGAAGGGTTAGTAATTATCACTTGTTTTTTATACATCGTTTACTCCTTTTTCCTTATGGCTTTTTAGCACATAATCAATAATTTCTTGTTCTGATTTAAATTGGATTATTTGATCAGCCATATTTTTTAGTTCATCATATGTATAATGATGTAGCATTTGTTTAATCTTTGCAACAGATGTTGCGTTCATACTTAATTTATGAATGCCTAATCCAGCTAAAATAGGTGCACCAATTAAATCTCCACCTAATTCACCACAAACTGATAATGGTTTGTGTTTTTGGTTAAACTCATCAGCTATTATCTTTATAGTTCTAAATACACTTGGTGCATAATTTTGATAATATGAAGCGATATCTTGATTCATCCGATCTACAGCTGTTAAATATTGGGTTAAATCATTAGTACCAATACTAGCAAAATCTACAAGATCACATACCATATCAGCTATCATAATTAACGCTGGTATTTCAATCATAACACCAAACTTAACATCTTTATGATACGCAATATTTTCATTATCGAGTTCTTGTTTTACTTCATTAAATAATATTTTTAATTTTAAAATATCATCAATGCTACCTACCATAGGAAACATCAACCACAAATTCCCAAACACAGATGCTCTAAGTGCAGCTCTAAGTTGTGTTTTAAACATGTCTAAATGATCAAAACATAATCTAATAGCCCTTTTCCCTAAAAAGGGATTATCTTCTTTAGGTAATGCCATATATTTTAAGGTTTTATCTCCACCAATGTCCAATGTTCTTAATATAACTGGTTTGTTTTTAAAATGAGATAATGCTTTTTTATATACATGAAACTGCTTTTCTTCACTTGGCATTGTATCTGACTCCATGTATAAGAACTCAGTTCTAAATAAACCGATACCATCAACATAAGGTTCAAATGATAATTCTTCTTGACTTGCAGATCCAACATTGATACTTAAATCAATTTTAACATTATCTTTTGTTATTGATGTTTTATTTAAATATTTTTTTATTTTTTCTTTTTGATCTAAATTTTCTTGTTGAATTAATCTATATGTATTTAATGTGCTCTCATCAGGATTAATCACGATGATATCCTTAATAGCATCGACAATAATAACATCATTATCTTTGATATCTATCATCGCATCTGAAACACCTAAAATCGCAGGAATTTCGTAACTCTTTGCAATGATGGCTGTATGTGATGTTTTTCCACCAACTTCTGTAATAATACCTTTAACAAATCTACGATTGAGTGTTGCTGTGTCTGAAGGATAAAGATCATTTGCAATGACTATTTTATCTTCATTAAACGTTGCTAAATTGGATTCTTCAACGCCATCAGAAATTCTTAGAAGTCTTAATTTGACATCTTTTAGATCCGCAACTCTTTCTTGTATAAGTTCATCTTCAACTTGTGAAAACATTTCAATAAACATATCGTACACTAAATGAATTGCATATGTATATGTATAATGCGAATCTTTAATGTGCATGGCAATTTCTTCATCTATGGCAACATCATCGACAATGTCAAGATGAGCTTTAAATATTTTTGCTTTTTCATCATTAAGATCTAAAAGCATATCATGTATTTTTTGAATTTCTTCCATTGCACGTTTTTTAGTGATTTGATATGCTACAATTTCATCTTCTGCTTTTTGTGCGTCGATAAAGTTTTCAACAATCCGAGGTTCATAGTGTCTATACAAATAAGCCTTACCAATCCCAATACCTTGAGATACTTTTTGACCTTTAGTTAAAGTTTTCACTTGTTCATCACCTCTTCTATATGTTTACGCAAAAATAGGTTTGCAGCAACTATTTTTTCTTCCCAATGATCTTCACCAAGATACCAAAATTCACCTACAAATAATCTTACACCTTGGTTAATTAGAGCAGTTAAACAAGCATTATAATCAGTATGTCCTTCACCAAATGAAAGGTTTCTAAAATGACCTGGTTTAGTTTCTTTTAGGTGGGCAGCTACGACATGTCCTTTGCCTTTACTTAAGTCTTTGATAACTTCAATATGATTTGCTTCAAATGCATTGGTTATATTTCCAATATCTGGATATATTTTTAAATATGGACTTTTTATCTGATTAATGTAGAACATTGCTTTTTCTGTAGTGTTCATAAATGGTGTTTCCATTGTTTCGAATGCTATGATGACGCCATATGTTGATGCTATTTCAACTGATTTAATTAAATTCTCTAAAAATATCATTTTAGTTTTTTCAGTTGAAGTATCATAATATGTATCATATCCTGCAATTTGAATATATCTTATGCCTAACTTATAAGCAAGCTTAATCGCTTTTTCCATGATCTCAAGACTTTTTTCTTGCATGACTGGTTCAAGTGATCCTAAAGGATACTTTCTATGACCACTTAAACATATAGATTGAATATAAATACCTGTGTCTTCCATATCTTTTTTGATTGTTTTAATGTCATTATAAGAAAAATCTAGTCTAGATAATTTCTCTTCACTTTCATCAATAGATAGTTCAATGAAATCGAATCCAGCCTTTTTTGCTAAGCGTAGTTTTTCTTTGATACCTAGTGTATTAGGCATTGATTTTTCATATAATCCTAAACGATATGAGTTCATTTTTTTGTCCCTTGCCCATAATAAGCATTTTTCCCGTGTTTTCTAAGATAATGCTTATCTTTTAAATAGCTAGGCATATGTCCTACTTTCACATTTATTGATTCTGTTAAATAGTTCATTTTAGCAACTTCCTCTAATACAGCTGAATGAAAAACTGAATCCATCGCATGCTTACCAAAAGTAAAAACACCATGACCTTCTAATAGTATAGCTGGTTTTTCTAATATATTTTTATTTTTAAAATATTCAACAATAACTTTCCCCGTATGCTTCTCATAATCTTCGTTTATCTCATCTTCTGTTAGAACTCTTAAACACTCAACATCCCCGTAAAAATAATCAGCATGCGTAGTGCCTAATGCTCTAATTGATTTGCCTGCTTGAGCGTATGCTGTTGCATATGTAGAATGAACATGGCATATACCATTAACATTTGGAAATGCCTTATAAATCTCTAAATGAGTTTTGGTGTCACTAGATGGATTTAAGTGACCTTCAATAATCTGACCTTCAAGGTCGATAACAACCATATCATCTTCACTCATCTCGTCGTAGCTCACACCTGAAGGTTTGATCACGATATATCCAGTTTCTAAATCTCTTTCTGAAACATTACCCCAAGTAAATTTTACAAGGTCGTGTTTTGGAAGATATAGGTTCGCAGTTAATACTTGCTTCTTTGTATCTTTTATCAAAGTTAGTCACTTCCTATTCTTTAGTGATGATATATACTGCAGCTTCATGAATGGTGTTGTTCGCTGCTAAAATGATGTCCTTGTCTTCTTGATTAATGACTACTATATTGGCTGGTCCACAACCCTCATCAATTAATTCTAGATCAAATGATTTTGACTGATGATTATATATAAGATAGAATAATTCTTTTTCGTTTCTTCGAATCCCACAAACGAATGCTGGTTGACCTAAACGTGTTGTTCCGCAAATAGCATGTGCAAATTCTAAAGGTCTATCTAGATGATAAATTTCTTCATACAAACCATTATTTTCATGATAAATATATATATCTTTTCCATGAAAAGGTTCGATTGATAATATTTCTAACTTACCATCTTGATCAATATCTATAAGTGCGACATCACTCACTTGTTTTTTAATTAAATGATGCACTTCCCAATCGCCTTGTTCGCTTAATGGTGCGATAAACGCAAATACGCCCTCATCTGATGCAATATAACCTGCTTTTTTATCATGATATGTAGATTGATAATATCCATGATTATGAGTAAGATTCTCATAAATAACTTTTAATGTCATACCTTTAGATAAATCTTTTGGCAAGATGCCTACATAGACTTTACCAGGATCAGATAAATCTTCTCTATCTGTTTTAGAAGTGCACAAGGATGCACCTATAAAATGAATGACACCATTTACCTCAATTAGATCAAATCGATGAACATATGGTAAATTTATGAAATCATGAACTTCAAATCCATCTTTTGTTGGTTTAACATGAACAATTTTTGAAGTCTTTCCATTAAAGCCTGGAAAAAATTCTTGCACAGCTAAGAATTCTCCATTAGTATGAGGTATAGCAACAATTGACATTGTACCTCCTGCTTTTTCCCATACAACTTTTTTATGTTCGAAATTTTTTCCATAATAAGCAACACACTTTCCATCAATTGCTTCACTAGCAACAATCAAGTGTAGTACACCATCAACTTCAACGTATCCTGTTGAGTATGCACGATACATTTCATCTAAAATAATTTTTTTAACTTTCACTTTGAATTCCTCATTTCTAATATTATATTTAACATATGGGCAACACCGTCATCATCATTAGATAATGTGATTTCATCTGCCGCACTATGTGCATCTTTAGAAGCATTTTTAGGTGCGACTGCATATCCAGCGATATTCATCATCCCAACGTCATTATCATAATCACCAAAAACCATTACATGGTCTAAATCGATATGATCTCTCTCACATAAACTCAATAGTGCTTCTTCTTTGCTCACACCTTGGCTTGATATGTCTAGTAAACTTTTGTCTGATTTTGTATATTTTAATTTTGTATGTGAATCAATGAACGTTTCCAGTTTATTAACATTCTCTTGATTTTTTTCATGTATAAGTATTTTCTCTATGTCATTAAACTCATTAAAGTTATCTTGATAATAAGATAATTCCATGGGTTGATATCCTAATGACACAGAAATTTCATTGTATATTTTAAATTTTTCTAACCTCACACTATGCTTTGGAAAAAAGCTTATGTAACGCTTTAGAATGAGACATTCAATGTGATGCTCACTACAATATGTATAGATCTTTTTAGCTTCTATAGGATTTATAAATATTTTGTTTAATCGCTTATTTAAACGAACATCATCAATTGATGCTCCATTTGCAGAAATGACATAATCGATCACTTGTAATCTTTTTATATAAGATTCAAGCATTGGATATATTCTTCCGGAAGCAATTATAAATTTTAATCCTAATTGATGTAATCTTAAAATTGAATCTATAGTAGATTCAGAAAGGTCAGTTTTACGATTTAGTAATGTACCATCTAAATCAAAAACAATAACTTTAATATTTTTTAGTTTTTCTTGTCTATTATTCATGGTTATCCTCATTTTTGGGTAAACTAAAAAAGATAGGCTTGTAAATAAAAAGTTTAACCATGGATAGCCGAAGCTATCCATGGTCTACTATGCTTACTTTTTATATTTATCTACAATGCCTGCTTCAATAATGCGTTCTGTCGCTTCTTTTTCACTCATGACATTTTTAAGACCGATCACTATTGTTCCTTTGTTGATCGCATCTTGGAACATGTTTAAGAAATTTAGCGGACAAAACACCACATCAAACTTTGTTGCAGAACTCTTGCCTTCAGAGATTGAACAATGATGTATATGCTGTACTGGTACCCCTAATTTCTTAAGTGCTTTATCCACACTCATTTTCATTAATAAACTAGATCCAGCACCATTTGCACACGATACTAATACTCTTATCATATATTCTACTCCTCTCGTTTTTTAAATATATATTAATTAACTAACAATACCTTTATTAATCTTGTATTGTTCATAATCTTCAGTAACTAAGAAATAATTTTCTTTGTCTGAACGATATTGTAATTGTGGGATTAATGCTAGTATAATAACGATTAATGCTACACCACCATAGCTTAAATACTTCATCAGTACAGTAAATGCTGGCCATACCGTTGCCCAGTCAAACATACCTAGGTAACCACCAAATTCTGCCATACCAACCCAACTAGCAATAAATGCTGAACCGAATACTTGAATTAAACCCGCAATAAATGGGAATAACATTGCTGCTCTTACCCCACCTTTATTATTAGCGAATACTGCAATCGTTGCATTATCAAAGAATACAGGAACGAAACCAGCGATAACTAATACTGGACTCTTTAAGACGATTAAAGCACCAATAGCTAAGAACTGTCCTAATGCACCAAATAAGAAACCAAGAGTTACAGCATTTGGAGACCCAAAGCCATATGATACTGCACAGTCTACACCAGGTACAGCACCAGGTAATAATCTAGTAGAAATACCTTGGAATGAAATAGATAGTTCCGTTACGAATGTACGAACACCAAGTTGTAAGATTGATAGATAAACACCAAATCTTAATGCTGTAGACATAATGTAGAAGAAGAATGATCCATTTTCTCCTAATTGGCCAACGCTAATTAAATAATCTTTACCTAAAACTAGTAATATTGTACCAAAGAATAACATCATAAGAATAGATGTAGCTACTAAGTTTTCGTTAAATATTTGTAAGAATCCAGGAAACTTCATATCTTCTAAACGTTTAGATTTATGTTTACCTTTATTCATTTTTTCAGCTAAATAAGAAAATAATGCAAGACCGAACATTTGTTGATGAGCGATTGAGAATCCAGCACCATCTGTTAAATCTTGTGATATTCTAACTGTTAAGTTTGTACCTACAGCCCAATATAATCCTAGGATAAGTCCCATAATTAATAAAATCATTGGATCTTGTAATGTTGGGAATGCAAATAGAATTAACCAGAAAGCTGTTGCTGCTTGTTGCATTTGAACGTGACCGGTTGTAAAGATTGCACGCATTTTAGTATATTTTTTAAATGCTACCATAACAATATTAAATATAAATGCAATCAATAACAATAACATAACTGATGAGAATGTACGCCCGAAAGTTTCCATCAAACCTGCTTGTACTGCGTTTTGACCAAAATAAGGGTCAATAACCATTGCATCTAGATTAAATCTATCTTTTAATCCAACTAAGATTGGTCTAAAGTTTGTAACAAGTCCACCAGAACCGACAGATAAAATCATAAATCCTGCAGTTGCTTTAATGAATCCTGATAACACATCGTACCAAGGTCTTCTCAATAGAATATATCCGACAACTACCATTAACCCAATGAAATACGCTGGTTGAGTTAAAATGTTATTAGCGAAAAATTCCCATATAGTGCTTAAAAAGTTTAAAAAGCCATCCATTTTTTCTTTCTCCTTTTATTTGTATTTTTCGGCAAGTTCAATAAGATCTTCAACCGTTTTAACTGTGAGTAATGCTTCTAATAATTCTTCATTTGTTAACATATCAAATAATTGTTCCATGTTTTCAACATGCTTATCTTTATCTATTGCTGCTAAAGTAAAGAATACTTTCGCATCTTTTTCTGGATTACCTGGTTCAAAGGATATTGCTTGTTCTAATTTCATAAAACCTATTGCAGTATCATGAACACCTACAGCATTTTCTGTCGAGTGTGGAATCGCATAATTCGGAAACAATACGATATAAGGTCCATATTTTTGTACACATTCTATGATAAGTTCAGCATAAGATGGTTCAATAGTTCCATCTTTTTCTAAAGGTTTGCAACTCATTCTGATAGCTTCTTCCCATGTATCTACTTTGTCTACAAATAAATAATGCCCTTTTTCAATTATGTCTTTTAATAACATATAGCCTCCTATAATAGAGATTTGAATGGTATGTTTTGTTCTTCCTCAAAAGCATCTTCAAATCCACGTCTATGATGGAATTCACGTTTACCTAAATCATTAGGGAAAACATATTTACCGCCAACTTCCCAAATAAATGGTTCAAATTTATATTGTAAGCGATGCTTTCTCATATCATATAATGCAAGAATTTCATTTGTATCTGCCATAAAGTTAGTCCAAATATCGTAGTGTAGTGGAATAACTACTTTTGTATTCAGTGCTTCTGCCATTCTTAGTAAATCAACTGATGTTTGTTTATCTGCAATTCCTACTGGATTTTCGCCATAAGCTCCAAATGCAACATCAATCTTATGTCTTTTCCCATGATCAGCAAAACTAATTGAATAATGAGAATCTGCTGCATCATAGATGTTTCCACCACTGGTTTTAAATAGATAGTTTACGGCTTTTTCATCCATATTTGGAATCGTACCTGCAAGAGGTGCGTAAGTATCTTGTGTCACTAACACTGTACGATCAAAAGAATCTAAAGCGACAATCTCAACATCTTTAACTTTAACCACATCACCAGGTTTAACAATAATACATCTACCTTCTGGTACACCCCAACTAATCCATTTCTCTACTGATTCTTTAGGTCCGATAAATGGAATAGGCTCTTTAACATTTTTTAGAACCGCTGCTGCAAAGTTAATATCCATATGATCAGAATGTATGTGTGTTGCCACAACTGCATCTAGTTGTTTAACTTCAAATGGATCTAAAACAAATGGTTGCGCACGTCTGTTTGGTTGAACTAGACGTCCACCACTCATATTTGCCATTTGATGTCCTTTAGCCATAAACTTATTTCTTGTAGTTCTTTTACCATTACCAAACCATAAATCAACTGCAATATTAGTGTTCTTTTCTGTTTTTATCCAAAAACCCATGCAACCAATCCACCATAACGCAACTGTATTTGGTTTTACGATTTCATCTTCTATTTCCTCATTAAGCCATGTACCCCATTCTGGAAATGTTGCCTTTAGCCAAGAATCTTTTGTTATTTCACTTATTTTTGACATTAATTCCACTCCTTCTTCATTTTTTATGAATTAATTTATCTTGATTATATCTTGTAACGTTCATAAAAACAACCAAACATTCATATAATAAGTTTATTGTTCGTTTTTTAGCCAGTTTTTATAGTTTTATGAATGTAAATGACTGTAAACGTTTACTTTTTATTTTTTATTTGATATACTGAAGAAAAATCAAGACATGTGAGGACATTTTATGTTTACTTTTAGAAAATTATTGCTAGGCGAGAAAATGCGTTTATTCATGATGGTCGTTTTATTTGTTGTCTTTGTTGTTTTTAGTACACAGTTTGTACTTAATCAAGAAACTATAACAGATATTATCTTATCCATAGTATTTTTGAGCTTTGTTTCTTTCTTCTTTGTTTTATCAGAGGTTCTTAGATATTACTATAGACTGTCAACGAAGGCATTAATCGTAAAATGCGATCCAAAGTTAGCTGAACACTATATAAATATTATAAAAAAAATTGACATCATTAAAGGCTATAAAAATTCAATTCTAGTTTTTTATACATTGATGTATCTTGATCAAGGAAAGTATGATGAGTTAGATAAACATATAGATCAACCAGGATTTCAAACTAGTGCTTCACTAAAACTTGTATATCATTATAACAAATTCTACATTGCAGTCCATCAAAACGATTTAGAGTCAGCTAGTAGTTATTTCAAGCTTATACAACAAGCCTATAGCAAGAATACTAAAAAACGTAAAACACCTAAAACCGTATATTCTATTAATTTAATTACTGCCGACTACTATTTATTAAAAGGCAACCTTAACAAAGCAGAGCAAAACATAAAAGTTATCGATGAGAATTACTTAAACTTAAGAGAAAAAACATATCTATACATCTCATATGCAAAACTATACAAGATGAAAAACGCATCTCAAAAAGAACAACAATACTTAAATCAAGCAAAAGACATATCAGAAGAACTTTATCATGTTAAGCATTATATATGATAAATAACGGGGGTATATATGAAAAATAGCAAAATAACTATTGAAAAAAGGAGAGAGCAAATCCTTAAAATTGTTGAATATCAAACCAATGTCACCGTTGATGAGCTTGCTAAAAGATTACAAACATCTGCAATCACCATTCGACGCGACTTAGATTATTTTGAACAAAAGAATCTAATCGAGAGATATCACGGTGGTGCATCTATCAATAAAGTCAATTTTACTACAAACATATTTAGTTCTTCTCTTACTTTAAATAAGCATGCTATTGCAAAAGCTGCAGCTAGATTTGTTGAAGATGGAGATACTATTTTTATCAATACGAGTTCAACCGCTTTATTGATGATAGAGTATATTAAAGCTAAACAAGTAACCATCATCACGAATAACGGGAAGGCTATATTTGCAAAAGGGAATGAAAACTTGTATATTGTACTCACCGGTGGAGAACTTCGTATGCCTAAAGAATCTTTAGTCGGAGATTTTGCGATGAACAATTTAAATAGAGTAAAAGCTACCAAGTGCTTTTTAGGTTGTAGTGGCATTTCTAAAGAAGGTGGGTTTACTACTGCTGTATTACAAGAAGTCGCAATCAATGAAATGATGCTAAAAAATACAACTGGTTTAAAATTTGTCTTAGCAGATGTTAATAAAGTCGGTAAGACACATAGTTTTCTATCTGGATCCATAAGTGATTTAGATTATTTAATAACGGATACAACATCAGTCAAAGAGGAAGTTGAAAAATTAAGAAAAGTTGGACTTAAGGTATTGCAAGTCCCTATAAACTAAAAAAAGGCTGATTAGCCTTTTTTGTATTTGCTTACTATTTTAGTCCTATAATATTAGAATGACATTGAAATACCGATAATGACCGAAATCACACCTAAGATTAAACCAATCATTCCAGTCACATAGCCTACTTAAGAATATTGCACTTTCATCTTTTTATCTTCACCAACCAAATTGATAACGACAATCCCAAGAACAATCACAATTAAATGTACAATAATTATACCCATGTAATTTAAAAACGCAAATCAAACAGCTAATATACCTAATGTTGTTTCTAATTGATAATTCGTGGATTATATTACACGATTATTTCCCATAGATGACGCAAACATATCTTGTTCTACGGCCTCACCACAACTAGGACAAAATTTTGCGTTTTCTTCAATCTCTTTGGCGCAATACGCACAATATTTCATATTCAAATACCCTTTTGTTTTATATTAAGTACGTTGTATCATAAAAAAGGTGTATGATACACACACACCATTCTTTTATTAAAAAATTAAATTTCGACTTCTTTTAACATACTGATAAATAAATTTAAGTGATATTCTTTCGCATAATCCATCGCAGTTTTATTCAATCGATCTTTTTTCATCGGTACTCTATTTTCTATGAGTTTTCTTAAATGATGATGATCTCGATTTAATACCGCAATCGCAAGCGCTTGTTTTTCTTTAAGTCTTTCATATTTAGGTGATAACATATATTCACTAATATATTCAGAAATTTCTTTTTGATCAAAGATTAAAGCAGTATCAACAGGAGATTCAAATCTTCTGTTTTTTATATCGATATAGGCATCACTAGCAAGTAATAATCTAATCGTTTCAACTGTCCCTGATCTCACTGCATTAAATATAGGTGTTTCAAATTGATCATTTAATGCATTTGGATTTAAATTTTGATTTAACAACATATCAATTAATATGACATTACTTGTTTTAGTTGCATAATGAAGCAAGGTATTACCATGTACATCTTTTAAGAAGTAATTTTGCTTACTCTGTTTTAATAGGTAGTCTATAACTTCATGTTTACCACCAGATATCGCATAATGCACAGGATATCTATCCTCATGAGTCGTTTTGTTTAAATAGGCACCAGATTCAATTAAAAGTTTAATCATGTCTAAATCGCCTTTAAACGCAGCTAAATGAATAGGAAGCTCTCCCATTCTATTTTCTATGTTGACTTGAGCAAACTTAGAAATAAGCAGCTTAGCAATCTGTAACTTACCTTTTCTAGCAGCATCGTATAGAGGTGTTTCGCCATGTTGATCTACCATATTCACATTGATATCCAAACTTAAGAGGTAAGTTATCACATCCATAGCACTACCAGTTACAGCATAATGTAATAAGCTTTTTTTCTTTTCATCTACCATTTCTATATGTGTCATATTTAGTTTTACAAAATCAAGATCATTTTGAGCAGCTTTGATGAAAACACTCATATCCTCACCACCTTCTACCCTTATTTTAACCGATAATTAAGAATTTTGACATAATTTTATAAAAAAAAGTCTACCGCGAGGATAGACAATTCTTTTTTATTGATTATTTAACTGCTTCTTTTAACAATTTACCTGCTCTGAAAGCTGGTGATTTTTGTGCAGGAACAGTAATTAATTCACCTGTACGAGGATTCTTACCAGTTCTTTGAGCACGATCTCTAACTTCAAACGTACCAAAACCTGTAACAACAACTTTTTCGCCTCTTCTACCTAGAGTTTCAGAAACTGTATCAGTAAAAGCCTTCAATACTTCTTCAGCAACCTTTTGAGTTACTTCTGCTCTGTTAGCAATAACAGAAATCAATTCAGTCTTATTCATTTAATTACCTCCTATAAATTGTCTTTATTTTATCAAACTTTTTGCAATATTGCAAACTTTTAG
>Ga0265293_10007696_pt1 | contig 16425 bp, 13 predicted proteins | sample Munlanlewell138R_FD_192505 | JGI IMG/M metagenome (GOLD analysis project Ga0265293, IMG submission 192505) | Leachate microbial communities from a municipal landfill in Southern Ontario, Canada - Leachate well 138R | ecosystem: Engineered > Solid waste > Landfill > Unclassified | place: Canada...
CTCCCGTGAGACTGTAATCCGCTCCCTAGATCCATCTGCAGTGATGAAGAGCTTGGAATCGACGTGAAACTCTCCCTCAAGGAGATTGGACATGCCGATGAACTTGGCGGTGAATTCATCCTCGGGGTAGAAATAGACGTCCTGTGATGAACCATACTGCAAAATCCTGCCCTGGCTCATCACCGCAATGCGATCGGAGAGAGCGAGCGCTTCTCCTTGGTCATGCGTTACATAGATGGTGGTGATGCCGAGCTTCTGCTGCAGTGTCCGCAGTTCAGCGCGAATGATCAGCCTGAGTTTCGCATCGAGGTTCGAAAGGGGTTCATCAAGCAGCAGGACCTCCGGTTCCATGACGAGGGCACGAGCAAGCGCGACACGCTGCTGTTGTCCTCCCGATAGCTGAGACGGAAATCGGTTCACCAACTCACCGATGTCCAGGTATGACACGGTTTTTTCAAGCCGGTGCTCGATGGTCTTGCGGTCTATCTTCTTGATATCGAGACCAAAGCAGATGTTGTCACGAACGTTCATGTGGGGAAAGAGCGCATAATCTTGAAAGACCATCGTGGTGTTGCGCAGGTGGGAGGGTACATCGTTAATCAACTTCCCCGCGATATAGATTTCACCGCGCTCGACTTCGTAGAAGCCGGCGATCATCCGCAAAAGCGTGGTCTTGCCACACCCCGACGGACCGAGAAATGTCGTGAAGAGGCCTTTCTCGACCTCGAGGTTAATATCATGCAGCACCTCGTGCTTTCCGAAGCTCTTGTATACATTGCACAGTACAAGGTGATGGTCCATTAGCGTCTCCTTAATTGAATATCTGGATGTTCTTTCCGGCCAGTTTTCGCCCAACGAGCAGGATCAAAAATGAAATCACGAGCAAAAACGTCGTCAGCGCTGCAGCCTTGCCGAAGAACCCATCATTGACGAAGTTCATAATGGTGAAGGTCGCCACCTTGTTCCTTGAAGTAGCAAGAAACACGATGACGCTGAGCGTCGTAATCGATCTGATGAAGGAGACAATGAATGCTGAAATGAACGAGCTCTTCACCAATGGTGCCTCAATTCTCCAAAAAACTTGCATCTGGTTCGCCCCCAGGTTCAATGCCGCTTCACCCAACGATACTGAAATTTGATTGAACGAGTTCAGCCCGGTCTGATAGCCCATGGAAATGTTCCAGAAGGTCATCGCAAGAATCACGATCGCCGCCGTCCCGTATAAATCCACATATCCGCGGGTAAACGTAATCGCATACCCGATACCAATGAAAATTCCCGGCAAAGCCGCTGGAAGGATCGATGCGAAGTCGATGTATCTGACAACGGGGCCCCGATTGCGGCTGACGAGGTAGGCAGCGATGATTGAGAGGAGAGTACTCATCGATCCAGCGGCAATTGAGTAGATCACGCTGTTGAGCAGTTCGTAGCCCCGGATGAGCACCTCGCTGACCCAGCGCAGAGTCAGTGACCAATCGAAGCCCCATCCTTTGACGAAGGCCCCCAACAGGATCCCCAAGTAGACCAGGATGATCATTGTGGCGACCACCAAGCAAAAGCAAAAGAACAGGATACGGGTCCACCAAGCGTTGGGTTTCTGTTGGATGTTAACCATCTTGCCGGTGATCGTCACGTATGACCTTCTCCTCACCCAGAAGCGTTGGAACAGGAAGATGATGACCGACGGGATGAGTAGTATGACCGATATGACGGCGGCGCCAGCGATATCGCCCCACCCCTCCACACGCATCCACGCTTCGGTGGCCAGCACCGAAAAATCCCCGCTAATCATAATTGGATTGCCGAAATCGGCGAGCACGAGGATGGAGACCAGTAAGGCGGCTCCCGCCACCCCCGGGGTTGACAGCGGCAGCGTGATCTTACGGAACAGCACAAAGCCATCGGCACCGAGATTTCGGCCGGCATACTCGACGCTGGGCGAGATGGAGCGCAACACTCCTTCGATTGACATCGAGGCCACAGGAAAGAATGCAATCGTCTGCGCAAGCCACAATCCATGCCATCCGAGGATCGAGACTCTCGTGCCAAAGAGGTTGTATGTGATCAACCCGCTCTTGCCGAAGAGCATCAGGTAGCTGAAGGCAACCATAAAGGGGGGGGAGAAAAGCGGAAGAATCGAAACGACCTTGAAGAATCTTTTCAACGGGATGTCCGTCTTGACGATGCTATAGGCGTATACGAATCCCAGCAGCGTCGCCGATACGGTCGATAACACCATGATCATCATACTGTTCCGCGTTGCCCTGAGGTATCTAGTATCACGGAGAATATGGAGATAGTCTGCTCTCTTGGGGAAGAAGAACACATTGAGAACCGGGAGGATCACAAACACAGTGAGCACGACCGTAATGATGAGGAACATAAATAACAGCACAGGATCTTTAAAAATCTTCTTCATGCGCACTCCAAACTTTACAGTAAGCAGGGGCGGTGTGCCCCTGCTTACTGCACGATACATTCTCGATACCCTTACTTGCCGGTAATATCAGCCCACGCCTTCTTCCATGCGTCGGTCTTCACTTCGGCAAGCTGTAGATCCCACGGCGCGAACGAAAGCGTCTCGAATGCAGGAACCCCTGCGGGAAGATCCACTCCGGCACGAACGGGGTACCGGTAGCCATTGGCTGCGTTGATCTTACCAGCTTCGGCGGAGAGCAGGAAGTCGATGAACTTCATGGCGTTCTCCTTGTTCGGTGCGCCTTGGATGATCGATGCAGCCCCGATCTCGAACCCAGTCTCCTCCGGAAAGACGATGGTGATGGGAAGATCGCCTTGAGCCTGCTGCTTCAACGTGTCATGCCCCCAGGCAAAGCCGACGATTGCCTCACCTTGGCTGACCAGCGGGATCGATCCGTTCGCCCCTGCCGTATAGGTAGCCACATTCTTGTCCAGAGCCCGGATGTAGTCAAACCCCTTCTGCTCGTCTCCAAGGCGGAAGATCTGGGCACACATCATCAAGTAGGCACCGCCGGTTGTCGCTGGATTCGATGCGATTACCTCTCCCTTGTAGGCGGGGTCGAGCAAGTCGTCCCATGTGGTCGGCGGCTGCAAGCCCAGAGGTGCAATCTCTTTCTCATACCGGCTCGTGTTGTACAAGAGGCACAGTGCTCCAAGATACCACCCAGTCCAATAGTTTGCACTATCCATGAACTGGGCGGAGATCTTCGCCTCATCGATCATTGGCGAGCGATATGCCTGCAAATACCCATTGACAGCAAGATCGGCATGGTAGTTTGAGTTGCCACCGATGAACACATCGGCACGCGGTGACGATGCCTCAGCCTTGATCCTGCCGGTGACACTTCCGGCTTGTTCGATCTGGAGGGCGACGTCGACCTTGATGCCGGTCTTGGCCTCAAATGCCTTAGCCAGGTCTTGTACCGTCTTCTCATCCAACGCGGCATAGACAATCACCTTGTTGTCCTTTGCCTCCCGTGCTCCAGCGGCAAACAACGATGTAGCCACCACCATTACCAGCAATAGCACTATGCTCCTTTTCATCTTCAGCCTCCTTGTTGACTCCTGATACATATGAGCTCGTGGTGCCGATTCGCTTCTGACACCTTAAAAGCAGTTCCCGAATGAACGACCGCTCCTCCCTCTTTTGTCCATTATCTCAAGGCAACCATCCATATGGCTGCATCCTCTGCGGTGTTTCCTCCCGCTTCGAGTGCAAAGGAGGATTTCTTGATAATGATCACGCTCTCATTAAATATACCATATCATCCAATACCATGCAATTATTATTTATATATATTTTTATATCAGAATTTAAGTGATTTTTATGATCATAAATAATCCATGAATTAATACCGCTCTCATACATAAACGGTGTAAAGTCTGCAAAATACCCGTGAACAGACCTATTAAAGTCGAGTGGATTCAACTTTGCACGATCTGCGGACAACCAATTCAGTTGGCAAGATCGTCTCATTCCCATTGTGTGGAATTTCATTGATCATCCGCAACACCAAGGTCATGGCAATATGGCCGATGTCGTACATTGGTTGGCGAATCGTGGTCAACGGCGGCCAGAGGTATTCGGCAAAGAAGGTGTCATCGAATCCAGCAACCGAGACTTCCTCAGGGATTCTGATGTTACATTCGTTGAGATACAACAATACGCCCATCGCTGACTCATCATTGGCGGCAAACACGGCGTCAAAGGAACGGTCGCTGAGATAGGTTCGGGCAATCTCATATCCCCGCTCCCGTGAGAAGTCACCTTCAACCTCAACAAGGTTCTGAAGCGGGAACCCCGATTCCTCCAGCCCGAGCCGGAACCCGAACTTTCGGTCGTTCGAATCAAGGTTGTCATGACGCCCACCGATGAAAAGAATCCGACGATAGTTGTTCTTTGCAAAGAAATGAGCCATCTTGCGTGCGCCTCCGACATTGTCCACGACAATCGAAGGGCACGTGTATTCGTTGAAGGGTTTTCCGATAAAAACCACCGGCGTCTTCTTTTTAATACAATTCTTCAACAGGCGGTCGATCCGCTCGGAGAAGCGGGAATGCCTAATGATGAACCCATCGACAAGGTTGGAATTCATCAGCTCCTCAGCAAGGTTTGGTTTTGAGATTGATTTCGTTATGACGTGGTAGTGGACATCCTCTGCCGCATCGCCGGCCCCACGAATCAGGTTTGTGTAGTAGAAAGAGGTCACATCGGGCAAAAGCAGCGCAACGGCGTTTTTGCGTCCACTCGAGAGTGCCCGGGCGATCAAGTTCGGCTTGTATCCCAGCTTCTCCATAGACGCCCTGATCAGCTTAGCGGTCTCAGGGTGTACTTTGCTTTCATCGTTTATAACTCTTGAAACCGTCGCTCGGGAGAATCCAGAGTCCTTCGCTACATCCTCAAGCCTAATCATATCCACCAATATCCTTGATTATCATACCGTTCTCATTCGTATTCATACCACATCCCAGCTTAGACAGCAATCACACCACAACAGCGATGCCATGTCTGTGGACGGCAATATCGATGCGTTCTGCCCCCACCTGATGATAACTCTTTTTATCTAACTAAGTTGTATTTCCTCACCCATTGGTCGCCTACGCGATGAAGGATTCTATTGGGAATTGGGGTATATATATTTTCCCTGGACAATCCAACTCCCGGCAGATAAAATAACTCATATCACATGAATTAATGAGAGCGCTCTTATTTTTGGAGCAGGGACTATCCCCCATACAGACCAAGGAGATTTGGTAATGAAGCACTATTCGATCATTCACATCGGCAACTACACCAAAGACACTATCATTGATAAATCCGGCACACGGATTGTCGACGGAGGTGGGTTTAACTATGGCGCACGGGCGACCGTATCCTTTATGGAGAAGGTGGCGGTGGTGACCAAACTCGCAGAACCAGACGCCAACGTCATTGATCACTTGCAGAGTTGGGGCATTGATACATACCCGATCTTCTGCAGCCACTCGACTTCATTGACGTTGCACTACTACAGCGACAATCCCGACGAACGAGAGATGTCGGTACAATCGCTCGCTGATCCCTTCTCCAAAGACGACTTGGCGGGCATCTCTGCTGATGCCTACATCCTCGCTCCATCGCTCAAAGGGGAGATTCCTGCTTCGCTCATCGCACACCTCAGCACAAGTGGAGCGCTGGTCGCAATCGATGCACAGGGCTACATCAGAGCGGTGCAGGACACAAAGATCGTCTATGAACCATGGGCGGAGGCGTCCAACGTTCTACCAATGGTCGCAATCCTCAAGGTAGACATCGCCGAAGCCACCTTCCTTACAGGATCGGACGACCGCTACGAGGCGGCCAGGCGGTTATATGCAATGGGGGCAAAGGAGGTTCTGCTCACCTGGCGTGACGGTGCTCTCGTCCATGACGGATCGTTTATGTACGAGGAACAATTCAAGTACACACAGTTGCTCGGGCGAAGCGGGAGAGGCGACACCTGCATCTCCAGCTATGCAGCGGCCCGACTCAACTCTTCCATACCAGATGCACTGAAGTGGTCGGTTGCGCTGACGTCGCTAAAACTGGAGAAGGAGGGGCCGTTCGACCGAAGTGCGGAAGAGGTTACAGCGCTGGTGCAGCGCTCATATTGACCATCCTCAGGGTACAATAAAACGGCATGGCATATAATGGGTGCCACGCCGTGTTGGTATGTCCGCTGATGCCCTCTTTTGCATCGGGCACCCGATCTTACTTGTCCAGGCTGTACCGCTTCTTGAAGCGCTCGATTCGTCCTGCGGTGTCCACCATCTTCTGGGTTCCGGTGAAGAAGGGGTGGCAGGCGGAGCAAATCTCCACCTCCATGCTCTTGGCGGTCGTCTTGGTCTTGAATACGTTGCCGCAGGAGCAGCGCACCTCAGTCAACTCGTAGCGGGGATGAATTCCATCTTTCATCGTCTTGGTCCTCCGGGGGTATCATGATCTACTGGCTGTATACAGTAGTCTTGGATTCTCACGTTTCGCTCTTGTCCTAATAGCCACTGGAATTGGTTGGAATCCCGGTGTTTATCGAGCGCAAGAACGCCTCATTATCCTTTGTCTTGCGAATCTTGTCAATGAGGAACGGAGTCATCTCCTGCTCGTCCATGTCATTGACCGCATTGCGGGTAAGCCAGATGCGCGCAGCCTCATCCGGAGGCAGCAAGAGGTCCTCACGACGGGTGCCGCTCTTCTTGATGTTGATAGCCGGAAAGAGCCGGCGATCGGCGAGGCGGCGGTCGAGGACGATCTCGTTGTTGCCGGTGCCCTTGAACTCCTCGAAGATCACCTCATCCATCCTCGACCCGGTCTCGATGAGGCCGGTGGCGACGATGGTGAGGCTTCCGCCGTGCTCGATGTTCCGAGCAGCCCCGAAGAAGCGCTTGGGCTTGTGCAGGGCATTGGAGTCCACACCACCGCTGAGGATCTTGCCGCTCGCCGGGACGGTCTGGTTGTACGCCCGGGCAAGCCGGGTGATCGAGTCGAGCAGGATGACCACATCGCGCTTGTGCTCCACGAGGCGCTTGGCCTTCTCGATGACCATCTCGGCGACCTGGACGTGGCGGCTCGCCTGCTCGTCGAAGGTCGAGGCGATGACCTCGCCCTTGACGTGGCGACGCATGTCGGTCACCTCCTCGGGCCGCTCATCGACGAGGAGGACCATCAGGACGACCTCGGGGTGGTTGGCGGAGATCGAGTTGGCGATCTTCTGCAGCAGCACCGTCTTGCCGGTGCGCGGCGGGGCGACGATCAGGGAGCGCTGCCCCTTTCCGATGGGGCAGAACATATCGATGATCCTCGTCGAGATATCCTCATCGCTCGTCTCCAGGCGGAGGCGTTCGTCGGGAAAGAGCGGAGTCAGGCTATCGAAGGGGACGCGCATCTTCGCCTGGATCGGCTCATCATCGTTCACCTTCAGGATCTTGAGGATGGCGAAGAAGCGCTCATTCTCCTTGGGGGTGCGTACCTGGCCGTAGACGACGTCGCCGGTCTTCAGGTAGAGGCTCTTGATCTGGGCCGGAGAGACGTAGACGTCCTCCAGGCCGCTGAGGTAGCTGTTGGAGGGCGAGCGGAGGAATCCAAAGCCGTCGGGCAGAATCTCCAGCGTGCCGGTGCCGACGATCACACCGCCGGCGGCGGCGTGCAGGCGCAGGATCTCGGCAACGATCTCCTGCTTGCGTAGGTCGAGGATCGCAAGGTTGTCCATCCCCCGCTCGACGCCGCTCTTGCGCAGCTCGTCGATGGAGAGGGTGGTATAGTCCTCGAGCTTGAGGACCGGGGCATCGGGATGGGTCTCGATGTCGAGGTCAGTCGACGGTTCATCGATCTGGCTCTGTCGCGGCGGGCGGTTTGCGCCGAAGCTCTGGCTCTTCTGGTGGGCTCCCTTGCCCCGCTGCTGGTTGCGCTGCGGGCGACCGGAGTACTGCTGCTGACCCTTGCCCCGTTGTTGCGGCTTTTGCTCGACGACCTGCTTGGGCTTCCTCTCCGCCTCGACGACGACCGGTTCGGGCTTCGGCTCGGGCTTCGGTTCCGGTTTCGGTGCCGGCTTCGGTGCCGGCTCAGCCGCCTTGGGTTCCTCTACGACGAGGTCGAGCTGCGCTTGCTCGTCGCTGACCTTCTTCGGTGGCCTGCCCCGCTTCTTCTTCGGTTCGGCAGGAGGGGTCGCCTCTGCTATCGGTGCTGATACCGGGGCAACCGGTGCTTCCACGGCGGCGACCCGCTTGCGGGTCACGCGCCGAACGGTCTTTTTCTCGACCTCAAGCTCACTCGGAGCCTCGGCTACAACCGTACGTTGTACTACTTCTTCGGATGACATGGATTCGCTCCAACGGAAAAGGGTATGTGATGCCAATTACAACACAGCTGAAACCCGGTTCCTTTCTTTTGGTTATTTCAAGATGTATGAGTATGCGGGGAGAGCTGGCGATACGGTCTACAACCCCGCCCTGATACTCTAAATATATTGCCACTTCGACACAGTGTCAAGCAAGCAGCTCCCTTCCATAAACTGTCGTGCCAGGAGCAGGGCGACCGTGGTGGCCTTTCTGCGCACCGAAGAGCGCCCGTAGCTGCTCAGGTGTACGGTCACCGCCTCGCTGCGGCGCTCTCGTCCGGCAAAGCCGAAACAGACCGTTCCCACCGGCTTCTCCTCACTGCCTCCATCGGGGCCGGCGATTCCGGTGATGGAGAAGGCCCAGTCGGTCCCGGAGCGGAGGAGCATCCCCTCGGCCATCTCGATGGCGCACTGCTCACTGACCGCCCCATATACAGCGATCGTCTCCTCACGAACACCGAGCAGCGCCGTCTTCGCCTCATTGGCGTAGGAGACCGCCGAACCCCAGAACCACTGTGAGCTCCCACTCTGTTCGGTCAGCTGCACAGCGGCCATGCCGCCGGTACAGCTCTCGGCGCAGCTGATGCTCTCTTCTCGCTCCAACAGCCGCTTCGTGAGCAGCGTGGCGGCCGTGACCTCCCCATCGGCGATGAGGCCGGGGCCGACCATCGAGCTGAGGCGGTGCACCATCTCATCCCGCTCCGCCTCACTGCCGCCGACCAGGTAGAGGCTGATGGACATATCCTGAAAGCGCGTCCCCCACTGCAGACCGTTGAAGGAGGCCTCCCGGCACAGCTCCTCGAGCTTCGCCTCGGGGATGAGGAAGGTGGAGTACTCGCTGCGGTTGAATTCGTCGTGTCCTGCCAGGCGCGCCAGATACGGCAGCACCTCGTCGAAGAACATCGGGTCCATCTCCCGAGGAGGCCCGGGGAGGGCTACGAGAGCGATCGTGCGACCGGAGATCTCAGCGACGCCGCGAAAACCCGGTGCCGTCCCATTGGGGTTGGGGATGGCGATGAACCCCTCCGGGATCATCGTCTGCTGTTCGTTGGCGCCCCAAATTCGCTCGCCGATGCGCCGATGGAGCGCATCAAAGCTCTCCGGGTCGCGCACCAGAGGGACGCCGGCGAGGCGAGCGACGACCGACCGCGTCACATCGTCGCTGGTCGGCCCGAGCCCGCCGGTGAGGATGATCAGGTCACAGCGCTCGATGGCCTGCAGCAGCACCGTCTCGATCGAACCGTCGTCGGGGACGACGACCATCCGCTCGACGTGGTAGCCCAGGCGCGTCAGTTGATGGGCCAAGAGCTGGCAGTGCTTGTCGGCGATGACCCCGCGCGTCAGCTCGGTCCCAATGATGAAGAGTCCTGCACTGCGATAGTTCATCAGCGTCGTTTCCTCACCACCTCGGTCAGCTTGCATACGGCGCCGGCAAGGAGCAGGGCCAGAGAGAGGTAGATCGAGGCGAAGGCAAGCCAGTCGATGTGGGTGGTGTAGAAGGTCAAGCCGATGCTCTCGCCGCGGTAGACGGGCACCTCGTAGATCTTCCAGCCGACCTTGAACGGTTCCATCGGGTCAACGATCTTCCCGGTGATGTCGATGAGGCAGGTCATGCCGCTGTTGGTTCCCCGGATCGTCGTCCTCCGGTTCTCGATGGAGCGGAAGACGGCGAGGCCGAGATGCTGCATCTCGGCGCTGACCGCCTTGGACCAACCGTCGTTGGTCATATTGACGATGACATCGGCCCCATTCTTGACAAAGCCGGCATTGAGGTAGCCAAAGACATCCTCGAAGCAGATCGGTGTGGAGAAGCGCACCCCGCTGTCGGTCTCGAAGACCACCGGATCGTAGCCGGTCTCCCACCAGTTGTAGTCGTTGGCCAACAGCAGGTTGTACAGCCAGGGCATCTGCTTCTCGTAGGGGAAGTGCTCGGTGAAGGGCACCAGATGCTGCTTGCGGTAGGTGTTCTTGATCTTTCCACCTTCAAAGAAGATGACGGTGTTGTAGTCCTTGCGGTTCCAGCTGCCGTCCTCAGAAAGCGGCGGCTTGCTCGGGTCGTCGATGACCCCCTCTGGGTTGCCGGTCACCAGCGGGACGGGCAACGACTTGCCGAAGGCGACGAACTCGTCGACGAGGGCACGGGTGTCGGGGTCGCTGGGGTAGCTCTCGTGCCACGCCACCGACGGGACGAACGCCGTCTCACTCCAGATGATCGCCTCCGGCTTTGCAATGAGCGCCTCAAGGCTCATCTTGCGCAGGTTGTTGAAGTTCCGCTTGTAGGTGGCGTACCCGCCCTCCCAGGTATCGGCGCTGTGCTGGATGGTCGCCACACGCCAGTGGAGATCCGGCTCGACGCCCCGCCAGTGGGCCATCGAGACGAAGCCGAAGACCAGAGTGGCGACGATCGCAGCTGCGTAGGTGATGAGGAAGGGGCGATGGCCGGCAAGGAATGCCGGAAAGGAGACCTTCCGTCTGCGATACCAATCGGCGAGGTAGCTGCCCAGCAGCGTCTGCGGCAGGACCATCAGGAAGGTCACCCCCCAGATGCCGGTGTATTCGGCGATCTGAATGAAGGGCAGAAAGCGGTAGACGGCCGAGCCGAGCGTTCCGTACGGATAGCCGGCGAACCAGTCCTGGCTGAGGTAGGAGTAGGCGACCCAGATGACCGCCTCTACCAGGTAGCCGTGCTTCTTGAAGAGCCGCCCCGCCGCCTTGAGGGCCAAGAAGAGCGCGATCATCTCCCCCCCCTTGATGATCGGGACGATCAGGATGGCCAGGGGGTGGAAGGTCTTGAGCCAGTAGTTGAAGAAGAGGTAGAACATGAAGCCGTAGAAGAAGCCGTAGACCGGGGCGAGCTTCCAGCTGGTGTTCCGGATGACGGCGAAGACCGGGATCAAGGCGATGAACGCAATCAGCCCCACCCCGTTGGTCGAAACCAGGCCGGGGAAGGCGATTGAATAGACAAATGATGAGAACAATAAGACCAAAACCTCAGAACCGACTGTCCTGAGGTTTCGTCCGGGCTTCAGATCGACCAAGAGATCATCTCCTTAGTGCGTAGCAGAAACGACGGCTTTACTCCGACTTATTGTCGCGCAAGTCCCACACGTAATCCTTCAGCTCCTTGCCCGGGCGGAAGATGGCAACGCCATGGGTCTCCACCGAGACAATCTCGCCGGTCTTGGGGTTACGGGCTTTCTCTCTCCCCTTGCGGGTACGAACCTCGAACGTGCCGAATCCACGCAGCTCAATGACCTGATCATTCTTAAGGCCATTCTTCACCTCTTCGAAGAACTCATCAATGATGGTATGAATATCCGCTCGGTTGATGCCGTGCTTCTCGTAGAGGCTCTCAATGATGGCTGCTTTTGTCAACTTTGGTCCTGCCATGATTACTCCTTGATACAAATTCTTACGGACCCAGGGGTCCGTCGATAGTACGGTTTTCAGGCCTGCGCTGCGCTCTGGTTGGCAAATGCGTTGAACTTGAGCTGCAACCGGGACTTCTTGCGGTTGGCTGTGTTGTGGTGGATGATCCCCTTATTTGCCGTGGTGTCAATCAACTTAAGGCTTAAATCGAGGGCGCTCTGTGCGCTCTCCTTGTCGTGTGCGACCAATGCAGCCTCAAACTTCTTGATGGCGGTGCGCATGGTGCTCTTTGCCGCTCGGTTTCTCATCCTGCGGACGCGGTTCTGTCGCTCTCGTTTCTCAGCAGACCTGTTACTCACGTAATACCTCCGAACATATTGCGTTGAATATGTAATCATGTATGAAAGATGGGGTCGGCAACTAGGGGCCGACGGCTTAAAAACATATCACAGTCTATAAAATCGGTCAATACAATGCTTTACCTCAAGGGGATAAAAATTCGCTTGCCCACTCCTTCGTGACTTCCCAACGTGCAGTCGCATCATTATAAAATACCGCTTTCTGCGGCAGGCTCAGCATCCGTCCCTCGCTGCCTGCGAGGGTGATCTGCTTGGAGAGGATATTCACCTCGGTGATCCGCATCAAGTCGAATCCCACCTTCAACCTACTCCCCTCCGGCGGGTAGTTGCGCTTCTCCTCGACGTAGAAATCATACTCATAGGAGAGGCAACAGAGCAACCGGCCGCACGGGCCGCTGATCTTCATCGAGTTGAGCGAGAGATTCTGCTCCTTTGCCATCTTGATGGAGACCGGGTTGAGCTTGTCGGTGACGCTGTGACAGCAGAAGTCACGCCCACAGACGGCCAAGCCACCGAGCACGCGGCTCTCGTCTCGTACCCCGATCTGGCGCAGCTCGATCCGAATCTTGAAGACGGAGACCAGATCCTTGACCAACTCGCGAAAGTCGACGCGTACGTCGGCGGTGAAGAAGAAGATGATCTTCGCCTCTCCCAGGAGGTAGTGCGCGGTCACCAGCTTCATGTCCAGCTTGTGGAGGGCGATCTTCTCCCGGCAGATCCGCATCGCCTCATCCTCCTTGTCCGTCATCTCCTGATACCGGTTCAGATCCGAGGGGGTGGCGAGGCGATCGATCCACAACACATCGGAGGCGATGGGCACCTCGCGCGCTTCGGCGGGAGGATTGCATCCGGCACAGCACTCGCAGGGGTGTTCATCGGCCTCGCTCTGGTAGAGGATCTCCTCCTCACTGTCGCGAATCTCCTCGACCTGCCGACGATTGCAGGCTCCCCGGAATTCCGATGAACCCGGCTCATACGGTTGGCCCAACTGGTCCGCGCTGGCGACGATGAGGCCCAAGTCCAGGCCGTACCGGGTGGGGATGACCACGCTGGTGCCCGGATAGAGCACCGAATCCCAGGCACAGATGCTCGCCTCATTGGAGGCGGGGTTCTTCACCAAATATATATAGCCGACATCGGGGCGTGAACGCTGCCCCTGACTTGCCGGATTACGCACTCGGTCTCTCTTCATACAGATCCTTCGCCCATCGGGCTTCGACGTTGTCACGCTACCATGAGAGGGCTGATTTGTCAAATGTTTGTCACGATGGCATAAGTAATTGTTCCTATTATATTTACAAATATAGGATATCTGTCAATACAAACCCCTTCGTATCGTTGCCCTGAGCACAGTCGTGGATCTGCATGGTCGGCGGTACAAAGATCAGCCGGTGCCGGAAATACCCGAGGCAGGGAAGCACCACCGGCTGCGACAGAGCTGAAGACGGTGCGCACCGTGTCATGGAGCATCCTTCTGCCTGCTGTGATTACGATCCGTTTGGAGGGCGCCTTTTGTACAAAATATTCAAATTATCAATAGATTGACGGCTAAATATGGGCATGGTATGATTTTGATATATCTCCCTCACACGTGCGCAAGTACCTCAAGGAGTCTGCATGAAGCTGTTTGATACACACGCCCATATTGGGTTGTTGCAAGATGACAAGATGGAGCAACTGCTCGCAGTCCAACGGGCCAAGGTCCGGGGGGTACAGTACGTGGTTTCGATCACCAACAGTCTCGGCGACTTCGAACGCACCTACGCCAACCTCGAGAGCGCGTCGGCTGTCCTCCATGCCGTGGGGGTCTCTCCCACCGAAGCGGCAAACCCCGGCCGCGATTGGGATGAACGGGTTCTCGCCCACGCCCAGAGCAAGCGACGGATCGTCGCCATCGGGGAGACCGGGCTCGATTACCACCACATGTTCGGTGGTGACAAGGGCGTGCAGATCGAGTTGATGTTGCGCCACCTGGAGATCGCCCGGACGCTCGACCTACCGGTCATCATCCACAACCGCAATGCCGGCGAGGACCTGCTGGGCATCCTCAGCGCAAAGCTGCCGCCCAAGGGGGGCATCCTCCACTGCTACACCGAGGATTGGGCCTTCGCCAAGAAAGCGCTGGAGCTGAACCTCAGCTTCTCCTTCGCCGGAAACCTCACCTTCCGTACCAGTCGCTTGCTGCACGAAGTGGCCGTCCGGCTCCCCCTGGAGCGAATCCTCATCGAAAGCGAAGCCCCCTTCATGACTCCCTTCGCCTACAAGGGGGAGCGCAACAAGATCCACTACATCGTGGAAACGGCGAAAACTCTCTCCGAACTGCGCCAGGCCCCCCTTGAGGAGATCACGCAAGCACTCTATGCTAACAGCCTCAAGGCGTTCGGCCTTGACGCAGAACCATGAGAGACGACCTATACCACCCGGTGACCATACACAATCTTACCATCGACGGCAACATCTTCCTCGCCCCGCTCGCCGGCTACACCGACGTCCCCTTCCGTACCCTGGCCAAGGAGGGAGGAGCCGACTTGACCTTCACCGAGATGGTCAGTGTCGAGGGGTTGAGCCGGGAGGGGGAGAAGACGGTTACCCTGCTGGAGCGCTCACCACTGGAGCAGCAGTATGCCGTCCAACTCTTTCTCTATAGCACCGCTTCATTGCCCCGGGCCCTGGACATGCTCGCCCCGTACGCACCGGACTTGATCGACATCAACTGCGGCTGCCCGGTGGGCAAGGTCACCAAGACCGGCGCAGGGTGTGCGATGATGCACACTCCCTCGCTCATCACCGATGCGGTGAGGATCATCAAAGAGCGCACCGGTCTGCCGGTCTCGGTGAAGCTGCGCATCGGGTGGGATCAGGAGAGGCGCAACTACCTCGCCTTCAGCCAGGCGGCGCTGGACGGCGGGGCGGACATGCTCACCCTCCATGCCCGGACGCGCAGCCAGGGGTACGCCCCCTCTGCCGAGTGGGAGACGCTCTCCATCCTCAAGCGCTACACCGTCGACGGCGGCTATCGTGTCCCGATCTTCGGCTCGGGCGATCTCTTTGCGCCCATCGACGCCAAGCGGATGTTGGAAGAGACGGGCATCGACGGGGTGATGTTCGCCCGCGGTGCCATCGGAAACCCCACCATCTTCGCCCAGGCGAAGGCGATTCTGTGCGCTCAAGAGCCGAGGCTGCCCTCACGGGCTGAGATTCACGCCCTGATCATGCGCCACCTCGACCTGATGATCGCCCACTACGGCGAGGAAGCCGCCTGCAAGGCGATGCGCAAGCACGCCGCCGCCTACCTGAAGGGGATCGCCGGCAGTTCGGCCATCAAGCAGAAGTTGGTGCAGGCGCTGCACAGGGAAGAGTACCGGGCGGCCCTTGTTGACCTGTAAAGCGCTAACGTGATAGCGTTATGCGACGAGAGAAGATAAGGACGCGCCATGAAAGTATTAGTGTTGGGCTCCGGGGCAAAGGACCACGCCATCACCTGGTGGTTCTCCCAAAGCCGCTTGATCGACGGCCTCTTCGTTGCCCCCGGCAACATCGGCACACAATATATCGCAACGAATCTTGCCATCGACCCCTCCGATCCAAAGCAAGTTCATGAGGCGTGCCTCGCCCATGGGATCGACTTCGTCTTCATCGGGACCGAGAACCCCCTCTTCACCGGAGTCATCGACTACCTCAACGAACGTGGCATCGAGACCTTCGGGGCGCCGCTCAGGGCCTTGAAGCTCGAGGGGGACCGCAACTTCGCCCGCATGTTCACCGACCGACACAACATCCCCACCTCGTCACACGTCCTCTTCAACGATGAGGAGAAGCTCAGCGAGTACCTCAAGAGCCACAACGGCCAACGCTTCGTCGTCAAGAGCAACGCCATCGCCCCGAGCCGGGTGATGCTCGACTCGAGCGACTACGATGCCCTGATGACCTTCTCCCGCACGATCATGGCCACCGGCCCCATCATCCTCGAGGAACACCTGGAGGGACTTCCCATCACGGTCACCCTCTTCTTGGACAACAAGGGCTACCTCGCTCTGCCCACCTGCAGCGACTACATGAAGAGTGAGAGCGGCGGCCTTCCCACCGGCGGCATGGGCTCCATCTGTCCGGTGCCGCTCCAGAAGGAGGTCACCGATGCACTCTTCGAGACGATCATCGAGCCGACGCTCTTCGGCCTGAAGGCCGAGCGGATGGCCTACAAGGGGGTCTTGACCATCAGCGTCATCATCACCAAGGGCGGCCCGATCCTCGTCGATTACCACATCCGCTTCAACGACCCCGCCGCCCAGGCGTTCGTCCCCCTCATCAAGACCGACATCGTCGAGATCCTCTCCGCCATGCAGAGCGACACCCTCAGTACACTGAAG
>Ga0265293_10007698_pt1 | contig 16421 bp, 13 predicted proteins | sample Munlanlewell138R_FD_192505 | JGI IMG/M metagenome (GOLD analysis project Ga0265293, IMG submission 192505) | Leachate microbial communities from a municipal landfill in Southern Ontario, Canada - Leachate well 138R | ecosystem: Engineered > Solid waste > Landfill > Unclassified | place: Canada...
ATCCGTTACCCTGTGGTCATCTTCCCTACTCTTCGGTACCTTCCCCGTCATGAAACTCAGAACCCGCACGTTGATTTGTGTCGCCCTTGTTTTGGCTGGCTGTATCGTCGCCCTTGGCCTGGCCCTGGCCGGGATGCAAAGCGCCAAAAACCGCTTCATCGCCTTTGTCGATACCGATCAGCAAGTCCTGCAAAACACCACCATGCTCTATGCCCAGGGTTTGCAAACCGGGCAAGCGCTGCGCAACATCGTTCTTGACCCAAGCGACAAACAAGCCGTCTCCAACCTAGACGCCTCCGTAGTCGCCTTCAATGAGGTTTTGAACAAAAACCAGGCGCTTACGGCCGTTGTTCCTGGGCTGGCCGATAGCCTCAAGCCTATCGCCGGGCTGCAGAAAAAGCGCACGCTCATTCTTACGCAAACGGTCACGCTGGCCCAAAAAGATCCCGGTGCCGCTGCCAATTATCTGAAGGAAAACGACACGCCAACCTGGCGGGAAATCCGCACCGCTTTGCAAAAACTGATCCAGGAAAAAACCGCTCAGGTTGAAGCCACCAAAGCACAAGTCATCGAATTTACCGACAAAATGCTGTTCTGGAGCGTTGTGGTTGCACTGCTGGCCATCGCCCTGGGTGTCGTGATTGCGTTCTATCTGACCCGCAGCATCATGCGGCAACTAGGGGCCGAACCCGCCGAAGCCGTTGCGGTAACCCACCGCATTGCCGGCGGTGACCTGGCCGTTGTCATCGATAACGAAGCCCGTTATCCGGGCAGTCTCATTCAGGCTATCAGCGCCATGCAAAAAGACCTGGCCTCCATCGTCACACAGGTCAGGGCCAGTGCCGAATCCATCTCTACCGCCACTCGAGAAATCGCCGCCGGCAACGAAGACCTGTCATCCCGCACCGATGAACAAGCCAGTTCTTTGCAGGAAACTGCCGCGTCAATGGAACAGCTGACCTCTACGGTCAAACAAAACAGTGATAATGCGGCCCATGCCAACCAACTGGCCAGCACGGCATCGACTGTAGCAACACGGGGCGGTGACCTGGTCCAGGAGGTCGTCGACATGATGAACGCCATGAACCAGACCGCAACAAAAGTGGGGGAAATCATTGGCGTTATCGACAGCATTGCTTTCCAGACCAACATCCTGGCGCTGAATGCCGCCGTGGAAGCCGCCCGAGCCGGTGAACAAGGCCGGGGGTTTGCTGTCGTGGCCAGCGAAGTGCGGGCGCTTGCCCAGCGCTCTGCAACCGCTGCCAAGGAAATCAAGACCCTGATTGGCGAGTCCGTTCAGCAAGCCGGAGCCGGGGCCAGTCTGGCCGGAGACGCTGGCCACACCATGCAGGAAATTGTTGAAAGCATCAAACGCGTTGCTGCCATCGTCAGCGAAATTTCGATGGCCAGCCATGAGCAAACGACAGGTATCGAGCAAGTTAATCTGGCCATCTCGCAAATGGATGAGGTCACCCAGCAAAACGCCGCTCTGGTCGAAGAAGCCGCTGCAGCCTCTGTTGCCCTGAAAGAGCAAGCCAACGAACTGGCCCGTATCATGGCCGTGTTCCGCCTGGACAGCAACGAGCAGCATTACCAGGGGCGCCAAGGTATGGTTTTACAACTGGCGGCAAGTCAGTAAACCGACGATAAGCCTGATTTTCGTTGCGCCAAAAGCGAAACATCATAGGGGGGCTTCTCCCCCTCCGTCACACCCCCCGTCGTTGCAACGCCAACCCGCCCAGCATCAATCCCAGACTGATGACTATGGCAACGGTTGCCATTGCCATACCCTGCCCGATCGACCCTTGCTCGAACTGACGCCAGATAAAAATGGAAACCGTTTGCACGCCGGCGGGGGCCAGCAGCAATGACGTCACCAGTTCGCGTGACGCCACGGCAAACACCATCAGCATTGCAGCAATCAGGCTGGGCAATGACAAGGGCAGCGACACATGCCATAACGTTCGCAACAACGACGCCCCATGCACACGCGCTGCAGCCTCAAGACTGTCACTGATCTGCCGGAAGGCGGCGCCCACATAACGCACCGGATACGGCAACAACAGACAGGTGTACGACAGCAGCAAAATCAGCCACGTGCCATAGGGCGTGACCGGCCAGAAGGGTTGGTTCCAGGCCAGAATCAGGCCAACGCCAACCACCACACCCGGCAACGCGGCAGGCAACAATGAACAGGCATCAATCAGACCCGCGCCAGGGACTCGGCCTTTAGTCACCGACCACGCCGCCAGAAAACCAACGCCCCCTGCCAGCACCGCCGTTGCAGCCGCCAGGGAAACACTGGTACCCAATGCCTGAAGCGCCTCATTACTCATATCAAAAAGCGCCGCAAAATTACCCAGCGACAGGTTGCTGATTGACAAGCCCCCTGACACCGTGCCTGACAACGAGGCAGCCAGCATCGAGGCAATCGGCCAGCCAACGGCAACCAAAGCCGTCAAACCAAAAAACAGCATCACCGGTACATACCAGAGCCCCAATGCCGCCTGATGACTGGCCGCGGCCTTGCCTGTCGTGGTTTCATAATCACGCCCGGCCACCAAGGCGCGTTGGGTCAGGTACGCCGTCATGGCCAGACACACCAGCACCAGCGACAACAAGGCCGCCCCAGGCGGGTCAATCGGCCAGTCGGCCAGACGGCGCTCAATGGCGGTTGTCAGCATGCTGACCCCGGCTTGCGACCCTAACGCGGCCGGTACACCGTACTCCTCAATGGCCAGCGTAAACGCCAGCAACAAACTGGCGGCCACGGCCGGTAGCGCCAGTGGCAACGTAACCTGTACAAATGCCCGCCAGGGTGATGCACCAAAAACCCGTGCAGCCTCGGCCAGACGCGTACCCGCCGCCATCATGCTGCGCGATACCGCAAAGTAGACAATGGGGAATGCGCTCAAGCCCATGACCAGAATCATGCCGGTTCGGGAAAACAACAGCGCACCCAGATTGAAGCCAAACAACTGTTGGGTGTAACCTCCGGGTTGCAAGGCCAAGATCCACGACAGTGCTGCAATGTAGGGGGGAAGCAAGAACGGGATCAGGAACAGCAAATCCCACACCCCTGCCAGAGGCAACTGGAACTGGGCGCGCAATGCCCCCAACGGTATGCCAAGGCACGCCGCCACCAGGGCTACCCCGATGCCGGTCACCACAGTGCTACCGATCAATGTCAGCGTGGCGGGGTCGGAAAAAGTTGAGATAACAGCCCCGAATGGTTGCTGGAAAGAACCAGCCCCCAATTCAGGGAAGATCGCTTGCAGCACAACGAAGCCCATCGGTAAAACGACGAGCATACCCAGCGCCGCCAGCGTAACGAAGGCGATGACAGAAGCAGATTTCATGGGAAATCGCAGCCGGGGCAACCCCGACTGCTATAGGTTAGTGCCGGCTGAAAAGAGTATTGAAACGCTGCAAGGCCTCGCCTCGTGCGGCACCGGAACCATCCTGGTCTTGCGGCAGTACATTCAGTTCCTTGAACAAGGGACGACGCGAACCGACATCGCTGCGTGCCGGCATCAACCAGGCATTGGTAACCGCTGCCTGGCCGGCCTCTGAAAGCACGTAGTCGATAAATCGACGAGCTTCATCCTGATGTTTGGAGGATTTGAAAATCATCATCGGACGCGGTGCAATGACCGTCCCGCTGGCCGGAAAAATGACCTTGACACTTTCACCCTTGGCAATACTGGTGTAAGTGACATAATCAACGCCACCAAACACAGCCGCCTTGGCCCCTTGCAGCACTGGCGTCAGGGCTTGGGCATTAGGGCCCGATACCACCATGCCGTTATCGCGCAACTGGCCCAGCAATGCCCAGGCCTCTTTCGGGTTGCTATGCTGCAACCCCAACAGCAAATCCAGCGTGGCGCCCGAAAGTGCGGGGTCAGGCATGGTCACCTTGTCGCGAAATGCCGGGTCGATCAGGTCGGCCCAATCTTTGGGTTCTGGCGTTCCACTGTTGGTGTTCCAGACAATACCCAGGGCGGCAATCCCTTGGGCAATATAGTTGTCGGCTTTGAACTGATCAGGCACCTGGGCCGCATTCTTGCTTTGGTGCGGCGCCAGCAAACCACGCTGGTCCAGATCAAGGGCGGTATCCCACGAGGCCGAAACCAGCAGATCCACGCGGGGATTGGCGGCTTCGGCTTCCAGACGGGCCATCACCTTGCCTGTGGTGGCCTGGAAAACGTCCACCTTGATACCGGTTTCAGCTTCAAAACCCGATGCCAGGTTCTTGATCAGCCCGCCTGGGCCTGCCGTGTAAACAGTCAACGTCTGGGAATAGGTTGCCGATGCGAAGAGCGAGCTGGCCATCAAGATGAGCGCTGAAAAAAGATGTTTGGTTTTTCCTGGGGCTTGCATTTTAGTGGGTATCCTTGAGTTATGCAGTAGTGATCCGGGTAATGCGACCCTGATCCATATGGGCAATCTGGTGCGCCAATGCACGTGCCTCATCATGATCATGGGTGACATAAATGGCCGTAATGCCCAGTTTCCCGAGCAAATCGCCGATTTCCCGACAAAGGGTTTCGCGAAGGTTGCGATCCAGATTTGAAAGCGGCTCATCGAACAGCAAAACGCGAGGCTGCGCCACAATGGCACGTGCCAATGCAACACGCTGCTGCTGTCCGCCTGACAGTTGTGCGGGCCTGCGCTGGCCATGGCTTGCAAGGCCAACCATCCGTAAGGCGTCAGCCACCCGACGTTCACGTTCGGTACGGGTTACCCGTCGCATCCGCAACGGGAATGCCACATTGCCTTCCACCGACATGTGTGGCCACAAGGCGTAGTCCTGAAACACCATACCCAGGCCCCGCGACTCCGGCGGTTCAAATACGGTGCCGTTACACATGAACTGGTCATCAAACTGGATAGTGCCGGACTGCAATCGCAGCAGCCCGGCAACCGCCTTCAGCAGGGTACTTTTGCCGCAACCCGATGGGCCGAGCAGGGCAGTGATCGTGCCCGCCGGAACCGTCAGGTCCACGTCATTCAATACGACCTGGCCACCGAAGGCGTGACGCAAACCACGCAACGTCAGGGTTGTCCCCTGCTGAGGTGATCCGTTCATCAGAAGCGGTGGCGCATGCCGATTTGCAAACCGAACTGATTTTTACCCGGTTCAACATTGGCGCCATAGTTGCCACCCGCCACACTCAAGGAAGAACCGTTTTTATTGAGTGCATATGCACTCAGGGCGTACAGCGTTGTACGTTTGGACAGGTCGTATTCACCACCCAGCAACAGCAAGGTCGGCTTTTGATCCTTACCCACGCCCTGGGCAGCCGGACAAACGGCATTGTTCATGTTGTCGCATACCGTTCCATTCACGTGGAATACTGCCAGCGAGAACCGAGTGGGCTTGGTGGGTCGGTACTGTACACCTGCCCAGTACATATCACTGCGAAAATCTTCCCGTGTCAGGCGTTGCTTGAGCCAGCGATACCCGCCATAAACCGTGAATGCATCCAGCTTGTACGACACGCCGGCAAGAATCCGGTCTTCGCGATTGCTGCTGTCAGCCCCGGCCCTGGGGGCGTTGGCATGTTTGCTGTGATACAGCACCGCTGCATCCAGCGCCCCGGCGGCATAACGCACCCCGGCACCCATCATGCGACCACGCTTCTTGTCTTCCCAGTCCTGGGCATTGTTCCACGCTGTACTGTAATAGGCGCCTACGCTGAATCCGCCAAATTTACCGACGTACTTGATCGAATGATCCATACGATCCGAGAATGCAGGATCAGCACGCTTGCCTGAAAAATTGGCGTTGGCGAATGGGCTGTATTTGCTCATCCAGTCGATCATCAAGGTATTGTGACGACCCAACGACAGCTGGCCCCAATGCGTGCTGGACAACCCGACATAGGCCTGACGACCAAACAGGCGGCCGCCCTGCAACGTATTGCCGTCTGTCATTGAAATACCGGACTCCAGGGTGAATACCGCTTTAAGGCCATTACCCAGATCTTCGCTGCCTTTGAAGCCCCAGCGTGAGCCATTCAGATTGCCCGAACTCAGGCCTGTCATATCGTTGCCACCGGGCCCGTTGCTCAGGTATTGCATACCTGCGTCAATAATGCCGTAGAGCTGTACGTTAGACGTATTTTTTGCGTGGGAAATAGCGGGAAGAATCAGAAGCGCGCACGAAAGCGCCTTGCCCGCCTTGGGGAAGGAAATACACATCATTAAATTTATCCTCTTTGGGATTTGATCGGAACCGGCAGTGTAGTCAGTGCGCGTGACAAAACCGTGACGAATCAGAACGCAAAACAGGCGCATTAAAGCGGTTGCGAACGATCAGACGTCTGACACGTCTGTTCCAAAGAGAATGAATAATGGTACTTAACGCCCGGCCAAGCCGGTGGTACTCAACATCAGATGGATTGACTTCAGGTTATCCGGTTCGACATGAACAATGCCTTTACCCGGAACATCAATCTCGGCAATCATGAACATCGCCAAAGCAGAAATGGCAGGAATGATGAGCAACAAAGACTGGCTGCCCCGCCGGTTTCGGATGGTTCGACCAATCAGGTAATTGCTGAAAATACCAAACACGACCAGTACAACCCATGCCGCCTGGGGTATTTTGTGACGCCAGCTTGACATGGTTTTCTGTTGCGCAACGTACAGATCATTGCAGGCATTCAAGGCCGACGTCAGCACCGGATTGGGGTTCTGGATGGCAATCTTGCTGATCAGTGCCCACATGTGTACCTGCATGGTGATGGACTCAAAGCGGATTTTTTCACGCTTGTCTTCGTCGAGCGTTTCGTAAAACTGAATACGCAGATTCAGGTAATCGGTAAGAATGACTTTGGCCTGATTTTGATGGCGCTCGTCGAGCAATGTGGTACGTTGAAACGCATTGCCGATGGCAATGGCTTCGTTTTCTTCAGCGACCATGCGGGCATCGTAACCGCTCATGGAAAACGACAACATAAAGCCCACAAGCAAACCAAACAACGACAGCGAAGCACCCAGAACGATTTTCAGTTCATCTTCGACATCGGCATTATCTTTTTTAGTGCGTACCCCGGCGAACTTGCCCAATAACGCCGAACCACTGAGCACGACAAAAATGCCAAAGAGCAACGCCCAGGAATAGCTATCAACAAAATCAACAAGTCCAGGCATCGCAACAAAAACCAGTAAACAGCGCCCGATTGCGCAATGCCGTGGATTCTAGCTTTCTTTGGCCGCCTGCATAAGGCACTTGGACAACTTGTCGAAATGCAGCAACGCCGCCTGGGTCAGTGTCACCTGCTTGCGACGTGAATCTTCGGTATCGGTCAGCATAATCCAGCCTTTGGCACGCATGGATTTAAGCCGGTTGTGTATAGTTGCCGGTGAACCTAATTCAGAATGGGCCATCATGTCGCGAACCGACAGACGTGCCGCTTCTTTGGTCGCGAATGCCACCATTTGCAAAATGCGCTCTTCGAGTGGGTCAAGGGCTGGCAGCGAGGGCAAACCACGTAAGGACTCGGCCAACTGCAAGAAACGCATGTAAATGTCGGCGGGACGAGTTTTCTCTTTCATGGTGTTAACCGTGGTGGGGTTTAAAAAGGTAATAAAACCTGAAATTACGTGTTCTGATCTTAACAGTGGATTTTTTGTAGGACAACCGGGTAAATGTCACAAATAGTATTACAAGTCAGCATGGTTACCATGTCCGTCGGGTTATATCTGGGCACCATGGCGCTGAATGAAATGGCATTTACCGAACTGCAGGAATTTCCCGGCGTTAATTGGGTATTCTTGCCCGCAGGCATCCGTCTGTTATGTACATTGCTGTTTGGTGTGTGGGGTGTCACCGGCATAGGTCTGGCCACGTTGTTTATCACAACCCAGTATTTGTTTCCAGATCAATGGGCATATGCCACAGGCCTGAGCTTCGTGTCTGCCATGGCACCGTATCTGGTCTATCTTTCAGCACGTCATTATTTTGGCCTGGCAGAATCACTGATCAATCTGTCGCCTCATCGTTTGCTGATGTGTTCTGTTGCCTTCGGTATCGTCAGCAGCGGTTTGCATCATTTCTGGTTCTGGCTCAATGGTACGGCACCCGTATCATTCAAAAGCCTGGCAGCCATGATCACAGGCGATATTATTGGGGCCATTATTATTTTGTACGTGGTCAAAACGGTGCTGGCCTTGCTTCCTGTACGTTCGGTACATGACCAGTCACGATTCTGAAATACTGAAAACACATTGCGTTACAAAACGCATGTGTTAAACCGACGCTCCTGAATAATATTGCCACTGGTTTTTACCTTTGGCTTTGGCAGCGTACATCGCCCGGTCGGCCTTATTCAGCAACGCGTCAGCGTCACGCCCGTCGTCAGGACACATGACAACACCAATACTGGCCGAAACCTTGGCCAGGTGGCCCTCTATATCGACAGGTTGCTGAACCACAGCAAGAATTTTCTGCACAACGCTTTCCAGATCCGGGGCAGAAACAACCTGGTTCAGGATAATGGTGAATTCGTCCCCCCCAAGGCGCGCCACCAGGTCGGTGCTGCGCACCAACCCAAGCAAACGCCGGGTAATGCACTTGAGCACCGCGTCACCAACATGGTGACCACGCTGATCGTTGATCTCTTTGAACTCATCAAGATCAATGAACAATAATGCAAACGACCCGCCATAGCGCTGCACCCGCTGGATTTCCATCTGCAAACGTTCAAAAAACATGCGCCGATTCGGAATGCCGGTCAACGCATCAAAATTGGCCTGTTGCCAGATCAGTTCCTCTGACGCTTTCATGCGGGAAATATCGGTAGCAGTACCGACCATACGCAATGCAATACCCGCCGTATTGCGCTCGACCACCATACCGCGTGCCAAAACCCATTTCCAGGAACCATCTTTGCAGCGAATCCGGTACTCAACCGCATAATCTGGCAGATCGCCTCTTATGTGATCTGCCAGCGTCTTTTCAATGACCGGGTAATCTTCAGGGTGAACCATGTCAGCCCAGTTGTCACGGCTGTCAGGCAGCTCAGTCTGGTCATATCCCAGCATTTGCTTCCAGCGTGCCGATACATGTATTTTGCCTTGAAGCAAGTCGTAATCCCAGACGCCGTCACCCGCCCCTTCAAGCGCGTATTTCCAGCGCTGCTCGCTATTGCGTAACTGGTGATTCATGCGCCGGATAAGACGCAACCCGCGAATTCGGGCAAGCAGCAACCACGATAAAAACCCAAGAAATGCGCTGACGGTCAGGCCAAGAACCACAATCCAGGAGCCAGTTGGTGGCTTGAATTCGTGCTGAAATTGCCGGGTTGACAATATCCGAAGCTGCCAGCTTCGGCCCAGCATGCTTGCCGTACGTTCGGCGACCATGGGCAAGAAACCGAAAGGACGCGCATCAGGTGTAATACTGGACCGAAAAACCGGTCGTACGTCTTGCGGGTCGGTCATGTCGAAAATTTCAGAATCAAACACAACCGTTTCGCCATCGAACATGGTCGCAAGCGCCTCGTCGAGCCGAAACGCAATGTAAACCCAACCAATAAGGGCTGAAACCTGGCCAGGACCATCTGCTTTATAGTCCGCATGAACAGGCAAGAACAGCAGGTAACCCAGTGGTTCATATGCTGTTGCCCCCGTCACAATGCCAGGATCATTCTGGAACAGCAAAATCGGGCGGCTAAGCACTGCCCTGCTTGTTTGGGCCGCTTCAAGCATGCTTCTTTTTCGCTCGGGATCAGAGAAAGAATTGAACCCAAGCAAAGAAACATTGCGTGGATTTTCAGGATACACGTAGGTAACCGGGGCCTGCTGGCCACCATCGGCCAATTCAACAAACCCCAGCGCTACCGTTCCGGGTGAACGGGTGTGAAAGCCCAGTGTGCTTGCAAAATCAATGAATTCAGCGTGATCAACGTAATCAGACGCGACGAACAATGCACGCAGGGCGTCAAGCGTATCTTGATAATCGGCAAGGCGACGTTGAAAGCGATCGACGGTCTGATCGGCACGTAACGAAAACTCACGCTTGACCTCGGATTGCGCCAGACGATCGAACGCCGCCCAAGAAGCATACGTCAGCAACATACCGCCCACGAACACCGCAACAGGCACAACCAGCAAACGATTGCGCAAAAACCGGGCCAACCGGAACAGCGAACGACGTATTCCCTGCATTGAAGCCCAATAAAAAGTTGAACTGTTCTATTAAATGTCCCGGTTACATAAAAAGCAAGCGAGTCAAATAAGGGTTCACCCTATATTATTTATAAAAGATAAATATTATGATTTATAAGTAATTAACTCTTTCACTGTTTCTAGCGAGCCCCCGAACATGTCCACCCAAAACACTGATACCAGCGCTTATAAACTTATTGCCGTCAAATACATTGACGCCATCGCACTGGTCACACTCACCCGGCCTAAAAAACGCAATGCCATCAACCTCGATCTGGTTGCCGAACTGAACCATTGCTTTGGCACCATGCCCGAATCGGTCAAGGCCATCATTCTGCACGGTGAAGGCGAAGCATTCTGCGCCGGCCTCGATTTGTCAGAAGCCCGCGAACAAACCGTTCCGCAAGCCGTCATGCATTCCCGGGCCTGGCACGAAGCGTTTGAAAAAATCCAGTTTGGCCGCGCTCCCGTTATTGCCGTGTTGCATGGCGCCGTTGTCGGGGGCGGGCTGGAACTGGCCTCATCGGCACATATCCGGGTCGCCGAAACATCTGCTTTTTATGCCTTGCCCGAAGGCAAGCGCGGGCTGTATGTCGGCGGTGGCGGATCAGTACGCATTTCTCGCCTGATTGGTGTGAACCGCATGTCAGACCTGATGCTGACCGGCCGCGTTCTGAATGCCGAAGAAGGCCAGCAACTGGGCATTTCAACATACCTGACCGAACCCGGTGAAGGGCTGAAAAAAGCCATGGAACTGGCACACGGCATTGCCACCAATGCCGAAATGACCAATTACGGCGTCATGCACATGCTGCCGCGTATTGCAGACCAAAGCATTCAAGATGGCCTGGCCACTGAATCACTGATGGCCGCCGTTGCCCAGACCGACCCGGCCACCCAACGTCTTCTGGCCGAATTTCTCGACCAGAAAAAGAACAAAGTTCAACGGAGCTGATCACGATGTTTGCTTATCGCCCCCCGCTTAAAGATATCCAGTTCGTACTGGCCGACATGTTCCAGGCTGGTAACGTGCTGCAGCAATACCCGGAATTTGCAGAAATTGATCAGGACCTGATGCAACAGGTCATTGAAGAGGCTGGCCGCTACGCCAGCGAAATTCTGTTCCCCCTGAATGCCGTTGGCGATACCGAAGGGTGCCGCCTTGAAAACGGGCAAGTCAAGACACCCGCCGGTTTTGCCAGCGCGTACCACAAGTTCTGTGAGGCCGGCTGGCCGGCACTGGCGTGCGACCCCGAATATGGTGGACAAGGTTTGCCCCATACGCTTAACGGTGTGTTGTACGAAATGCTGAACGCCACCAACCTGGCCTGGACCATGTTCCCCGGCCTGTTGCATGGTGCCTATTCATGTATTCATCGCTACGCCACCGATGACATCAAGAAGACCTATCTTCCAAAAATTGTCAGCGGAGAATGGCTGGCCACCATGTGCCTGACCGAACCCCACGCCGGCAGCGACCTTGGGTTGCTACGCACCAAAGCCATCCCGAATGATGATGGCAGCTATCGCATCACGGGTACAAAAATCTTCATTTCAGGTGGCGACCAGGACATTACCGAAAACATTGTCCACCTGGTGCTGGCACGTTTGCCCGATGCCCCGGCCGGCAGCAAAGGCATTTCGTTGTTCGTCGTACCCAAGGTTTTCCCGGATGGCGAGCGCGCAGGTCAACGTAACAGCCTGGTCTGCACCGGCCTTGAGCACAAAATGGGCATTCACGGCAGCCCCACCTGCACCATGCAGTTCGACGATGCCACCGGCTGGCTCGTGGGTGAGGCCCACCGTGGTCTGGCAGCCATGTTCGTCATGATGAATTCGGCTCGCTTGCAAGTCGGTGTTGGTGGTGTTGGTGTTGCGGAAACGGCCTACCAGAACTCATTGGCTTATGCGAATGAACGCATTCAGTCACGTGCGGTCAATCGTCCTGAAAGCCGCAAAAATGAACCGGCCGACCCGATTGTGATGCACCCGGCCATGCAACGCCTGTTAATGACCCAGCGTGCCTGGGTAGAAGGTGGCCGCATGCTGACCTACTACAGCGCCCTGTTGCTTGACGGCGCCGAACACCACCCTGACGCGGCCCAGCGCAAGGAAATGGATGAGCAACTGGCCTTGCTTACCCCCATCATTAAAGCCGTGATGACTGATCAGGGTTTTGCCGGGGCCAGTAATGCACTGCAAATTTATGGCGGTCACGGTTATGTCTGCGAGACCGGCATCGAGCAATACATGCGTGATGTTCGCATTACCATGATTTACGAAGGCACGAACGAAATTCAGGCCATTGACTTGCTGATGCGCAAGATTCTTGCCGACAAGGGGCATCGTCTGGGCCAGTTGCTTGACACCATTAATGCAACATTGTCCGCCAATACCGACCCGGACTTTTCAGTGGCGGTAACTGCTGCAGAAAAACTGACGGCAACCCTGCGTGAACTGGCTGAACGTGTTGGTCAGGCCTCGCTGCAACACCCGGTTTTGCCCTACCACGTTGCTTCTGAAATGATGCGACTGACCGGCCACTGCATTTTGTCATGGCTTTGGCTCAAAGCCGCCCATACCGCCAAAACCCTGCGTGATAACGACCCGGCTTTCTATGACGCCAAGCGCAACACGGCCGATTACTATTTCACCTACATCCTGCCGGAAACCCTGCAGTTGGCCGGTGTGGTGGAAACTTGTCTGGCCCGTGCGCAAAGTCAGGGCCTGCAGGATTTTCGGGCTGACCTGAACGTGCAATGAACGCCCACGAAAAAATCAGGGCGACACCCCCGATAGACCAGACATTCTTGCTGAGTCTGTTGGGGTACAACTGCCTGCAGGCCTACCTTAAAGTAACACCACCCATCAAGCGTCTGCTGGCCAAACACAAGCTCAAGCCGGTTGAGTTTACCGTTTTGGCGCTGGTGGCAGAGAACCCGCAAATCAATCAGAAACGTATCGGTGAAACAATCAATGTTTCACCCCCAAACCTGGCAACCCTGCTTGACCGCATGCAACACGACGGCCTGCTGGAGCGCCAGCGTAACCCGCGTGACAAGCGTTCGCATATTGTGGCACTGACAGCGCAGGGCCAGGCCGTGTACGAGAAAACCAGAATCAATGTTGCCAACCTTGATAAACCGGCAACATTAAACGCAGACGAACACGACCAGCTGATTCAGTTGCTGCAGAAAGTATTTCTTTAGTCTGTCGCGCAATAATGTCTGCCGGGTGATACCGGCAGACCACCTTCCTGGCACCCGAGACTCGTTGTTTCAAAAACGCCAGATTGCATAAAACCAGGTACCTGGCACTTCACATCACGACTCCCCGGATCATTCAACATGAAACTGGTTAAAAAACTTCCTGATGGCCCTTTAGACATTATCGGCGACATACACGGCGAAATTGACGCACTTGACATGTTGCTTGAACGGCTTGGCTACCACCCCAACGGTCATCACCCGCAGAACCGCATACCTGTTTTTGTCGGTGACCTGGTTGACCGGGGGCCCGACAGCCACGGTGTACTGTTACGCGTGCAAAACCTTGTCGAAAACCATGGTGCCCAAATTATTCTTGGCAATCATGAACTCAATCTGTTGACTGACGACATCAAGGACGGTTCAGGCTGGTTCTTTGATGAACGATATGAGCAAGATCTTAAAAATTACGCTCCGTTTACCCGTACACCGGTCGACCAGCGCAGCAATGTCCGCGAATTTTTGAATAGCCTGCCAATCGCCCTTGTCGGCCAGGGGCTGCGCATTGTCCATGCAGCCTGGGTTGATGAAGCCATTAAAAAAGTCAAAGACATCACTTTGGGGAACATCACCGAATCATTCCAGGAATGGGACGATAAAGCACAGCGAACAGCGCAATCTACAGGGCTGTATGACGCCTGGCTTGAAGAAAAACAGCGCTGGCGGGTTGAACTGGAAGATGAGCGCGCCCCGCCACCATTTCTGGAAAACATTGCCCGTTACGAAGCCACACAACAAATGATCAACCCGTTCAAGGTACTTACTTCGGGTGTCGAACAACGCGCACCTGCCCCCTTCTATGCTGGCGGGCGCTGGCGCTTTTCAGATCGCATTAACTGGTGGGACCATTACCAGGGTAACGATTACGTTGTCATCGGCCATTATTGGCGGCTGTATCGTCAACACATCACTCAGGCAAGCCCTAGATACACACAATTGTTCAAGTCTATTGCTTCTACAGCCTGGTTTGGCCAATCAAACAAGGTGTTCTGCATAGATTATTCGGTCGGTGCACGATGGCGCGACCGCAAAGCCAACCGGCCCATCAGCAACTCTCGCTTCAAACTCGGGGCATTACGCTGGCCTGAACGAATTGTTGTACTTGACGATGGTTCACAAGCATCAACCATCGCCTGAAACTTCACTAAATTATTTGCTTGAAACTCGTAAAAAGAGGCCGGATCTGATGAAAACAGACCTGGCCTCTTTTTTTTGCATGTTATTTACATAAAGTAACAATTATTCGGTCTGTGGATAACCTCTGGGAAGAGGTAATGTGAATAGCTTGTGGAGCAAACAGGTACAACTCATCTTTTTCCGACAATGCAAAATCTTGTTCAGAATCCATCCTTTGATTGCACCCAAGTTCATCCAGAGATTTTTTGACGGCAAGTAGCTGAATTCTAAAGAATGAATCGGGTTATACGACTTATCCACAGACACCCATTATTACTAATCATTTGATATACAACAAAAGGGATAACTAAAACATTTTCTTCCCTGATCACAACCAGGCTACCCCATTGGCATAGCCCAATAAAACTTCGTACACTTCAACCATCAACAAAACGACACAATCACATGCCAAGGCTTGTCAAACGTTCCAAGGCAGCATCAAGCGTATGTTCATGCTTGGCAAAACAAAGCCGGATCATGTGATTGTTCGATGCTTTTGCCATTGGCTCACGATAAAACGCAGCCATTGGTATTGCTGTAACCCCTTTTTCAATGGTTAGCCAACGAACAAAAGTATTTTCATCAACGTCTGCCAAAGCCTTGTAGTTGGCCAGCAAGAAAAATGTGCTGTCAGCTCGCCAGGCTTGCAAACGGGTATGTGCCAGGCCGTTGATCAGGTAGTTCCGTTTTTGTTCATAAAATTTCGCCAGTCCGGTATAGGTTGACGGGTCTGACATAAACTGTGCCAGCGCAATTTGCATAGGTGTGTTTACCGTAAAAACGGTGAACTGATGCACTTTCCTGATTTCTGTCATCAAGTAATCAGGCGCAACGCAGTAACCAATTTTCCAGCCGGTAACGTGATAGGTTTTCCCGAATGAAGAAATGACAACCGTACGCTCTGCAATTCCTTGTCTTGACGACAAACTGACATGTGACTTGTCGTCAAAAACAATGTGTTCGTAAACCTCATCCGATATGACAAAAAACGGGTATTTTTTTAGCAATACTTCCAGGGCATCCAGGTCTGCCTCTGAAAGCGTCATGCCAGTCGGGTTATGTGGCGTATTCAGTATCAATAGTCGGGTTTTTGAAGTAATTGCCGATTCAACGTCGTTCCAGTCGATGCTGTACGTTTCCTTTGGGCTAGTTGGTACTTTCATCGAAACTGAAACCGCCTTGCCTCCGGCAAGTTCGATGGCAGGAACATACAAGTCGTACATGGGTTCGATCACGATGGCTTCGTCGCCTGCACGAATCAATGCTTGAATCGTAACCATCAATGCTTCGGTAGCACCCGAAGTAATGGTTATTTCAGTGTTCGGGTTGTAGGTATGGCCATACAAGGTGGCAATTTTTTTCGCAACATTAGTGCGCAGCATGTCGACACCTGACATTGGCGGGTATTGGTTATGCCCTGCTTTCATGGCATTGAAAGTCAGTTCAACCAGGCGGTCGTCTGGGTTGAAGTCCGGGAAACCCTGTCCAAGATTTACTGATTTATGTTCAGTGGCCAGCTGGCTCATGACAGTAAATATTGTGGTGCCAACATCGGGTAATTTAGAGTCCAGTTTCATGGTCTTATGGTCTTGTCAGGTCTGTTCTTTGGGTTCTGTTTAATGGCTACCCGTCTTGGGGTAATCATGTATTTGAAATATGGCAGCGCTATGGTTATGCTTCGTCTGCATTTGAATCCAAGCTGTGCAAAAGTTCCGTTTAATAGTGACGTCATACCGATCTGTTTGTAGTAGCACTCTTGGTTCTATGTTTTTTTATTTTTTATTTAGGACGCTAGTGCTATGG
>Ga0265293_10007699_pt1 | contig 16421 bp, 15 predicted proteins | sample Munlanlewell138R_FD_192505 | JGI IMG/M metagenome (GOLD analysis project Ga0265293, IMG submission 192505) | Leachate microbial communities from a municipal landfill in Southern Ontario, Canada - Leachate well 138R | ecosystem: Engineered > Solid waste > Landfill > Unclassified | place: Canada...
TGAAGAGATTCCTTCTCATTTAGTTGACGAGGCAAATGAAAAAAGAGAAGAGATGCTCGACTCTATTTCGCTTGTTTCAGATGAGTTGATGGAGGCGATGTTAGAAGAGAATGTTACTGAAGAGCTGATTCATAAAGCAGTTCGAAAAGCAACTATTGCCTTAGAGTTAGTTCCAGTTCTAATGGGATCGGCTTACAAAAACAAAGGAATTCAACCTTTGTTGGATGCAGTCATCAATTATTTGCCTAACCCTACTGAAGTTAGCAATACAGCTTTAGATTTAGATAACAATGAACAAGATGTAATTCTAAAAGCTGATGATAATATGCCGGCAGTTGTTCTTGGTTTTAAACTTGAGGATGGACAGTACGGTCAGCTAACTTATATTAGAGTCTTTCAAGGAAAAATTAAAAAAGGGGATGAGTTAATCAATACCCGTAACCGTAAGAAATTTAAAGTTGGGCGTTTAGTTAGAATGCACGCCGCTTCAATGGAAGATATTACTGAAGCCGGCTGTGGTGATATTGCAGCTTTGTTTGGTATTGATTGTGCCAGCGGTGATACTTTTTGTCACCCATCACTTAACTATTCTATGACCAGTATGTATGTACCCAGACCAGTTATTAGTTTAGCCTTAAATCCAGCTGATAAAAAATCGGCCGACAATATGGCAAAAGCTCTTAACCGTTTCACCAAAGAAGATCCAACCTTTACAACATATGTTGACCCTGAATCAAATCAAACGATTATTCAAGGGATGGGTGAGCTACACCTTGAAGTTTATGTTGAACGGATGAAACGAGAATATAAAGCAGATGTTGCCACCGATAGACCCGAAGTTGCCTATCGTGAATCAATCAGTCAAAGAGCCGATTTCAACTACACCCACCGAAAACAGACCGGTGGATCGGGTCAGTTTGCCCGTATTGCCGGTTATTTTGAACCAATAATCGACGCTGAAGAGGGGCAAGATTACGAGTTTGTCGATCAGATTAAAGGGGGAGTCATTCCAACAGAATTTATCCCCTCTTGTGATAAAGGTTTTCAACAGGCTGTTAAAAAAGGGACTCAACTCGGCTTTCCAGTTGTCGGCGTCAGAGCCGTTATCAACGACGGAGCTTTCCACCCAGTTGACTCTTCCGACATGGCATTCCAAACAGCTGCAATTGGAGCTTTCCGCGACACTTATGAGAGGGCAAAACCGATTATTTTGGAACCTATTATGAAAGTTGCTGTCGAAGGACCAACAGAGTTTCAAGGTAATATTTTTGGATCAATTAACCAAAGAAGAGGTATTATCATCAGTTCAACCGAAGATGGTATGATGTGTACTGTTGAAGCTGAAGTTCCTCTTTCAGAGATGTTTGGCTATTCAACCGTGCTCCGCTCACTAACCCAAGGAAAAGCCGAATACACTATGGAATTATCTAAATACAGTAGAGTTCCACAAAGCATCGCAGATAAATTGCGAACCGACTATTTGGAAAAACGGAAAAAAGAGCAGAGGTAGTATAATTTGAGTTTTGCCACCTATGAAAGCGTGGTATACTTTGATAACGGAAACATCTTGGAGGTATTATAGAATGGAAATACATGAATTGAACGCCTTAAGTCCGCTCAGAGCCTTTGATGAATCATTAAACGGTGGTCTTGGAAAAGGGAATTTGGGGGTTTTGGTATCTCGTCACGGGATAGGGAAAACAGCTTGTTTAGTCCACTTAGCAACCGATAAACTTTTCAGAAATGAACACATTATTCACGTCTCTTTTTCGGGAAACGTCGAACATGTGATTAATTGGTACAAAGAGGTGTTTAGACAAATTTCCGATGGTCGTTCACTAGAAGATGCTGCTGCAATTTACAACGAAATTTTATCAAACAGAGTTGTAATGAACTTCAGCCAAGAGAACGTCTCGATTGATAAAGTGCTCTCTTCATTGGAGACACTGATTCGCCAAGGTTCGTTTAATGCTGATGCAGTAATGTTCGACGGTTATAAACTTACCATTGCAACTGAAGAAGATGTCCAAAAGATTAAGAAATTTGCAATGGATATGCGTATTGAAGCATGGTTTTCAGTTTCACCAGTCAGAGCTGACGTTACGTTTGATGAAAACGGTGTCCCTTCAACTATATTAAAGTATGTCGATTTAATTGATGTCCTTATCGGCTTAAAATACAACGAAGCTATGGATAAAGTTATAATGACGCTGGTTAAAGATAAAGAAACAGTTGAAGCAAAACCGATGCGAGTAACACTCGATCCTAAAACGATGCTTATCAGCGAATAGATAAAAAGAGCCCGGCTAAAATCGGGCTCTAATTTTTATAAAGAAGGACAACCGCTTGGGCAATAATCGCTTTGCCTTGGCCAACTTCTCCCAAAAGTCTCTCGGCTGTTTTGGCTTTAACAGAGATTTGGTTTAATTCTACAGAACAAGCTTTTGCAATCGATTCTCTGATAGCTTGAATGTAAGGTGATAATTTAGGTTCTTGCAGTATAATAGTACAATCTAAATTACCTATTTTATAATCGCCTAAAAACTTTAATGTCTCTTTTAAAAGGGTGATACTGCTAATATCTTTATATTTTTGATCAGATGGGGGAAAATGGGTCCCAATATCGCCTAAAGCTAAAGCTCCCAATAGAGCATCTATGATTGCATGTAGCAAAACATCTCCATCCGAATGGGCTTCATGACCCAAATAGTGGGGAACTTCAAAACCCCCTAATAAGAGCTTTCGGTTAGGCACTAGGGTATGAATATCCCAACCTGTACCAATTCTCATACTTCACTTCCATACATAATATCTTCAAATTTAGTAATCTTACGATTTTTGATATTTCCAATATTTGTGCCAACAAAACCACCAAAGTCGGTAAAGATTTCGGTATCATCGACGTAAAATTTAGTCGTATTAGCAGCTTGATGGTGGGCCTCTAAGATTGTTTTAAAATGGAAGGCTTGTGGGGTTTGAATAGTTACCAGATTGCTTCTGTCAACATGATCTTGTAACCTTCCGTCATTGTCTACTTTTTTAACTGCCTCATAAATTGGCAACACAGGTGCAGCTCCGCCAAATACAGTTGCGGTGGCCAGCGTGTCAATAATCGTTTTTTCATCTATCCAAGGGCGCGCTCCGTCATGAATTAAAACATACTCGGCTCCGATTGCCCTTTTTTCAAGTTCTTGGAGGGCTAAATAGACCGATTCTTGGCGGGTCGAACCTCCCTGAACAAGGATTACTGGGGTCGTGGAGGTGTAAAGTAGATTGTCTAAAGCAAGTTCAGTCTCATCTTTACACCCCTCTCCGTATGTTACAATTATTGCTTTTAGATTGGGTAAATCGACAAAAGGGAGAGTTGCATGGTACAAGACTGTTCGATTGTCGAGAAGTAAAAATTCTTTTTTCTGTTGGCCATTGCCGTTTGATTCATTAAAGCGACTGCTGTTGCCAGCTGCAGTTATTATTACACAATGGGATGGAAAGGACACTACGCTTCCTTCTCTTCTGGCTCCCTTTCCAGTTTGCTGAAAATTAACGCCTCCAACTCCTCTTTAGGGCGTCCTAAAGAGAGTGATGATTCATCTATTAAAATTGTAAGGGCGTTGTCGTAAAGTTTGCGCTCCTGTACAGGTAACTCTTTAATTTTGCTGCGATGATAAAGAATTTGAACAACCTTGGCAATTGAAGCAATTGAGCCTTCTTTCAATAAATCGACGCTCATTTGATAACGGGCTTTCCAATCGACTGGCACCTGTTCAACTCTATTTGAAATTGCATCAATGGCCAAACGGGCCTCTTTCTCATCAACGATTGCCCTAATGCCTAGCTCATCTGTCTTATCGACAGGGACCATAACAGTCATATCAGAGATATCTAAAAAGATTTCATAGTAGAGCGACGTGTTGCCCCTGAGGGTTTTTTCCTCAATTTTTTTGATAATTCCAACACCTTGGAGAGGATAAACAACACTCTCACCGAGAGCGAATTTTTCATTTATTTCTGATGATGACATGCTTGCGATTATAGCCGAAACGAAGCTTCTTAACAAGGTGTGGCTCAAAAGAGCTTTTTGGTCTATATTTGCACAATGAATAAAAAGAGACGTTTTGGTGGAATCCTGCTACATCCGACTAGTTTACCGGCAAATCATGGCATCGGGGACTTCGGCGAAGCGGCTTTTAATTTTGTCGATTATTTACACAGTTGTTCAATTGGTCTTTGGCAGATTCTTCCTCTAGGGCCTGTCGGTTATGGCAATTCCCCCTATGCTGGGCGCTCTGCTTTTGCTGGCAATGAGCTATTAATTAGTTTGGAATTGCTTGCCGATGAAGATCTTTTAGAGATTGCCGATGTTTTGGAAAAGCCACCACTAAAGAAAAACTTTGTCGATTATAATAGTGTTGCTAATTTTAAAATGCCTCTTTTAAAAAAGGCAGCTTTAAATTTTATTGATAAAAATGAGCTTCAAGAATTTGAAGACTTTTGTTTAGCAGAAAAATATTGGCTCGATGATTATGCCCTTTTTCAATCCCTGTGTGATCATTTTAACGATACCCGCTGGTTTAAAGTATGGCCAAAAGATTTAGCTAAAAGAGAGAGTAACTCTTTAAGTCATTGGACCAAAGAGAAAGAAGAAGAGATTCTAATTTGGAAAGTTTACCAATTTTTCTTTTATCGCCAGTGGAAAGCCTTAAAAGAGTATGCAAATAAAAAACAGATTGCCATTGTTGGTGATATTCCTATTTTTGTTGCCCACGATAGTGTTGATGCTTGGGCAAATAAAGATATTTTAAAACTAAAAGAAGATGGAACTCTAAAAGTCTCAAGTGGTGTTCCACCCGATGCTTTTAGTCCTACTGGTCAACTTTGGGGCAACCCTCTTTATGATTGGGATGTGATGGAAAAAAATGGCTTTCGGTGGTGGATAGAGCGTCTCAAACACCAGTTTGACCAAACTGATATGGTTAGAATCGACCACTTTAGAGGCTTTGAAGCCTATTGGGAAGTTCCTGCCAAAGAGAAGACTGCAGAAAATGGGAAATGGGTTAAAGCAAAAGGAGAAAAATTGTTTGAAAAACTGCACACAGTTTTTGAGACACTACCTGTCATTGCTGAAGATTTGGGTGTCATTACACCCGAAGTCGATGCTCTGCGTGAAAAGAACAATTTTCCAGGGATGAAAATTGCCCATTTTTCGTTTGATATCGCCAAAGATGGCTTAATTAATGAGCACAATGCCTACCTACCGCACAATTATGAGCATTTGTGTGTTGCCTACACAGGAACCCATGATAACGATACTACCGTCAGCTGGTACAACTCTTTGCCACCTAATTACAAAGATATTGTGCGTCGCTATTTAAGTTGCGCAGATGGTGATGTCCCTTACCTTTTGATGCGTTCAGTAATGGCTTCTTGTGCTCAGTTTGCAATAATTCCTATGCAAGATGTTCTACTTTTGGATGGAAGGGCGCGGATGAATTTGCCCGGTTCTTGTGGAGAACCCAATTGGTGTTGGCGTTTAGAAAAAGAGCAACTTAATAAAGAGGCTATTGAACGTCTTAGTGAGTTGACCCGTAACTTTGCTCGCCAAAGCAAACTAGAAGATTTAAAACTACTTTTTAAGCGTTAAGTACTGAAGGGGGTGGACGTTTAAGATATTATCGTACCATCCATCGATTAAATCGGTAGCAACTATGTTGGTGGTAATTCCGTGATAAATAGGGAAGATTGCTTTTTGATTTAGCAATCTTTGTTCAGCTTGATTAATAATTAAAGTACGTTGTTGATCGTCATTGGTTGTTAAAGCCTTCTCAAGTAAATTATCATAAACTTCATCAAAATAGTTACCTAAGTTGTAACTGCTATCGCCTTTAAAGAGCGTTAAAAAAGCAAATGGGTCGTGAATGTCACCTATCCAAGTGATAAAAGCAAAATCATAAGGGGTGTTTTCAGGATAACGGGAGTAGAGACTTAGAGGAACTACATCTAAAACAACGGTTATTCCCAATTTAAGACTCCATAAATCGGCGATTAATTTTGCCGATTCAAATATTTGACTGCCTCGGTGAACTGCCATGTATAACGGAGGTAGAGCTGCACCGTAAGGAAAGCCCTCTTCGGCTAAGATTTTGTAAGCTCGGTTTTCGTCAACTAGGCTTGTAGGGGCGTCACTGTTTCCCGGAATTAAATTCTTTGTAGGAAAGATTTGTCGACTCTCTTTTCTCAACTCATCCCAAGGGATAAACAAAGAGAGAGCTTCACGAATCCTTTCATTGGCATACGGCCCCTGTTTTGCGCTAAAGTAGTAAAAACCTGTTGAATATTCAGGTCCGATATGTAAATCGAGTGGAGAATTGAGAATTTGTAGTGGGATATAGGCTAAAGACCAGTGCAGTTTCTTTTCTTTATACCGTTTTTCAACCGTTACTTGGTCAGCTGTTAATATCTCTATAAAATCACTTTGTACAAAATCGTAAGAGCGATACCATTTATTCTTTTGTAAAAGAACTTTATCAGAAGCAAAATCTTTAATGACAAAAGGGCCGCTTGAGATAATATTTTCTTCTTTAAAACTGTTTTTATTATCTCTGAAGGAGCTGTGAATTACAGCTAAGGGGGTTGTTGCCAAAAGAGCTTTTAAGTAGGGGGCTTGGTTTATTAAAGTTATTTCTAATGTCTCTTTGTTTAAAGCTTTTAAACCGACAGATGAGCGACCCACTTTTTTATTTTGATACTCTTTTACCCCCAGAATTGGTTCCATTAACGATAAAAGGTAGAAACTGTTCTCATTTGATTGATCTAAAAGCCAAAACCAAGAGTCAATAAAACTTTGAGCTGTTATTTTTTCTCCATTGGAAAAACGGGCTTTTGAATCGAGGGTGAATGTCCACTTTAAGCGATCTTCGGAGATTGTGTACTCTTTGGCAATAGCTTTTATGGGAAGACCTGTTTTAGGATCTCGACTAAACAGACCTTCAAAAAGAGGCTCTAAAATTAAAAGGCTATTGGCATCGGTAGCTTCGATGGGATTGAGAAAAATAGGGTCTTCACTTAAGGGCAGAGCGATAGAGATTTTATTGTTCTCATCTAGAGGAGCTCTGAGTGGTTCAATGGTCGACTCACGAGTTCCTTTGCCAAAAAGAAGAGAACCAATTAAAATAAGGTTGAAGAGCAACAAGACCCTTTTTCTCACGCAAACTCCTTTTCAATTAGTTCAATAACATCGTTTACCATCGCTTTGATTGCATCATCACCAGAGTTGGCATTTTTTAATAGAGACTCTTTTATAGTTGTCAAATCGTATTTAATATTTTCTAAAGAGGAGTGTAGTAACTCTATAAATTCAACTGAAAGAGAATCGCTGAAAATCTTAACCTGATTAATAACCGATTTTTGCACATCTAAATTGATGTCAACTTTTCCCCAATCAAATCGTTTCTCTATCTTGTGGCTAAACTGAGGCGTTGTCCCAAAGCGCCACGACCAATCAGAGTATTGTTGGTAAGTTTTATAAAGAGACTTTTCTTTCGATAATTTCTCTATAGTGAGATGTTCTATTTCTGCTCTTTGTTGATAAGTTTCAAAGAACGTTTCAACAATGGCATCACAAAGATTTTTATGATTTATAGCGGGATTGAATTCAGTTAAGTTGGCAACACGGGAAGCTACTGAACGGACCCCTTTTGACTGGAGTTTTTCTTTATCGGGGGTTAGGTAGTGTCCTATCATCCCCATATTGGCGTTGATTAAGAGTGTGCCGTGGTGGAAAGCTTTTTTTGTCGTCATTCTAAAAGCACTGCCACTTATTTTTCTGGTATCGACCAAAATATCGTTACGCCCCGACTGAAGTGCTTCAATGTCAAATTTCTTTAAAGCATCGGTGATAATTTTAAAATTACGCTTAATTTCATATTCACTGCGCGGACTCATGAAGGTAAAGTTGGTGTTACCTAGATCGTGATAAACAGCACCGCCACCGCTTTGTCTTCGTGCCAAGACAACACCATCTTGTTCCATCGCTTGTAAGTTGCATTCGACCCACGGATTTTGAAAGCGCCCTATAACAATGCAAGGCTTATTTCTCCACAAAAAGAGGACATGTGTCCCCTCTTCAAAGTTATTAAAAATCCAATCCTCAGTTGCTAAATTGAACCACGGATCGTTATGTTCAGCACTAAACACCTTTAGCTTATCCATCTTTGGTGCTCCTTTGTCAAATGATACTGTGTTTACACTAAGGAGGCAACAACCTATACTCTCCTTATGAATATTATCCTCTTTGAAAAATTGCAAGAATTTAACGAAATAATCAGAGACGATTATAGATCTAAACATATTGTGAATGTGTTGCGTTTAAAAGAGGGAGAGACTTTTAAAGCAGGTGTTATCAACGGAGCTAAAGGCGTTGCAACAATAGAGAAAATAGATTCAACTTTTATAACTTTTAGTTTTGTAAAAGAAGAATCTTTCGCTGCACCATTTCCACTTACCCTTTTAGTTGGTCAAATAAGACCAATTTGCATGAAAAGGATTTTAAGAGAGAGTGCATCCTTTGGTATAAGTAAGTTAATCGCCGTTGGCACTGATTTAGGCGAGCGCTCTTATCGTGATGCTAAGTTGTATACAGAAGGTGAGTATAAAAGCTATTTGCTAGATGGCGCTATGCAATCAGGAGAGACAACAGTGCCTCAATTTGAACTTTGTGAGAGTGTCGATCAAGTACTTAAAAAAGAGAAAGATTATAAAACAAAATTGGTTTTCGATAATTTAAAAGGTGCCAAAAGGGTTGCCGATTTAAAGGCGATTGAGGATCCTGTTATTGTAGCAATCGGTTCAGAGCGCGGTTTTAGTGATCGGGAGCGTTTATTGTTTGCACAAAATGGTTATCAGGTGCTCTCTTTGGGAAGTAGGATTTTGAGAACTGAAACTGCCTGCTGCTCTGCTTTAGCCCTTTTATTGAGTAAAATGGCGCCGATGTGATAAAACTACTAAAGAGATCTTAAGGGGGAGTGTATGGCACACTGTATTGTGGCTGAAGCAGAAGCTATTTTAGATAAAGAATTTTCGGTTTTGGATAAAGGTTTTGTCCGTTTAGTCGATTACATGGGCAGTGATGCACGTATTGTTCAATCGGCTCGTGTCTCTTATGGAGAGGGGACTAAAACCTACCGCCAAGATCAAGGTTTAATTAATTATTTACTCAGAAACGAACACACTTCTCCGTTTGAGCAAGTCAGTTTTACGTTTCACATTAAGATGCCTATCTTTGTTGCCCGACAATGGATAAGACATAGAACTGCAAAAGTGAATGAAATCTCAGGACGATATTCAATTATGGCAGAAGAGGCCTATATTCCTGAAAAAGAGCATATAAATTTACAAAGTGATGATAATAAACAGGCTCGCTCTGATGAAATGGTTAGCCCTGAGATGCAAAATAAAGTCATTGAGCTGCTCCAAAAAGATCAAGAGCGCTCGTTTGAAACATACAAAGAGCTTTTGGATTTAGGTATTGCCCGTGAACTTTCAAGGATAAATTTACCTTTAAGTCTTTATACTCAGTGGTACTGGAAAATAGATTTACACAACTTGTTCCATTTTTTAAAACTGCGGTTAGATAAACATGCTCAGTATGAGATAAGAGTTTATGCCGAGGTGATGTTAGAGATTATTAAAAATGTTTGTCCGATGGCTTGCGAAGCTTTTGAAAATCATATTCTTTATGCAAAGAAATTTAGTAAAAGAGAAGTTGAAGCAATTAAAGAGTTGTTAGCCGGAAAACCTTCACCGTTAGAAGGGCGCGAGCAAGCTATTTTTGAAGAGAAATTGCGTTAACTCTTTTTCCTTTTTCTTTTTGTTGATGTAGAGGCAGGTAAATTCTCTCTTTCCATTAAGAGGTGGGGGTTGTTTAGATAGTGTTGTAAAACTGATATCGATTTGATGAAATAAAAGCCGTCAGCAATTCTTTCATCAAGGGTAACGCCCACTTCCATCGTGTCGATGAAAGAACGCTTTCCTTGTTCATCGACAACTCTTTTGCGTTTTAAAGCTCCCATGGTTAAAAAAAGACTCGTTGTCCCCCACTCGTAGAGGTGGTGATGGGGACTTCCCATTAAGTTGATGCTCCCCAAGTTGGCAACAAAAGCTGAAACATGTAGGCCATCTGCATCGCGCAGTGCTTTTGGAGCAAGGCCTTTTTTATCAAGAAGGCGAATAATAGCTATTATAAAACGCAACAACCAAGAGGGAAATTTTAAGAAAAACTCAATCGCTTTGTCTGTTGCATTATCGGCATCTCCTTTACGGGACTCTTCGATTTGTTTGTTTATCAAGGAAGCTATTTCAGTAAAGGTCATATCATTTTCAAAATAGACAACAGCTGAGTGTTCAGGAGACTCGTCGGTATACTCCTCTTTAACGACAAAGTTAAGTGAAAGTTCGTTACGTTGCCAATATTTGTAATCCATCAAAAACCGATTTAAGTAGGGTCTTACAACAATGGTTCTCAATAAAGCAGCCAGAAAAAGTTCAAAGACACGGTATTGGTGTTGACCTGGTTCTGTTTTGTTTAGGTTTTTGATGAATTGGATCCCTTTTGTTAAGTCAACATTAAACTGATGGTAAACAACTGATTCTGTTCTTGAAGGCATTATATAGGGGAAAATACGCTTGTAAGGGCTTATATCAGCGACGTATGTTGCATCATTTCTCCATTTCATGTCTATTCCTTACAATTTATTGTGGTGTTGTCAATTATCGTAATAGCTTATTAAGATGTCAACTCTTATAGGCCAAAATTTCTCTTTAGACTATTTAAGTAACTGTTTTTCATAGCAGTTTCAAATTGGGCATTACTCTCATATTCATAACCAAAAACAGGGCTCCAAAGTTGGGGTAACTCCATACAAAGATAGAAAAAAAGGTTCTCATCTTGGCGCCACTTAAGGGGGAAGTAGTTGTATAAAGTTTTAAATAATTTCTCTTTGAGTTCAAGTGGATATGAATATTTACCGGCAGCTTCAACTAACGGCATTTGTAATATTCTACTTTTTTGACCACTGAGACGCAGTTGTTTTAACGACTCTTTACTGAAAGTTAATGTTCCCATCGAAAGCATAATCAACTGTGATGGTTCAAATAGTTCAACTATGCGATCAACTATCGCTTTATATTCTTGCTCCCAATTTTCATAGTAGACCATTGGATGAAAATGAAAGCCGATTGCAATTCCTTTTTCGCTAGCTTTAGCGGCAGCTTCAATTCTTTTGTCGACGCTAGAAGTACCATGTTCTTCTTTTTCAACAATGGTGGGACCATTTAAAGACCAGGTGGCAACAATATTGGGTGCAAATGTGATTTCTTCAAGATAATCGGTTCTACCCGATTTGGTTTTTAATTCAATGACAACATCTTTGTGTTTGTTGGCAAAAGTGACAAGGGCATCTAATAGGCCATATTTGTTGGCCCACATCAATGAATCGGAAGCTTGACCCGTTCCGATATGCCAACTTCCTTCTGGCAGTTCTAAAGAGTCTAATCGTTTTGCAAGATCTTTGGTAAAGATAACTTTGTCATTGTTGTAAAAGGATTGGATTGAGCAGTATGAACACCCATATGCACACTGTTTTACTGCATCAAGGGTTAACAAATTACAACACCTGTTTTTTTCACCGCTTGAAGGGCAAGGGCAACTACCAAGTAGTTTATCGTTGTTGCTCAACTCCAAAGTGACACTCTTTCTCGCTTTATTTATTGGCGCCTTAAAATCATCATATTTGGTCGGTTCGTTCTTAATGGCTAAAACCTTGGTGTTTAAATCTTCAATTATTGCTTTAACTTTAGGTTTGCCACTTAAATTGGGTTTGACGTTTTCGTCGATGTAATCAGAGAGGGGACCCATTTGCCACAAAGAGAGATCAACTGCAGTTTCGATTAAAAAGCGCATTTGTTGAAAACTAAATTTATATAGCTGAGCTAAATTATTTAAATAAGTGTAATCTTCTTTTGTGAGAGCTTTGCTAAGAAGGTGTTTTTCCATATGTGCCATTGTAGTGTGAATATTGCAATTTCTTCAATCGCTAGGTATGCTTCTAAAGTATGGAAAATAGCCCAAAAGAGCAGGCTAGAGCGTTGCCTCACAACTGTGGGGTTTACCTGATGAAAGATAGTTCAGCTAAAGTGATTTATGTTGGCAAGGCAAAAGACCTGCGCCACCGTGTCATGTCCTACTTCCTTGGCGGAAGGGATATAAAAACCTCTTTCTTAGTGAGTAAAATTGCTACCATTGAATACATCATTACAGGCAACGAGTACGAAGCTCTTGTTTTAGAAAATAACCTCATTAAAAAATATAATCCTCACTACAACATCTCCCTTAAAGATGGTAAAAGTTACCCTTTAATCAGAATTACCAATGAAAAATTTCCTAAAGTTTTTAAAACCAGAAGAATTATTCATGATGGGTCAGAGTATTACGGCCCTTATCCTGATGGCAAAAGTTTAACAATGTACCTCGATTTGATTGAAAAGATGTTCCCTCTACGTAAGTGTTCCACACCTTTGAAGAAAAGGTATGCTCCCTGTCTTTACTACCACATTGGGCGCTGTTGTGCCCCTTGTGCCGATTTGGTGACAGAAGAAGAATATGCCGAACACATTAAAAGGGTTCGCTCATTTTTACAAGGCAAAGATGATGAGTTAATTCGACAGGTAAAAGAGGAGATGATTGCAGCCTCAAAAGAACAAAAATATGAGTTGGCTGCTGAAAAACGTGATTTGCTAAAAGCTTTAGAGACAGTCAGTCAAAATCAACAAGTTGAAGATTTCTCAAACGAAAGTCGTGATTACGCCGCCTGCGAAATGAGGATGCATTTAGCGACTGTCTCAATTATGCAAATCAGAGATGGGAAATTGATGGGTAAAGCTTTGTATAGAGCTGAAACATTTGGTGATGAGACCGAAACACTTTTAAACTTCTTAGTCCAATACTACAGCGATGGAGGAAACCGTCCTAAAGAACTCTATGTTTCACACGACATCGATCGCTCTTTAATTGAAAAATATTTTAATGAAAGTTTACAGCTACCAATTATGGTAAGTGTACCAAAAGAGGGTAAGCACTATAGAATTATGCGAATGGCAAGTGAAAATGCTTCTCGCGATGTCGAAAAAAGATTGAAGAGTAAAGAAAATCCCGAGGCTTTAGAAGAGTTGATGGAGTTGCTAGACTTGGAAAATATTCCAAAACGAATTGAAGGTTTTGATATAACCCACTTAGCTGGTAAATATACTGTTGCCTCTTTAGTAACTTTTGTTGACGGAAGCTCTGATTTAAAAAATTACCGGCGTTTTAATATAAAAAGCCTTGATGGAAAAATTGACGATTATAAGGCGATAAAAGAGGTAGTAACAAGGCGTTATTCACGTCAGATCAAAGAGAAAAAGAGCCTTCCCGACCTTATTTTAATCGATGGGGGCAAAGGGCAGGTCAACGTTGCCAAGGAGGCTTTAACTGCATTGGGTCTCGATGCGGTTGCTCTGATAGGTTTATCAGAGGAGTATGAGGAGATCCATTTTCCCGATGAAAGAGAGAGCTTGCGTTTAGAGCAGAGTTCGGAAGCTTTAAAAGTTTTGCAGGCAATTAGAGATGAGGCTCACCGTTTTGCCAACGCTTTAAGGGTACAACAAAGTTCCAAAGAGGCCTCTTTTGCCCTTTTAGAGTCGATTAGTGGAGTGGGGCCAGAACGAAGTAAACGTCTAATGCAAACTTTTACAACGGTTGAAAATTTAGTGGCTCATAGTGCTGAAAATATAGCAAAGCTGGCTAAAATTCCTTTGACGGTAGCCGAAAGGATAATTAAAACTTTAAATCTGTAGAGAAAGAGAGTCCTTTAAATTGACTTATCTGATTTCCCTCTTTATTCATAATTGAATCGAGTAGCAGTTCCAATAAAAGCAGATGAAAATCGCTTGTCATCTCCCTTACTTTGATGTCGTATTCTCCCAATCTACTCACGATTTTACGACTTATTTTTAAGGGATAACGACTGTTGGCGCTTTTATAAAGAGTTTGATCTTTTTGTCTTTTTATGGCTGCTTTTTTACCACCCACTTGTGCTTCTAAAAAAGCTGTTTGCCACGCTTGTGTTTGTTCATAAGTCTCTTGTAATGATATTAGGCGTCTGAATTGCCAAGTTAAGCCACTTATGAGGGCAATTGGTTCACTCTCTTTTGAGTTGATGAGGGTATGTAAGATAGCCAATGCACGTGAGAAAGTTCCGATGGCAATTTGTTCAAAAAGGGAGAAGACAGACTCTATTTTTGTATGCTTTATGTAGCGTTCAACCATCTCATCTGTAACGATATTTTCATGCAGTGAAGAGGCAAATTGCATCAATTGTGTTGCTGTTGTACGTAGCTGTTGGGTGTTGTTTTCAACTAAGTTCAGTAAAATTTCTACAGCTTCACCGGTTATGGCAAAACTTGATTTTGCAAAGAGGTTACGTAAAAACTCCCCTTTTTGATTTTCAAACAATTCCCAAAATATTTGAGTATTCTCTTTTGGAACAAGTGTTGTCAATTTGGGGAAAAGATAAGTTTGCGCACTTATAATTACAAGCGTTGCACTGGGGGAAGGGCTTTGCAAATAGGCGATGAGCATATCGACTTGATTTGCATTAAGGTCTTCAGCTTGACTTAAAATAACTAACCGATGACTTGCAAAAAGAGAGTCAGTACTTAAGTTTTCAATTATTTCACCGTTGAGAGTCTCAAAAGGGTAGAAGCGATGGACTTCAACTTCTTCGCTAAATTCTTTATTTAAAGCTGATCTTAGTTCTCTTAGTTTTAATGATTTTTCCCCCAATTCGGGACCTAAGAAGAGATAAGCTCTTTGATTAGTTTTACTCATAATCGCGTATTATTAACATCAGTTTGCCTAAGATTGTAATATCTTGGGAATAGATTGAGCCATATTTAGGATTTTCTGGGCGTAATTCAATTGCATTTTTACTTAAGTAGAATCGTTTTAAAGTTACTCTGTTCTCTTCACCGACTCTTGCTACAACAATTTCTCCGTTATTAGCACTGTTTGTCTGCCTTATAATGGCTAAATCACCATCAAAGATACCGGCATCTATCATACTGTCGCCTTCAACATGCAGAGCAAAATAGTTATCTTTCCCTTTTAGCATTGTTGATGGAAGCTGTAAGTCGTACTCTTTATTCTCTTCGGCAAGAATTGGAAGACCGGCAGCTGTGGCACCTAAAACTGGAATTGTTATAGTTTCAACTGCATTACTGCTTGTATAACCAACGATTCCCATTGAACGAGGAATCCCTTCACTAGAGCGCAAAACACCCTTTCTCTCTAAAGCTTTAAGGTGGTCATGAGCGGCTTTAACTGTAATGTCAAAAGCTTTGGCAACATCCCGAACGGCAGGTGAGTATGCATTTGTGTCGATATACTCTTTTATAAAATCGAGAACCTGCATCTGTCGATCGGTGAGATTACGCACGATAGTCTCCTTTACTACTCTTCGAACCTATTTAGAAAAAGTTGTTCAATAGCATCAGCTGCTTCTTCTGCATCGGGTCCGTCAGTCGAAATTATTAGACGAGATTTATAAGCGGCACCTAAGGTGATGATTCCCATAATCGATTTACCGTTAATTTTCATCTGGTCTTTTTCCAAATAGAAATCTGATTCAAATTGGTTGGCAACTTTTACAATCAGAGCTGCTGGTCTGGCATGTATGCCTGCTCGATTGAGCACTTCCACTTCTCGTTCTACCATGATCAGAATGTCTCCTCATTGCTGTAATAAAGATTTCTTGCCGATTCACTTTCAAGCCATCTTAGCACACCTTGATCAAATTCTTTAGCCGAATAGAAACCAAGCTTCTTCAGCCTTTCATTGCGTGCAGCTGTTTCAATAATAATAGGGATGTTACGTCCCGGCTTTACAGGAATTTCCAACTTAGGAACGGTAATGCCCAATAACGTTTCAGTCAACTCCTCTCCGATTCTTTCGTAATTTTTATTTGAATCCCAATCCTCTAATTGGACTAAAAGTTGAATCTGTTTTTTATCTCTGATGGAACCAACTCCATACAGATTGGCTAAGTTTATAATTCCCAAGCCTCTGATTTCCATGTGGTGAGCCAACAAAGGATTTTCGCCACTGCCGATTAAGTAAGTTTCACTTATATTGCGCAGTTTAACTGTATCGTCACTGATTAAGCGATGGCCCCGCTCTATCAATTCCAAGGCAGTTTCACTTTTGCCAACACCACTTTTACCTGTTATTAAGACGCCGATTCCATAGACTTCAACCAAAACACCATGAATGGTCATTGTGGGAGCAAAAATTTCTTCTAAAAGTTGAATTAAGCTTTTAGAAGAAATTTTTG
>Ga0265293_10007700_pt1 | contig 16420 bp, 14 predicted proteins | sample Munlanlewell138R_FD_192505 | JGI IMG/M metagenome (GOLD analysis project Ga0265293, IMG submission 192505) | Leachate microbial communities from a municipal landfill in Southern Ontario, Canada - Leachate well 138R | ecosystem: Engineered > Solid waste > Landfill > Unclassified | place: Canada...
TATATTGACTATAATTTCGCCCTACAAAGTAAAGCTTTGTACTACAGGTGGGTCTTTAGCTCAGTTGGTTAGAGCCCTCCGCTCATAACGGAGTGGTCATGTGTTCGAGTCACATAGGACCCACCACTTACAAACTTCCTAAATAACGAAACTTCAAAGACTTTAACAAAATAAAAAAAGATAAGCCAAAAATAGCTTACCCCACTTTTTACCCCACTTTTAAGATTTATTATTGTTTTCTGCCTCTACTACATCCATTAAATACTTTGCTTTATTGTACTTGCTATTAATCAATGAATCTTTCAATTTTTCTTCTCTTTCTTTTTCAAGTTCTAACATAATCCTAACATGACTACAAAAATACTCAAATATAAAACTGTCTAATTTTTGAAATTCATTAACAACCAAAAGTTTAACGCCAGCAGGTGTTGGAATTTTGGCTTTATGTTTTGAATTGTACCTTAGTTTTTTAAGGTCTTCTTGGCTTACAATATGCACTTTAAAATAGTCGTCGTCCATTGTATATATGTATTGAACTAAATCTTCAATGCTAATAGCCTTGTTATTCTCTTTCAAATATTGATTTAAAAAATTAAGAATAATGGATGTTGTAGCTTTTGGTAGTTTTTTTTGAAGTTGTAAATAAAAATTAAAACTCCTATCTTTTAGGTAATTGCTATTTTCAAGCTCTTCCAACTTTTCAATTTTCCCAGTTTCTAAAAACTCAATTATATCTGTATCATCAAAATAATTTAAAAGCTTTGTTATTGCCCGCTCTTCTGCCTGCCACTTTGCCCATGTCTGTCTTGTAAATCCAAATAATTTTTCAGCATTTTTGTAATGAATTTTATTAACCATTTTCCACCCTTATAATGTAATATATTTAACATTATACTAAAAAAGACACAAATATGTATCAATATGTACAAAAATTAAGTATAGTTTAAAGTTTATGTAAATATAATAACATTTTAATATAAAAAGTTAGTTTATGTAAATAATTGTAAGGAGATAGAAAATGATAGATAGAAAAATAGATAGCAAAGAACTAAGTGAAAAGGGATTGGTCGTTGATGGAGTTGAAATATTACCTCCGACCGCGGAAACAACCTTGTCTCAGTTGAGAACGAAACGACAAATACCTTATATTAAAATATATGGAAAATGTTACTACCAAGTGAGTGAATTAATTGAGTGGGCAAATAGTAAAAAAGTAGCTGTAGCAAGTTAGTCGTTAGAGTCTCATAACCGTCGCCAAACTGTAAAAGAGACCCTAACTAATACAAAACCATTAACTGAATAAGATAAAGGCTTGTGACTGCAATTATAGCACTCTTAGCCTCAAACCTTGTTTAGAAAAAAAATAGATAAGGAATATAAATATGAGTGCAGCACTCCCACTACAAAAAAATAGTTGTTATTTTTCACACGATGCAGATGCTAAAGATGATTTAAGATGTGCTTTTTTAATTGATGACATGGGACCTGAGGGTTACGGCATTTTCTGGATTCTGGTCGAAACTCTACGAGGACAGAAAGATTACAGATACCCATTGCGTCTAGTGCCTACAATTGCTCGAAAATATAATACAACTCCAAGCAAAGTAGCAGATGTCATTCAAAAGTATGAGTTGTTTAAACTGGATGAAGAAAGCTTTTTTTTCAGTGAATCTCTAAATCGAAGAATGAGCTTTTTCGAGCAAAAAAAGAAACAACAAGTAGAGGCTGGTAAAAAAAGTGCAAAAGTACGTCAAGCAAAAAGAGAGCAACAGCTTTTAGAGTTGAGTGTATCTGACTCAACTGAACGACCCTCAAACGACCCTTCAACAATTAAACTAAAAGAAACTAAACTAAAAGAAACTAAAAGAAAAGAAACTCTCTCTCTAAGGGAAGGGTTTGAAAAATTTCGAAATGAGTTCAAAAAAATATATACCAAACAAGAGTTTTATGTGAACGGCGGCGGATTTGATGGGATACCTCTCGTGCTGAACTTGGATGGTTTGATTATGAACGCTCGTAATTTACAGTTTCTACCAAAAAAAACAGCGTTTGAAATTTGGGATTATCTCTATAATAATCAATCAGAGTACCTGCTAGAAGTTAGCTAGAGGTGCTTTTAAGCCTTCATTTGAGCTTAGTTAATACCTAACTTCAAATGAAGGCTTAAAGCTCTCAAATCGAATATATGAGAGCTTTAAGCCTGTGTTATTTCAAATTATTCCATCAACAAGCAAAAGCATAATAACCCCGAAATTCGGTAAAAAGTGGGATGAGCGAATGTACCTGTACATGCATACCTCTAGGTATGACAATGTTGGTAGATGTCTATTGTTAATTATATTATCTATTATAAAGTCCTAAAAATAGGGCTTTTAGTGGATAAAAACTATAGAAATAGGAGATTAATATGCAAAAAGAGATGAGAGTAGTGAGTTTCGCGAATGCGTACATGGGGTATAAGCAAGCCCACGAATTGAAAGATGATGTTGTCGGAAATATGGTTGATTTTAAAAATTGGATGCTTGAAAATGGCTTAAAAATTGATGAGAAGGACATGCTCCAGAGTATGTTCGTTGTGGGAAAAATTACTGAAAATGAGGAGAGAAAAATGGAAAAAAGTGAATTAAAAGAGCGTCAAGATGGGGCTTTCGAGCGAGATGGTAAGATTTTTGTAAAGATTGGAAATGAGTTATATGAGGAGTCTCTTTTACTTAAATTGATTGAAAAAAATGAAAAGCAATTTAAAGGGTTTAAAAATCCAAAAACACAAGAGAGACTTTGGTTAATTGGTGTTGTGGTTGTGTTGATCATGTTGGTTTTTAGTTCTAATTTACATGGGTATAACACCCATGAGGAGAGAATTAAATCAGAAGACATTATTATTCAAAATGCTAGGAAATCCGCTCGGGAGGTGGTTATACCTCCTGAACCATTAAGTTGTGAAGGCAAAAAAATCAAATGGACAAAAGCCAAATATTACAGATTTAAAGGTGATTTCACGGATTATTTTGTATCTCTATATTCGGGTTTTTACACTCAATCTCAGAAAGATTGGTTCACTCAAAACACCGCTCTCATCGACGATAAGAGGGTTTTGTGTGTCAACAAAAAAAGGGTAAAAAATGCAAAAAGTAAACATACTAACTAACTTTTATCCCGCTGTATTGTGGGATGTTCCTGTGTTTGGTAATAAAAAAGAGGTTAAATCCGGTTTATATAAAAAGAGGGTTGAATCTGATGAAAAATTCACTCAAATAAAGAGTGACTTGATTGAATCGGGTTTAAGCAGTGCTTCGGTTTTTGAAGTCGGGGTTTTGAAATATTTACCTCCTTTTCTATTTTTAGCTTTAATCTTCTCGGTAAATCTATATTATCCCTCTATGCTTGGGTTGATGAGTGCTAGTCTTGCGTATATTGCTTATTATGTGATTAAAGATAAGGTTTCGGATTTCTTTGCGAATTTGTTTTTGTTTGCTCTCTTTGTCTTTTTCATAGTTTTATATGCTTCTAATTATCTTCTCTTCTCAAAACTCCACATCAACGGGGTCGCGAGCTATTCAATTCAATATTTCGTAATGTTTTATATCCTAGAGAGGGTTTTAGTTGATATCTATCTTCTTGGGTTTAAGGGTTGGAAGAAAGTTGATAAGGCGAATTTGAGCTATGTGAAGATTGTGGATGATAATTTAGAGGCTAAAGAGAAGAGAGGTCGTGAAGTTTTTAGGAGATGGTTTTTTGGATTTCTCGGAGTAGTGGCACTTCTCTCGTTTATTCTTGGTGGAGCGGAGTTTTATAATAAGGTTATGATTGTGACCACGATCGAAAAAAAGCTTGAAAAAGATGAAAAAACAGAGAGTGAGGTTTTAAGATTAAAATCTTCTAAGATTCTTGAAGAGAGATTGATAAATCAATCAAAAATTCTTAAATTCAAAATTCCTAATAGTGATATCGAATTGCTAAGAGAGGATTTTGATAAATATGTTGCGACTAGGCCGATCGCTTATGAAAAAGTTGTAATTAACTCTACTATCCAAATGGTTCGCGCTCGTGATGGTTCCCCTTTTAAATTAGATTTTTCAACTAAAAAGTTTATAGCTCCTGTATGTTTTGTCAAAAAATACAAAGACGGGAAATTTAGATGGCATTTTATGTATTCAAAACAAGAAGTTGTTATTATGAATACTGAGGCGAGGTAATTATTATGTTTAATAAAATTATATGGATAATTGCTTATTTATTATTAGCGGTGCAGGGTGCGAATGCGTATGACCCTGCGGCGGAGGTTGATGCCAATTTTGAATCGACTTATAGTACGAGTTTGGTGGATCAAAAGGTTCATCAGACAACGCTTAGTGAAGTACAAGAATCAAATTCTGATTCTAATTATAAAAAGATATATGAAGAGAATCGTGCAGGGAAAGTGATCAAAGAGACTCAATATTTTCAAAGTGTCACGATGCCTAGCTGTGAGGGGCCCGAGGACTATGTATGCCCTCCTTTAATTGACAATTTCGCAAAAGAGGGGTTAAGAACAAGGTTAAACGAGTTTGATTTAACTACGGGTAGAGCTAGTTGTTCAGTCTTGCCAGCTTTGGATTTCGGAGTACCTTTAACTAAAGATAGCGAATCAAGAATCCTTCACACTCAAACCTTTGTGAATCAGGCTTGTGTAGTAAAATACTCAGTAGGTAAAAATCAAAGTACTTCCGACGATATAAAAAAGCTCAAAAAAGAAAATTCTTTATTTTTAGAGGAGTTGAAGCAACAGCAATTTAAAAACACGACAGACTATACAAACGGGCAAGATGAGTTTCTTGACCTCGCAGACATTCTTGATGGATTGGTTAGTTTTAATGTTGATAAATTCGACTTAGAAGCTACGCTTTTATCTCAAGATTTGAAGACGAGAACGGGATACACCGTCCTTCCTAACGACTCGGTTGTCGAGAACATGACTCAATCGGTCAAAGGACTCTGGGACATTATTAAGGGCGACGGATGGGATTCAGACAGATTCTATAAAGACCAAAAAGTTCAAGCTCGAATCCGTGATGCTAGTGCCGCGGTTGCTAATAGTTCTTACTTCATGCTTTTGCAATTTTGGCTGCACTCTCAAAACTTAATTCTTGATATCTCCCTCGTTTTGGCTTTTATTCTAGTATCGTACAACATATTTGCTACTTGGGCATTGCCTTCGGCGACCGCAAAAATGATGAAGCTCGAGTATCAAAGAGAGAATCATGCTCAGAGAGGTATAGCAGGGGTTTTAATGCTTATCATGCTTTTTGCAGGGGATGTTGAAAAGCTTAATATTCAATATGAAAATTCCGACGGAATAATAGAATCGGAATTAATTGTTCAACAAAGTAACATGCAAGCTCTTATTCAGTTATTGTATTCAGAGACGAATTGGATGGCGGATAAATTTACAGAGGTTGGTATTAAGGCTTATCTCTCCTCTATCAACGGTTCCGCTGGCTTATTTGATTCTGCTCAAATCGACGCATTGGCGAGCGAAGAGATTATCTTAAAAAAACAGCAAATTCAACTCGCGAAAATTGATACTGATATGTGTGTCGCAAATTATGATACTCAGCTGATATTGAGTAGATTAAAAAGTTATAGAACCTCTTCTCTTGACAAAAGGGATTATGACTTTTACGACTATAAGAGTAAGGGATGGGTCTTAGATTCTTCACCTGAAATATCACCTTTACGGGCTAATCCATATCCAAAATCTGAGCGTGAGGCTCAGGCTATGATGTATATATCTTCCACTCAAGGGAATATTTCTCCTTATAATTCTGCCTCTGCGGATGTTGATGCTGGGGTTGTTAAGCGGGATGCTTATAATAAGTTTAGAACGCCTAACTACTCAGCTTTAAGTTTATCAGGGTGTTACCAGAATAAAAAAAAGATGATAGAGACTGATTCTAGAATTAGAGAGATTCAGGAACAGTTTCAAAGTATGGGGAGTGCTTCGCAAAAACAAGCGAAACTTGAGTATTTAAAAATAGTGAACGAAATAATCTGGAATGCTTACGGGAAGTTGGGTTATTTAAGTATCTCATTTCTACCTGCGACCGCCATGATGGTAGACCAAATCGGTATCGTCGGCGACCTCGATAAAATCGAAAAAGCGATTGACGATGCGGTTGAATCTGGGGGTGAAGATGCGATTACTGAGTTAACAACCGACACGCTTAAATCAATTAGCGAGGACATGCCCTATCTCGCGATGATGGGTGGTTATCAGCTGGCAAAAATCATACATCCTATAAAAGATAAGATAATTGACGATTCACTCAGAATGGCGGGAAATGCTACCGCGATGGTAAGTTTCGGAGCTGGACGGGTTGCCGTAGATGGAATCCGAGTTATGAGAAAAATTCGTAATAAGCTGAAAATTGGAAACGAAGAAATAGATGTTTTAGACCTTCAGATTGCGGCAATCGTGATAAAAAGTATTTTCAAGTCGTTAATTTATGCAACTCTGATAGTCGGGGCTTTGATGCTCTTCATCTTGCTTTTTATTGAGAAGCTTTTCGCGTTTATATCCTCTTTGTTTTTGATTATGTACGCGTTTAGCAATAACCAAGCGGAAAGGTTGCAAGCGGCGGCAGCTAAGATATTTATAGTCGGATTTAAAACGGTTTTAATCGTGATATGTATCATCATGGGAATGTATGCTTTTGTTCTTGTCAACACATTTGAGATGATATTCGTCGAGAGCTTTTTTAAGACGATGGATACGATTGAGAATGCGAGTTGGGCGATTCAGATGGAAGATTTCTCCATGAGTAACATCATGAGTTTAGTCGAGATTTTCTTTTCAAAATACATATTTTACGGGGTTGCGAAATTTAGTTTCATGTTTTTGAAGCTGATTCTAGCATTTAACATTATGTTTAAAATGCCAGGATATGTCATAGAGTTGATTTACGAGCGAATGAACTCGGTGGCGGACGGCATAGGCGAGACAATGCAGAGTGTGTCTGAAAAAACTACTATGAAAATTTAAAATAAGGAGATAGGAAAATGGCAGATATTGGCGAATTAAAACAGGTTCTTGAGGACATAACCTTTGAAGCTTCACGGCTTCAAAAGGCGGTCGTTGAGATTAAAGAGATTGAAGATCTAGCGAAGATTTCGGAGCATTTAAAAAAGCTTGAAAACTTCAAAATTGATACCTCAAGACTTGAGGTTGAGTTTGAAAGAGAGATTTTAAAGGTCGGTAACCAGCTTAAAAAGCTTGGCTCAAAGGTGGATTTTTCAGAACTTGACGAGATATCTGAAAAATTGAGACAGATAAATAAACAGGTTAAGCCTCAGAGATGGGTTAGTCTGTTTTTGGTTTTATTGCTTGGGTTAATGGCAGGGTACTCTTTGAATATTTATAGGCCTATTGTCCCAGTAAGTAAAACAGATAGATTGATGGGAATGTTTGAGAGTGAAGGTGTCAAAATCGGTGAAAATCAGGAAGTGTTTTTTATGACTGTTCCAGAAAATAGCAAGATTGAAGTCAGAAATGTAAAAGGCGGCAAAGCCGTGATTTTAAAAAAATAAACAAGGAAAAAAGATTATGAAAAAAGTAAAGATATTAGAGATAGACAATAACAACGATAGTAATGTGTTTCACAATAGTGAAGTGGTTGATAGTACGAGCGTTAAAGTAGAGGGAGCCGAAGAGGCTTTTTCGGACATGATGTTTGACATGATGGCTGATAATATTAACCTTGTTTGTGATTTAGGGGGTGGCGACGACTCAAAAGCAGGGTTAAAAATAATCTCAAGCAGTGGAATCCCTTTTATCTATCTTATACCGATTGGGAACAGCTTGGCTCAACTGCAAAACGCTTATGACACATACAATATGATCGATGATCCTGAAAATACAATTTTTGTTTTAAATCAAGCGACAAGCATTGAAAAAGCAAAAGAAGAATTTGTGTTCTGGTATGGTTCCGATAAATACGGAACAGAAGCTTTTTGTGAAAAAATAAAAAATCCAAAAACAATAGTTGTTCCCCGAACTCCTCTTTTTGAACTGGCGGCAATGGATGGTGTGACAATTTCAGAACTTGCACAATTTGGAGATGGAATTGAAAAAGCAGATGCGATGAGCTTATTTTTTGAAAAGAGTGGTGGAGATAAAGAGGTCTTTAAAAATTTAAAGCGAAAATATGACCAGAGTAAACTTGCGAGAGAATATCTTGATGTGGTGCTAGTTCAGTTCAAAAAGTTGATAAAAGATACAAACTGCATAGCGGTAGCTTCAAGCAAAGGTGGGGTTGGTAAATCTACTATCTCATATCATCTTGCAGGTTTGACTTTTCAGGATTAAAAGATGAATCCGAAACTTGAAAAGTTTATAAAAAAAAAGCAGGTTGGAAAATCTGTTTTTTATCCATATAGAGAAGAAATTCTTGAGCTTAAAAGTCGCGGTTTTTCCGCAAAAGTGATCTTAGAATTTTTAGAAAGTGTTGGCGTTAAAGCAAAAAAAAGAAACTTGAATTACTGGCTTAAAAGGCAAATTCAAGATAAGCCAATTGTTCATAAACCTACAGTTTCAAATCAAACTCAAACCACAAATTCAAATCAAACTATTCACAAACCAAAAGAGTTAGCAAAGACAAAAACTCAACAAGAAGCCCTTGATAAACTACTAAAGCTCTCAAGTAAAAAAATATCCGCAGAGGATATGATTAATCACGGAAGAGCACCTGTGAAGCCCCTTGAATAGGGCTTGGGAACATAGCGGGAATATATCGGGAACATAGTGGGAATGGATTGAGAACATATAGGGAATATGCAACGGCTCCACTGTCTACAGTGGGTTCGGTGCCTCCCTAATAGAGAAAACTTAAACGAAGCTTAAGTTTGAAATTATTCGCAAACTCGTTGAGAATAATTTTAGTTTGGTTTTTGGAACAAAATAACAAAATAAAGGAGTTAATTTTATGTTGGCACAACCAAAATTGACGAGCTCAGATAGTGCGAGAAATTATTTTGAGCGGGATACATACTATATAAATAATGCACATGAACAAGGCTCATTTTATGGAAAGTTAAAAGATGATCTAGGGCTTGGAGATTTTAATCTTGAGGACTTTGACAAGCTTTTAATGGCTAAAGATTTGGAAGGGAATCAACTCTTGAGATTGACCTCTAAAGATTTTGATGAGAACGGTGAGCGAAAGCGAGCCGCTTGCGATCTGACATTTGCAGCGGATAAAGACATTAGTATTCTATATGAAGTTTCAGGCGATGAAATGAAGGATAAAATAAGAGCTGCTTTTAACAGGTCTATTGATAAAGCTTTAGATTTTGCGGAAGAGAATTATTCCTACACCAAAGATCGTAATAACATGAAAGGCAAAAAAGCAGACTCAAAAATGCTTTTTACCAGATTTGATCACTCAGAGAGTCGCAATGATGATATGCACCTTCATGTTCATGCGCTAGCTATGAATATGATTCAGGATGAAAACGGCAACTGGAAAGCCGTTGAGTTTAACCAGATAATGGAAAATCATCAACTATTAGGGCAAATTCAAAGAAATGAATTTGCAAAAGAGTTGCAAACTTTAGGTGTTGAGCTTGAGATAAGTTCTGTAAAAAATGGAACTTTTAAAACTAAAGCGGTAGAGCAAGAAGTTAGAGATATGTTTTCAACTAGAAGCAAAGATATCAAAGAGGAGATGGCGAAGAGCGGACAGCACTCTTATAAAGCGACTCATACGGCTCAAAAGCAAACTGCGAAGTGGAAAGATAAGAACAAAGACAGAGAGCAGATTCAAGCGGATAATATCCAAAGGTTAGAAGATGCGGGTGCTGATATCGAGAAAATTAAAGAGCTCAAGGAAGATTTAAAAATTCGACAGCTCGACGAGCGAGCTGTAATGGATATCGCTATTAGCGATATAACCGATAAAAAATCGGTTTTTAAAAAAGAAGATGTCTTAAAACACGCTCTTAAGGTCGGTCTTTTAAGCAATGTTGATGTTAATTTGATAGCTCAAGAGTTTGAAAAGTATTCTGATTTAGTTGTGATAGATAGAGAAAAAAATCAATTTACAACACTTGAGGTTTTAGAAAAAGAGGAATTTATCTTTAATTTAAAAAATCAAGAGAATTTTTCAATTACACAAGATAAAGAGCAAATCGCCACGGCGATTAATGAATTTGAGGCTAAAAAAGGCTTTGAGCTAAAGCAAGGACAAAATGAACTAGCTCACACTGTTCTATCGAGTGAATCTAAGTACATCGTGGCTCAAGGTGTAGCTGGTGCAGGGAAGAGTACCTCTCTAGAAATCGTAAAAAATGTTGCAGAGCAGAATGGTATTAATGTAGTCGCACTCGCTCCGACGGGAACGGCAACCGACAATCTTGCAAAAGAGGCAGGAATTAAAGAGAGCTATACGGTGGCTAAATTTTTAAAAGAGAACGGTGCAGGCATCAAAGACGCACTTGTGATTATAGATGAGGCGGGGATGTTGGGTTTACGAGACACACATGATTTAATGAAAATTGCAGAGGAAAACAATTTGAAAATTGTATTTTCTGGAGATATGAATCAGAAAAAATCAATTAGCCAGGGCGATATATTTGCAGGGATGCAGAGGCAAGGTTTTCAGACTATCAATCTTGCAGAGGGCAATCGTCAAAAGAACGACAAAATGAAACTAGCTGTTAAAAATATCTTAGATAAGGATATTGTCGCAGGGCTTGAGATTTTAAAAGACACTACAAGAGAAATTACTAATAGTGATGAGAGGCTCAAGGATGCTCAAGAAGAGTATTTAAAAGATAAAGATAACTCGTTGCTTATCACTACGACTAATAGCGACAGAGTCAAGCTCAACCAGACGATTAGAGATGAGCTTATATCTCAAAAAGAGATAAAACATTCTAAAGAGTTTGATTTAAGAGAGACTATCAACTTAAGCGACCTTGAAAAGCGGTCGGCACTGCACTATCAAAAAGAGCAGAAAGTCTTTTTATCAAAAAACATAGGCTCTATATCAGCAGGGCGAGAAGCCGTGATTAAAGATGTGAATATTGATAAAAATCAAATCATTATCGAGCATCAAGGCAAAAACAAAACTTTCACCGAGACGGTTGATCTAACTGAGTCAGGCGATAAGTTAAATCTATTTGAAGATACAAAAAAAGAGCTTGGTATCGGTGAAAAAGTCATGATGAAAAAGAACGATAAAAAGCTCGGTTTATCAAACGGTCAGATGGGTGTAATTACTCAAATGTATAAAGACAGAGTAACCGTTAAATTTGACAAAAAAGAGGTTTCATTCTCGACTAACCAATATAAGTATATTAATCATGCGTATGCAATAACGGATTTTGCGTCGCAAGGCAAGACTACCGACAAGGTTATCGCCGTGGCGAATTCACAAGCTGCAAGTTTTAATGATTTTTATACACAAATCACCAGAGCAAAACACGAGGCGGTTATCATTACGGATAATCTAAAAGAATTGCAAGAGAGAGCGGCGAGATATTCCGTGAAATTGAATGCAAGTGAATTAATTAAAAATAAGGAAAACGATATGCGATTAAATGCACAAAAAGAGATAGAAGATAAGCTAAGACAAGAGCAACAGGCTCAAAAAGAGCGTGAGCGTGAGCAAGCTCAAAAAGAAGCGGTTCAGGTTCAAGAACCGGAACAAAAGAAAGAGGATGAAAATTCATTTATAGACACGATTGATAAGGCTAGTGATTTATATGACTTAGTTGAAACGGCGAGAGATGTAATCGAGGGTAATCCAAACGAGATAATTCAGAATCTAGATGATCTGAATCTTGTTAATGACATGGCGGTTAACCATTCTATGAAAAGCATTGATAAGTCGGCGTTTACCGCGTTCAAAGATATGATTAAAGAGGTGTATAAAGAAGCGATATCAGGAGACTTGGATTTCACTTCACTATTGCAAGAGACAGTTAAATCTAGCATGAAGTTCGTGAAGCAGCTCGCTCACACCAAAGAAAACTCAATGGAGATGTAAAGATGGAAATGTCATTTATGGAAATAGCTATGTGGGGGATGGTGGCGGTCGTGCCTCCCCTTTGGTATTACAAAGGCGGTAAAAATCACGAGAGAGAGGGGATAGATTATCATCCTCTTTGTGATTCGAGTTATCCAAATCCTGCATATCAATTATCAGGCAACAGGTGGACTGAAAATCAAACTTTAAAAAATCAATTTCGCGAAAGCGAAACGAATGATTTGAAGTTTGATAATTTTGAATATGGAACGAGTTTTCATCTAAAAACGGTTTCTATTTGGAAAAAGCTTTTTATGAGAAAGGCGGAGATTTTTATTAATCCTTTAAAGTTAACGGAAAGTGTCACGATGATTGCTCCAATGGGGGGCGGTAAAACGGTCACGATGGAAGCGTTACTTGCTCAACCGTGGTATAACAGAGTTTTGATTAACGATGAGAAATCAGGCGACTTCGTTTCTAAATGGTATAATAAGAGAACATCAATCATCCTCTGCCCGTTCGATGAGCGTGCTCATGCCTGGGATATATTGAGTGAAGATATTGAGATAGTAGAGTTTTTTATTCAAAACACTATAAACGCCGTTACGGGTGGCAATCAATCATTTTTCACCAATGATGCGAAAGAGCGATATATTCAAGTAGCGAGATTAACTATAGATATAAAAGAGCCAAAAGAAAAATGGGCTTTTTTTATCGCGGAGCTTGAAAGTATGTTTAAAGAAGTAGAAGCTGGAGAAAGTAAGAGTGCCAAAGATGTGATTTCGACTATGAAGCAGGTAATTGAAATGTTAAAATTGGTTAAATTTCAGATTGAGACAGGGAAGCAGAGCTTCACTATCAGCGAGTTTTTCAAAAGAAAACATCAGGCAAAGCTTTTTATGGTGACTGTTGATAAATACAATCTTCAACTGAATGTACTTTTTAGTGCGTTTACGGCTTGTTTCGCAATGATACACGCTTCGCAGAAAGAGACTAAAGAGGATTTGACATTCTATCTATTGGATGAGTATCTGAGTCTTAAAATGACTTATGAGGCTAAACTTCTTCTGTTTACAAAAATCAGATCAAAAGGCGGGTCTTTACTCGTTGCCATGCACTATTTACCAGACGAGCAAAAGATGTTTGATTTGCTTACCTCTTCAACCTATGCTTATTTGATATTTTCCGTAAAAAATACAAAAACCAGAGAGTTCTTTGATAAGCAGGTCGGCAAAAGAGACTATATGATAAGAAAAACCGTAAACGGTCAATATCAGGAGCATAAAGATAGTGATAACATCCTTGATTGGTCTGAGGTAGATAAAATAGCAAATGAGTATAAACACATTACTTACATGCCTCAAGAGGGTGCTTTATTTGTGGGTAAAAGCGATTATATCAACAAAAAAGAAGTACACAAGCCTTTTATACTTGATAGTACAATTGTTGACTTTAAGAGATTGCAGAACAAAGAATATCTCGATAAAAAAGAGGGTAAACAAAAACTCAAAAAGAGCACTGAAAAATATGCTCAAGATAATCAAGAAGAGAAAAAATCTTCTTGATTTTCGTTAAAAATGAGAAAAATTTCATCAAAGGTAAAAGCGTAATTGAGGTGGTTTTACGCTAAAATTTGATAAAATCCCTTTGCCCATAAAACAAAATAGTTGTTGTTACGCCTGTGTAAATCCCGAGAGCACCCGTTGACAATAGCCATATTTTTAATATAAAAGCTTCTGTTTTAGTCCATCTGTTCTCGCTCCACTTTGCAAAAGCCATTAAAAAAATCCAAAGGCCTGCAAGAGCAAATAAAAAACTAGCTTGTTTTGATGTAATTATCGCTATCACAAAAAAAACCACTGCATACAAATAAAAGGGCAAAAAAAACAATGTCATTACTCTTTTGGCTTTTCTTGAAAATATCGGCTCTTTTCTTTTTCTTCTCATAATTTAATCCTTATTTTTTATATTCTAATTGTCATATATTAACCCGCCCTTAAACGGTATCTTTTTAGATAGGAGCCCTAGAAGCTCCTTACGCTGATATTTTATCCCTTGCTTTGCCCTGGACTGTTTGAGAGCCATATTTAGCCTTGATATCATCCATGCTTTTTTGTTTTGGGTTTCTGCCTTTCATCTCTCCGTAATACCACATTTTTTTCTTTGAAGCCCATTTAAAACCAAGCTCTTTCAATGTTTCTTTAATATCCTTTGTGTCTCCAGATAACCATATCCAAGAACCTACAACCTCGATAATAATGTTTTCATAATGTAGTATTTGAGATATTACTTTTTCTAGCTCTAAATCAAATTCGCTATCTTCTTCGAACTTTAAGCCGTTTTCAATAAAATCATTGTAAATTTTATTAAGTGTTTTGAATTGTTCGTCTGTTCCGCCAACATCTGGGTGAAGCTTTTTTGCTAACTCTTTGTATATCTTCTTAGCCTCGTTAATTCCCTCTAAGCCTTTAAATGCGTCTTTTATGTTTTGAGTTTCCATTTTGTCCGTCCTTTTTGTGTTTAAAAATTATCTTGTTTTTAGATTTTGAAGGGGGATTCTTTATCTTCTATTTTTCTAATTTTAAGAAAATAAATACTCTCTCTTAATCTTTTTAAGATATCTTCCTTTTGAGTTCATCGGGGTTTTTCTAAGAATGTAGTGGTTTAAATTTTCGCTTAGAATAAAATACAAATATGCAATATTTTATTTTAGTATCAGTGAATGAATTTAAAAAAATGAAATGATGAAAAATCCGAACTCATTTGAAGATATAAAAGATTATTGAGAGTGTGTTTTTCTGGTGCGTAGCAAAAATTAGGAAAATAGAAGATGCTCTTGCTCTTAGCTCCGCAGGATAGCCCTGATTGTAGTGTAATCCTTTTATGAGACACGATTAAAAGATTTTAAACGCAAAGCAGGGAATGGCTTCTTAACTTCACACAAAGAGCGGAAGAGCGAAGAGCACGGACTCTTAGGGAGTCCTTTATTTGGGGGCTAAGAGTTAAGGGGTTTTTCCCTTGTCTCCCAAACTTCACTTATTAACAATCCCCAAAAACATATCAACAGCAATTTTACCCATCTGCTCTTTTTGGTTACTATACTTTTGAGTTACAGTGATATTGGAGTGTCCCAAAGCTCTTGAAACATTTTCAATCGGCATATTGTTATTGATAAGCGTAAATCCTAGAAGGTGTCTAAAGTCGTGAATACGCATTTTAATACCGACCTCTTCTTGTATCCTTTTCCATAAGCTTTTTGGTATGGTTGTGAGCTTATTGCCTGTTTTTGATGATTTAAATAATAAGCCTTTTTCTTCTTTAATAATTTTGAGATGCTCTATAAGTTCATCATCCAATAAATAGACTTGATTTTTACGAATCTTATTATTATGATCACGAATAATATAAGAGCTGTTTTCAAAGTCAATATCTTCCCATTGAAGCGAACGCACTTCATTACTTCTACGGCCACGCAACAAAAACATAAACAAAACTCTGTAATAGTTATCCGGTATATTCATTATCTCGGTTATAAGAGCTTTTATTTTTTCATCTGGAAGTGAAAAATATCTTGTATTGTCATATTTTGGAAATTTTATATTGTCTGTTATGTTTTTATCCACTATTCCGTATTCTATGGCTTTTTTATAGAGTGGAGAGAAGAGTTCTTTAACAGTTATAATATAGCTGCCTTTTTTACCTTCATTAATCATTTGATTAACTATCTTTTGTAGGTCCGCACTTGTGATTTCAGTTAGCTTTTTATTTCTAAGTGATGTAGATACATATTTTTCATAAAACCAATATCCTGTTTTATGTCGGTTCTCTGATATAGTTTCTTTTCTTAGTTCTTGAAACTCATGGAAAAACTTATCTAGGGTAGGGTTATCTGACTTCCTAGTAGATTGACCTGCTTTATGAGTGTTTATAAGCTCCACACGCTTATTAAATGCTAAAGATGGATTAGTCTTATACTTATCGTTAGAATAGCCCACAATCTGCTCTATTTCAACTCCATTGACTTTGGCTCTAGCGAGATAAGTTTTAACTTTAGTCTTTGAATCTTCTTTTACATATATACCAGTGTACTTAGTTTTGTTATAATCTTTTCTTGTTCCCATGATGGTAGTATATCAAAATACCCCACTTTTTACCCCACTTTTTTAATAAAAATTAGATATATTTAGTAATAATTTGTGATATATATTTTTTCATATAGTGGATAAAAGAACCTAAATAAAGGCTTTTAAGAATGGTTTCTAATAATTAGTGAATATATTAGGACTTACGCTCATAACGGAGTGGTCATGTGTTCGAGTCACATAGGACCCACCACCTACACATCGAACTTTCAAGCATTTCTCAAATCACTCAATTTTCTAGTGTTACCCAAACTGTTACCCACTACCTTATTA
>Ga0265293_10007701_pt1 | contig 16420 bp, 33 predicted proteins | sample Munlanlewell138R_FD_192505 | JGI IMG/M metagenome (GOLD analysis project Ga0265293, IMG submission 192505) | Leachate microbial communities from a municipal landfill in Southern Ontario, Canada - Leachate well 138R | ecosystem: Engineered > Solid waste > Landfill > Unclassified | place: Canada...
CAATTAGAACAATTACAACAATTACAACAATTAGAACAATTACAACAATTACAACAATTAGAACGATTACAACAATTAGAAATCCAAAACAAAAGTTATCAAGATGTAGAAATAACAACACCAATTGAAAATACAATTGTCTATCTTGATCCACCATACGAAAATACAGGAGAATATCAAAAAAAGTTAGACCATAACGAATTAAAAGACTGGATTTTAAAAAGCAAATATAAAATATATATGTCAAGTTACAAATGCGATTATATGCAAGAGGTCAAGAGTTGGAAACATCGGAGCTTATTATCGGCAACTGCAAACAATGAAGTTGAAGAAAAGTTGTTTTGTAATCGGGAAGAGATGGTTAAAAGGAGAATATTTTGAGATTATATTCATTAGAAAAATGTGATTTGAGAAATTTTATAGGTATATCATATTCATTCTATACATCAGGTTGTAAAGGGTATTGTAAAGGTTGTCATTCAGACCATACTCACGATTTTAATCAAGGCATTTTAATGGATGAGCATTTTTATACAAAAACTATATGGAATATGAAAGAGTATGGTGAGTTTAAATTTGATAATATAATCTTGTTAGGTGGTGAACCTTTAGACAATCCTGTAGAAGAGGTTTTTGAATTTTTTAATGAAATGAAAATTGCTTTTCCTGATAAAAAATTAGGTTTATATACACATTTTGAATTAGATGAAATTGACCCCACTTTATTTATTATATGTGATTTTATAAAAACTGGTAAATATAGTATTGACAATTTAGATAATTTATATTATAGTAATGGTGTTAAGTTAGTTAGTAATAATCAAAAGATTAATATTAAAAACATTGACTATTGATTTTTTATTTAACTATATATTATATACAATTTAAAAAAAGGAGTGTTTTTATGATTAATTTAGAGGATGCTATTTTAGAAAGTTTAGAAGATTTGGGTATAATAGTCGATGAGAAAACTATGGATTTAAGGACTACACAGAAGGGTATAAATTTTATAGCTGATGTTAAATCACCTATTTTCTTTAAAAAAGATTTTGCTTATGATATGGAAGTATATTCTGAAAATATGAGTTATAAAGATTATATTTGTAAGTTTAATATTAATTTTCAAATGGATTATGAAGATTTAAGTGGTAGAGGTCAAAAAAGTTTTCATCTTTTGAATATTGTATATGATGTTATGAAAGATAAGGTTTTAAGTATTATAACAATTTAAAAAAGGAGTGTTTTTATGGGTAAAAGGGTAAAACCTACAAAAGAAGAGCTACAAAAAATAAAAAATATTATTGAAGAATATTTTTTAGAAACAGGTGATATAATAACTGATATTCGTATTGGTGGTATCGGTGTTAATTACGAAAAACAAGAAATAAGTTTAGAAGGGACTTATTTTGAAACTGAAGATGGTGAAGAATTTACAATTGGTTAATTTAAAAAAGGGAGTGTTTTTATGAGTGATTTAAAAGTTAAGACTACTATTTACAACAAACCTGTAGGTTACATTTCACCTGTTAGTAATGTAAACGAGGGTAAAAAACAAGAATTTGATAACAGGGTTAATTTTGAAATTAAGTAAAAATAGTTTAAAGAACAATCTTTAATGTTCATTGTAGCACATCACAGGTTTTTAGCTGATTTTTACCTTCTCTAATAAAAAAATCAGTTTTTTTAAATTAAGTTTTTTGGGCAGGTAAAATGCAAAAAGATAAAATCATAGCAATAGAACAATTAATAATAAATTGTATATTTGAAAAACCTGAATTATCATTAAAAATACATGAAAGTGATTTTATATCGGGCAGTGGTAGAGAAATATATAAAATTATTGATAGTCTTTATTCACAATCAATTGAAATAACAATAGAACATATCTTATCTAATATCCAAAATACACAAATACAAATTGACAGAACAATGTTAGAAAATTTAAGAACCCAGCAATATACAATAACAATGTTTAGTATTTATGTAGAAAATCTTAAATCTGAAAGAGCTAAAATAAACATTAGGGATAATATACTTCCTGATATTGCAAAATTGTCTACATTAAAAGAAGATTTAGATATTAAAAGATTAAAAGAACTTCAATTAATGTTAGATAAAAATATAGAATATGTAGAAAAAAAAGACAAAGAAATATATAATTTTAGTGAGTGGGCTGATGCTTGTGAATATGATTTAAGATTAAGGGAAAGTGGGGAAGGTTTTTATGATACAGGTTGTAGTTATTTAAACAATGTATTAGTAAGAGGTTTTTCACCAGGAGACTTAACTATTTTATTTGGGTCATCAGGTAGTGGTAAATCGGCTTTTGCTTTATGGTTACAAAATAGAATGATTAACAAATTTATTCCTTCGGTTTTTGTGTCTACAGAGATGAGTAAAGAAAGTCAATTTGATAGGTTAATGGCAATGCGATGCCATATTGATGTGTCAAAACTATATCCAAAAAATATAAATGACTTTGATTCTTCTATATTTTCTATTATAGCACAACAAAGACAAATTTTAGATAATCACTTATATTTTAGATTTGTAGAAAATCCCGATTTAGATTTATCAGATTTAAAAGATATAATTATAAGATGTCAAAAAGAAATGAAAGTGAAATATATGGTTGTTTTTGTAGATTTATTGACAATGTTAAAAGATTTTGAGGGTGAAAATAAAGCAAGTAAATCTGAAGATGCTATAAATAGAGTTTTAAAATTAGCAAAAATTACAGGTACTCACATTTTCGGAGTAGTACAAGCAAAAAGACCTCCTGTAAAAGTAAAAATAAATGATATTGGTGATATATATAAAAACTTTCAACCAAGTCTTGAAATGATTAAAAATTCAAGTGAGTTTGAGGCAAGGGCAAGAAATATATTTAGTGTATTTAGACCTTATCACTTTGCTAAAAATTATTTAAAAGGAGACCCTTGTTTTGATTTATTAGAAGATGTTGCTATTATAGATAATCCTAAGCAAAATACAGGTGATGTAGGTATAAGAAGTTATTATAAGTATGAAGCTAAATATACTAATTTTATACCTTACCCTTCCTTTGATGAAAAATCTTTTTTTGTTTAATTTTAAAAAAAGTACTTGACAAAATAAAAAATTTAGTTTAAGATAGTTTTAAAATAATTTAAAAGGAGTTTTAAAAATGATAGAGAATATAAAAGAAATTTTTACAGACTATTGTAATTTAACAGATGAAACAAGTGAGCTTTCTAAGGTAATTAAGGATACTTTAAAAAAAGACGAAGTTTATCAAGGTTTTTTAAAAAATTTAGAAGATTTAAAAAATCAAATTGAAGAGTATAAAGATAATTTGATTGAGGATTTATCAAACAAGCTAAAAGAGAATAAGAATCAACTTAAAATGATAGTTGAAGACTTATCAGAAAAGGAAAGTTTAAAATCTAATTTTGTTAAAAAATCTCTTGACATTCAAAAGAAAATAAGAGATAAAAATTTCGATGAATTAGATACTTTAAATAGTACATATAATAAAATTTTTGAATAAGGTGGTTTTTAAAATGATTGAAGATTTTAAACCTTGTGATAAATGTAATAATGGTTATATATATTATATGGAAGATGAAAATACAGAATGTGTAAAAAAATGCAAATGTTATGAAAAATATCTTATAGAAAAGAAAAAAGACTTTGCATTTAGTAAGAGTAATCTACCTGAATATATTAAAAACTATGATATACAAACATATCTTGGTAAAGATAAACAAAAAAATCTTATAAGAATAAAAGATTTTATAGAAAACTTTAAAAATAATAGTAGTGAACATTTATTCTTTCATGGTGCTTATGGTACTCAAAAATCCACATTGTCAAGATATATAGGTTATAACCTATTAAAACAAGGTTTTACAGTGTATTATGGTTTAATGGCAGATATAAGTAGACTTTTAACTGAAGCTGATATGGATAGTGAAAAGAAGGAATATGTAGATTTTGTATTAAATGTCGATCATCTAATTTTAGATGAATTTAGTAAAGATAAGGTTACTATTTATAAAAGTGAATATCAAATACCATTTATAACCTCATTTCTTAAAAAGAGGTTTGAGATAAATCGAAAGAGTACTATTATAATATCTAATCAAGATATAACAGAGTTTAAAAAGTTTTCAGGTACAATAGGTGATTTAATAAGTAGAGAAGTTGGAAGTGAAAATGTTTTAACTTTTGAAGATGTTTATGAATATTTAAAAGAAGGTTTAAAAATAAAAGAAAAAATGGGTAGTTAAATGTCAGCTAAAAAGAAATTAGAAGAGAGATTTTTGTTGTACTATTTTTCAAAATTAGATTTTCAGCACCATTTAGAATGGTTTGCTAATGAGGATTTAATGAATTCTTATATTATTAAAAATAGTGGTATAGTAATTAAAAAATTAGAAATATTAAAATACCGAGTAATAGATTAAATTTTAAAAGGAGTTTTAACAATGAAAAAAATAAAACATAAGTATTCAGGTGAAAAATCAAGTAAATTTTGGAATATAGTGAATTCATTGAAAACTATGTTTTAAAACAATTAGACTATGCTTTAGAAAATACTAAAGAAATATGGAAACCAAAAAAATTTAAAAGGAGTTTAAAACAATGTTATCAATTGAAACAAGACCAAAACAATTTAAAGATATTAAAGGACAAGATAATATAATAACCGATATTCAAAATCACTTAAAAGACAAAAGTTTACCAAGTGTTATGATATTTTCAGGTGAAAGTGGTACAGGTAAATCCTCACTATCCTTTTTAATAGCAAAATTGTTAAACTGTAAAAGTCCAAAAAAAGTAGGTGATTTTTTTGAACCTTGTAATGAATGTGAAGTATGTAACGATATAAACAATGAAAAGTTTTTTAGAGATACTATTTATTTTAACTGTGGTGTAAAAAATAAAGAAGATATAAAAAATTTAGAATCAAAATTATCATTGTCAAATAAAAGAGATAAATATAAAATAATAATATTAGATGAAGCACAGGATTTTGGCAATGCAACTACAAAAGCAACATTATTAGACTTTTTAGAAAGAAAGCGACAAGGTGTTTATATTATAGCTTGTACAATGGATGATAAAAAATTACATAAGTCTATTAAACAAAGAGGTGTATTATATAAATTTAAACCTCTAACACCTGAAATAATTGCAAGAAACTTATTTGATTTTCTAAAAAGTAAAGATATGATAGTAAACAATACACCAATTCCTGAAGAGTTTATCAAAGAGGGTCTGTTGACAATAGGGAATAGTTGTGAAAATTCAATGAGAGGTGCTTGGCAAATATTTGAAAGGTGTGTATATGGTAAGGTATGGAATAGGCGGTCAATATTAGATAGTTTAGATATTATAGATATTGACTCATTAACTGATATAAATTTTAAACTTTATACAAAAGATAAAAGTGTTATAAATGATTTAGTAAACATTGGTGATTTACAGGAATTCTTTTTTAAGAGTAGGGTTTTTTATATTAAGTTTTTTGGTTGGTTATATACAGGTGATGTAGCTGATAATGATAAATGGTATGTAAGGTATTTTGAGAAGTTTAAATCTAAACTTGATATAAATAGTTTGAATAATTTATTAAGTATTTATTCAGATTATAATAATATTACTTTTGATAAGAATAGTTTTATTTTAAGTTTGATTAAGTTTTTGAGTAATTGAGGGGTTTTGGTATGGAAAGTGCTTTAATGTTAGGTGTTAATTCAAAAGCAATTAGACAAAAAGAAAATTATTATGCAACTGATCCACAGGCGGTTAGTATATTTTTAGATAAAATGGTAGAAGATGAGGTTATATTAAATAATTCACTTTGGGAAGTATCTTGTGGTGGAGGGCATATATCAAGTGTATTAGAAAATAGAGGTTATTCTGTTAAAAGTTCTGATATTGTGGATAGGGGTTTTAAAGGAACAGAAATTATTAATTTTTTAACTATTAAACCAAAAGACATAAATTGGAATGGTGATATAATAACAAACCCTCCATTTAAGTTTGCTGAAAATTTTGTAAGGCAGGCTTTTAATATATTAAAAGATGGTAATAAGTTGTTTTTATTTTTAAAAATTCAGTTTTTAGAATCTAAAGCAAGAAAATCTTTATTTAATAAATATCCTTTAAAGTATATTTATGTTTATTCTGAAAGACAAAGAACTGCTAAAAATGGTGATTTTGATAAATATATTAATGGTAATACTTTATGTTTCGCTTGGTTCATTTGGGAAAAAGGATTTAAAGGTGATACTATTTTAAGATGGATTTAAAAAAAGTACTTGACAAAATAAAAAATTTAGTTTAAGGTAATTTTAAAATAATTAAATAAAGGAGTTTTATATGAAAATAATTGAAGGAAGTTATATTAAAAAAGATGGTACACAAAGAGATGTAAATGTCTTTGTTTTAGAAGAAAATGTTGACTATATAAAAGGATTAGATTTAACACTACTAACATCAGAGGAGTTAGATTTATTTAATGAAGTTAAAATGAGTTTTGATACTGTAATAGGTAGTTTAATGAAAACTTCTTTTAGAAACTTTAAAAAAGAAAATTTAAAAATCACAAATGAGGAATAATAAACAATGAGAATAATTTATACTTTTGAAAAATTAGATGAATTATCAAATGCAATATTTTTAGCAGGTGGTACATATAGGACTTATCAAAAAAATACTAAAAAATCGTGGAGAGAAATTGCTATTAAATATTTAAAAAAATTAGGTTATAATGGTGATATAATAATTCCTGAATATCGGGATAATATACAGCCTAAAGATTTTGATTTAAAAAAGCAGATTGATTGGGAATTAGAGGGATTATACAAATCATCAAAAATATTATACTGGATTCCAAGAAATATGGATGATTTACCTTGTTTAACAACAAATATTGAGTTTGGAAATTTTATTGATAATTTTCATAAAAAGATTTATGTTGGTGGTAATAATGTTAAGAATGATTATATTAAATATAGATTAAAAGAAAAAAATAAACCTTTTTATTCTGATATAGCTATTTTAATAGCAACAATTATTGATGAAGATATTCAATATATTCCAAATATATGGTTTACATCGGATACCCATTTTACACAAGAAAGAACATTAGAATTATCAAAAAGACCATTTAATAATGTTAGAGAAATGGATTTAAATTTAATTAGTAATTGGAATTCAAATGTTTCATATAAAGATACTATTTATCATTTAGGTGATTTTGGTAATATTAATATTTTTGATGTATTGAATTGTAAGAAAATGTATTTTGTTAATGGGAATTATGAAGATGATGGTGATATTATTTTGAATGATGGGAGAATTATTAATCTTCATAACAAGTGTAGTTTAAGGATAACAAAAGATATGTCAGAAATTGAGTTAGTACATAAACCATCAGACCATACTTATCAAAATGTTTTTTATCTTTTTGGGCATATCCATAAATTACAAATGATAAAAAGATATGGGTTAAATGTTGGTGTCGATTGTCATAATTATACACCAATTAGTTTAGATGATGTTTTGTTTTACAAAAATGCTATTGAACGCCATTATGATGAGAATGTTTTTATATAGAGGTTAGAATGTCAAAATGTTTATTTGTTCAATGTGTATATTCTTATTCTTGTGAATATATTATTTATGGTACAGAAGATGTAAAACATTTAGATAAATTGTTTGATAATAATGGTTTAAAATTAATACATTATAAAAAATGTGATATGTCTGATATATATAAGATTGAGAAGAATATTTTAGATGAATATGATGATTTATGTAAAATTGATTCATTTAATAAAACATTCTGTTTTCACGAATATTTACAAGCAAATTATGAAAAAATATATAGAGAGATGTGTGAGGAAGAATTTGCATTAAAAATAAATAAAGGAAATTTGAAGTTTTGAAAACTATTTTAAAAGCCTTTAAAGTTAGAATTTATCCAAACAAATCTCAAAAAGAATTAAAAGAAAATTTAAAAATTACAAATGAAGAGGGTTAATTATTGAAAAAACTGAAATTATTATTACTATGGTTTAAAATTGTAAAAGTAATTAAGTCAAAGTTATACATTAAAAAAATAACTTATTATCAACCATTTCATATTTTATTATTATTGTTTTTTTGGTCTTTAACAATATTTTTTATTGGAAGTTGTTTAAAAATTGATAAAATTAATACAGAATATCAAAAAGTTTATTTTGAAAATCAACAGCATAAAGCACTTATATTAGCAATAAACAATATTAAAGAAAATAGACCTGCAATTGGAGGTACAGTTGAAGATATATTTTATGATATAAGTCAAGGTAATGATAGAATTGGCGATATAAATAATCTTGCAAGTACAGACTTTGCAATAATGGTACAAGAAAGGATTTTTAAAAATGGTCTATATAAATATAGCTTGTATAAATATAGTTACCCTGTACCTGATATTGATAATGCTTTTATAACCTGTGAATATGGTGATAATTACTATTATTATAAAGGTAAAACAAGATATAGGTTTCACGAAGGAATAGATATAGGTTGTCGATTTGATTTAAGGATTATCGCAGTAGAAGATGGTGAAGTTGTAAAAGCAGGTGTAAGTAAAAATGGCTATGGGAATTACATAAAAATAAAACATCCTGATGGCAATTATACTTTATATGGACATTTAGAAGAATTTAGGGTTGTAAAAGGTGATAAGGTTATTAAAGGTCAATTGATAGGTATAATGGGAAATACAGGTTTTTCTTTAGGTAGACATTTACATTATGAGATAAGAGATAGTAATAATAAAACTATAAATCCATTGTTAAATAGTACTTACGGTCTTGATGTTAGTGATAAATCAGTAAGAGGGGTTGATTGAGATGAAAACAACAAATGAAAATGTTGAAATAACTAATATAGAATTAGAAAAAATAAGAACATTTCAAACATCAAAAACAGAAGGTGTTTTAAAATATATAACAACAACTAAAAGTGATTTATATTATTTATATGATTGAGGAGGGGAGGAAAATTAAAATGAAATATATTTGTAGTTACAAGGTTAAAAATAATAAATGCAGTAGTGAACCCTGTTGTGAATGTGAAGATTTTGATAAATGTGATGACAATGAAAAATGTAAATTCATAGAACAATTTAAAAGTAGGTTTGGTCAAGATTTAAGTGGGTGTTTGTTAAAAATTTCTAAAGTTTAACTATATAATAAATGATTGAATAATGAGGTGTTTTAAATGTTGGTGGTTAAAATTTTAGGTTTATTATTTTTTGTAGCTTTTTTTGTTTGTTTAATGGTGGATTTAAAAAAAATTAAAAATAAGTAAGGAGTTTTAAAAGTGTTAAAAAAAGAAACTTTGTTGATGATTATATTTTCATCAATTGCTTTTTTAGGTTTGGTTTTTTGTATTATTGGTGTTGGTACTATGTTCCCAAATATTAAAGTTTTTCAATGGATATTAATGGGAATTGGCTGTCTATTAAGTGTTGGAGGTGTTATAGCAGATGTTTTGGTAGTAAAGGGCTTGTTAAAGAAAAATACGAATTAAAAAAGTTTTTTAAGTGGACTTCTTGTTTTTAAATAAATGAGAGGTCTTTTTTAATTTTAAATCAAGGTGGTCATTGTAAAATGGACAAATTAGAAAATAATAATCGAGTAGAAAATGTCATTGATATTTTAAATCAGGTTATTGATAAAAAAACTTTAGAAAATGCTGTTGAAAAGTTTTTAGAAAATTTAAGGAAATATCTTTGATAATCTTATTTTCTTTAATAACTATTTATTTTGTGTTTGATTTATTAGTCAAATATTATTCAAGATATGATTTTAGATTAAGAGAAATAAGTTTAATATTAACTTTAATATCAGTATCACTTTTTATAATAATAACTATTCTTATTTTGTCCACAAATAAAAAACATTTTATTTCTTATCATCAAGACATTATACAATATAAAGATATAAATATAAAGAGAAATTATTTACTACTTAAAGATTTGGATGGTACAATTTACAAAATAAGATTTGATGAAATTGAATATGAAGAGGGTTTGAATGATGATATTATTTTAATTGACTATTTTCGATGTGATAGACCTTTTATTAATGGGTTTATTTTAATGAATAAAAATAATAAAAAAGTTGTTAGAATTAATAGAAAAGTACTTGACAAATAAGAAAATTTAGTTTAATATGTGTTTAGAATAGTTTAAAAAGGAAATTATTTATGAATGAGAAAGAAAAATTAGATTGTATTTTAGAAAATCATTTAATGGATATAAAAAACCATATACACAGTATAGATGTAATTATTTCAAAAATATATGGATTAAATGCAGAAAAAGAAAAGACAGAGATAATAGATGATAAAAAAGTAACTTATAGCGAACCTGATAATATGTGGTTTGATTATCCAAAAGAAAAACCAAAAGGTCAGCCGAATTGTTTATTTGATGTATATAGAAAAAAATCAGGTGAAATGCGAAGAAGGTGTAGGTGGCATTCTTCATTAAAACAATTCTATTATCTGTTGAGTTGGGAGAAAGTATTTATTTATAATGATGATGTAGAGTCTTGGCGGTATATGTTAGATGATTTAACAAGAGAGAGAATCTTAATGTCTGAAGAAGAAGTTGAGGAATTGTTTCGAGAAAATGTTGAAAATTCTATAAACTCTTCAATCATAAAAGAATGGGAATCACCTGAAGAGAATGAAGCATGGAATTATTTTAAAAAGGAGTCAAAAAATGAGTGAACAAACTTTTGAAAATCAGTGGATTAAGATTATATATAGGGATAGAAAAACAGGTAAAATAAATTCTATTCAAGGTAACAATGGTTATGATATAGAATATTTAGAAAAATTAAAAGAAAATTTTAATAATGATGAAAAAAATGATAGAACCTGTGAAATATATGAATTTAATGAAGTTGAAAAATGGTTATGGGGAATTGCTACATTAGAAGATAGTGAAAAAAATAAAATTGAGAACTGTATAAATGAGCTTGATGATAAAGCTGAAGAAATAAGAGATTTGGTGTATAAAATTCAAGAATTATTTTAAATTAAAAAATAAAGGGGTTTATAATGAGTGTTTTAGAATTGTTAGGTGTTTTAAGTGATTACGAGGATTTTGATGTAGTAATTTCAGAATTCAATATTGTTGATGATGAATCATATATAAGATTGGATAAACAAATTGGTAAAATATATGTTGATGAAAAAAATAAAGAATTGTGTTTTGTTACATCAGAAGAATTGCAAAGATTAAGAGAATTTTTAGGGAGAGATGTATGATTAAATTTAAAGAAGTTACAATAAATAAAAATAGTTTTCTTTTGGAAATCGCTGATAATGAATTTTTAAGAAGTTTTGGATTAAAACATAGAAACTTCATTGATAATGATAGTGGTATGCTTTTCATATATCCTAAAGAAACGAATGTTAGGTTTCACATGAAAAATGTTTTAAAACCTTTAGAAGTTTTGTTTATAGATAAAGAGGGTATAATTTTCGATATTCAACTGATGGATGTTTGTGATAATTATGATGGTATAGACTATTTCTACCCATCAAAACCTGTTAAATATGTTATCGAGGTAAACAAGGGTTTTTGTGAAAGATTTAATATAAAAAAATTTGATAAAATAGAATTATAATTTTAAAAAGAGGTGTTAAAATGCAAATAGTACAATCAAAATCAGAATGGTTAGATAAAAATAATCTTTCTGTTGAAGAGGTTATCGAAAAATGTGGCAGGGTTTGTTATAAATCTGAAGATAAGATAACTGAAAATTCACATAAACAATTTATAAAAGGTTTAATAAAAAGTGGACATGAATCTGTATTAGAACATTCTGCAATAGGTGTTACATTTAATTTTGAAAATAAAGTTTTAGATTACGATGTTGTTTTACATCTTATTAGACTACAAAAAGCAAATAGTATATTTCTTAGGTTTTATCAAGATGAAGATGATTTATCTATAAGTTTAATTATGAATGTAAGGGCTTGGAGAAATTTTTTTAAACATATTATAAATTGTAATTTTGCTATAGGAACTCAATTAGCGGTTATATATAAATTAACGGAGGTATTGTATAACTATAGTAATATATTATTTGAAGATATATATAATGAAACCAAATTATTTAAAACCAATATAACAAACGAAATAACTACAATACCTCAAGAGTTTACAAATAAACATTATAAAACATTTCATCTTATCTGTGATAGAGCTACATCTCATCAAATTGTAAGACATAGAAAATTAAGTTTTAGTCAAGAGTCAATGCGGTATTGTAATTATTCAAAAGATAAGTTTGATAACAATATACAAGTAATAAAACCTGTAGGAATTGAAACCCTATCACAATATAATTTATGGCAACAATCCTGTAAAAGTGCAGAGGATTATTATTTTAATTTAATTAGAGAAGGCTGTAAACCTGAAGAGGCGAGGTCGGTTTTACCTCAATGTACAAAAACTGAAATGTATATATCGGGATTTACTGATGATTTAGAGTATATGTTAAATTTAAGAACTAAAGATGATGTTCAAAAAGATTTAAGGGATTTAATGATTAATTTAAAAAAAGGATTTTGAAAATGAATAGAGAAATAGGAAAGAATTTTAGTTGCAATCAGAAAAAATCTAAAAGAAATAAAAGTGATTTTTACCAAACACCTCCCTCTATGATAAATCAATTATTAGATTTTAATGACTTTAATTATAATAAAAAAGTTTTAGAGCCTGCTTGTGGTAATCTATCTATTGTTAAAGAATTAAAAAAGAGATTTAATCCTAAAAACATGACTTATTTTGATATAAAACCTATTAATATTACTGATTGTGTGGATATAGAAGGTGTAAATTTTCTTACTATCTCTAATAATGTGTTTAATGATATTGACTACATCATAACAAACCCCCCTTACAGTTTAGCATTTGAGTTTATACAGCATTCAAAAAAAATTGCAAGAGAAAAGTTTGCTATGTTATTGCCTTTAAATTATTTACATGGTAAAAAAAGATATGATAAGATTTGGCAAGATAATAAATTTCCATTAGAGAAAATATATGTTTTTGTTCGTTACCCTCTTTTAACAGAAGAGGTAAGAGATGATGGAAAATACAATACAGGAATGATGGTATATGCTTGGTTTGTTTGGAATAAGTTAATAGCCAATCAGAATAAAAAACCTGAAATTAACTGGATTGATAATGATAAGTTTGTTTTATAAGATTGATTAAAAAGGTAAACTGAATATGGGAAAATTAAAAAAATATCCTGTTAAAAATAAATTTTTTAGTATAGTAGGGTATGAATGTCCAAAAAAAGAAATAAAGATTATGGTTTGTAATAAATCAAAAGCAGATAAGATAATTGTAGAACATCATTATTCTAAAAAACCCACTAAAAATAGTTGTTTATCTTTTCTTGTTTATTACAAAAACAAAATTGCAGGTGCATTACAAATTGGATATGGAATAAGACCTAAGAAAAAAGGTGAATATAACTATGAAGATGTAAGAGAATTTGATAGAATGTGGTTAAGTGATGAAATGCCTAAATTTAGTGAAACTATTACAATTTCTTTATTACATCATTTTTTAAAAAAAGTATATCCTAATATTAAATATTTAATTTCTTATTGTGATACAAGTGTAGGTAATACAGGTACTATTTACAGGGCATCTAACTATAAGTTGATTGATGATATTAGAGCAGACTTTTATATTTTGGAAAATGGTGAGAGAGTACATCCTGTATCAATGTGGCATAAACATAAATCAAGAGCATGGGATTTAATGCAAAAATTATACCCAAATATTAAAAAAGCTGAAGGAAGACAATTAAAATTTTTATATAAATTATATTGATTTTACTTGACAATTTTAAAAATTTAGTTTAAAATAAATAAAAAGGAGCTTATATATGGAAAAATTGAATGTTTCAAAATCATTGGAGGATACGATGGGAGAGAATGTTTTGAATTTAAAGGATGTGAAAGACAAATTAATTTCTAAAATACCATTAATAATAGGCAATACAGATTTTAATGCAATTGAAAAGGTTTTTAAAGATAATAGTTTCACATACGGTTTTGAGAGTACAATACCTGATAAACAATATTTAATAGAAATGTGTTCAAAAATGTGTTTTGAATGTGTAGAAGGTTTTGTTAAAAATTGTTCTATTGATAATGATTCATATTTCATAGAAACTGGTCGATTTAAAATTTCAATTTTTTTAGATAATGATGAAGATAATGATACTAAATTTATAAATTTTAGTTTAGAATTTATACCTTTTAATCAAACAGAATATATTGATTTATTAGAGGGGGAGTTTTAAAATGAATAAAGAAAAATTAGATTTAAAATTATTTCAATGCAAAAATGAAACTGGTTATTTTCATGTAATTGCAGGAGACTATTCTGAAGCTAAAGATGTTTTAGAAAAAATGTTAAATGAAGCTGATCATGGATTTACAAATAAGAGGAAAGTAACAGAAATAAAGCAATTAGATAATTTAGTAGAAATTGACTATACAGGAAAGTGGAATTTTGTACAAGGGAATAGATTAATAATACCGCAGGAATATCTAAAATGAAAATTAGAAAAGGTGTAACTAAATTTGTTTTAGTTTTTAAAAAATTTGTTATCAAATTTCCCAATCTGTTTAATGGTTTGGAATGTTTTTATTCGGGGTTATCCTCAAATATAGAAGAGAAAAAATGGATTGAATATTCAAGAGAGTATGATAACTACATACCATATATATATTTTATTTCATTTTTAGGGTTTTTCTCTATACAAGAAAATTGTGAAGAAATAACAAAAGATACTTTTAAAAGATTAAACATATTTGAAGATGAGTGGACTTGTGATAATAAAGAAATAAAATATAAAAAATATTCACATTCATATCATAATTTTGACGACATTGATTATAAAAAAGAAAATTTTGGATATTCTAATAAAAAACAAAAAATAGTTTTAGTTGATTGGATTCATGGATAATAATTTAAAAAAAACACTTGACAAATTAAAAAATTTAGTTTAAAATAGAACAAATTAGTTAAAAAGGAGTTTTAAAATGAAAACATATTATATTGAAATTGAAGAGGTTTTATCCAAAACAATTAAAGTAGAAGCAGAGAGTGAAGATGATGCTTTAAAACAAGTGGTTGATGATTACAATAAAGGAAAAATAGTTTTAGATAGTGATTCATTTGTTGAAAAAAATTTTAAAGTGGTTAAATAAGGTGTTTGAAATGAAATATGATTTAAACGGTGTTAGTGATTTTAAACTATTTGGATTTGTTACAGGTAATTATAATTGTAAATGTTTGAAATGTAGAAAGGATTTTATTGGTGATAAACGAGCAGTGCAATGTTTAGAATGTGCAATTAATCAGGCAGAGAGTAAAGAAAATGATGTATATGAAAATCCTGAATTAAAAATACAGGATATATTATTAAATAAATTTTTAAAATATATTAAATCTAATGATTATTTATTTTCAAGTAATGAAAAAATATATGTCAATGATATTATAAAAAGTGCTTTTAAAAATATTGACAGAGATAAACTGTTATTAAGAATAACTGAAAATTTAGAAAAAATTTTAGCAGAAAAACTTGTTAATAAGATGGTAACTGAATTAGGAACAGATACTAAAAGATTATTTGAAAATGCAACAATAAGAGATGATTTTAGATTTACATTAAGAAAAGTAACAGAGGAATTTTTAAATAAAATAAAGGAGTAATAAAATGAGAAATGAGCCAAAAAAAGACGAAAAAGGAAATTATTTATTTCCCTGTAGTGTAGCAATAGGAGAGATGGTAAATTTTAAAATACCTCAATCTAATATTGATACTAAAGCATTTGTTCGGGCTATAATATTCACAAATTGTAAAGTAAGATTTTCTATTTTTCTAAAAGATATTAATACAACATTACATAATATTGATAGTGTTTTTGTTGAAAAGATAGAAGGTAATACTGAATATTTTGATTTTGAAGATGATAATTACAGTTAAAAAAGGAGTTTAGTTATATAAACTCTTCACCTCAATTTTAAAATTGAGTAATAAGTTTAGTTTTTTGAATAAGTTTAGTTTTTTAAAAGAGTTTAGTTTTAAAAATTTGACTATATATAAAAGAAATTTAAAAAAAGGAAATTTTAGATTTTGAAAACTATTTTAAAAGCATTTAAAGTTAGAATTTATCCAAACAAATCTCAAAAAGAATTAATTGACAAAACTTTAGGTTGTTCAAGATTTATTTTTAACCAAATGCTTGCTGAAAAAATACAAGTTTATGAAGAGTTTAAAGAAGATAGAGAAAAACTTTACAACTATAAATATAAAACAGA
>Ga0265293_10007704_pt1 | contig 16418 bp, 10 predicted proteins | sample Munlanlewell138R_FD_192505 | JGI IMG/M metagenome (GOLD analysis project Ga0265293, IMG submission 192505) | Leachate microbial communities from a municipal landfill in Southern Ontario, Canada - Leachate well 138R | ecosystem: Engineered > Solid waste > Landfill > Unclassified | place: Canada...
GAGCAGGACTGGGGCGTGGCAGCGGACGTCTGGAGCGTGACCAGCTTTACCGAACTGCGCCGCGACGGCCTGGATTGCCAGCGCTACAACCTGCTGCATCCGGAAGACAAAAAGCAGCATGTGCCGTATGCTACGCAGCTGCTTGAAAAAACATCAGGGCCTATTGTGGCTTCCACCGACTACGTGAAAGCCTACGCCGAACAGATCCGCGCTTTTATACCCAAAGGCCGTGATTACCGGGTACTCGGAACCGACGGTTTCGGCCGCTCCGATTTCCGTTACAAACTACGCGAACATTTCGAAATCGACCGCCATTTCGTGGTGCTGGCTGCGCTGCGCAGTCTGGCCGACGAAGGGGCAATTCCGCTTGCCAAGGTCGCTGAAGCCATTAAGAAATATGAAATCAACCCGGATAAAGCCAATCCGCAATATGCCTGAGGGGAGCCCACAACAATGAGCAACGTCATAGAAGTCAAAGTGCCTGATATCGGGGACGTAGCGGAAGTCGACGTTATCGAGGTGCTGGTGGCCGAAGGCGACACCATCACCAAGGAACAGAGTCTGATTACGGTCGAGTCTGACAAGGCGTCCATGGAAATCCCCGCCACTGCCGCTGGTGTCGTCAAAAGCCTTAAGGTCAGTGTGGGCGATAAGGTGGGCGAAGGCACGGTCATTCTTGAACTGACGGCCGCCGCTGCGGCCGCGCCCGCTGCTGCCACGGACAAGCCGGCTCAGGCGCCCGCCGCGGCTCCTAAGGCCGAACCTGCCAAGGCCGCTGCTCCCGCCCAGTCTGCGCCTGCCGCTGCGGCGGCAGCGCAGCGTGTCACTGTGGCAGTGCCCGACATTGGTGACGCCACCGATGTCGAGGTGATTGAAGTCATGGTCGCAGTGGGCGACCATGTGGAAGCCGAACAAAGCCTGATCACGGTTGAATCCGACAAGGCCTCCATGGAATTGCCCTCATCGCATGCCGGCGTGGTCAAGGAAGTGCGCGTCAAACTGGGCGATAAGGTAAACCAGGGCAGCGAGATCGTTATCCTGGAAACCACGGGTTCGGCGGCCCCTGAGGCAGCACCGGATGGCGCTGAAACGCCCGCCGCCGACGTGGCCCCCGCATCGCTGGAAGGGCTGCACGAACCCGACGTCGCTCCGGAAGCGGGTACGGTGGCCTCTACGCCGGCGGCGGTCAAAACCGCCGTAAGTGCGGGTGGCAGCAGCCAGCTTGCGTCCGCTCCCCCCGAGCGGCATTCCCCGACAGAATCCTTCGCCAGCGCCGATGTTCCCATGCGCAATCTGCCTCATGCCTCACCGTCAGTGCGCAAGTTCGCGCGCGAACTCGGTGTGGATCTGGTCAATGTGAAGGGTTCCGGCACCAAGAACCGCATTACGCACGAAGATGTTCGTTCCTTCGTGAAGCAAGCCCTGGCCCAAGGGCCGGCTGGCGCAGTGGCACCTGCAGCTGGCGCGGCCGGCGGTCGCGTGGAAGGCGGGCTCAGTGTTCTGGCCTGGCCCAAGGTCGATTTCTCGAAGTTTGGTGAAGTCGAGCAGCGCCCACTCTCACGTATCCAGAAGATTTCCGGCGCCAACCTGCATCGCAACTGGGTCATGATCCCGCACGTCACCAATAACGACGTGGCCGATATCACAGAACTGGAAGCCTTCAGGCAGCAGCTGAACAAGGAACAGGAAAAAGCCAAGTCCGGCGTCAAGCTGACCATGCTGGCTTTCCTGATCAAGGCTGTCGTAGCGGCACTGCAGAAATTCCCCGAGTTCAATTCCTCTCTGGATGGCGAAACGCTGGTGCTGAAGAAGTACTTCAACATCGGGTTTGCGGCAGACACCCCCAATGGCCTGGTAGTGCCGGTGGTCAACGAAGCCGATCGCAAGGGCATACTTGATATCGCCGCTGAAACGGCGGAACTGGCCAAGCTGGCCCGCGACGGCAAGCTGAGCCCGGCCCAGATGCAGGGCGGCTGCTTCTCAATTTCGTCGCTGGGCGGCATTGGCGGTACGCACTTCACGCCCATCATCAATGCGCCCGAGGTGGCGATTCTTGGGGTATCGCGTGCGGCGATGCAGCCGGTCTGGGATGGCAAGGCTTTTGAACCGCGTCTGATGATACCTTTGTCACTGTCCTTTGATCATCGGGTGATTGACGGCGCTGCGGCTGCCCGTTTCAACGTCTACCTCGCTTCGCTGCTGGCGGATTTCCGCCGCATCGTCCTGTAGGAGCCGCGCATGACTGTTCAAATTACCGTACCCGACATTGGCGATTTCGCCGACGTGGAAGTCATAGAACTGCTGGTTGCCGAGGGCGACATGCTCGCCGTCGAGCAGGGCATCGTGATGGTGGAGTCCGACAAGGCTTCCATGGAACTTCCCGCCGACCGTGCGGGCAAAGTAGTGCGCGTCCTCGTCAAGGTCGGCGACAAGGTCAATAAAGGCGCTGCGCTGGTTGAAATCGAACCCGCCGAGCAGGGCACTGCCGACGCCGGAAAACCGGCAGCTTCGGCTGAAACCGCGAAGCCGGCCGCCACGGCGTCCAAGGCACTCGCCCAAGCAGCGTCAACGGCGCCGGCTGCGGGGCAGGGCGCTACCGCCCCCGTAGCGGCATCCAGCTATTCCGGCCAGGCCGATGTGCAGTGCGATGTCCTGGTGCTGGGCGCCGGGCCTGGCGGTTATTCTGCCGCTTTCCGTGCTGCTGACCTGGGCCTGAAGGTGGTACTGGTCGAGCGTTACCCGACATTGGGCGGCGTCTGCCTCAACGTGGGCTGCATTCCCTCCAAAGCCTTGCTGCACACGGTAGCCGTGCTCGACGAAGCCCGCAGCTTGGCTGACCACGGTATTTCCTTTGGCGAGCCCTCCATCGATCTGGAAAAGCTGCGCGCCTATAAGGATGGCGTGATCGGCAAGTTGACCGGTGGCCTGGCAGGCATGGCGCGGGCCCGCAAGGTTGAGGTTGTGCAGGGCAAGGGTAGCTTCCTCGACCTGCATCATCTGCAGGTAGAGGCCGAATCCGGCAAGCGTGTCATCAAGTTTGCGTCTGCCATAATTGCCGCCGGCAGCGAATCCGTGAAACTGCCTTTCCTGCCCCAGGATGAACGCATCGTCGATTCCACCGGCGCCCTGCAGCTTAAATCGGTACCCGAGCGCATGCTCATCGTTGGGGGCGGCATCATCGGCCTGGAAATGGGTACGGTGTATTCCTCCCTGGGGGCGCGTCTGGATGTCGTCGAAATGTTGCCCGGTCTGATGCCAGGCGCCGACCGCGATCTGGTCAAGGTCTGGGAAAAATTCAACGCCAGCCGCTTTGACCATGTCATGCTGGAAACCAAAACCATCTCTGCCGAAGCGCGGGATGATGGCATCTGGGTTACGTTTGAAGGTAAGAACGCGCCCGAAGGACCACAGCGTTACGACCTTGTGCTGCAGGCCGTGGGCCGTCGTCCTAACGGTGCCACGCTTGCTGCAGATTCAGCCGGCGTGCAGGTGGATGAGCGGGGCTTTATTGCGGTCGACCGCCAGATGCGCACCAATGTCCCGCATATCTATGCGATCGGCGATATTGTCGGCCAGCCCATGCTGGCTCATAAGGCCGTCCACGAAGCGCATGTTGCAGCAGAAGTCATTGCCGGGCAGAAAAGCCACTTTGACGCCCGCGTCATTCCTTCGGTTGCCTATACCAATCCGGAAATCGCCTGGGTCGGTGTCACAGAAGAAGAGGCTCGCAAGCAAGGCATCAAGTTCGAAAAGGGGCTCTTCCCATGGGCGGCCTCGGGGCGTGCCATTGCCAATAACCGCGATGAAGGCTTCACCAAGTTGCTGTTCGACGCCGACACCGGACGCATTCTGGGTGGTGGCATCGTTGGCACCCATGCCGGCGATCTGATCAGCGAAGTGGTGCTCGCCATCGAGATGGGCGCCGACGCCGTTGATATAGGCAAGACCATCCATCCGCATCCCACGTTGGGTGAATCGGTAGGCATGGCCGCGGAAGCTGCCAAAGGGAGCTGCACCGACCTTCCCCCGCAGCGCAAAAAGTAATCTTTATCGGTCCTGGGCCTGTTGACGCTGACAGGCCCAGGGGCCGGCATAAGGGCGGCTGGCCTGCTTAGCAGGACTGCCAGTGCCCCTCAAGGCGCCGGAAGCATTGATCCGACGCCCGTAGGTCTACAATAGCCGCCTTCAGGCTGACCACGCGCCTATGCGCAAGCCTCGCCCTTCAGGGCGGGGTCAAGCAAGGCAAATTTTAAATACGGCACTGTAGGTGCCCCCGTATTGTGGCGGAGAAGCTCCGGCCGATACGGCCGGAATTCTTCACTTCTTTTTTATCCATCATGTCGATTACCGCGCCCTCAAGCGACGCGCCGCTTTCCCAGTGGCTGTCCTATCTGGAACAACTGCACCCCACAGCCATAGATATGGGCCTGGCTCGTATTACAGAGGTGGCGCAGCGGCTGAATCTCACCCTGCCCTGCGTGCGCATTGCAGTGGGGGGTACCAATGGCAAGGGCTCTACCTGCGCCATGCTGGAAGCCATTTATCTGGCTGCCGGCTACCGGGTGGGCACGTATACCTCGCCGCATCTGATCCGCTACAACGAACGTATCCGCGTGGATGGCGAACAGGCATCCGACACCGACATTGTGGAACAGTTCGCCCGTATTGATGCCGCGCGTGGTGACATCACCCTCAGCTATTTTGAGTTTTCCACGCTGGCGGCCATGCTCTTGTTCGAGAGCTGCAAGGTGGATCTCGCCATACTGGAAATCGGCCTGGGGGGCCGCCTGGACGCAGTGAACATGCTGGATGCGGACTGCGCCATCATTACCAGCGTCGACCTGGATCACATGCAGTATCTGGGCAGTGACCGTGAACAAATTGGTTGGGAAAAAGCCCATATTTTCAGGCGTGGCCGGCCGGCCATCTGCAGCGACCCTGTGCCGCCGCAGCGTTTGATCGACCATGCAGCCAGCATCGGGGCGGATCTTTGGCTGTTCGGGCGCGATTTCAATTATTCCGGCGACCGCCTGCAGTGGTCGTACGGTGGCCGTGAACAACGCCGCAACAGTCTGGCTTATCCTGCGTTGCGTGGCGCCAACCAGTTGCTCAACGCTTCCGCTGCCCTGGCCGCCATCGAAGCCCTGCGCAGCAGCCTGGCCGTGCCGCAGCAGGCAGTGCGTATCGGGCTTTCACAGGCATCTTTACCCGGGCGCATGCAGATTCTGCCCGGTGTGCCGTCCATTGTGCTGGATGTGGCCCATAACCCGCATGCGGCGGCCACGTTGGGGCAGAGCCTTGATGCCATGCCATCCTTTCCCGTCACCCATGCAGTGGTGGGTATGTATGCCGACAAGGACGTCGAAGGTGTCGTGCGGCGTATGGCTTCCAGGGTGACGCATTGGCATTGCGCCAGTCTGGCAGGCGAACGGGGCCTGTCTGCGCAAGACCTGGCCAAGGTGGTACATAAGGTGCTTGCCGAGCGCAGCAAACCATCCGCTGGCATTGCCGCCCCGGATACACATTCGGGTACGGCGCCTATTGTGCTCCCGGCGGTGGGCGGGCCGCCCGCCGCGCCGTCCAGCACACCCGGCGTCAAGGCTGCTCCACGCCCGGCGCAGCTTGAGCGAGAAGTGCAGGTGAGTTGCTGGCCCGACCCTGTAACGGCCTTTTTCGAGGCACGAAAACTGGCCAGCGACAATGATAGAATCGTAGTGTTTGGATCGTTTTCCACAGTCGGCCCGGTTTTGCATGAACTGGGCGCGGAAGCGGCCTAGCCCGGGCTTCGGTCCGATTGGTTTCACTTACACGCAGATAGGTCATAAGCGTCCATGGGATTGTTTTCGCGCAATGAGCCATCCGCCAGCACGGGTCGGCGCAGTTCTGCACGAACCGGTGTTTCCAGCGAAGCCCAGGCGGCAGAATTACGCGTTCGCGCGCGCCGCCGCCTGATAGGCGCATTGGTGCTGGTGCTGACGGCCATCATTTTTGTCCCCATGCTGTTCGATTCTCCCCCCGAAGAAGAACTGGCATCCCCGTTGGTACTACCGGAACCGATGCCGGCCGTGCCGTCTGAACCGCAGCTTGCTCTGGCGCCTGAGCCCGTCACGCCACTGCAGCCTGATGGCGGCAGCATAGACGCCCCGGCTGTTGCGCAAGTCGAACCGGCACAGCCCGAATCCCCGGCTCCAGAAATTACGCCGCCCAGCCCTGCGCCCGAACCCCAGCAAAAACCGCCGGCACCGCCCGCCAAACCCGAAAGCCCGCCTGAAAAGGCCAAACCTCCAGTGCCGGCCAAGGCACAGCGCACCGACGACGGTTCGGTGGCGCTTGCGCTGCTCGAAGGTCGTGCGCTGCCGAAACCAGCGGCCAGTGCACCAGCATCGTCCGGCAGCGTCGTGCTGCAGGTGGCTGCCTATACGACAGAATCCGACGCTCAGTCGCGACGCGAAAAGCTGGTCGCGGCGGGGGTCACCAACGCCTATGTCGAGAGCGCCGTCGCCAATGGCAAGACCGCTTATCGTCTGCGCGTGGGTCCATTCCCGACCCGCGATGCCGCAGAAGCCGCGCAGGCTCGCCTGCGTCAACTGGGTTATAACAACGGCCTGATATTCACCAAGTGACCGGATTCGACTACATCGTGCTGGTCATCCTGGGCGTTTCCGCTATCCTTGGCATGGTACGAGGCCTCGTCAAAGAAGTTTTATCCCTGCTGGCGTTCGCAGTAGCGGTGCTGGCAGCGGTATGGTGGGGCACCGCTGCCTCCACCGCTTTGTCGGCGTTCATTGAAAACGCCTTTCTGCGCACTGCGGCAGGTTATGGCGCCGTATTCATCATCGTGCTGCTGCTCGTCGGTTTGCTGAACCTGACGCTGGCAGGGTTGATTGAACGCACTGGGCTGACACCGGCCGACCACGGCCTGGGGGCGGTATTCGGCCTGGCGCGCGGCGCCTTGATCGTTTTCATTCTGGTCGCGCTGGCCGGGCATACCGAGCTCCCACAGGAATTATGGTGGCAAGAAGCCAGGCTGTCGGGTGCCGCCGTTGCGGCTGTGCAGCAATCCCGGGCCATGCTGCCGCCCTCATTGTCATCCTGGCTGCCTTACTGATTGAAATCTCCGGAATATAATTTGTCTCGCCTGACCTCGTCATCCGGTAGCCGTGTGCTGCTTGAACGAGGTTTCTGCCGTCAACATCCAGGCTTGCGCCAGGCGCAGCCAATACAGGAACATCCAAATGTGTGGAATCGTGGGGGTTGCAGCGACCGGCCCCGTCAATCAGCTGATTTATGACAGTCTGCTGCTGCTCCAGCACCGGGGGCAGGACGCTGCCGGGATCTCTACGTCGCACGATGAATTCTTCAGCATGTACAAGTCGCACGGTCTGGTGCGCGATGTGTTTCGCACTCGAAACATGCGGTCACTTCCGGGTAATTCCGGTCTCGGTCAGGTGCGCTACCCCACAGCGGGTTCCAGTGACAACGTCGACGAAGCCCAGCCGTTTTACGTGAATGCGCCATTCGGCATCATGTTTGTCCATAACGGCAACCTGACCAATTGGCGAGAACTCCGCGAAGAACTGTTCAGCATCGACCGGCGGCATATCAACACCAATTCCGATTCAGAAGTGCTGTTGAATGTCTTTGCCCATGAGTTGCAGCAGGCGGCCGATGGCCGTTCGCTGGATGACGAAGCCGTCTATTGCGCGGTGGCGGCGGTGCATGCGCGCTGTCGCGGTGCTTATGCGGTGATTGCCCAGATTGCCAATTTCGGCATGGTGGCGTTCCGGGATCCCCATGGCATCCGGCCGCTGTGCATGGGCAAGCTGGAAACCTCACAAGGCACCGAGTGGATGGTCGCCTCTGAATCCGTCGCCCTCACGGGCTGTGGTTTCACGCGTCTGCGCGACATCGAACCGGGTGAAGCGGTGATCATTGATATCGACCGCAACGTACGCAGCCGTCAGTGTGCCGAAAAATCAGTGCTCACCCCTTGCGTGTTCGAATATGTTTATTTTGCGCGGCCCGACAGTTTCATGGACGGCGTGTCGGTCTATGATGCTCGCCTGCATATGGGTGAATACCTTGGCGATAACGTTGCGCGTTCGCTGCGGCTGGGTGAAATCGATGTGGTCATGCCCATCCCCGATTCCGCACGGCCTGCAGCCATGCAGCTGGCTTCCAGATTAGACCTGACCTATCGCGAAGGCTTCATCAAGAATCGCTATATTGGCCGGACTTTCATCATGCCGGGCCAGGCGGTGCGCAAGAAGTCGGTACGTCAGAAACTCAGCGCCATTGACATGGAATTCCGTGGCAAGAACGTGCTGTTGGTGGATGATTCCATTGTCCGTGGCACGACCAGCCGGGAAATCGTGGAAATGGCGCGTGCAGCGGGCGCGAACAAGGTGTTTTTCGCCTCGGCGGCGCCGGCTGTGCGCTACCCCAACGTTTATGGCATTGATATGCCGACCCAGTCGGAACTCATCGCCCACGGGCGTGATACTGATGAAATAGCCCAGGAAATAGGAGCGAATGGCCTTGTGTACCAGAATCTGGCCGATCTTGAACAATCAATACAGGATCTGAACCCGGCCATGAGTCAGTTTGAAGCCTCATGTTTCAGTGGCAGCTACGTGACCGGTGATGTTGATGATGCCTATCTGGACCATCTGCAACGCACCCGGGGCAAGCGTGCCCCCGCCGGCGCAATGTCCCCCAACGGCAAGGACGATTAAGGCGAGGCTCCTGCCCCGCAGAACGGGATAACAGCAGCGGATTCAAGTGACAGCCCCTGGGCGGGCCTGGCCCCGGGCACGCCTGGCTGTCTGTACCCGGTTCACCAGCACTTTTTCGGCCTCGACGGCAAAGAACAGAACCAGGGCGGCGGTAATGGTGAGCAGCCATTCATGAGCGGAAAGCGCGGCCGAACCGAAGATCGTATGCATAGGGCTCCAGTACATATAAAGAAACTGGAAGAGTACGGCCAGCACCATGGTGAGCAGCGCGATGGGGTTGCCGAACAGGCCTTCGCGGTCGAGCACGCTGTGCCTGAGACGGCGGCTGTTGAGCAAATACACGACTTCGCACAACACTATGGTGTTCACCGCCATCGTTCGAGCCACTTCGAGCTCGGCCCCGCTATTCAGCTTGTAAAGAAAGAGAATCACCGCCCCCAACATCATCAACAGAGAAACAAAGGTCAGGCGCCACACAAAGAAGGCGGTGAACAAGGGTTCTTCAGGCGGGCGCGGCGCACGCTGCATGATGTCGTCTTCTGGTGCATCGAATGCCAGAGCAATCCCCAGGGTGCCAGCCGTAACCATATTGATCCACAGGACCTGCGCCGGGGTGAGCGGAAGGGTGAACCCCAGCAACAGGGCGGCGATCACCACCAGTGCTTCGCCACCGTTGGTTGGCAGCATGAAAAGGATGAACTTGCGCAGGTTATCGTAAACGGCCCGGCCCTCGCGCACTGCCGCGGCGATGGTGGAGAAGTTGTCATCGGCCAACAGCATGTCCGAGGCTTCGCGAGCCGCATCCGTCCCTTTGAGCCCCATGGCCACGCCGACGTCGGCCCGCTTGAGTGCGGGTGCGTCATTGACGCCGTCGCCTGTCATGGCAACGATGTTGCCGCTGTTTTGCAGTGCCTGCACCAGCCGCAGTTTGTGCTCGGGGCTGGCCCTGGCAAAGATGTCGACGTCGGTGGCGACCCGGCGCAGGGCTTCGTCGTCAAGCAGGGATATTTCCGCGCCGGTGACTGCCGGCTTGCCGACCCCTATGCCCAACTGAGCGCCTACGGCACGCGCAGTGTCGGCATGGTCGCCGGTGATCATCTTGACCTGTATGCCCGCGGCGTGGCATTGCCTGACAGCGTCTATGGCTTCGCTGCGGGGCGGGTCAATGATGCCGACCACGGCCAGCATCACAAACCCTTCATCCATGTCGGCTGATGAGAGCAGGCCCGCTTTGGGGGCGGCCTGCTTATGGGCCAGCGCCAGCAGCCGCAGGCCACGCGCTGCAATATCGTTGGCCATGCGGCGCCAGTAGTCCACATCCAGCTCAGCGATCCCGTCGGTGCTCGCCTGCGACTGGCACATGGACAATATTCGTTCGGGTGCGCCTTTGACGAGAATCCAGTCCTGCCCGGCGCCATCGCGATGCTGGGTAGCCATGTAGCGATTTTCGGATTCAAAGGGAATGGAATCCAGGCGAGGCCATTCCTGTTCAAGCCGGGTGAGTTCCATGCGGGCCTTGCCGCCCAACACCAGCAGCGCGCCCTCGGTGGGGTCGCCAACAATCTGCCACCCGTCGTCACGGTGTTCCAGCACGCTGTCATTGCATAACATGCCCGTTTTCAGGGCCATGAGCAGGTCGTCGCGCGTGGTAGGGTCGCCCTCGGCATCGTCAGCCTCAATACGGCCTTCAGGGCGGTAACCGACACCACTGGCCCGATAACTGCCGGTGGCCGTGACGATGCGCTGGACGGTCATTTCATTGCGCGTCAGGGTGCCGGTCTTGTCGGAACAAATGACGGTGACCGAACCCAGCGTTTCGACGGCGGGCAGGCGCCGGATGATGGCGCGATGCCGCGCCATGCGCTGCACGCCCAGTGCCAGTATGATGGTCATGATCGCGGGCAGGCCTTCTGGTATGGCCGAAGCCACCAGGGCGACCACCATCAGAAACATATCTGTCAGCGCATAACCGCGCAGTAGCACCCCGAAAGCGAAGGTGGCTACCGCAATGCAAAGAATGACGATGGCCAGCCGGAAGGAAAAACTATTGATCTTGCGCATCAGCGGGGTACTGACGCTTTCCACGCCGCTGATCAGGCGCGTGATGCGGCCAATTTCTGTCTTGAGGCCGGTGGCAGTCACCACCCCGACCCCTTGGCCGCTGATCACCAGCGTGCCCGAATAGACCATGTTGTAACGGTCGCCCAGGGCGGCATCGGCCGCGACGATGTCTATGGTTTTTTCGACCGCCAGAGATTCACCCGTGAGCGAGGCTTCGTCGATGCGCAGGTCGCGTGCATGGATCAGCCGCACATCCGCCGGCACACGGTCGCCTGAAGCAAGGAAAACGCGGTCGCCGGGCACGAGGCATGCCGCATCGATGACTAGGCGCTGACCGTTGCGGATGGCGGTGGCGTGCGGTGCCAGCATGCCGCGGATGGCGGCAAGGGCGTTTTCTGCCTTGCCTTCCTGGACGAACCCGATGACCCCATTGATGAATACGGCCGCCCACAGTACAGCAGCATCCACCCATTCGCCGAGCGCAAGGGTGATAAGGCCGGCCGCCATCATCAGATACAGCAGAAGATTGTGAAACTGATGGAGAAAACGCAGCAGGGGATGGCGTGGTTTGGCGGCTGCCAGCTCGTTACGCCCCCAGGTTTCCAGGCGACTGGCGGCTTCAGTGGGCAAGAGGCCTTGTTCCGGGGATTCGAGTTCGTGTGCCACGGCATCCGGTGCCAGCGTATGCCACGGCAGATCAGCGGCGGCCTTGTCATTCGTCATCAGTTTGTCTTCAGCTTTCATGTAACATATTGTATTAGCCTTGGAAACCATCATGAATCAGTCTATACGTTATCAAAACCTGATTGAATCCGCCCGACAAGTGTCACCGCGTTGCTGCGCCGTGGCCCATCCCTGCGATGCAAGTTCGCTCGGCTCTGCAGTCGAAGCCGCCCGGTTGGGCCTGTTCCGCCCGGTATTGATAGGCCCGCAAACCCGAATTCACAAAGTAGCTCAGGAAAATGGCCTGGATATTTCCGGGCTTGAATTGATCAATACGCCTCATAGCCATGCTTCCGCCGATCAAGCAGTCGAATGCGTGCAAAGCGGGCAGGCATCACTGCTCATGAAGGGCAGTCTGCACACCGATGAGCTCATGCATTCCATTCTGTGCCACAACGGCGGCCTGCGGACAGAACGGCGCATCAGCCATGTATTCATCATGGATGTGCCCAGCTATGACGATTGGCTCTTTATTACTGACGCGGCCGTCAACATCTTTCCAGATCTCGAAACCAAGGCGGACATCGTTCAGAATGCCATTGACCTGCATGTGGGGCTGGGTCTGGGCACGCCGCGCGTCGCCATCCTGTCAGCGGTCGAACAGGTAAACAGCAAGATTCCCAGCACGATAGAAGCCGCGGCATTGTGCAAGATGGCGCAGCGCGGCCAGATCCAGGGCGGCCTGCTGGATGGCCCGCTGGCGCTCGACAATGCCATCAGCCCGGAAGCGGCCCGCATCAAGGGGATACATTCCGAAGTAGCCGGGCGGGCGCAGATACTGGTAGTGCCCGATATGGAAGCCGGCAACATGCTGGCCAAGAATCTGACCTTCCTGGCCGGCGCTTCGGCGGCCGGCATCGTATTGGGTGCCAGGGTGCCCGTCATACTGGCCAGCCGTGCCGACAGCGCCAGTACCAAGCTGGCGTCCTGCGCAGTTGCTTCCGTTTATGCCGATTATCTGGCTGGGCGACAAGCGGCGCTGGCCAGCGGGGACGCCTGAAATGAATAACGTCATTCTGGTTGTCAACGCAGGCAGCTCCAGCCTCAAGTTTCAGGTTCATGAAGTCGTCGACGCCCAGACGCTCACATTTCTGCTGGGCGGCCAAGTGTCGGGTATCGGCGGCAGCAAACCGTCTTTCCGGGTCAAGGATAACGAAGGCAGGGTGCTTGAAGATCGTGCGTACCCAGCTGCACAAGTGCGTGACCTGAGTACCGCCCAGGATGTCATGGCGTCGTGGCTGCAGCACAGAATGGCCGAACCCCCGCTAGCAGTCGGGCACCGCATCGTGCATGGTGGCCAACGCATGACGCGCAGCGTGCTGGTGTCACAGGACATTCTCGACTACCTCGACAGCCTGGTGCCGCTGGCGCCGCTGCACCAGCACAATAATCTGGCGCCAGTGCATGTGATCTTTGATCATTGGCCCGAAATCAGGCAGGTGGCCTGCTTCGACACGGCATTCCACAGAACCCAGAACGCTGTCGTCGAACGATTTGCCTTGCCGCAGCAATACTATGACCAGGGCGTCAGGCGCTATGGTTTCCATGGTTTGTCCTATCAGTACATTGCCGAGCATCTGGCCGAAATCCTGCCAGAGGTCGCAAGCGGGCGGGTCATTGCTTGCCACCTGGGGTCGGGTGCGTCCGCCTGCGCCATGGTGAATGGCGTCAGCCGTGAAACCACCATGGGCTTCACCGCATTGGATGGCCTGCCCATGGGCACGCGCCCGGGGCGGCTCGATGCCGGCGTGGTATTGTGGATGCTCGAACAGGGCATGAACCATGACGAGATCCAGGATCTGCTCTACAACGGCTCGGGCATGAAGGGGCTTTCAGGCATCAGCAACGATATGCGCACGCTACTTGCCAGCGACGAAGCATCGGCCCGCTTGGCCGTCGACTATTTCAATTATCGCGTCGCTGAAAGTGTTGCCGGCCTGTGCGTGGCGGCTGAAGGGCTTGATTCCCTCGTATTCACTGCGGGTGTGGGGGAAAACTCTCCCGAAATCCGGGCAGGCGTCTGCCACCATCTTGCATGGCTGGATATCAAGCTCGACGAAAAGGCCAATTCGGCCAACGAGCTTCGGATCTCTGCCCCCGACAGCCGTATCGGTGTGTATGTCGTGCCGACAAACGAAGAACGGGTCATTGCCCGCCAGACCAGCGACGTGATTCACGGCATGCTCTGATTTCGCAATACAGGCATGTCGTGCACATCTCAGGAGAAAATTCATGCCTCATGCCTATCGTCCGGAATCCTCATCCCTGCTGTCGCTGCCGGCGTACCGGCGCTGGTCGGAAGGCTATGGTGTCGTGGCGCATCAGGCGCGCAGCAACGAGCGGGTCGTGGCGTTGGCCGCCCGTCTGGTCGAAGAGGGCAGGGTCCCTGACGCGGCTTTCGTATTCGATGTGCTGGCTGCAGCCGACCGCCTGACCAACGCCGCCATGTGGCTGGTGGTCCACATGACTTACGCGCAGAACGTACGCCTGGACGGCACGCCTCTGCAAGCGGAAGACTTCAAGGTTTCCCCCCAGGGTCATACCGGCGGTTCGCTGAATATGGTGCCCGCCTACGTGGGTTATCTGGCTGCCAATGCGCTTACCGGCAATACCCGGGGCTGGCTGATGGGCCAGGGGCATTGCGTGGCGGCCATCGAAGCTGTAAACGTATTGATCGGCAATGTGTCACCCGGCCAGGAAGGCCGCTATACCGCCACCGATGAAGGCCTGACACGGCTGACACAAGATTTCTATTCCTACGCCATCACGCCAGAAGGCCTGCCGGGCGTACCGCTGGGCAGCCACGTGAACGTGCATACCGCCGGCGGTATTCTTGAAGGCGGTTATCTTGGTTTTGCAGAAGTCCAGTATGTGCATATGCCGCTGCCCGGCGAAAGCCTGGCTGTCTTCCTGAGCGACGGCGCTTTTGAAGAACAGCGCGGTGGCGACTGGGCGCCGCGCTGGTGGCGTCCTTCGGACAGCGGCTATGTCATGCCCGTCATGATTCTCAATGGCAGGCGTATAGACCAACGCACCAATATCGTCCAGGAAGGCGGGGCCGATTGGCTGATGCGGCATCTCAGCCTTAATGGCTTCGATCCTTTTGAAATTGACGGCCACGATCCTGCCGCCCATGCCTGGGCCCTGCTCGAAATGGAAAATGTTCTGGCCGGCTATGCCGAACAAGAGCGTCAAGGCGTGCTGAACTACCCGCTCAGGCTGCCGCATGCCATAGCCACCTGCGTAAAGGGTTATGGTTTTCCCGGCGCAGGCACCAACCATGCCCACAACCTGCCTCTTGAAGAAAACCCGGCCACTAACGAAGCAGCCCGCCAGGAGTTCAATCGGGGCGCAGCCCGGCTGTACGTCGACGTGGATACGCTGGATGCGGCGCGCGGCCATTTCAAACTGCACCGCACACAATCGCGGCCTTTGGAGCGCGATCATCCGTTGACCCGCCGCAAGGTGGATATTCCGGCCTTTCCCGACGCGCCAAGCTATCCCGAAGGCAAGGCCATTTCACCCATGCGGGCCATTGACGATGGTTTCGTGGATCTTGTCACCGCCAATCCCGCCTTGCGCGTGCGGGTGGGCAACCCCGACGAACTCCAAAGCAACCGCATGGTGCGTACCCTGGCCCTGCTCAAGCATAGGGTGGATCGCCCCGAGCCGGGCGGCCTGGAAGCCGTTGATGGCGCGGTCATCACAGCGTTGAACGAAGAAGCGGTCATTGGCGCTGTGCTGGGCAACAAGGCAGGGCTCAATATCGGGGTGAGCTACGAAGCCTTTGCCGTCAAGATGCTGGGCGCTTTGCGTCAGGATATCCTGTTTGCACGCCACCAGCGCGAGGCCGGCATGCCCCCCGGCTGGCTGGGCGCGGCGCTGGTGCTTACCTCACATACCTGGGAAAACGGCAAGAACGAACAATCCCATCAGGATCCCACCCTTTGCGAAGCGCTGCTCGGCGAAATGTCCGACACGGCGCGCGTATTGTTTCCGGTGGATGCGGCCACGGCTGTGGCTGCCTTGCATTCCGTCTATGCCAGTCAGGGCGTGATCGGCACCCTGGTGGTACCCAAGCAAGATATGCCGCAATGCTTTACGCCAGAGCAGGCGCGCGCCGCCACAGAAGCCGGCTTCGTGGCGCTGCAACCTTTGTCGGCGCAGACTCGCGTTCAGTTGCTGGCCATAGGCGGCTATCAGCTGCAGGAAGCACGGCGAGCCGCGCAGGTACTTGAACGCCATGGGTGCCCGGCACAGGTCGTGGCCGTATTGGAACCCGGCAAACTGCGCAGCCCCCGTGACCGCATCGAAGCCGGTTTCGTCGCATCGGATGACGCCGTGGCGGCGGCGTTCCCCGCTGGCATGCCGCGTGTGATGCTCTCACATAGCCGGCCCGAGCCCATGATGGGGGTGCTGCGGCGCATAGACAGCGGCCCGCAGCGCATGGTGGCTACAGGCTACATTAATCGTGGCGGGACCTTCGACGTTGAGGGTATGCTGTTCGCCAACCATTGCACTTGGGCGCATGTGCTGCGGCATGTGGCGGCCTTGCTGGGCGAAAACCCATTGCGTTTTTTGTCCGATGAGGTCATCGCCTGCCTGGAAGGCCGGGCAGGCCCGGATATTCTGTATCGATAAGGGGCTACATGAGCCAGAATCAAGAGTTCAGCCTGTCTTTCTTGGGGGCCGCCGGGACGGTTACAGGTTCACGTACGCTACTTCGGGCCGGCGGGCACACCGTGCTGATTGATTGCGGCATGTTCCAGGGGCTCAAAAACTTGCGGCAGCGCAACTGGGCACCGTTTCCCGTCGAACCCTCAAGCATTGATGCAGTCATCCTGACGCACGCGCATCTGGATCATTCCGGCTATCTGCCCCGGTTGGTGAGGCTGGGGT
>Ga0265293_10007705_pt1 | contig 16417 bp, 16 predicted proteins | sample Munlanlewell138R_FD_192505 | JGI IMG/M metagenome (GOLD analysis project Ga0265293, IMG submission 192505) | Leachate microbial communities from a municipal landfill in Southern Ontario, Canada - Leachate well 138R | ecosystem: Engineered > Solid waste > Landfill > Unclassified | place: Canada...
ATGAACACGGCTAAAATACGATCTATTGCTCACTTTTTGAGCCAGAATCGTCGTGATTTTAAATTTTAGAAACTGGTGTGTCATGGATTCCTTTTGTTTTCACCGATTAATCAGATGATCCTTAGGTCAATACTACACGAAGCTTGCTGATTTTGAAGAATCTAGAAAGAGGGGGGATAAGGTGCGGCTAGGTCAATTCCTCGAAGAAATGACAATCCAGACACTTTTAGGTATCGGGCTGCTTGACTCTGAAGGCTATATCGAAACTGAATTTAGTCGCAATGAGCGTGGAGATCAACTGATTAGCATACTTGATGGTAAGTAAAACATTAGAAACATTTTCATGCTTCAGTTTGTAAATGAATGGCTGGGATGAGAGTTGGTTGTCTACAAAAAAGAAAAGTGTTTTGGAATTCCGAGACCTTTCGGTCTCGGCGTACTTTTTTCAGTCTGACCTGGTTGTTTGTTGTTCATAGTAGCTACAACGGAGTTGATTTTCAGTGTTGAGAAAGACGTGCTTACACACAAGTCGGAAATGTAGTCTACACTTTGGCATAATCATAGCCGCTTGAGCAGCCACCATGAAAAAGGACGGACGCCATTACGACCGCAAGACCAAAGCCGCACTTCGCATTCTGGCGGCCCAACGGATCCGCGATGGTGAGCCTGTCAAGGCCGTCATGGAGAGCCTGGGACTGTGCCGCACCACATTCTACAAATGGCTTCCCCGGATCAGTGATGATCGCGATATTGCCGAGTCCCTCGCCATGCGCAAGGGTGGAGGCCGACCCGGAAAATTGACGCCTGAACAGAAGCAGCAGGTCTTCCAGTGGGTGAACGGCAAGAATCCTTTTCAATACGGCTTTGATTTTGGGTTGTGGACGCGACAGATCATTCGCGAGCTGATCCTGCAGAAATTTTCCATCACCCTGGGCATCAGTTCCGTCGGCAAGTTGCTTGCCGAGTTGGGCCTGACGGCCCAAAAACCGCTGGAGCGTGCCTACCAACGCAATCCGGAAGCGATAGAGGCGTGGAAGCTGGATGTGTATCCCGCCTTGGCGCAGCCAAGCACGGGAGGAAAAAGCCGATATTTATTTTTGGGATGAGTCTGGCTTCCGGGCCGATGCCGTTCATGGCAAGACCTGGTCCGAGCGGGGTAATACGCCGATTGTTCATCGTCCCGGGCAACGTCAAAAAATCAGCGCGGCGTCTGCGATCAATAGCAAGGGCGCATTCTGGTTCGCCCTCTATGAGGGTGGTCTCAAAGCGGACAAATTTGTGGAGTTGCTCAAGCAACTGATGTACCGGCGCAAGAAGCCACTGCATCTGGTGCTGGATGGATTGCCTGCTCACAAGGGCAAAGTGGTCAAGGACTACGTCAAGAGCCTGGATGGCAAACTGACCCTGCACTTTCTGCCGGGATATGCGCTAGAGTTGAATCCTGACGAACTGGTCTGGAGTCATGCGAAGCGCACGGGTGTTGCTCGTCGGCCACTGAAAAAGGGCGAAAAGTTGTCCGAAAAAGTCGATCAACAATTGCGGCACCTCGCGAACAATCCAGAAATGGTCCGGTCTTTCTTTAAGCATCCAGATGTAGCCTATATTTCCGACTTATGAGTAAAGCAGTCCTCTCTCCGCAAAGCTCACCGAACTCACACCACCAATCACCAAATGATCCAGCAGCCTCACATCAATGGATTGCATAGCGGATTGCAGCCGCTTGGTGAGTGCAATGTCCGTCGAACTGGGTTCCGGGTTACCGCTCGGATAATTGTGCGCCAGGATCACCGCTGCGGCATTGGCGTTGAGCACCGTCTTGATAACCTCGCGAGGATACACGCTGGCGCTATCAATGGTGCCATAGAAAAGCCGCTCAAAGCCCAGCACGCCATGCTGGCTATCCAGCAGGATAATCCCGCACACCTCCCGCTCCTCGGTGGCAAGCATTGCCTGTAGATACTCTCTGACCAGTTCTGGGTTGGTCAGATAGTTGCTGCGGGTGAAGCGGGATTCAAAAATGGTTTGAGCCCAGCCGAGTACCTCATTTTCGGATAGGTTCAGGCCAGCGGTATCCACGGTTGTTTTCAGATTGTGGGTATCGTTCATGAGGAAATACTCCAGTAGACCAATTGATTCGGTAAGTCATAAAAGGCCGGCTCAAGGGCCGGCATGTGGTGAGGGTTGTTGCAGCTGCTGGGCACGTTCCAGGATCAGGTCGTGCAGGGTCGGCTGACCGTTGCGGGCCTTGCGACCTGAGTTGCCCTGGGGCTGGGGATTGGTTGGCGATGGGTCAGTCATGCGGGTATCGGGATAGAACTCTTCCAATACCTGATGCCCATCCTCTTCGCTGTCCTCAAAGGCGCCATTAACAAGGCCCTGGCGTGCAGCGGCATCCAGTGCCTGCTGATCGAAGCCCGCTGCACGGCGTGACTGATCCAGCTGACTCGCCTGTGTCAGTGCCTCTTCCAGGCTGATGCCACTGCGCAGCGTCAGATCCACGTAGTAGATCGGTGTGCCGTGACTCTGGCGCGTGGACTTGCCGCGTAAGCGCAATTCGAGCGGCAAACAGGCCAGCCGGTTACCGGAAAGTGCCTGTAGGTAGCTCAATCGAGCGGAGAGGGTGCGGATGCTGTTGTAGCCGGTGGTCCTGAACACAAAGCTACCCAGCGGGTCATCATCGCCAATCGCCACATTCAGACGGCCATAGGGCTTGCAGTTGCCGTCCTGGGCCAGGGGGCAGCTATCGGGTGATGGACAGGGCAGCGACTGAATCCCATCTGGTGTGGCACGTTTACAGCTATCGCCGTTGCCGACACACAAGGGGCGACCAGTGGTGCGGTCAAACAGGCTGTATTCGGCCCGGAAGTTCAATGTGGGTTCGTTGAACAGCAGCCGTACCGGAATGCTGCGTATCTTGCCGCTCTGTGCCTTGCGCAGCTGCTCATCCAGCGGGTGGGGTAACCAGCCCTCGCGGGTTTGGACTTGAGAAGTGAGGGTGAATTGATCGTCTTTCTCTGGCAGGCGCTTGCCGTTCTTTTCGACGACCTTGCCGATGGAGATCCGCCTGGGCGACGTGATCAATGAGATGGCCCGCCATCGCCCCGGCGTGCTGCGCTGCGATCCAGTGGTGGCGGACCTGCGCCTGTCCGGCGCCATTTCCCTGGCCGATACCGATGCCGGGCTGGCCGTGCTGGAAAAGACCCTGCCAGTGCGTATTGGACGCAGCACGCGCTACTGGGTCACGGTCGGCCCCCGTACTTGATCCGCCGCCTTGGGCACCGCCGTGCGATGCCCAACGAAAAAATTGCCCGGAGCCATTTTGACGTCGCGCGAGCGACGACCGCAAAAAAAGTTGCCGCCAGGTGATCACTTTTTTCGTCTCGTTCGGTGTACAGGGTGAAAGCAATCACCCTCCAACACATCGACGAAAGGTACACAGCATGCTCTCCAGGCGTCCGCATCCACAGCGATTGATCCGCACAACGGGTCTCGCGTCTCTTTCCACTGTCAGTCTTCGCAATGACGCCTTGCCAATTTTCAAAGCCAGAGTGCTGACGCTGGCCATTGGTTGCGCGCTGTCCAGCCTGGCAGGCGTGGCTGTGCTCGCGTCCAGCCCGGCATTGGCCGCCGAATCCGCCAGCAGTACAACCAGCCAGGATTATGCGATTCCCGCCGGGCGCTTGAGCGATGTACTGGCGCGGTTTGCCGCCACCTCCGGCGTACAGCTGGTATTCGACCCGCAGATGCTGGCCGGCCTGGACAGCAATGGCCTGCAAGGGCGCTACGGTGTTCGCGAGGGGTTCTCGCGGCTGCTGGCCGGCAGTGGTTATGAGTTGGTGAGCACGGGTAGCGGCTATTCGTTGCGTCAGATAAAGAGTGAGGGCGGCGCGATCATGTTGTCACCAGTCATGATTTCCGGCAAAGCCATTGGTTCGACTACTGAAGGCTCTGGCTCCTATACCACCTACTCAACAAGTAGCGCCTTAGCCCTGAACCTCTCGCAGAAGGAAACCCCACAATCGATTACGGTCATGACGCGGCAGCGCATGGATGATCAACGCCTGCAGAGCCTCACAGATGTTTTTGAGGCAACCCCTGGAATCCATGTCTCAAGTTCTACTGGCCAGGGAACTGAACAACCCCGCATTGTCGTACGCGGGGTCCAACTCAACAGTTATCAAATCGACGGGGTACCAACCAACTCTACCCTACAGGGCTCTATGCAGAGCACTGCAATTTACGACCGTGTCGAAATTGTCCGTGGCGCCACTGGGATGATGAGTAGCTTGGGCAACCCCGCCGCCTCCGCCAATATGATTCGCAAACGCCCCACCCACCACCCCCAGGTCAAACTCAGAGCGGAAGCCGGTAACTGGGATCGCTACGGTAGCAGTCTGGATATTTCCGGCCCCCTGACCGAAAGTGGTAATATCCGCGGTCGCGTAGTCGCCGACTATAAGCGCCAAGGGAATTGGACCGATAATTATCAGCAGGATTATTACACTTTGTACGGTATCGGTGAGATCGATCTCAGTGATAATACCTTGCTGACTGTGGGTTTCAGCCATACCGCCCGTAATACAGAAGCCCCAACCAGCATGTCCCCTATGTTCTACGCTGATGGGCAACGAGTTAATTTCGAGCCTTCGGACAACGAAGGCCCGTCGTGGCAGTACTATGATAATGAACTGGCTAATGCTTTCGTCTCGCTTGAACATCAGTTTAGCTTTGGTTGGAGCGGCAAGGCGGAACTGAGCCACACCAAATTTGACTCGAATGCCCTCTACTATGGCAATGCAACGCAAGTCATTCCGGGAGGCGGCGCCACCATGACTGCGCCATGGGTTGAGAAACCAACAAGAAAGGAAAGTACCTTTAGCGCTTATCTGACCGGTCCATTTTCGTTATTTGGTCGTGAGCATGAGCTGATTGGGGGCGTGACCCTGTCGGATCTGCGACAGGAAAGACCATCTTTACAAGCGCGTTGGTCAGGGGCTAGTAGCTATTATGTTCCCGACTATTTTAATTTTACTAATACACTTCCCAAGCCAGACATAGCTGAAACCGGCACGCAGGATACGGATGAAACACAATATAGCGCCTATATGAGTATGCGTTTTCATCTCAGCGATGCGACCAGCCTTCTGCTTGGCGGTCGTGTGACGGACTGGAAGCGAGATGTCGACTCCATCACGTATGCTACACGCAATAGGACTGAACAGAAACAAAGGCAAAGAAGTTTATTTATCCCTTATGCAGGTATCGTGCATGACCTGAACGATACTTGGGCACTCTATGCCAGCTACACCAAGATTTTCAATCCGCAGGTAGACAGATTCAGAGATATAAACAACAACCCACTAGATCCAGAGGAAGGTATCAGCTATGAAACTGGCGTCAAGGCGTCCTTCTACGAAGGGCGCCTGAATGCCAATCTGTCGTTATACAGGGCCGATCTTGATAACAAGGCCATATGGTATTCGGCTAATGGCCGGACAGTTTATGACACGGCAGATGGTACCGAAACCCAGGGTGTAGAGCTTGAAATCAATGGAGAACTGGCAGAAGGCTGGCAACTTGGTGCGGGATATAGCTATAACGAGATCAAAGACCAGAATGACGACCGTCTCATGACTACTATTCCTCAACACATAGTGAAGACATTCTCCACTTATCGCTTGCTTGGAGCCTTGAACAAAATAACCATAGGAGGCGGTATCGACTGGATGTCCAACCGTCAAACACGAGGAGTTCAACTGGGGAGTTATGCCTTGGCAAGCGTTATGGGCCGTTACGAGATCAACGAAAGCCTCTCAGTGTCGGCGAACATCAATAATCTTTTCGACAAAGAATATCTGCAAGATTTCAACCCCACGCCGGCTGCGGGCGCAGGTATAGCAGCTTACGGCCCACCGCGAAACTTCATGGTTTCACTTCAATATACTTATTAATCTTCGATAAGCTCCTATGACAAAGTCGCCCATTATGGACGACTTTTGGTGGTTCTTCCTCAGCCCGTAGGGTTGTCAATATTTGTATGTTTGGCTTGAGAAGCAAAACCCAACACCCATGCTGTTCAGGCCAGTTGCACGATCTGGTTGAGCAGCCCCAGCACCTCGGCAAAACGGGCATCGGGGATGCGTTTGTCGGGGTGTGGGGCGCCGCCGCGTTGCCGCCAGTCGAACGATTTTGGCTGGTGGCAGAGCACGTAACTGGTGTGCCCGGCCTTGCGTCCTCTGGCGGTGCCGACGACAACGGCAAAGGGGTTGTCGGCGTTGTAGGTGGCGGTGGTCATGGGCAGGCCAATGACCAGCGAGGTGCGTTCGTTGAACGCCCTGGGCGAGAGCACCAGAACGGGGTGTACGTCGCGCATCTCCCGACCGTGTTGCGGGTTGCAATCGATCCAGCTGGTCTGTCCCCACTTTCAGTTGCTCGCGCAGACGCGCCAGTTTGAGTTCGTGAATCCAGTCTTCGTCCATGATGGCTGCGCGTTCAATCCTTCTGCGCAGCAGCATTCCATTCATCCAGGGCCTGCGCAGGGGAAAGGATACGCAGCCCGTCGATGGGCGGCACATCCAGCAAATCCTTGTCGCCGCTGACCAGCCAGGCGGCCTGGCCGGTCAGCGCGGTATGGATGAACTTGTCGTCGTCGGGATCGCGGCTGTAGGTCGTCAGCGGCTCGGCGGGCAGTTCCTCCCAGATGGCGACGGCCTTGAGATCGTGCAGCAGGCTGCGCCGTGCTTCGGGGCTGATGTAGCGGTCGAACTTGGGCCGCCACAGGCGTGTTTCAAGCTCCGCGAAGGTGGCGCTGGAAAACACCAACTGCCGGTGCGCCAGTACGTGGAAGACGACTTGCTGGGGCGGGGATTGGGCCGACAGGGCTGCGCTGATCAGCACGTTGGTGTCGATGACGACGCGCTCAGCTTTCATCGGCCAGCAGGCGGTTCAGTTCGTCTTCGGTCAGCCCTTGTGCGGCGGCGCTCTGGGCGGTTTGTTCCAGAGTGTGGCGCAGGCGGTCGGCATAGAACGCGCGCATGGCAGCAAAGTCTTCAGCGGACACCATTACGCCCACCACACGGTTGTGGCGGGCCACCTGGACAGGTTCGCGTTGCGCCTTGTCCAGCAGTTCGCCAAAGCGAGTTTTGGCTTCGTTGGCGGTCATGGTCAGCATTTGGGTATCTCCTTGGGAGGTGACTGTATTTTGAACGATTCGTTCGAATTAATCAAATCGACTGAAAGGGGTTCCTGCTTGTCAGTTATACCATCTGCTTGAGTAGCGACTGCCAAACTTTCTCGCTGGAAATGGGTTGGTCTGGCTGTTTGCTCCACAGCACGCCAATGGGTACAGCAAAGCAGCCCGGTATTTGTAATTCAAGGCAGCAGCGTCCAATTGCTCAATGGACAATAAAAAACCAGCATGAGGTGATCACTTTTTCCATCTCGTTCGGTGTATATGAGTAGAGCACTGTACGAGAGGATGGTATGAAAGAAGGTTTCCGCCAGAGCATGGCCTGGCTGCATACCTGGGTTGGCCTGATTGCCGCTTGGGTGTTGTTCTTTATTTTTGTTACCGGCACGGCGGGTTATTTTCAGTTTGAAATCACCCGCTGGATGCAGCCGGAGCGGCCCCTTCAGCCAGCGCTGGTGGCCGGCGACAAGGCGCATATGGCTGAACTGGCCATGAACCGCCTGGAGGCGGTGGCGCAGAATGCCGAGTACTGGAGCATTACCTTTCCGCACCGGCCGCAACCCTACCGGGGCGAGCTGCGGGATTTTTCCATCAGCTGGACGGATATTCCTGAACAGGGCCACGAAAGAGGCATTCGCGGCACTGAAACCCTCGAGCCACAGACCGGCGCGGTAGTACAGCCGGTGGAGGTGCGCGACACAGGCGGTGGGCGGCTGCTGTACCGGATGCACTACGTGTTGCATTACATGGATGTTCAACTGGCCATCCGCTTGGTGGGTATCTGCACCATGCTGATGCTGGTGGCCATTATCCCTGGCGTGATCACCCACAAGAAGATCTTCAAGGATTTTTTCACCTTTCGCTCCAACAAGAGCCAGCGTTCGTGGCTGGATGCCCATAACGTCATCAGCGTGATGGCGCTGCCGTTTTTTCTGATGATCACCTACAGCGGTTTTCTGTTCTTTACCACCAGCTATATGCCGGCAGTCCGGGATGTGATCTATGGCACTGACCCGCTGGCAAGCACCCGTTATTTCGATGAGCTGTTCGAGCGGGAAGAGCATGAGCACCTGCCGGTGGTGCGCCCGCAGGCGTCCGTGGCAGCCATGCTGGCCGAGGCGGAAGCGCGCTGGGGGACGGACAATATCGCCTCGATCCTGATCCAGCACGATGCCGGTGAAGAACCCCGCGTAGAGATTCACCATCTGCGCCCCAGCAGCCTGGGCACAGCGGCCACGGAAAAACTGACCTTCCACGCTCATACCGGCGCTTTGCTCGATAACGAGCCGGATGACGAGCGTTCCGCCCCACTGAAAACCCAGCGCATTTTCCTTGATCTGCACGAAGGAGTATTTGCCGGTATCGGACTGCGCTGGCTGTATTTTGTCTCCGGCCTGCTGGGCTGCGCCATGATCGGCACCGGACTGGTGCTCTGGGCTTCCAAACGCCGCAAGAAGGCCGACAAACCCGGTTTCGGGCTGCGGCTGGTGGATGCGCTGAATGTCAGCACCTTGATAGGGATGCCTGCCGGGGTGGCGTTCTATTTCTGGGCCAACCGCCTGTTGCCAGTGGCTATTGCGGATCGCGCTGCCTGGGAGGCCAATGCCCTGTTTCTGGTCTGGGGGCAGGCGCTGCTGTATGCCTGGCTGCGTAACGACACCCGCAAAACCTGGATCGAACTGTCCTGGTTTGCCGCGCTGGCCTACGCACTGGTGCCGGTAATCAACTGGCTGACCACCGATAAACACCTGGGCGTGACCTTGCCGGCGGGGGATTGGGTGCTGGCTGGGTTTGATCTGGTGATGCTGGGCTTGGCGGCGGTGTTTGTAGTGATTGCGCTCAGGGTCAGAAAACATTGGCCCGCTGCCGCCGTTACTGGTGCTGCGCCTGCACTGCAAGCACAGGAGGCAGCCTAATGGCCAAAGTAAATAACGCCCTAACCCTGGCCTACCGCCTGCACGTCGCCCTGCGGGTATTGGCCGCTGTGGCCTGTTACGGATTGACCTCGCTGATCAGTATTGTCCTGGCACTGGTCTGGCCTATCCCGCAGGCGCAGGCGGTGCTGTCGTCCATCATGCTCAGTTTTGCTATCTATGCGGTGCTGATCATGTGGGTGTTCAGCGTCAAAAGCCTGCGCACCGTATGGTTGATCATCATTGTCAGCAGTGCGTTGTTCGGCCTGCTGGTGTGGATTCTGTTGCCGGAGGCGAGGGTATGACACAGCTATATGTCGCGGTGCTCAGCCTCGCGGGCTTTGTCTGTCTGATGCTGGCCATGCCGAAGCATTTTATTTTTGTCACGCAATCTACTCTGGGCAGTCGGCAGAAACACGTTCTGCGCACTACGGGCTGGATGGCATTGCTGCTGGCGCTGTTGATCGCTATCCAGCACTGGGCCTTTGATGAGGGGCTGGTGGTTTGGCTGGGCTGGTTGTCGGTGGTGGGCGTGGCGCTGGTGTTTTGTCTGCCGTACTGGCCGTGGCAGGCGAGGGCGGCAAAGCGCCCGGCTCGTCGCAAGGCCAGATCAGAGGAGACCGAGGAAACAGGCAACCTACCAGGCCCGAGCAGACAGCGCTGGCAACAGGTGGCCATTGCCGGTTGCATGCTGCTGGTACTCGGTGTCGTTGGCTGGAATTACCTGCAAACACCGCTCAAACCACTGCTGCGCGAGGATGCGTATAAGGGGCGCATTGGCCCTTGGGATTACACGCTGGCGGAGATTAATACCGCGGCACCTGAGGTGGAAGCCTTGCAATTGGGGGTCAAGGAATTCCTGATCCGCTTCTGCGACAGTTGCAATGAGGAAATCCGCATTGCCTATCTGAAAGTTCGCGAGCCGCGCACCCTGCGTTCCTCCGGGGTGAGCTTTTCCGGCAACCGGGAGCGTTATGTCGAGCTGGCGATACCGCCCAGGGCCACCCTGGAAGACGGCTTGTGGCTTACCGTGGTCAGTAAACAGGGCGAGGTGTTCCAGCAGCGTCTGGAGATCGAACAAGTGTCACCGGCCATGGCCGACTTTATGCGAGAGCAATCATGAAGAATACGAGAGCAATGATGAAGCAATTAATTGCAGGCTTGACCATGTTGGCCGCAGTGCTGTTCAGTGCGGTGCTCTGGGCGCATGTGCCGGTGTCGCGCTGCGCCGTGCAGGCCGACAACTGGATTGAATGCCAGACCCGCTACGACGATAACTCCATTGCCGCGGATATTCTGATGGGGCTGTATTCCTACGACAATACCCTCATGCTGTCAGGCCGCTCGGACGTAAAGGGCGTATTCCGCTTCGAGTTGCCCTATGAACCTTTTTATTTACTGATGGATGCCGGGTCCGGCCATGTGTTTGAAGTGGATTGGCAGGATATCGACGGCCTCGACAGACAGCGGTTTGCCGCTGAGTCTGCGTACTGAGTTAGTGGAATATTGCGATGACCGTGTGCAGCGCGGGCCAGTTGTTGTTATCTTCACGGCTTGTTTCCCTCAAGGCTCTTAATGTGGCTCCCAGCCCATAACGAGTGCCTTCTGGTACTCGTCGCCCAATCTTGATTATGATAACGAGCTGGACGTACAGATCAGCCCAAATCAGAGCTATGCAAAGTCTTGGCTCCGGCCGAGTCAGAGTGCCGTGTATGCTTGGGTGCAGCGCGCCCCGTTTGGTCGCCAGCCCGGATGTTCGGGGTGGCGGAGCCTGGTTAGTGTTAATAGAGAGATGTGATGAATAAGCTTGCTACCCGTGATGAATTCGATTCCTGCTTGAACGAGACCCTGCCATTTCATGAAGCGGTGCGCCTGCGGCACTCGTGTCGCGGTTTTTTATCGCAGCCTGTACCGGACGCGACGATTATGAAGGTGTTGGAGGATGCTCATCAGTCGCCGTCAAACTGCAATACCCAGCCCTGGAATGTACACCTTGTCTCTGGCCAGAAGCTCGCAGAGCTATCAACCCTGCTTCAGGAGAAGGCTGATGCTGGTGCATACACACCCGATTTTTCGTTTGATTTTGGTGATTATTGCGGCGTTTATAGCGCCCGCCAGAAAGAACAGGGCAAGACAATGTATGAAGCTCTGGGGATAGCCCGGGGTGACGAGGAAGGGCAGCGTCGTGTCTTGAGCATGAATACCTCCTTTTACAGTGCGCCGCACGTAGCGCTGCTTTTCATGCCTTCGGTGGGGGATAGTGTTCGCGTTGCCGGTGATATCGGCATGTACGGGCAGACCTTCCTGCTGTCGCTGGCAGCGCGTGGGCTCGGAGGGGTGCCGCAAACATTTCTCGGCTTTTTTGCTGGCTCGATCCGGGAGTTTTTGGGTGTATCCGACCAATATAAGTTGTTGTTTGGTATTTCTTTTGGATACCCGGATGAGGAGGCACCGGCGAATAGCTTCAGGATAGGGCGGGCGCCTGTTACCGACAGTGTGACATTCCACTCCTGACCGTTGAGGGGCATTGTGCAGGCAAGCTGCCAGCTTCCGCCTTGACTCAATATCTTCGGGCCTGCCCTTCCGGGGTGGCAGGCCCGAAGGGGCAGGCCGACTGCTCAGTGCCGCACTGTTTTGGCACCCTTGAAACGTGCTTAAAAAGAGTTACACCCTGACCGTTGTGTGAACGGGTCCATGGTCGTATTATGGTATGACGTTTTATCACTAAATATATTGACTTCGTGCTCTACAGTACAGTTGGTAGAGTATTGCAGACTATAACGTTAACAAGTTCTGGCAATGGGGAAGCAGTATGGAGAAAGTCTGTTCTTGGCCCATACTTGACTGGCATATAAAAGCTGCAGTTGTAGCTTTTACTCGGCGTGCCAGGTGCGTATCGGGTTGGAGTTTTTCCCAATATTCTTCTGGAGGTAATGCCCTATGGTAAGCATTACCTTTATCTCTGTTGATAATGAAAGAAATACGGTCGATGTCCGCAGTGGGATCTCACTGATGGAGGCCGCTATCCAGAATGAGGTTCCAGGCATTGATGCCGAGTGCGGCGGTGCCTGCTCTTGTGCCACCTGTCATGTGTATATTGACGAGCAGTGGGTTGAGCGGGCTGGCAAGCCGTCCGGGATTGAGTCGGGGATGCTGGAAGCGGTGGTAGAGCCTCGCTTCAATTCGCGGCTGGCCTGTCAGATCCCCGTGACCGAGGGCCTGGATGGCCTGGTGGTGATGACTCCACAAACTCAACAGGGAGATAACTTTTAGAACTGGGTCACCAGTAAAACATACCACTGACACTAGAATTCAATAATGGAGGTAGGGTATGGCACTTTCTACGGCGCAAATGAGCCCGGAGGTTGAGATACCGGCACATGTTTCCCGTGAGCGAGTGGTTGATTTTGACATGTACTGTTTGCCAGAGGGCAAAAAGGGGTTTCACGAGGCGTGGAAAACTTTGCAGGCGCCTGGTATTCCCGACATTGTCTGGACACCCCGTAATGGGGGGCACTGGATCGCTACCCGTGGCAAGGTGATCCACGAAGTTTTTGGCGATTTCGAGAACTTCTCCAACCACTGCATTCTTGTACCCAAGGAAGTGGGCTTGCAGCACAAGTTGTTGCCCAGCACTTTGGATCCGCCGGAGCACAGACCTTTCCGAATCCTTCTGAATACGGGGTTGGCACCCAAGCGTATTCATGCACTGCGCGAGCAGATTCGCCAGCTGGCAGCTGAGCTTATCGACGAGGTCCGTCTGGAGGGGCAGTGTAATTTCACCACTGTTTATGCCGAGCAATTGCCCATACGAATTTTTTTGCTGATCGTCGATATGCCGCTGGAAGATGCCCCGAAAATGAAGTACTGGGCAGATCAGATTACCCGGCCGGATGGCACCATGACACTGCCCGAGGCTGTCGCAGCGTTTGGAGATTATCTGGCTCCCTATATCAGACAGCGCATGGCATCTCCCGGCGACGATATGCTAAGCCACATGGTCAGCGGCCAGATCGATGGACGCCCGCTGACATTTTATGAAGCGCAGCAGCTCAGTGTGCAATTGTTGATCGCGGGGCTCGATACGGTGGTGAACTTTCTGGGCTACATGATGCTGTATCTGGCTCAAAATCCTCAGCAACGTCAGCTGTTGGTGGATGATCCCTCCCTTATCCCGGCAGCGACTGAAGAGCTTTTCCGGCGTTTCCCCCTGGTGTGCATAGGCCGCCTGGTCAAGCGCGATATGGTATTCCACGGTGTGAAGCTCAAAGCTGGCGAAATGATTTTGGTACCGAGCCCTTTGCATGGCACCGATGAGCGGGAGCATGAGTGTCCTATGGCTGTGGACTTCAAGCGGAAGGATGTCAGTCACAGCACTTTTGGCAATGGTCCTCACCGTTGTCCTGGAGCTCACCTGGCGCGCACGGAGGTGATTATTACGATTGAGGAATGGTTGGCACGCATCCCCGAGTTCAGCATCGCTCCTGGGGCAGAGATCGTCTACAAGGGAGGTATCGTAGGCTGCATTGAAGCCGTGCCTTTGGTGTGGGACCCGGCCAAAACCCGTACAGGGTCGACGGCTAGTAGCCAATAACCAGGTAACGCGTTGCTGGTGGCTGAACAGCTGCCGGTGGCTAAACAGTAGCAGTGAAGCTCGCTTTGGATTGTGAGCTTCACTACTCCAGTGATTGAAATGGATTGGTTGGAAGAGCAGGGTTGCTGCGCTGGAAAGTGGTTCGCTTGGGTGTCTGCGCTTGTGGAAAGACTCCTATAAAAAGGAGTCCAAAATAGGTGCAGCACTGACAGGTTGATGGAAGGGCGCATTGGGGCGCTAGCCTCGTGCGTCTGAGAATAAAACATAACGCAACTTAACCTTAAGCGAGGATACAACAATGAAAACAACCCAACTCCCGAGATGTCGGCTGCTGTACTCTGCCGTGGCACTTGCAGCCCTGGGTGGTTCTGTAACTGCTTTTGCCCAGGAGGGGCGCACCCTGGAAGAGGTGGTGGTCACCGCCCAGAAGCGGGCAGAGAGTATGCAAGAGGTGCCCATTGCCATGACTGCCGTGACGGGCGATGCCATCGCCAACCAGAACATCACCAATATCAGTGGTTTGCAGAACGCCATCCCTAACGTCCAGATCAATACCTTCTCCAACTCGCCGGACTCCGCCGTCTTCACCATTCGCGGTGTGGGCGTGAACGATGCCGACCCCTATGTGGGTACCACTGTATCAGTGGTTGTGGATGGCGTGGTGGTGGGCGTCAACACCGCCGCCTTGCTGTCACTGTTCGATATCGAGCGGGTGGAGATCCTGCGCGGCCCGCAGGGGACCCTGTTCGGCGCCAACACCACCGGTGGGGTGATCAATGTGGTCACCAAACAGCCCACCGGCGATTACAGCGGCGAGGCGCAGATCACGGTGGGCAATTACGGTCGCCTCGACGCCAACGTGGCAGTGAACTTCCCCATCACCGATAACCTGGCGGGCAAGGTGAGCATCCTGCATACCGGCCACGACGGCTTCTTCAAGAACACCCTCAACGGAGCGGATTTGGGGGGCAGGGATATTACTTCGCTGCGCGGTTATTTGCAGTATACCAGCGGTAACTATGACGCTACCTTGATCGGTGAATATGTACGCAGTCGCAACGGTTCCCAGCCTGGTGTTTCTTTTGCGGAGCCGGGCATGGTCTTCCACATACCGGGTTACAACGATACCGGTCGCATCCGCCATCGCCGTGGCTTAAGTGCCGGGGTGCCCGACCAGAATGACCGCGATACCTACAGCCTGACCTTGACCCAGAATATCACCACCGGCTGGGGCGATGTGGTGTCCATCACCAACTACCGCGAGTACGACCACGACCTGTACAGCGACGACGATGCCACCGAGCTGCAGCTGTTGCATACTCGCCGTCAGACCGAGCACTACCAGATCTCCCAGGAGCTAAGGACCACGTTTGATCTCACCGAGGATCTCCAGCTGTTGGTGGGGGGCTTTGCTTTTTATCAGGATTATGAGCTGAAGCAGGATGGCGTGCTGGATGGTTTTATGCCGGGACTCGGCCAGCCCCAGACCCAGGAGCAGCGTAACTGGTCTGGCTCGTTGTTTGCCCAGATGTACTGGGATCTGACCGACCGCCTGCGCTTCCAGGCCGGCTTGCGCTACACCCATGAGGATACCAAGGGGACGTCCACGACTGCGAATACCATGTCTCCGGATGGCAGCCCCGGCAGCTTTAATGACCCCATTATTCCCGGCAGCCTGGTGGTGGCCAGCGGTGACAAGTCCTGGGACAACGTTGGCGGCAAAATTGGCCTGGACTACCAGCTGACCGATTCCTCCATGCTCTACGGCTACTATGCCCGGGGCTTCAAATCCGGTGGTTTCGTCGGTCGCATTATTATTCCAGAAGATATCGGCCCGTTTGATACCGAATACCTCGATACCATTGAGGTGGGCATCAAGAGTGACCTGTTCGACAACCGGGTACGTCTTAACCTGGCGCTCTTCTACAACGAGTACGACGATATGCAGGTGACCCAGAACATCACCCTGCCCAGCGGTGCCAACAGTGCCAGTATCGTCAACGCCGGTGAAGCCACCAGTCAGGGTGCCGAGCTGGAGCTGACCGCGCTGCTTACCGATCACCTGACCTTCAATATGGGCCTGGCCTACCTGGATGCCAAGTACGAGGACTACGAGACGCTGGTTTCCGATGGTCTCGGCGGCCTGGTGCCAGTCAACTTCAAGGGCAACCACCTGATGAACGCGCCGCGCTGGTCCGGTAATGCCAATGCTACCTACGAGATTCCCATGGGGCCGGGTCATGCCAAGTTCTTCCTGCAGATGACCCACAGCAGCCCCAAGTACACTGCCTTTACAGGGCTGCCCCAAGAGAAGATCGGTGATATCACCCTGGTGAACGCCAACGTGTCCTGGACACCGGACGACGAGCGCTGGAGCATCGGTCTTTACGGTCGCAACCTGACAGACAAGACATACTATGGCCAGGTTCTTTATCTGTCGGGAGTCGTAGCACTGGCTTCCGTGGCTGATCCCAGAGAATATGGTGTGGACTTTAAGTACCGCTGGTAAGCCCAGAGGTTTTGCTGAGAGAGCACAGTCGGACATTCAGGGGCCATCCTGGATGTCCGGCTTCAGGCTAGTTCTCAGCGGTGATTGAAACGCCTTGGTCGGCAAAAACTTCCTGTGCCACTTTCAGGGCATTCAGTGCGCGTGGGAAACCGACATACGGGATCAGGTGCATGATGCACCCTACGATCTCGTCGGGCGTAAGGCCGACGTTC
>Ga0265293_10007706_pt1 | contig 16416 bp, 10 predicted proteins | sample Munlanlewell138R_FD_192505 | JGI IMG/M metagenome (GOLD analysis project Ga0265293, IMG submission 192505) | Leachate microbial communities from a municipal landfill in Southern Ontario, Canada - Leachate well 138R | ecosystem: Engineered > Solid waste > Landfill > Unclassified | place: Canada...
GTAATGCGTCTCGCCGTTGATCTTCACGTAGACCTCATCGAGATTCCATTTCCAATGGCGGAAACCGCGCATTCGGCTCACACGTTGCCGCCGAATATCGGCCGCAAACATCGGGCCAAAACGATTCCACCACAGCCGCACCGTCTCGTGGCAGATGTCAATGCCGCGTTCGAACAGCAGATCCTCCACGTTCCGAAGCGACAGCGGGAAACGCACATACATCAGCACGACAAGGCGGATCACCTCGGGCGACGAGTGAAATCCACGAAATGGGCTCGGCGGCTTGGCTCTCGATTTGCGGCTCATTCTCCGCTTGTATCATGGCTTGCGGCCCGCTGCCCCATCCGTCTGACAACACCACCCTGCCGCTTCCAGCGCCGCGCACAGGTCTTCTAAAGCCACGGATCTATCAAGACCTTGCACTGGTGCGTGCGCTCCCGCAATGCCTCGAACACGGTCGGGACCTGACCCAGCCCGATGCGATCAGTGATCATGAGGCGCGGCTCCGGCGCGCCGGACGCGAACATCGCGATCACATCGCCGTAGTCCCTCAGATCGTAGATCTGCGAGAAGCGGATGATAACCTCCTTACCGACCGCCGCGGTCGGGCGAAAGGTGTCCGGCTTGTTGCAATAGCCTAGCACGACAATCGTCGCGCCCAGGGCCGCCAGTTCGATGGCGCGCTGAATAAGGCCGACCTGACCGGCGCATTCGAGCACCACATCGGGCGCTCCGCCCAGAGCATCTGCAGCGCTCTGCACGGCATTGTCGTCGAGGGAGAAAAAGTCATCGGCTCCCATCTCGCGCGACAAGGCTTCCCGCCTGCGAGAGGGGGCGGCGACAGCCACTTTCCTCGCACCCAAGTGCTTCGCCCAGAACATGGCTGCAAGTCCGATGGGTCCTGCTCCCAACACCAGCACGCGAGACTCTGGGCCTATCGGTGCCATCCGCACGCCGCGCAAGGCCACCGCCATGGGCTCGGCCAGGGCGCCTTCGTCGTAGCTGACGGTTTCGGGCAGTTTGAAGCAGAGCGCATCCTTCGCCAGCGCATATTCCGCATAGCCCCCGGGTGTATTCCCGCAGCCCGAAACGTCGAGTTTGCTGCACCGGTTAGGTGCGCCTGAGAGGCAGGCCGCACAATGACCACAAGACATGAGCGGCATGGCCGCGACCCGGTCGCCAATCACCAAGCGATGCGCTCCCGCGCCTAATGCCACCACCTCGCCAGAGAATTCGTGCCCGAGAACGCAAGGCGCTGCGAAGTTCGATCCCTCGCCCGAGGTCATATGCAAGTCGCTGCCACATATGCCGCAACGGTGAATCTTGACAACGATGTCACCGAAGCCTGGCGTCGGATCGTTGTATACGGACAGCTGCAATGGCGTGCCGGCACCCTCGAACACTAATGCGCGCATGGTAGGTTTCCTGTAATTAAGGTTAGTCAGAGCCTTTTCGGATACTCGTCTCGTATCCGGATCTAAGGTCGGGCTCGCCTCGGCACTTAGGCCTCGATTGCGCAGCTACACGTCCTCGTTTGCTGATTTGGCGGTCCGCTCCGCAGCAGGGCAAGCTTTTGAGAACCTCCGGCAAAGCCGACCAACAAGGCGGCCAGGAAGGAGCCCAACATCAGCATGTAGAACGCCACCGAGTAATTGCCGGTTGTATCGAAGATGGCACCCGCGACCATCGGACCAGCACCATAGCCCAGTCCGAACGCGCTCAGCATCGTGCCATAGATGACCCCGAAATGGCGCTGCCCGAAGAAGCGGCTACACAGATACGCAAACAAGTCCACTTCGGCACCTATCGCCAGTCCACCCAGCACTGCCACAGCGATGGCCTGATGGATTGAGCCATCGAAGCCCCCTAGCAACAGGAAGCTCAACCCCGGAAGGGCGAGCGCCACGCCCGCGACAGCAGGAGCGTGAATGCGGTCGGCAAGAAAACCGGCGACGAGTCTGCCGACGAGTGCGGCCGGGCCAAGCAGCGAGGCGACTAGCGCTGTCGTGGTTCGGTCAAGCCCACCATCGATCAAGCTAGGTTGCAGATGGATCGCGAGCGCACCGACGGACGCCGATCCGAGAACCACCGCTCCAACCATCTGCCAGTAGCGCCGCGTACGTACCGCTGCGCCAAGTGACACGCCGGCCGCTTTGTTATGCGTCGCATTTGCTCCGAGGTGCACGATCGGCCCGACATCGAAGCGGAAGTAGACTAGCGGCCAAGGCACCAGCAGAACGAAGGCGCCAAGAACAAAATAGACTAGGCGCCATCCAGCCCATTCCATGATCCCCACCGCAATAAGCGGCGCCAGCCCGATCGTCACCGTCGCGCCGCACAGCATTACTCCCAATGCCATTGCCCGGCTGTGATCAAAGCGACGCGCCACGCCGCTCGTCCACAGCAGAGGACCAGCGACGGGCTGGGCGAACGCGAGCAGGAGCCAACCTGCATACCAGCTCCAGATGCTCGGCGTAGCCAGACCAAGACTGGCGATCGCGGCCGCGAAGATCGGCAAGCCGACCAGGCCCATTTTGCGGGGGCCGACCCGATCAACCAGCCGCCCAACAAAGGGCACGAGAAAAATGGCGACTACCGACAGGATCATCGGTCCGGCCGCAATCTCGCTTCGCGACCAGCCGAAGCTGTCCGACAGCGGCTTCATCAGCGCGCCTAAGGAGTAAATCGGTAGCCCGATTGCTGCGTTTGCGACTGCGGCCGACAGCACCACCCAGCCGCCTGAGCGCCATTCAGACGACGACGTAACCTGCGGTTCACCCTTGGCCATGGAAGCTCCTCTGATCAAAGAGGCTGATGCCCAACCCTGTCTCGCCCACTGACCAAGCCAAGTGGGTCGGCACCTTCGGGAGAAAGATCGATTTTACTTCCAGGTAGGGCTCGAGACCCTCGCGCCCACCCTCACGACCGTAGCCGGACTGCTTGAAGCCGCCGAACGGGATTGCCGTATCTAGACCGCGGCCGTTCTGGCTTATGTTCCCGGTCCGTATCTGCCGCGCCACCGCATAAGCGCGATCTGTGTCGTTGGTGAACACGCCGCCGCTCAGCCCAAAGATCGTGTCGTTGGCGATCCGCACCGCATCCTCTACATCGTCGTAGGCAATCACGCCTGCGACAGGACCGAATATCTCTTCACGCGCAACCACCATGTCGTTGGTCATGTCAGAAAAGAGCGTGGGCTCGAGGAAGAAACCGCGGTTGAGATGCGACGGGCGCTTACCGCCGGTGGCGATCCGGGCACCTTCGGCTTGCCCTTGAGCAATGTACCCCTCTACCCGATCTAGCTGCCGCTTCATCGCCAGCGGACCCATCATCACCCCAGCTTCGAGCGGATTGCCGACGTTGGTTGACGCCATCGCGTCTGCCAGCGCTTCCGTATAGTCCCGGGCTCGCGAGCGGGGCACGAGTACGCGCGTGAAGTTCGCGCAGACTTGACCGCTCATCAAGGTGATGGCGGGGGCAAGCATTGCGCCCAAAGTCGCCGGGTCCATGTCGTCTAGCACGATAGCAGGCGATTTTCCGCCCAGCTCCATCGTCGCGCGTGCAAGCCGTGATCCGCAAACTTCAGCGATATGGCGACCGACGGCGGTCGAGCCGGTGAAGCTGACTTTGTCGACATCATGATGCCGGATCAGGTAGTCGGAGGCCGCCCGATCGGCCGGGGCAAGGTTGAAGACACCCTCAGGGAGCCCTGCCTCTTGCGCGGCTTCGGCAAGCAGGAACGCTTCAATCGGAGATTCCGGAGCTGGCTTCGCGATCACGGTACATCCCGCCGCCAAGGCTGGGGCGATCTTCTGAAGCATGGCCGCAAGCGGCGCGTTCCAAGGTGCGACTGCCGCCACCACGCCGACCGCTTCCTTGGTCACGATTGCGACTTCAAAGCCATGCGCTCGCGTGGGCCGGACTTCTTCGAACGCGTAACCGTCGATGAGATCAGCATAGTAGTCGATGATGCCTATGATGCTAGGGCTCGACAGCTCGGCCATCCAAAGCGGCACGCCAATCTGCGTTGTCCATGCACGAGCGGCATCCGCGCTCCGGCGGTGCAGTGCCGCCGACATGGCGCGAAGTTTTGCGGCCCTTTCGGCTGGCGCCATTCTAGGCCATGGGCCCGTGTCGAAGGCAACACGTGCCGCTCTCACCGCCTTGTCGATATCCGCTTCAACTGCCTCGGCAACTTCGGCGAAGACCTCTTCGGTGATCGGACTCACGACGCGAATGCGGTTGCTGGTCGAAGGCTCGATCCATGCTCCGCCGATAAACAGACGGCCTGGGTCGGCCAGTTGGGGCGCTTCGATGCTGATCTCGCTCATAATCAATTGCTCTCAGGAACTTTGCTCGACGAACTATCGCCGATCGGTTGAATTTGGACATTTGTCAGGTTGACCTGCACTTTCGAGATTTGTCCGTTGAAACTGCCGTCATCTGTGTAATAATCGGTGACTGTCTGACCCGTGTCCCGGCCAATATCGAAGCTTTCACCGGTTCCCCCGGAACGCATGGGCACATGGTTGATGCGGCCCCTGGCCGTTTCGATACCATCCACCAGTATTCGCAGTTCGCCCCCATCGCTTGGAAGCGGACCTTTTATAAAATCGTAGCGTAGTTTGTGCGGACGCGGGCTCACGCTATGCTGGCTAGCGACACGGTAGGTCTGCTGAGATGCCCAGCCCATGGCCACAAAGGCTGTCGGTTTGCCCTTGTCCAGATAGAAGCTCCAACCACTCAGACGACTGCCAGAGGCAGCGATCACACCCTGCCCTCCTGAAGTAGGCACGTCTATGTCCGCCTGAAGGCTGAAGCCGCGAAGGCCGAGCGCCGGAGCACTTTCCCAGTCAAGCGAGGTATCCTTACCCCAGAACACGAATTCGGTTCGCAACGGCTTGCCGAGTAAGCTCACGAGATCCGGCAACCGAGCAATGCCCATGCGTCCATCCAATGGATAGACATGGTTGCGCTCGGCCTGTTGCCCCCAAAGACGCTTCAAACTTGCCAGGCGAGCTGGCTGCTGGCTTGCAAGATCATGGCTCTGGCTGAAGTCGGAATTGAGATCGTACAATTCCCAAGAAAAGTCAGCTGCCCGCCTCGCCTGATTTTTAACTGATCCATATAACCATGGAAAGACCTCGGGCCTACTGCTGGCCATCCACCCATCATCATAAATGGCGCGGTTGCCGAGCAGTTCGAAATACTGCGTGCGATGACGTTCGGGGGCTGCCGCCTGCGTAAACGTGTAAGCGAAGCTGATTCCGTCGATCGGTTGCTGGGTTACCCCCGCGACAACCTCGGGTGGATTGATCGCTGCCGCTTCATAGATGGTCGGCACAATATCGATGACGTGCGTGAACTGGGTCCGAATGGTCCCCGGGTCGGAGATGTGCCCAGGCCATGATACTACCAGACCATTGCGTGTCCCGCCAAGGTGCGATCCAATTTGCTTGAACCAGGGCAGCGGTGTGTTCATTGCCCAGGCCCAACCAACCGGATAGACGCTGTAGGACGTGGGCCCACCCAAATCATCTAGAGCCTTTACCCGATCTTTCATGCTGTCGGGTTGCGACTTCACCAGATCAGTCAGCTCGTTCCAGAGCCCATCCGCTCTGCCTTGCGAGTCCGCTCCGTTATCTCCGACCGCGTAGATGATCAGGCTCTTGTCGAACTGTCCCATTCGCTTGAGTTCATCGATGAGCCTGCCGATTTGCGCATCCTCGAAGGACTGTGCCGCCGCGTAAACCTCCATGAAGCGCGCCGCCACTTTCTGCTGATCGGCGCTCAACGATGACCAAGCCGGCACACCTTCCGCCCGGGGTGTCAATGTCGTCCCCGCCGGGACAATACCCATCTCCTTCTGTCGCTTGAAGATATCCTCTCGCAGCTTGTCCCAGCCGGCGTCGAACCTGCCGTTATAACGAGCAATCCAGTCGATCTGAGCTTGAATGGGCGCATGACCCGCGCCGGGGGCGAAGTAGATGAAGACGGGCTTGTCGGGAGCAGCCGCCTTTTGATCATGAAGCCAGCGGATGGCATCGTCAGCCAAGTGTTCGTTGAAAAGCTTCCCATCTGACGCATTGGGCAGGCGCGTATGCCCGCGATAGATCGGAGTAACGAACTGGTTGGCATCGGCTCCGATGAAACCGTAGAAGTATTCAAAGCCCAGGCCTTCCGGCCACATGTCGAACGGGCCCGCGGCCGAACTCTGCCAGCCCGGGATATTGTGATGCTTTCCGAACATTGCTGTGTTGTAGCCGTTGAGCGTCAGCGTCTGGGCAATGGTTGCAGCGCTTTTGGGGATGATCGACGTATAGCCCGGATAGCCGCTGGCGTAGTTGGTAAGCGCGCCCGTTCCGACAGCATGATGATTGCGCCCCGTGAGCAAGGCTGCCCGCGTAGGTGAACACATACCGGTGCTGTGGAAGCGATTAAAGCGCAGCCCTTGGTTCGCAAGACGATCGAGGTTTGGCGTTTCGATGGGCCCGCCGAAGGCGCCTGTCGCGCCGAAGCCGACGTCGTCTGTCAAAATCACAATGATGTTCGGCGCGCCTGCTGGTGCCTGCACTGGATGCAGAGCCGCCGGCTCCGAGTCCTCCGCCGCAAGCGATATCTTCCCGGCAAACGGCGCCGGCGCACTTGCGGTCGCTGGCTCGGCAAGTCCCTGTGAAGGCGAGAGCGAGACAATGACGGCAGCAGAGCACCCAATGCGGATGTGGCGGAATAGCTGCGTTCTCTTCTTTCGCGGCATAGCACTCATCATCTCGGATCCCTGATGGAGGACTTTCTGAGGACTGACTTCACCATGCAGAGCCGATGTAATGGGGCCTGGGCAAATTCGCATGACGCTTCCCCGTTAATTCAAGTTGCTATCGTGAAGCCCCCATCGACGAAGAGGGTGTGGCCGTTGACGTAGGATCCGGCCGCGGAGGCAAGGAACACGCACGCACCGGCGATCTCACTTGGTTCACCATACCGGCCGGTGGGAGATCGCTCGGCGATCCTGGCCCTCGCCTCCGGATTGTTGACCAAGGGCAAGTTGGTCTCCGTGGCGAACGGTCCAGGTGCAATCGCGTTTGCCGTGACGCCGAAACTCCCATATTCGCAGGCAAGTGCTCGAGTAAGCGCTTCGACGCCGCCCTTCGCGCTGATGTAGGCGATGTCACCAGCCCGGGCGTGGCTTGCCGACATGGACGAAAGCAGGATGATACGCCCCCATCCTCGAGCCTTCATGCCGATTGCCGCGGCACGGGCGAGCGAGTAAGGCGCGACCAGGTTGGTCGCCAGATGGTCCGAATAGGCTTCTGCCGAGATGTCCTCGATAGGCGCCCGAAGCCTGACCCCGACATTGCAAACCAGTATGTCGACAGCAGCTTCCGCATCGATCCGTTGCAACGCCTCGCTCGCAGCCGACCAATCAGCGACATCGAACGGAGCCGGCTTGGCGTCCACCCCAGCAGCGGTCAATTTAGCCGCTGCCGCAAGGCAGCCAGCCTCAGTGCGGCCGTTCACCCACACTTTTGCACCCGCCTCGCCCAAACCGCGTGCCATCTCGAAGCCGAGGCCGCGCGTTGCACCGGTGATCAAAGCGTGGCGCTCTCGAAGGCCGAACATAGCCGCAAGACCAAATCCGCCCCTATTATGTCGCTCGTCGGATGACCGCATCATATATTACCCGGCATGCCATATTGCACTAGATCGGGCCTCAACTCCTCCGGCGAATTCACGCCAAGAAGACCCAGCACTCGGTCGAATTCCGACGCCAAAAGATTAAGCGCATGTAGCGCCCCTTCAGCGCCCGCGGCTCCGATACCCCACATGGTCGACCGCCCGATCATCACGGCGTCTGCACGGATCGCCAACGCGCGGGCGATATCAGCACCACGTGTGATGCCGCTATCAAAAATGACAGTCATCTCTTTTGAGAGGGCAGGCGCCATCTTTGCCAATGCCGCAATAGCTGAAATAGCTCCGTCAAGACTGCGGCCACCATGGTTGGAGACGATGATTCCGGTTGCACCGCATTCTAACGCCCGTGCAGCATCGTCCGCGCGCAGCACGCCTTTGATAAGCAAGTCACCGTGCCAGATTTCCCGAAGTTCCTTTATCCGGCCCCAAGATGCGGATGGATCGATGCGGCAAGGCAGCACCCCGCTTAGATGAGTCAAATTCTCCGACAAGTCATCGCTAAGGTTTGCGAAGCGCGGCGGGGTTGTAATCCATGGCATAGCGGTGCTCAGGGCCCAGCGAGGATGAGTGGCGACATCGATCATATTCCGCCAGGTCGGACGTAGCGGCGGAAGGAACCCCGATCGTTGGTTGTACTCCCGATTTGGAGAAATATTGGCATCAAGCGTCACGACCATCGTACGTACTCCGCACGATTTTGCCTTGGCGATCAGCGCGTCCATCCGAGTTCGATCCAACAAAATGTAGAGCTGCAACCAGAGGTCCAGGCCAGGGATCGTCGCCAAGCGCTCAAGCGAGGTCAGGGCATGCGTTCCGTTACAATAGGGAACGCCGAACTGAGCACATGCCGAGGCCAGCGCAAACTCACCATCCGGCCATAGCATCGCTGCCATTCCAGTGGGTGCGATTACTATCGGAGCAGAGACAGCCCGGCCGCACAATTGGGTGTTGATGCAGCGCCCTGAAACATCGATGCCCATCTTGGGCAAGAACTGCACCGCATCAAGCTGAGCCCGATTGGCGCGCAGCGAAACCTCATCTTCGCTCCCCCGGTCCACGAAGTCAAACAATCCCCGGGGCAGCCTTCGCCGCGACAATCGTCGAAGGTCAGCGATGTTGAGCGCCTTACGGGCGAGGTCACGCGGAACTCTCAAAGTGGCCATCAACTGGTTGCCTAACCTTGGAATAATTGAGGGTCCATGCATGCTGCTCAAGCTAGCGCCCAAAACCTCGAAATATTGCGACAATCACTAGGCAGATCCAACCAGTTCTACCGACCCGCGCAACAGAAAGAACGAGAGGAGCACGCGAAGTGCCCCTCTCCCCAGATCAGAATGCATATGAACCGACCACCCCTACTTCACGGGGAGGCGAGTAATTGGCGATAAAACCGGCAGAGCTGGTAACCACTGCCGAGATAACCTTCTTATTAGTCAGATTACGACCATAGACGCCAAGCCGGAAGCCCGAGTCCCCAAACCGGAAGCCGGCCTGAGATGCAAGTGTCGCATAGCTGGGCTGCACGACCACCAATCCGAGATCCTGGATGACGCGGCTCGAATACGAAATCGTTGCGCTAGCATCGAAGACGTTCCCCCCGAACTCATGTTCATAGCTCAATGTTCCATTCGCTGTGAACTTAGGCGTCCGGATCAATCGGCCACCCGTCGCATCGAACGTTGCGCCAACGAAGGGGCCAGCGCCCGGGAGGAAGCCGCCGCAGCCGCCACCATTGCATGCAAGCGGACCGCCCTCCGGGAACGGGATCGTGACCGTAGAACGTGCCGAGGCATCCGGGAAGTCACGATACTTGGCTTCCGGGATCCACGTCGCACCCACCCGGAAACGAAAGTCGTTCACACGAAGGCTACTGTCAAAATCAAAGCCATAGATGCGCACCGGCCCGGTGTTCTTCAAGATCGATGACGTACCGAGGAATGTCTGCTCTTGCTTGTCTTTATAATCGTAGTAGAATCCCGACAGATTAACCGTAAAATACCGCTCCGCATACTTTATGCCTGCTTCATAGGATATTATCTTTTCTGGATTTACGGGTGCATACCCAGTCGCAACGTTCGTTACTCCGGTCAAGCCACTCTTATAACCAACCGAATACGTGCCATATACGTTCAACTGATCGGTAAGCTCGTACTTGATCGCGAACCGCGGTGTTACGCTATTGAAGGTGCGCTTCCGCTCTACGATACCAGGGCTTATATCATAATGGGGCTCGTGATTGTACCGGAGCCCGGCGATCAAGGAGAGTTTGGAAGTGGCCTTGAGAGTTGCCTCACCGTAAGCAGCGTATGATGTTGTCTCGAACCGCGGCTCGGCGACGAGTATGCCCCCAGGGATGACGCCTTCCTGGATCTTCTGAAGTGAGCTGCCCTTGGCGTTGTAGTAGAAGAGACCCGCCACGAAACTGAGCGGGCCGAAATCACGAGAAGCAAAGTTTAATTCTTGCGAGACTTCACGATTTTCAACTACAAAATGATACTGGATACACGCAAAGGTGAGAAGGCACGGGGCAGGCACTCCGGGAATACCTGATGCCGGGGCGGCTGCCCCATGGATAGAATTGAAGTTGACCGTTCGCGTGTTGTTGTAACCCGTCAAGGAGGTAAGCGAACCGATCTCAAAGTCAGCCTTTATCTTGAGGCTGCCGCCATATTGCTTGAGGGTAGCAACGTTATAGGCATTTTGTCCCGAAAGACCGCCCAGGTCGTAGGCCACGTGCCAAGGACGGCTTGGAACCACACCATCTGGGAACTGCGCCACCGCGCTTAGTCCGCGAAAAGGCGTCCCCAGTAGAAGCCCCTGATCGTTTTCCTTGATGTAATAACCAGAGACTGTCACCTCGACGTTGTCAGCTGGAACAAGCAAGATTTTACCACGCAAGTTGGTCTTGCGGATCAAACCGGTACGCGTGCCATCCGTGTCATTTGTCAGAAAGCCCGGCGTCCAACTGTAACCGCCAGACAGACTGACGGCCAGCACGTCGTCGATTATTGGGACCGAAACGAATGCACGTCCGGTAATATGCGGAGCGGCCCTGCTCCCGCCATCTCCCGTGTAGCTGCCACCCTCGAGCGAAAAGGACGCCGTGCGTGTGAAGCTCGGTTGGCGTGTGAACACCTGTATGGCACCACCCGTCGCGTTGCGTCCAAACAGAGTGCCCTGCGGTCCCTTGAGCACCTCAATCCGCTCGACGTCCGCGAGATCCTGGCCCAGCACCGCTTGTGTCGCTTGGTAGATGCCATCGACGTAGAGAGCGTTCGGGTTTTCGGAACCGGCAGCGCTCAGCGAAGTGGAAACACCACGGATGGATGGTTGCGATACGGTTCCTTGGCCCGAAAACGTGAAACCGGAGACCACGTTTTGGAGGTCGCTGATGGAAGTCACGCCAGCCTTTGTCAGATCACTGCCGGATACCGTAGTTATGGTGAGCGGCACATCCTTCTGGCGCTGCTCCCGACGCTGGGCTGTAACGACAATGTCGTCTAGCCCTGGTCGATCAGCCTCTGCCGGGCTTGATGAATTGCTGTCACCGGCCGCGGCAGAAGGTGGCGTTTGAGCGTAGGCGTTGACACTCACCAAAATGGTGGAACAGGCTAAGATGTATGCGCGCTTCATTTTTCTCTCTCCCTTAACTTGCCTCTGACAGACACTCGGCATTGAACCGATTGTATTATAACGTGATCGTGCAGTCGAAATTTTATCTGTTGTGATCTTATATAATTCTTCCAGGCTTGGCGTCCGTATAAGCTCGTTCACTGACGAGAACTTCGCCATTAACGACCACTTGGGATATACCAACAGGTGTTCGAACCCATCGAGCAGTATTGCCGGGGTAATCGGTCACGCGTGTCTCTTTGCCGCGCGCAATAGTTTTAGGGTCGAAGACGACAAGATCGGCAAACGCGCCATGTTCAATGCGGCCGCGGCCTGCAAGCCCCCAGTCGTTCGCGACCTTGCTGGTAAGGATCTCGACTCCGCGCTCTAGCGAGAACTTGCCAATCGTCCGAACGAAATGCTCTAAAAGATAGCTGGTATCACCCACACCTGCGAACTGGGAAATGTGCGCGCCCGCATCGGCAGCGCCATGGTGGGTCAGCGGGTGATCTAGCATCTCCGCAATAACATCATCATTGTGGTTGATTACTCCGCTCACCTTGAACTGCGTCTTGAGGTCTTCCTTCAGCGACATGTCGATGATGAGTTCCATTGGCGACATGCCCTTCTCGTCGGCAACGTCGCCGACACGGCGGCCGAGGTACTGCTCGTTGTCCGCTGCCGTTGTCTCGATAATCAGCGCTTCGCTCATGTAGGAGATGCGTTTATCCGCCTCCTTGATCATCTCCGCGCGACGGGCGGCATCACGGAATGCAGGCAGTCGCAGATTGATGTCCTGCAACATGATGTCCTTCCAGCTCTCCAGCTTTCCGAGCGCAACCTGGGTCCCGCCGAGCGAGAAGCTCTGGTCCATCGATCGCACGAGGATTTGTGCAGTGAGCCGCGCGCCTTTCTGCTGCCATTCCTCGAGCTTCGCGATTTCTTCGCGCCAGAAGTCGCCCCGCATTGGCGAATAGATGATGGCGTCATATGTCGCCATCACTCCGGTCTCGCGCGACATGCGGCCCAGGTGATCGAGAAGATCCAGGTGGTCTTGCGCAGGAATCGCGGGCACATCTTCCAGAATGCCGCGGCCTGACTTCATCATCGCCTTGCAAAGGGCCAGGGTCTCCTTTTCCTCGGCATAGTGCGTCGGCAGGGGAGCACCCTTGGCATCCATGTGAGCGTGCGTCATCGACAGTCCCATCGCTCCGGCCTCCATGGCTTCTCGAAGTAGACCTGCCATGTGGTCGATTTCGCGATCCGTGGCCGGACGCTTCTGCGCGTCGTCACCCATGACGAAGTAGCGCAGCATTGTATGACCAACCATGACGCCGACGTTTGGTCCTAGCGAGCCTCGCAGGCTGTCGAGGTATTCGGGAAAGCTGGACCAGGTGAACGGAACATTTGCCTTGATCAGGTCCTGCGGCATGTCCTCAACGGAGTAGAACATGTCCGCGACCATATCGATGTGCTGGCTGGAGAACGGCGCCATGCTCAACGAGCAGTTACCCATTACCAGCGAGGTCACACCATGTTCGGGCGACGGCTTCAGGTTGCCGTCCCAGCAAATCTGGGCATCGTAATGTGTATGAACGTCGATGAACCCGGGCGAAAGAACTTTACCGCCGGCGTCGATGATCCGCGCGTTCTGCGACGGATTCTCGATCCTGCCGATCGCAGCGATGCGGTCTCCGGATACGCCAACGTCGCCTAGGTAGCTTGGGCGACCAGTCCCATCCACGATCCTGGCATCCTTGATGACCAGCGACAACTCACTCATGGTCTTCTCCATAAAACTGTCAGGCGGCTGATTGCAGTCGACCGCGACTTGCGCGGATTAAATCGGCTGCCTTCTCTCCGATCATGATCGAAGGCGCGTTCGTGTTGCCAGAGGTGATCGTCGGCATGATTGACGCATCGGCTATCCGCAGACCTGCGATACCGTGCACACGCAGTTGCGGATCGACGACCGACATCGCATCGTTGCCCATCGCGCATGTGCTAGTCGGATGATAGCCGGTCACACCAATCATGCGACAATACTCAAGAATAGCTGCATCGTCGCTAGTATCGACGGACGAACCAGGGAACATCTCGTGATCGATCAACTTGGCCAGGACAGGTTGGCCAGCAATACGGCGTGACCATCGGAACCCCTCGGTGATGACAAATTGATCTCCTGTCGTCGCCAAGTAGTTCGGCAAGATGGCAATAGGTGCACTCGGATCGGACGATCGCGCCCATACGCGACCGCGCGATTCCGGCCTTAAAATATTGTACGCTGCAGTAAGGCCGGGCTTCTTCTCAAGGAGCAAGGAGGAGCGCTCGACCTTTGTCACGTCCGCGGTTGCCGGGAAGGCGACGAACTGGATATCCGGAGTTTCAAGATCGGGCCTCGACTTGCAGAAGATGCCGATATTGCCGGGTGACGTCGTAAGAAGGCCTTTTCGCTGGATAAAGAACTTCGCAAGCTCGCGCACCAGCGCCAGTCCGTGGGTCCGCTCATTGGCGCTCGGGACATGCGACTTCAACCGCCACATCATGGGTACGGTAAAGTGGTCTTGCAGGTTTTCTCCAACACCGGGCAAGTCCATCTTCACATTGATTCCGATGTCGCGAAGATGGTTGGCGGGGCCAATCCCCGAAAGCTGCAGGATCTTTGGCGAACCCAGCGCTCCGGCCGAAAGGACTATCTCGCCACGAACCCGGATCACATGCTCCTTGCCCCGCACTTGGCAAACCACGCCAACGGCACGGCGACCTTCGAGAAGGATGCGCTCCACGACAACATTTGTGCCGATCGTCAGGTTTGAACGATTGCGGGCCGGCTCGAGAAAGCCCTGTGCGGAGGAACATCTCCGTCCCCGCCGCTGCGTAAGCTGGAAGTACCCCACACCCTCCTGGTTCGCTCCATTGAAGTCAGGATTCTCCGGCAGCCCCGCATCGACGCCAGCGGCAATTAGCGCGTCCGAGACCGGGTGAGTCTCGGAAATATCTGAGATACTGAGCGGCCCCCCCACGCCGTGCCACTCACACTCGCCGCGCTGCTGGTCCTCTGCACGCCGAAAATACGGAAGCACATCCTGCCACGACCAGCCATCGCAGCCCAACTGGCGCCAGTGGTCAAAGTCCTGCGCCTGCCCGCGAATGTAAATCGAACCATTTATTGATGACGATCCGCCAAGGACGCGGCCGCGCGCCCAGCGATGCACTCTGTTGCCCGTGTTGGGATCCGGTTCAGTCGTATCGCTCCAGTCGAACCGCTTATCTTTGAGCAAGCGCGCATATCCTGCCGGCATGCGGATCATGGAATAAGCGGCGAACTGAAGCAGGTTGCGCGAGGGCCGGTGATCACCGCCGGCCTCCAGGATCACGACCGAATCCGCGCCGCTTTCCGACAGTCGATTGGCCAGAACGCACCCTGCCGAGCCGGCACCGATGATGAGATAATCGCATTCAGAAGGTAGTGACATCTAAACCGTTCCTGTGACGCTTACATCGTAATAATATACGATTGATGCACGACAATTTCGAAGTAACCACTGAACGTACGTGAGCATAGGGGCTCTTCATCGCCATCGCGGATCACAAAATCTTAGCTTAAAGGCCTCATCGGCTCGGCCTGCATATTCTCATCTTCCACATCAGTAAGGCGGACGCCACAAGCGATGAAGGAGCAATATTGCCCCGACCCTTCCCATATCAGTTCGCCAGATGCTTGTGAGCTGAACCGAACTTTTCGGTGTTGACCCAACCTGGGTTTTTTGTTCTGAGGCGTAATTTACACAGGAAGCTACAGCGTTAAAGAGCTAGTGTTGCGGAAGTTTTGGATGAAATTGCTGATTTTAAGATCGGCGGGAGTGTAGGATGGATAACCAAGAGCTGGATACGATCGTGCGGGCATGGCCCGTTCCACGCGAGGGCATTCGCCTGGTCATTCCGACCGCAATCATCGCCACGATGGAAGGCAACCCGCTAAGCGCGGATCTTCATCCCACCTCGATCGGCCATTACCCGCAAGGGCAGGGCCATAACTCCCGTCATCATGTCCGCCCCTCGTCGACGATCTTTTACTGCATGAGCGGCGAAGCATCGTTATCGATCAATGGTCGGTCCTTGGAAGCTCGGGCAGGAGACGTCGTCATAGTGCCGTTAGGAGCGAAATTTGCGCTCAAGCAGCATCCAATTCGGCCATGGGCGGTCCGCTTTATCACCTACAAGGGGCTGAGGGACCAAGAGTATACCGACATGTTGGGAACAGAACCGGTCGCGCGAATTGGCATCCAGCCTGCTATCGTAGCCTCATTCGAAAAGCTGCTGACTTTCAGGCACCAGATGTTCGATCCAATCGGCGAACTGCATGTCGCGGCGCTTACCAAGGCGTTGATCCTGGAGTTGTCCTGCGCGATCTTCTCGGCGCACAAGGGGCGCGCTGGCCGATGGATGGCCGCGCTTAAGGAGTGGATCAATGCTCGGCTGGATCAGCCATTCGATCTTGATCAACTCGCTCGAGAGGCTGGCATATCGAAGTTTCATTTCTGTCGCAAATTCCGCGAGGAAACAGGATTTCCGCCTATACGGTACATCCAGCATCTTCGCATCCAACGCGCCTGCGAACTGTTGAGCAACACGAACAAATCCATCCAGGAGATCGCAGATGCTACCGGTTACAATGACACGGCGCATTTTTGTCGCGTCTTCGCATCTAAGATAGGTGAGCCTCCGGGACGGTATCGGCGCAGCCACGTCAACTGACGGGGGCGAGCCTTGCACCCGCGCTTTTGTCTGTGGGGGGCCCCTGCGCTGCAAGGGGTAAGTTGAATTGATGATCTGACCCGCCCCCACGGAGTGGTCGGTATTGATTGTTAGTGCAGAACCGCCTCCGGCGCCATGGCGGCGTTGCTGTTTCCGGGGCCGGTGGGCGATAGCCAAGCGAGCTGTGCGGCCTGACGGAGTTGTAGTGGCGCCGCCAGGCTTCGATGGTGCTGTCAGTCGGATGGCAACTTGTCTCCGATTGGCGCGTCTCGGCAAGCCCGGGAATCTCTCAGGCCACGAGATTCTGCCACTCCGCCAGCGCGGCGGAGCGGCGTTCCTTGTATGTCTGTC
>Ga0265293_10007707_pt1 | contig 16416 bp, 12 predicted proteins | sample Munlanlewell138R_FD_192505 | JGI IMG/M metagenome (GOLD analysis project Ga0265293, IMG submission 192505) | Leachate microbial communities from a municipal landfill in Southern Ontario, Canada - Leachate well 138R | ecosystem: Engineered > Solid waste > Landfill > Unclassified | place: Canada...
AAAAAAATTATCATGGGTGTTCATTTCATTTTTGATAAATTACTGTCTGGGAAATTTTGCTCAATTAATTTAAAGGTTTTCGATAAAAGGTTTTGTTCCGCTATTTGGTTATAACCATTTTTTATTACCTCAAATTGTTCTAAATATTTATCCAATTTAATTTGAAAATCTGATTGATAAGGTCTTGAAAAAGAGAACATTTTTGTAACTTTGCTATCATAAATAGGCATTGAATCATCTATCATGTTTAGCATTTTTGTTGCAAATGAAAATTGAAGTGTTTTATGTCCCTTCAGATTATGAAATAAGTTCAGTCGGGTTAATACATCATGGAAATCAAAATTTTCTTTATGTCGGTATTCTTCTAAAATTTTGAAATATTCTTTTTTGAATTCTGTTGTAAGTCCCGCATTGTCGATGCGATAAAAACTTCTGTACACAAATTGGAATAGGTGATTTTCAGTCACATTGGATTTTTCAAATTCCCTTCTCAAAAAATTATAAACATTAATACTTTCTTGCTCGATACTTTCAACAACCTCTTTTGAGTGGTTTTCAATCCAACTTGATATTTCCTCAACATTATCCATTTTTTCGAATTTTTGGCTAAACTATTAGTTCCACGTCTATGTTTTAAGTTGCTCAGCAATCATATTAATATCATCAGGAACACTTTCTAATACGTCTTCAAGGTTGAAATATCTTACTCTGAAAATTCCACCCGGACTAGTCTTTTTAAAATCAGTTTTTGTTAGCCTGATTAATTCATAAACACAAATATTATAAAATTTCGAGACAATACGGTTCGTAATTTTTCCCATTTTCGGTGCCACAATTGTACAATGAGGTATTAATCCGCTTAATTTTATTGTTTTTGGTGCATTCAGATGCAATTTCAGCCCGATTTTTTATCCAATGAGCGTAGCTTTTCTTTACGGTTGTTTACCGTTCCGGGACTTTATATTTTCAGATGGTTTGATAACCAACTGTGTGTTAAATTCTTAACAAGCACAGCATCTCAAATGCTTTAATCTGAAGTTCTTTTGTGACACATGATTTTGGGAACTCAATCTTTATTTTGGTTTTCATCTCTTTAACCCAGGCAGCGGTTTTAATAACCTTGTTTTGAATGGTTTTGAACGTTGCATTCGCATATTCAGTTCCCTTGAAAAGCTCTTTCTGCATAGTGTGTAAAAGTATATAAGCAATTGAGTGCAGGAACAACCGGAACTGGTTGGCATAAAAACTATTGCAGGATGAACGGTCGGATTTCAGATATAACTTGTGCTCTTTTATCCTTAGCTCCATAGCGCCACGGGCGCAGTAGCCTTTCTCGTAAAGCTCCTTTGCCCTGATATTGGTTAAATTGGTGACGATGTACCGGATGTTGGTGCCCATGGATGACACTTCAACTTTTACCACTACTTTTTGGGCCGTTTCCCATCCTCCGGCCTGGTACATAAAGCTGTGATACCGTTTTACCGGTTTACCATATTGTTTGAACTCCCGTTCTGCACTTTCAATAGTGAGGGCAGCCAACTGGTGAAGTTTTTTGTTGCCCGAAAGTCCGGTGATGTATCCTGTCCGGGGCTGGCCGGCACTCCATTGCATAAAATCTTTCGATGCAAAATGACTGTCGCCCCTGACGATAATCATCGTACCGGGCCATTGTTTGCGCAGGTGCCGGACTATTTTTTTGAGCAGCGATGCCACGTTATTCTGTTTGTTCCTGCGGCCTGGCTTCAAAATGGTGGTAATCAATTTCCCGGATAAACCTTCATAAATGTGCAGTGGCATGTAACAGTGGTCATGATAATAATTGTTGAACAAAGTAAGTTGTTGCTGCCCGTAAGTGTTATTGTTGGTGTCGTCGCAATCAATAATAATTACACCAGGGGCACTGGCATATGAAGCCAAAAAAGTATCCAGCAGATACCTGCCCATTTGCAGTAAATCTCTTGGCCCTACCCCATTTTCAAGCCTGCTCATTGTGGGTTGTGACGCTAAATCACGGCCTGTTTGCGGAAGCCGTCCGGCGCAGGTTTTAAAGACCATGTCGCTACGCAAATCGTTGCAAATCGTTACAATCTTCGTATCCTGCTTCAATCTGGAAAATACGCTGGGTGATAAGCTCTGTTATGGAATGGTCAACGTAACGCAAATCCCTTATGTCTGTAATACAGGAGCTTATACCGTTAATAAGCCCGGTTTGGTTTTCCACCTCACGCAATAACAGTAACCCTCCATCACTGCTGATTTGTTCGCCGGTATAGCTTAATTCAATCTTTTTGTCAGATACGGGAAAAAGGTCTAAAATTTTTTGGCTGTTCTCAAATTTTTTTTCTAACATTGCTACGGGATGTTTGTTTTTGTACACCCTGAAATACTGATAATTCAACTATTTTTAGGTAACAAACTCCCCTTTTTTATGAATAATTCAGGTTAAACTTACATTGAATAATCCCATAATAGGCATTGCTGTAGAACAAAGCATTAAAGCCGAACTCGTTTTCCGGCAGCTAAGTTCCACCGTTATATCAAACTCACGTTACAATAGTAAAACAAGGACTATTATTTAAAGGAAAGAAACATGACTAACACTGTAAAAGTTTCATTGCATCACAAATTTTTGAAGCACATGCACCACGTGGTATCAGGCGCAATCGCTCTGGTATTTTGGATCAGTTTCGTACCTCAGGGTTTCGCGGCAGTTTTGGAAGGCCCTTATCCGTTGCTGGTCACGCCATGGACGGAGGAGGCAGAGCTCGACGTACCCGTGCTCGTCAAAGAGGCGGAGTTCGTTGAGAGAACAGGTAGCAGTGGCATCATCTGGCCTACCTCAGTCGAGGTCGAGGCATTGGACGCAACTGGCGAGTATGAGGCGGGACTACAAGCGCTGGCCGAACGCGCCTCAAAACCGGGTGCGGAATTCAACTCGCGCCTCACGGCAGTCTGTTCCGGCAAGACGAGCGCGGAGGTGGTCGCTCGAGTGAAGAAGGTTGAGGCGATCGCGAAAAGAACCGGAGCAAAAATGGCGATTTTAGCGCGTCCTCCAGACGATGCTACCGACCAGATGATGATCGAGGCTCATTATCGTGCGCTCGCAAAAGAAACGACGCTCCCGGTGATCATTCAGACCTACAACGGGAAAAGTCCGCAGCCGGACGTCGACCTGATCATCACTCTGGCGAAGGAGTTACCGGAAACTTATAGCTGGGTGAAGGAAGAGTCCCCCGGCCAACAAGTGAACGCACGCATGGAACAACTCCTGTCGCACCCCGAGATCAAGACCGTATTCTGCGGCTGGGGTGCAAAAGCCTGGGTTTACCAGGGTGGTCGCATCGGCGCGCTTGGAGCGATTTCGCAGCGTCCCGCCTATGCTGGCCTTTTTGTCCGCGTGTTCAAGCGACTGTCTGCAGGTGCGGATGCCTCCGATCCCGAACTAGCCGCCGCCTTCACTAAGTATCTCTACATGATTAATCTGGGCGACGTCTTCAGCAAGTATGGCGATGACGAGATGCGAGGTCCGCACCTTTACGTGTTGCAACGTCTCGGCATCTTCCGCAACCGCCTGTCGCGCACCGCCACCGGCAAAGTTAAGGAGTTCGAGATGTCGGACAAGATGAAAGCCGAGGTCGACGCCCGGCTTGAGTTCGTCGGCATCACCGCGGAGAATCCTTGGGGAAAGTGACGTTAGCGCGGTATCTAACAATTTACAAGTGACCTTTTGCCATTTTAGGTTCAACAAGTTATTATTTGTTAGTAATAAATGCACTGTTTGAGTTGTACGAACTCTGCTACTATGACCTCTGCTAACTTCTCACTCTTACCTCTTTAGATCATTCGCCGATTGTTGCCGCCCGGTTTGTCGCTATTGCAACAGGTGGTGAGATCTCTCGGTATAAAATAATATACTTTCCTTGCGTACTGCCTGATTTACTGTATGGGATTACGGTTGATAATTTGGGCGTTCCGAATCCATTGCTCGGTTACCCTTCCCAAATCAGCCTTGTATCAGGTTTCTGTTCGTCAATACGTCAAGTTTGCTAATGGCTTCTTTCAGATTCAGGGTCGCCCCTGACACCCTTACCAATCGCTAATGTCTCCTATCAACTCGGCACATACAGAGACTTACACTCTGCCAGTTTACTATCATGCCCGCCATACCAAAAACGGGGTTCTATTTTTTTAGAACCCCGTTTTCAACTCAAATCTCATCACTTTTCAATTCTCTAAATCTTTAATCCGAATATTCCGGAACTTCAGTTCTGAACCATGTCCCAGAAATCCGATATATCCTTGTTCATTTTTCAAACCTGGATGGTTTTTACCATCAATAGTACCGCTTTTGCTGGCTTCAACTATATCTCCGTCCAGAATAACTGTTCCATTCAGTGTAATTTTAATTCTTGAACCCTGAACTACTACTTCTTGATCATTCCATTCACCCACTGGTTTTAAATACCCGCGTTTTGCAGGAATAACCCCATAAACCGAACCATGATACTGGTATTCATGCAGATTGGCATAGATGGGAGCAGTATTGTCCAGAATCTGCAATTCCATTCCCTGGTAAGCTGCATCACCTTTTAGCGTTGCCCGGATTCCCAGACCGTTGTTGGCACCCGGTGTAAGCTTAAATTCAAACCTGAATATAAAATCGCGGTATTCTTTGTCGGTGAATAGGTTTCCATGCCCGCCGCGCTCCGGTTGCACTACCAGTTCACCGTTTTGAGCAAAATAGTCGATTTTATTGCCCTGCCAACCATCCAGGTTTATACCATTAAATAATGATATAAAACCATTAGCCTTTTCTTCTTCCGAGAGACCGATATCGTTGGTGTTGATTTCTTTTACGTAAATATCGCGGAATGCCAGTTCATTGCCATGTGCTTGCAGTTCAATGGTTCCTTCTTCAAATATGGGAATGCTCCGGTCCCAGTAATTGTCCATGCGCACATTGTCAACAACCAGTTCACCGTTAAGGTAAACCGTTACATTTTCGCCAATCATTTTAATACGGAAGGTGTTCCATTCCCCAACCGGATTGTCGGCAACTTTCAATGGATCACGTACATTATTCTGATCATTGTTGTATAAACCACCCGAACCCACCTGAGCGCCGGCTTCCAGGTGCGAGGTATCCCAGATTTGCACCTGCGGTGTTCCCCTCAAATAAATTCCGCTATCCCCATTTTTGGTAATTCTCCAGTCAACAATCAGCTCAAAATCTTTGTATTTTTTAACTGAGACAAGGTTCGCGCCGTTTCCGTTAAAAATAATCTGCCCGTCTTTTACATTCCAGTTCTCCATCATCTTCTTATTGGCTTCCTCCTGCGCTCTGGCACGTTCTGCATCAGTCAGCCGGGCAATTTTTGTGGGATTTCCATCCAGCAGCAACCCCTGCCAACCATCGAGATTTTTCCCGTTAAACATGGAAACATACCCTTCTTCCTCTGGCATTTGGGCCAGGTAATTATTAATATTGATAATGTCGTAATCGCTCTCTTCGCCACTTAAAACCGAAACAACACTTTCGAGCATATTTCGTACATTTTTGCCTGAAAAACTGTTTTTCCCATCGGAATCAGGCAGTGCAACGCGCATGATGGCCCGGGCGGCAGTTTGCTGAAGTTCCTTATCATCCAAAAACTGTTCGAGGTAAACCAGCGAAAGAAATGTTTTCAGGTTCCCAATGGCATTGATTACCTGCCGTTGTTCGTTTACATTGGAGGCTAACGGCATAATTTTCCGGTATTGCAACAGCTTCTGTTCACCGGGTAAACTAGCTGAGCGCACCTGACGGACGAAGTTTAAAACAGCTTTGGATCGAAAATCGCTGGCAGATTTTTCTGCAACCTCGTAAAGCGAAGCAGCGGCTGAGTAATCATTCCAGCTGGTTAGCGCTTCAAAAGCAGTTTCTTTCAGACTACCGGTTGAATTGTTAAAATAACCGGTTACTGTTTGCAAAGCCACATCACCACCAATTTCTGGAAGAATAGCCAGAATCCGTTCTTTTTTGTTTGTAGTTTTTAGTGCCTGAAGCAGTTTCCCTTTTTCAGTTTTTTCAGCTTCTACCTCTTTTACAGCTGTCACAATAGCCTGTTGCACTTGTTGCACTTCGTTGTCATTTTCAGCATTCAACAACAATAGTATCAATGCATCAAGATTTTGTCCGGTAGAAATATTTTTCAGGGCTTCAAAAGCTGAATTTTTTTCTTCTTGGTTTTGAGAATTTGTAACTGCAAGTATGTCATTGAAGTATTCATTTCCCGATTTTGATGCAACCAGGTCAATAAATGCGGCTTTTGTTGTTCCCGATGTACTTTTCATTCGATCAGCTACAGGCTCCAGATGCTTCTGGTCGATTAACTGCACCAAAGCTGTTTTTGAAGCTGCAAGATCGGTTCCTTTTTCCATGTGGTTCAGCAACACAGGAACAGCTTCTTTCCCCTGTAACCGTGTCAATGCTTCAATAGCATTTTCCCGAACCTCGGGTAAGGCATCACTCAGGCTGCCGGCAATGAGACTGACAGCAAGTTTGTCGCCTCTGCGGCCCAGCATATCAATAATTTCAGCCTTTTTTTCACCTGATACTGTTTCTGCTTTGTTGATCCACTGCCTTGTGGCGGCAACACCTCCAATTTTTTCCGCAATGTTTAATACTCCAGTCCTGAATTCTTTGTTATTGCTGTCAACTGCTTTCAGCAACATCGGGACAGCATCATAACCAAAATGACTGGAATAAGCCGATAGTGCTTTTGTATAATTGTGCAGTTTCCCGTCTGTCTGGTTTGCTTTCATAACCGCTTTCAGGGCTTTCCGGCTAAGTTTGGTTTCCCCCTTTTCGGCCAATCGGCTGGCATAATTCACAAATGCTTCGGCAGCGTGAGTAGGTTCATAATTAAAATCTACAGCCTTTGCTGCTTTCAGCAACATTTTATAGGACTTAGGGTTCCCAAAATCAGACAGTGCTCCGAGTGCTACTTTACGTAAATTAATATTTTCTGATTCTGCTGCAACATTCATTGTCCTAAAAGCCGGTTCGTAATCAAGTTCACCCAAAGCTTTGATTATGGTAATTTTCCCTTCTTCGCCGGCTTTCGGAAAATTTTCGAACAATGCCATAGCCGCGTTTTCTGAACCAATGGCAACCAGAGTTTGAGCAACCGGCTCGGTGAGTTCTTTGTTGCCCAGGTATTTTTTAATGGCATTCACCGATTTTTCCCTTCCCACCAGATTCAACTGGTTCAGCAAAAAGGTTCTCACTTCAGTATCAACTTGTGTTTCAAGTGCAGCCAATAAACCATTTTCCACCAGCTGGCGGGTATCTTCTTTCCCAAAACTGCTGGTATAACGAGCCAGACTATTTAAGGCAAATCGTACTGCTGTATCATCACCCACCCCGGCAGGAGTGAGGAATTGTGTCAATTTATCAAATCCCTGTGGACCCAAATCAATCAGTTCATTTAAAACGCGATCGCGCTGAACCAGATCGCTGGTGGGCATCTGGGCAAGAGCGTCTGCTACTTTGGTATCCAGTGTTCTTCTGTCCTGTGCAAAAGTTACCGTGGCAAATAAAGCCAGAAACAAGATGGCTAAATAGGGAACTATTCTATTCTTCATTTTTATTCTTTCTATATTCGTTAATATCCTGGTTTATCAAATTGTCCACGGAGCACGCATGGGCTGGTTAACCAACCGGTTCGCACCCTCATCATCAACAAACTGAAGTTTATCGGGGTCGAAATTTAACGTACGGCCCAGCCTCACAGCAATGATTCCCAGGTTCACCAGAGTGGCTGACCAGAATCCGTTGGTTTCGTTTAAAGCAAACTTCTTCCGGGTTTTTACGGATTCGGAGAAAACAGAAATCTGCGGCTCCGGATCGGGAAGTGTTTTCAGGAACGATTGCAGGTTTGGAATATCGGAACGGAAACCCCTGAAAATTTTCCCATTGGGTCCTTCGATGTATGCTGCGTCTTTGTCTTTGTTTTCACCATCGAGAATAATCTGACAACCGTCGGCATAAGTATAGGTAATTCTCCTCCATGAACCCACTGCATCGTAGTGTTGCTGTGGTGCATCCACTTCAATTTTCACCGGTGCAGTGTCGTCTTTTCCAAGCATGTATTGCACCGGGTCGAGGTAGTGCTGCCCCATATCGCCCAGTCCGCCGCCATCATAATCCCAATAGCCACGGAATTTGGAATGTACTCTCTCCGGATTGTATGGCCTGTACGGAGCAGGTCCGAGCCACATGTCGTAGTCAAGATTTTCTGGTACCGACATGGGTTTCAGGTTGTGTTCACCACTCCAGAAGAACTTCCAGTCGTAACCGGTTATTCCGCTCACAGTAAATTTTAACGGCCAACCGAGAATACCACTGTCAATCACTTTTTTTAGCGGTTTTACGTCGGTGCCAAGTCCGTAAAAATTGTCCTTAAACCTGAACCAGGTGTTCAGCCGGAATATCCGCCCGTGGGCATTCACAGCTTCCATTACTTTTTTACCTTCACCAATGGTACGGGTCATGGGTTTTTCGCACCAAATATCTTTTCCGGCTTTGGCTGCCTCAACCGACATTATTCCATGCCAGTGCGGAGGAGTGGCGATGTGAACGATATCCACATCAGGCAACTGAATCAGCTCCCTAAAATCGTTAAAGATTTTCACATCGTAATCGATCATGCTTTTGGCACGTTCAAGGTGAAGGTGATCCACATCGCAAATAGCCACCACACGGGTGCCTTCGTATGGAATATGTCCCCGGCCCATGCCACCTACGCCAATTATGCCTTTGGTCAACTGGTCCGAGGGGGCAATAAAACCGTTACCACCCAGCACATGCCTCGGAACAATGGTTAAACCTGCCCCGGCTACCAGCGCACTTTTTAAAAATCTTCTTCGTGAAGTTGGATTTTTCCTATTCATGATTTTTCCTATTTAAATATTGAACCCACCCTCTCTCGTATACGAATAATCCGGTGAGCATTTGCTTTGACAATGATCTGACATCATCTTTGGCTACTTGATCCATAACAGAAAAAGCATTCCAGATAGATGACAACACTTCCTGCTGTTTCCTTATCAAAAATTCTGGAAAATAACTTTTTTTCTTAATAAAATTTCAAAGATAATATTTACTTTTTAAAAAATTGAAGAACATAAACGACAAAAATTGTTTAACCATCCTAATACGATCAATCTCTTTTGCCTGAGATTAATCAACTGTTTTCATTGCACTCTTTACATCTTGCAGTAGCAGTGGAACTTTCTGATAGGGATCTCCTGCTCCCAGTGTTTCGATTGGAAGATATCCACGATAACCGGCTGTTTGTATGATTTTGAACAATTTTTTAAAATCGGTAGGAGTCTCCCGGCCATCAACCCATACATTTTCCTTTATCTGCCAGGTAATGGCATGGGAAATATTTTTTTCAATTTCTTCATATGGATCGTGTTGTTGATAACTGCCTATATCGAGATTCAATCCCAACCATTCAGAATCCACCATTTCGAAAAGGCGTTCAACATCAGCTGCTGTTTTTAAAAAATCATTATGATTTTGTATGGCAATGATCACTCCATGGTCTTTACCGATAGCGCAACAGGTACGAAGATCATTTGCCATCCACTCGAAAACCTGGTCTCGTGAGTAGCCCTCGTGTGGATTGTTCCCGGCAAAAACTCTCAAATTGGGTGTTCCCAATTTTTCCGCCACTTCTACCCATTGTCTGATCAGCTCAATATCAGCCTGACGGGAACGAGGATCCGGATTGGCAAAATCGTTCCGGATACCGGTTCCACTTATATCAAGTCCTAAAAGAAAAGCTTCTCTTTTGAATGCATAAATGTATGCAGAAGATGGAGGGGCCGGATAGCCGGGAAAGTAATATCCGGTAGGATCGATGGCGTCAAAATTGTATCGTGCACAAAAATGGAGCAAATCAAAAAGGTCAATTTTTCCCTCTCTCAACAAGGTGTTAAAGGAGTATACATTTAAACTCAATTTGAATTTATGAGAATACTCTTCCTGCCTTTCAGTGAGCTCCGGTACCGAAAATGATAACGCCGGTATTATGGGGGCCAGGACTAAATTTTTTAAAAACCGGCGACGCGATTTATTTCTGTCCATAATTTGTTAAATTTTTAATTAAAAATGCTTTTCAATCATCTTATATAAAAAGATATATTGTTATCCGGTAAAACAATTAACCTCTAGGATTTTGAAAATCCAACAGGGGATGTCTAATTTTAAGTTACGACACAAAAGACAGACCTGAGTAAAAATAAGAATTTTAACTGACAACCGACAACTAACCAGTTAATAAAGTTCGTTGAAAAAACGAAATAAGAATCTAGCCAGCCAAGCCGATGCTGACTGGGATTTTAAAATGCTTCCCGAGTAGAACCATATTGTTATGCTCATTGGTGATATGAAAAAAGCAAATTATTCAAAATTGTATCCCGGGCAAATACAGGATAAACCTGGAAAAAATTTTATAGTTCAATTGTTTGCTAATTTGGCAGAAATTGACGATTATTGAGACTTATATGCAACACACTGATCTGAAAAGGTTAATCGCAGCGTTCCTAACTATTAATATTTAGAATCATGCTTCCATTTATCCGATTTATCTCACTTTTTTTATTTGCAGCACAAATTATAGCCTGTTCACCAAAAGGTAAATCACGATTCGTCGAGTTTTCAGGCGAGTCAACACAGCAAAAATGGGCAGTGAAAGATCTGAACCCAGACTTGCCATCTGACTGGTCAACTTATAATTACCTGACGTTCAAGCTAAAAGCGTCTTCAACACAACATTTCTACCTGAACCTCTACGATGCTGAGGGGATCAGAAGATTAAGTGTCCATCCTTTCCAGAATGCGTGGGTGCGAACATCCATTCCTTTGATACATTTTCAAAAAAGAAATGTTATCGGACATGACATGGCGGCTATTGCAAAAACTGCATTACCTGGACTGTGGATCGGATTCTCCGGTATGGTGGGAACTATCAACCAGGTTGATTCGATTGGAGTACACATGAATTTGCCCATTAATGCTCCAACGCTCGAAATTTGCGATATCAGTTTAACCATGGAACCCCGCGATTCCATTCTGTCACCTCTGCCTGTAGTGGATAAGTTTGGACAATGGGTCGCTGACGAGTGGGAAGGAAAGACACAGTCGATGCAGGATCTGAAGTCTATATGGGTACGGGAGGAAAGCTCACTGATCCCGGGTGATTTTAATCACTCAAAATATGGCGGATACCTCGACACGAAAGCTGAAGCTACAGGGTTCTTCCGGGTTGAAAAAATTGACGGGAAATGGTGGTTTGTTGACCCGGAAGGACATCTGTTCTTTTCGGTGGGCAGCACAGGCATAAGAACGGGTAATACATTCCCACGGATTCAGGGGCGTGAGTATATTTATGACACCCTGCCTCCTGATAATCATACAAAGAATACTTCTCAGGGTGTCAGTTCCTCTTTTTATGACTGGAACCTTCAACGGAGGTTTGGCGACAATTGGTATCAGGAATGGATGGAACTGACTGTGCGCCGAATGAATGCCTGGGGTTTGAATACGGTTGCCAACTGGTCGGATGAAAACCTGGGACGACTGAAGGGTAAACCATATGTGGCGACACTGAGAGGTTGGGAGTTTAACCCGAATACCATGGGAATGCCGGATGTATATGATCCGGGGTATGCAGACAGAATAGAAGAGGCTGCCAGGAAACAATGCGTGTACCTGAAAAATGATCCTTATCTCCTGGGCTATTTTGTCGGGAATGAGCCTCCATGGCCCGGAAGAGAACAGGATCTGGTCAATATCATTCTGGAAAATGAAGATACTCCAATGAAGGCAGCATTGAAAGAATACCTGAAAGAAGAGGATACTCCGGAACGGAGAAAAGACTTTGTATATGAAACCTATATACTTTTTATCACTACTGTCAATAAAGCAATCAAAAAATATGATCCGAATCACCTGAATCTTGGCCTCCGGTTTGGAGGAAATCCATCGGATGATATCATCAAAGCTTCAGCATCGGTAGGATTTGATGTGTTCAGTCTGAATATTTACGGCTACTCTACCTACAAAGATCGATTGGAAAGGATCGACCATTATACCGGACTTCCGATCATTATCGGAGAATTCCACTTTGGTACCCCGGGCAGGGGACTGGCGCCGGGACTGGCACAAACCCTTAATCAGAAAGAGCGTGGCGTAGCCTACCGGTATTATGTGGAAAATGCTGCAGCACATCCCTCCCTGGTGGGCACACATTGGTTCCAGTGGTGGGATCAGCCGTCCACCGGCCGTTTCGACGGGGAAAATTATAATATTGGTTTTGTGAGTATTATCGATGTACCTTATGAAGAGCTTGTTGTGGCAGCAAAAGAAACACACCTCAGGATTAAGGACATCCATTCAGGAAAAGTGAAACCAACAAACCTTAAGGCAAAAGTTCAATAAATGGACAAAGCTCTGTTAAACCTTGTGTTTAATAAAGGTTCCGTTATCTAATTCTTCAAAAGCAAGTTGCAACTCCTTACGGGTATTCATCACTATTGGACCTCCCCATGCAACGGCTTCCCGGAGAGGCTTTGCCGCCAACAGTACAAACCTCGCTCCCTGATCTCCGGACCGGACAACAACAGTATCGTTTGCTTCAGCATTATTATCTGTTGAAGAAAACAAAACCGCACACGATTTATTTTCATAATCAGAAAGCTCATTGTCAACGGCAAGGGTTCCATCTAATAAATAGATAAATAACGTCTCATCATTCGCAGTCTCTGCATAATCCCATGTGCTGTCAGGAGCCAAATCGATATCCAGGTATTTTACCTTTATATATTTCCCTTCAAAAACACCCTTTTTACCTTTGTAAGTACCTGCCAATATTCTGACTATCGCATTTTCTTCTTCTACCATTGTAATCTTGTCCTGAGTAATGTCGCCGTATGCCGGGATTGTCATTTTATCCTTTGCCGGCAAATTAACCCAAAGCTGACATCCCAGCATTCTTTCAGATGCTTTTGGCATTTCCTGATGTATAATGCCTGATCCGGCCGTCATCCATTGGCATTCATTATCATGGATCGTTCCTTTATTTCCAAGACTGTCACCGTGTTCCACATTACCTTTAATCAGATAAGTTATCGTTTCAATCCCTCGGTGTGGGTGCCACGGAAACCCTTTGATATAGTCTTTTGGGTCTGTTGAATCAAAACCATCGAGCATTAAAAACGGATCAAAATCCTTTATGTTTTTTGTGCCCAGCACCCTTTGTAAATGTACACCGGCACCATCCATTGCATGCTGTCCCCTGATTATCTGTGTTGCTATTCTTTTTCTCATAATATTTATTTGCCTATTAATAGTCCCAAAATTATTACACTCTTTTTTAGTATCGGAGCTAAATGAAATGTAATCCAAAGCTACACAATATTTCAAAACTCCTGCACATGGTCATCCCTAACTTTTTTTATACCTCTGTTTTAAAATTTTCATTGGATATTCTCAAAATTATTTTCTATCATTGCACTGGGGAGATTAATTATTGCTCACCTAAGGAACACAGATAATTCAGCAATTATTCAGGGTGTAAACTTTTTTTTTAATGAATTCATCAGGTTAATTTCTGAGAAAAGAAAACTTTTTTAAAGAAGACTCGTTTTAATAGTGTAAATCAATTAACAAAAGAATATGAAAACAATAAAAATTTTTACGTTACTATTCATTGCCACAATGCTGATTTCATCATGCAAAAAAGATGATGATGGAGTGCCCAGGCAAATGACCAAAACTTATGAATTCAAACAAGAGATCAGAGGCTCAGAACAGGTTTTAGGAACGCTTCCTGCACAGGTGCTTAAGTTGTCAGATATAATTGGGGCTGACCCGGCTGAAAATTTTCAACATGCAGAAATGCAACTGGCAAACAGTTATCTTAAAATATCAGGATTAAGTCAGATTGAATTACCTGGGGAACAACCCGTCGTGTTGAAAGATTTCACCATCAAGGTAGGAACACATCAGGGAGTCAATTTGGGGGATTGCAGCACCGATCCACAGACCGTAAATGAATTTCTTTCCGATGCTCCGCAATCCACTAACCAAGTAGTCGCTCTTATTGAAACAATTTTCAACGATCTTACTTCCGGAAATAGAAGTACATCAATATCTGTTTCATTTACTCCTAACGTGAGTTTAGTGCCTGCGGACAATGTTCAGCTTATCATTTCCATTGGAGGCACATACCATTATTTAGAATTTGAGTAAGTTGTTTGGTTGCTGGATTAACATTGGTTATCAATAGTAAAAAAGCTCCTGTTTAGCAGGAGCTTTTTTATTGCGTCACATTAAAAAGCAGCGATGCAAAATATGTAGCCAGTAAACCTTCAGATCAGTATTTTTGTATTAAAAGGCAAATTTCTAATCAGAGATAAAAAAAATACTTTGTGATACTTAGAGACTGTTTTAAATTTATCCATATATTCTATTTTGCGTCTTTTTCACTCATACTGCTGCAAAATTTCCTTAAATAGCTATGGCTATTCGCGTCAATTTTGCCTTGTCTGAGCAAAAAACAGATCAAAATATTTCTAAAAAACAAAATCAAAACAGTCTCTTAAAATTTTTTTCAACGATCGTTTTTTGTAAATTTGCTTTGAGAATTAAGAAAATCTGCCCAATATTGCAGAAAAGTGTATTACTTAATTATTGGCACAAATGAAAAATTTCAAAAACATCTTTTCCCTGCTTGCTTTTTCTCTGCTTTTTGGTTCTGCCATAATGGCTCAGTCTGTCCGCGATGGTTCGGAAGCAATAGGCAGATGGGATCTGACCATATTTATCGAAGATCAACAGTTAAACAACCTCGGCCTTTTCAGGCACGGATTAATGGATACCGAAGGATTTCCCGGATGGCTTGAGATCACAAAATCAGGTTTTTCCACCCTGACAGGATACTATGTTGGATATGAAGGAAGTGCACGACCCATTTCCCAAATCCACTATTCTGAAGCTGATCAGAAATACCATTTTACTATTCCTCCGCAATGGATGGATATTGAAGATATTCATTTCGAATTTTCCTTGAAAAATGATCAGTTGTCCGGTTTTAAAATGCTAAAAGGGAATAAGCTGAGCTGGACTGGTGTCAGGGCTCCGAGTCTCGTGAGAGATGAACCACCGGTTTGGGGAAATCCCATTAACCTGCTAGACGATAATCTTTCGCGATGGGTGATCCCAGGGAAAAACAAATTCCGTATGGTGAACGGGGTATTGGTGAATAGTGAAGCCGGAGGAAACCTGGTTACGAAAGAAAAATTTGAAGATTTCAAACTGAGCGTTGAATTCCGGTATCCTGAAGGGAGTAACAGTGGAATTTATCTGCGCGGCCGTTACGAACTTCAAATTATGGATAATTATGGGGAAGAGATTAACAACGTGATGATTGGTGGTATTTACGGATTTATTGAACCATCGGTCAATGCAGCAAAAAAAGCCGGCGAATGGCAAACCTATGAGATAACACTGGTTGGTCGTCACGTAACTGTTGTACATAATGGGGTTGAAGTCATTTATAACAGGCCAATCCCGGGAATAACAGGCGGAGCCTTAAACAGTAAGGAAGGAGAACCCGGGCCAATCATGATTCAGGGTGATCATGGACCAGTTGAATTCCGGAAATTTGTCATTACCCCGTCATTCCGTTGATTCGTCCAAATTAACACGAACTTATTGCCTTATAACTCATTATACTCATTTGGGTTTCATTTTTTGGAGTTTTGACATCATCAAACCTTTCCGCAAAATATGGCACAGAAAGAGATCAAGTATCCACATGAGGATTTCTACATCATTGCGAGGGATTGCTTTTTCATTTTTTTTACTATTTTTACGATTGGTTAAACAAGCTCAGGAACACTGCATCAAAAACCTCGTGATCATCAGCATTTAACACTACCTGAAAAACAGATAAATAATAACTCCTGGTTGACAAAAGTGATTTTTATTCGGACAAGTAGCATTTAATTTTGAAAATATATGTATTGGGAAAAAAATTATGAAACGCTTTCTAAAAATGAATTAACAGATCTCCAGATTGACCGATTCAACACGACATTAAAGTATGCTGCCCAATCATCTTTTTATGGAAATTTATTACAAAAGTTAGGAATATCTCCAGGGGATATTTCTGATATCAGACAAATTCAGGATTTCCCTTTTACCACGAAACAAGATCTTCGGAATAATTTTCCTTATGGTTTTTTAACCTTACCGAAAAAAGAGTTGATCCGTCTGCATAGTTCCAGTGGGACGACCGGTAATCCGACTGTTATTTTCCATAACAGGCATGACATCGACTCCTGGGCTAACCTGATGGC
>Ga0265293_10007710_pt1 | contig 16412 bp, 11 predicted proteins | sample Munlanlewell138R_FD_192505 | JGI IMG/M metagenome (GOLD analysis project Ga0265293, IMG submission 192505) | Leachate microbial communities from a municipal landfill in Southern Ontario, Canada - Leachate well 138R | ecosystem: Engineered > Solid waste > Landfill > Unclassified | place: Canada...
CGTCGCGCGCGACGGCGTGAACGCTGTGGAAGCCGTCGTCGATGGTTATGGCGGCGGCATCGGGCGGCAGGGTGCCGTTGTCCAGCCGTTCGAGCGCCTCGCCCAGCGGGAGCACGCTATATCCCTGTGCCCGCAAGTATCGCATACGGTGATCGAGGAACCGGCGCGATACGAAAAGCGAGCCGCGAAAGCGGTCCTCGTCGTCCAGAACGAAGCCGTGATAGCACAGGATGCGCAAGTCGCCGCGCGTAAGACGCCGCGCAAGCCGGAACAGCCCCACGGCCTTGCACAGCCGGTATGCCCCCAGAATGATGCGTCGTCTTGCCAATACCCTTACCCGTTGCGCGGCCTCCTGGTTTTCCGCCCCCTTGGTTTTCCACCGCTGCCGCAAGGAAGCCCTAGCAACGGCCTGTTAACAAACTGTCACTCCATCGGCGGGCCGGGCCCGTCCTTTTACAAGCCGGGGTGGACAGGGAGGGTTGGAACATAATAAGAACATAGAGCAGTGATTCGCGGTATGGCAGATAATGTTCCCGGATTGAAAAGAGGTTCGCTGGGCGTTCCGGCGCGGGGTGCGAGTGCCGGTATGCCCATGCTCGAACCGGGCCGGCTGCACGAGGTTTTTGTGCAGGGCGATGATCGCGCGGCGGGGATGGTCTTTGCCTTGTGCCGGGATCGCGAACGATGCGGGGAAAAGGTCTTGCTGGTCCGGTCGGGAGGCTCTTTGCGCTTTTGCGGCGAGGGGCTGGCCTTGATGGGCATCGACCCGGCCCGCTGCACGTTCGTGGCAGTGAAGGAGGAACGCGATCTCCTGCGGGCCGGGCTGGAAGCGGCGCGTTGCCCGGATGTGGCGCAGGTCGTGCTGGAAACGCGGGGGCGCTTCGCGGGTTACGATCTGACGGCGGGCAGGCGGCTGGCGCTGGCGGCGGGGCAATCGGGTGCCTGCATCATCGTGTTGCGCTGCGATGCGCCGCCGCGCTCCAGCGTGGCCTGGACCCGCTGGGCCGTGACTGGCGCCCCGTCCGTGCCGCTGGAAACCGATGCGCCGGGATGGCCCGCGATGGAAGCGGAGCTCCTGCGTTGGCGGGGCGGACCTTCGGGCGGGCGCTGGCGGCTGGAATGGGATGCGGATCATGGGACGTTCCGGGAAACAGATCGTGCGCCCGCGCCGGTATCTGGCGCTGTGGTTCCCCTGTCTTGCGTGCGAGAGGGCGGCGATGGAGACCGGAAGCGATCCCGCGCGGCCTGATCCTTTCGCGCTGGTGATGCGCGTGGGCAATGCCTTGCGGCTTTCGGCGGTGAACGTTCCGGCGCGCCGGCTGGGGCTGGATGCGGGCATGACTTTGGCCGATGCACGGGCCTGCGTACCTTCTCTCCTGACGAGGCCCGCCGATCCCGTGGCCGACGCCCGCGCGCTGGATCGCATGGCGGCGGCCATGGCGCGCTTCACGCCGACGGTCGGCGTCGATCCGCCCGATGGCCTGATCCTTGATATCACCGGCTGCGCGCATCTGTTCGGCGGAGAAAGCGGCCTTGCGCGCCAGGCGATGGCGCTGGCGGGGTATGGCGCGCTCCATGCGCTGGCGTCGAACGCGGCGGCGGCGCGGGCCATGGCCCGGTATGGCCCGGAAGGAGAAGCGGAGGGAGAGGATGGTGTCCGCCGCCTGCCTCTCGCCGCGCTGGAACTCGATTGCGATGCGCTGGCCGCCTTGCGCCGGGCGGGTCTGCGCACGACAGGCGATCTCGCGCGGTTGCCGATGCGGGCCGTCGCGGCGCGTTTCGGCGAAGAAACCGTCACGCGCCTGCGCTGCCTGCTGGGCGAGGCTGCCAGCCCCGTCGCGCCGCGCCCGGCCCGCTCTCCCATCCGCATGGAAGCGCGGTTTGCCGAGCCGCTGATCCGCACCGACGACGTGCTGGACGTGATCGAAAGCCTGCTCGTGCAGGCGGCGCGGGAAATGGAAATCCGGCAGGCGGGCGGGCGGCGCTTCGTGGTGGAACTGTGCCGCAGCGACAACGCGCGCCGCGGGCTCATGGTGGAAACCGGGCAGCCGGTGCGCGATTGCGCCGTGGTGCTGCGGCTGCTGCGTGAGAGGATCGAGACGCTGGCCGATCCTCTCGACCCCGGCTTCGGTTTCGATTCCGTGTCGCTTGCCGTGCTTCGCGCCGAACCCTTGCCATCGAGCCAGCCGGAACTGGGGGCGGGGGAGGGGAGAGATGCTCCTCCCGATGGGCTTGCCGCGTTGATTGACCGGTTGAGCGTGCGCCTGGGCCCGCAAAACGTTTTCCGTCTCGTGCCATGCGACCGGCATCTGCCCGAAAAGGCGCAGCAACCGGTTCCGGCGTCGCGCGCGCGCGGCATCGCATGGCCGGTGGACGGGGATCGCCTGCCGCGGCCGCTCATGCTGTTCGATCCGCCGCAACAGGTGGAGGCCATCGCCGGTGTGCCCGATGGTCCGCCGCAGCGCTTCCGCTGGCGCGGCCGCCTGCATGACGTGCGTCTGGCCGAAGGGCCGGAACGCATCGCGGCGGAATGGTGGCGCAAGCGCACGGGCCACTTTCCCGGAAAGGCGGGGCCGACGCGCGATTATTACCGGGTGGAGGACATGGCGGGGCGGCGTTTCTGGCTGTTCCGCCACGGCCTGTTCGCGGAAAAGCCCGATCCGCGCTGGTATCTGCACGGGCTGTTCGCATGAACGGGACGCAGGACGGTCCACGCTTCGCGGAACTGGTCGCGGCCAGCAATTTCAGTTTCCTGCGCGGCGCCTCGCATCCCGCCGGGATAGTGGCGCAGGCCCATGCGCTGGGCATGGCCGGGATCGGCATTGCGGACCGCAACAGCGTGGCGGGCGTGGTGCGCGCCCATATCGCATGGAAGCGACTGGGCGGGCCGGGCGCCAGCGGTGTGGGCAGGGCCTTTCGTCTGATCGTGGGCGCGCGGCTGGTCTTCGCCGATGGCACGCCGGATATCGCGGTCTATCCGGCCACCCGGCATGGCTGGGGCCGCCTGACGCGCCTGCTGACACTGGGCAACCTCCGCGCCGAAAAAGGCGGCTGCGAACTGCGTCTGGCCGATCTGCTCGATCACGCGCGGGACGTGGCGCTGATCGCGATGGATGGCGATGCCGCGCTGCTCGGCGCTCTGGGAGAAGCCGTGCCCCGGCTCTGGCTTGCCGCCACCATGCCGCGAACCGGGCGGGATGCGCGCGGGCTGGCACGGCGCATGGCGCTCTCCGAAAAGGCCGGTGTGCCGCTGATCGCCACCAACGATGCGCTTTACGCCACGCCGGATGACAGGCCGTTGCAGGACGTGCTGACCTGCATTCGCGAAGGGTTGAAAGTGCAGACCGCCGGGCGCCGCCTTGCCGTCAATGCGGAGCGTCACCTGAAATCGCCCGCCGAAATGGCTCGCCTGTTCCGTGCCTGTCCGCAAGCCGTCGCGGCGACGGGCGACTTGCTGGACAGTATCGCCTTCACGCTGGACGATTTGCGCTACGAATACCCGCATGAGCCGGTGCCGGAAGGCTGGGAGCCGCAAGGCTGGCTCGAACATCTGGTGATGGAAGGCGCGAAGGTGCGTTTTCCCGATGGCCTGCCGGACGGTTATCGCCGCGTGCTCGATGAAGAATTCGGCCTGATCCGGGCGCGCGGCTATGCCTGCTATTTCCTCACGGTGCATGACGTGGTGCACTATGCCCGCGGCCTGAATCCGCCGATCCTGTGCCAGGGGCGCGGCTCGGCGGCCAATTCGCTGGTGTGTTATTTCCTGGGAGTCACGCCCATTGATCCGGTGAAGGAAAAGCTGCTGTTCTCACGCTTCCTGTCGGACGAACGCAACGAGCCGCCCGACATCGACGTCGATTTCGAGCATGCGCGGCGCGAGGAAGTGATCCAGTATATCTACCGGCGCTACGGCCGGGATCGCGCCGGGATCGCCGCCACCGTGATCCGCTATCGTCAGCGCAGCGCCATCCGCGAAGTGGGCAAGGCGCTGGGGCTGACCGAGGATGTGACCGCGCGCCTTTCCGGCACGATCTGGGGAAGCTGGGGCGGCAAGGAACTGCCCGAAGCGCGGCTGGCCGAAGCCGGGTTCGATCCCGCCAATCCCGAACTGGCGCGGCTGCGCGACATGGTGGACCGGCTGCTCGATTTTCCGCGCCACCTGTCGCAGCACGTCGGCGGTTTCGTGCTGACCGAGGGGCGGCTCGACGAAACGGTGCCGATCCACAACGCGGCCATGCCCGATCGCACCTTCATCGAATGGGACAAGGAGGATCTGGAAGCGATCGGTCTGATGAAAGTGGACGTGCTGGCGCTCGGCATGCTCACGGCCATCCGCAAGAGCTTTGACCTGATGCGGGACCACAAGCTGGGTGATTATGACCTGCGGAACGTCCCGCGTGAGGATGCCGCCACATACAGGATGCTCCAGCGGGGCGACAGCATCGGCGCCTTCCAGGTCGAAAGCCGGGCGCAGATCGCCATGCTGCCGCGCATGAAGCCGAGGGAGCTTTACGATCTGGTGATCCAGGTTGCCATCGTCCGTCCCGGCCCGATCCAGGGCGGCATGGTCCACCCCTATCTCCGCCGCCGCAACGGGGAAGAAGCGGTCGACTTTCCGGGGCCGCCGGGCGAAATGCGGGACGTTCTGGACAAGACGCTGGGCGTGCCGCTGTTTCAGGAACAGGCGATGAAGCTGGCCATGGTGGCGGCCGGGTTCTCGCCCGCCGAAGCCGACGGCCTGCGCCGTGCCATGGCCACGTTCCGCAACAACGGCACGGTCCATCATTACGAAGAAAAGCTGGTCGAAGGCATGGTGCGGCGCGGTTACCCACGCGATTTCGCCGAGCGCTGCTTTGAGCAGATCAAGGGCTTCGGCGAATACGGCTTTCCCGAAAGCCACGCGCAGGCCTTCGCCTGGCTGGCCTATGTCTCGTCGTGGCTGAAATGCCGCTATCCGGCGGTGTTCACGTGCGCTCTGCTCAACAGCCAGCCGATGGGCTTCTACGCGCCCGCGCAACTGATCCGCGACGCGCGTGAGCATGGCGTGGACGTGCGCCCGATGGACGTCAATGCCAGCCAATGGGACAACACGCTGGAAGGGGAGCGCGTGCTGCGGCTCGGCTTGCGGCAGATCACCGGCTTTCGCGAGGAATGGGCGGAACGGCTCAAGACGGCGCGGCCCGTTTCCGGCCTGGAGGACGCGGCGCGGCGGGCGGGCCTGACTTCGCGGGCGTTGCACTTGCTGGCCGATGCCGGCGCGTTCGGCTCGCTGGGCTGCAACCGGCGTGAGGCGGGGTGGGAGGCGCGCCGCGTGCCTGCGGTGCAATTGCCGCTGTTCGCGGCTTTCGGGGCGCCTGAACTGGGGAAGGAGCCGGAGGCCGCGCTTCCGGCCATGTCTCCGCAGGAAGAAGTGGTGGCGGATTACCAGACGCACCGCTTTTCGTTGAAAGGGCATCCGATGCAGTTCCTGCGCGGCCGCCTTACCGCGCGCGGCGTAGTCGATTGCGCCACGGCCGATGCGGCGCGTGATGGCGCGAAAGTGCGCGTGGCGGGCGTGGTGCTGGTGCGCCAGCGGCCGGGCAAGGGCAACGCGGTGTTCATCACGATCGAGGACGAGACGGGGATCGTCAACGCCCTGCTCTGGGCGCGCGACATGGAACGGCAGCGCCGCGCGGTGATGGCTGCCCGGCTCATGGTGATCGAAGGGACGATCCAGCGCAGCAAGGAAGGCGTGGTTCACCTGATGGCCGACCATATAACCGACGCGAGCGAAATGCTGGACGGGCTGACCGATGGTTCTTCCGGGGCGTCCGGGCCGGTTTGCGGCGATTCGATCCGCCTTCCGCCCCATCCGCGCGGCGAGCGGAGCCTGCGCGGCCACCCCCGCAACGTCCGCATCCTGCCGCGCTCCCGCGATTTTCATTAGGCACCAGACTTGCCGGGACGCGCCGGGCGCGGCATCGTCGCGCGTGAGAGTGAAAGGAGTGCGCCGTGGCTGAAATCGTGAACCTGCGCATGGCGCGCAAGGCGAAAGCGAGAACAGCGTCGGCGCGCGAGGCCGATGCCAATCGCGTCCGCTTTGGCCGCACCGCGAGTGAAAAGCATCGGGATACTGTTGAGGCCGAACGTCTGGAAACCAGGCTGCGCGGCGCGCTTCGCGATGTTTCGCCGGAAGAGGGCGGCGGCGCGCAATCGTCCTGATACCCTTGTCGATCGCGCCTCGCGCCCCTATGTTCGGGGCCGCTTCAAAGGAAAGTGACATGAACGACTAGGCTGACAGCGCAAACCCGTTGCTTTCGTTGCCTGGTGTTTTCTCATGTCTTCGTTGACCCTGGATGGCGTTGCCTGTTCGGCGCCGGATGGAACTCCTCTCTTTTCCGACCTTACTCTGGCGATCGGCCGCGAAGCCGTGGGGCTTGTCGGCCGGAATGGTTCCGGCAAGACCACGCTGCTCGAAGCGATTGCCGGGCTTCGTCCCCTTGCCGCCGGGCGCATCGCCTGCACTGGCCGGGTCGGCCTGTTGCGTCAGGATCATGGCGCGGACGGCACTACCGTCGCCGATGCGCTGGGTGCCGGCCCCGCACTCGCGCGGCTGGCGCGCATCGAGCGCGGCGAGGCGAGCGGCGAGGACTTCGCCGAAGCGGACTGGACCTTGCCGGCACGGCTCGACGATGCGCTAGCTGGAGCAGGGCTGCCGCCGCTCGACCCCGGCCGCGCGATGGGCAGCCTCAGCGGCGGGGAGCGGATGCGGGTGAGGATCGCGGCCCTCCTGCTGCCCCGGCCCGACATTCTGCTTCTGGACGAACCGACCAACAACCTCGACCGGGACGGCCGCGACGCCATTGCGCGTCTGCTGGCGGATTGGCCGGGCGCGGCGCTGGTCGCCAGCCACGACCGGGCCTTGCTGCAAGGCATGGACCGGATCGTCGAACTGACGGCGGCCGGAGTGCATATCGTGGGCGGCGGCTGGGATGCTTTCGACGAACAGCGGACGGCGGAACGCATGCGGGCCGCGGCGGCCTTGCAGCGCGCGGAGGGGGACGTGAAGCTGGCGCGGCGGGAGCGTCAGCGGGAAACGGAAAAGCAGGCCCGGCGCGACAAACATGGCCGCGCCGTGGCGGCCAAGGGCATTGATCCGCGCATCTATCTCGGCCGCCAGAAACAGCGCGCGGAGAAAACGGCGGCGCGTTACCGCACGGTGGGCGGCGAATTGGTCGAACGGGCCGACGAGACGCTGGCCGATGCCCGGACGCAAGTGGAGCGGCTGAATCCGATCCGCATTGAATTGCCCGCTTCCCGTTTGTCCGCTCGCCATCTTCTCGTCGATGCGTGCGACATGGTGTGCGAACGCGGCGGCAAGAACCTGTTCGGTCCGCTCGATCTGCGCGTGCGGGGGCCGGAGCGTATCGCGCTGACCGGCCCCAACGGTGCGGGCAAGACCAGCCTTGTCCGCCTGATCCTCGGGCTGGACGAGCCCGTTTCGGGCAGCATCGTGGCTGATCGTTCGCGCATCGCCCTGCTCGATCAGCACCTTTCCTTGCTGGCATCGGCTGAAACGGCTGTCGAAGCCGTGATGCGCCTCAATCCCTCGATGACTCGCCACGAAGCGCATGAGGCGCTTGCCGCCTTCGGCTTTCGCAACGTCTGGGCGGACCGCCGCGTCGACGGTCTGTCAGGGGGAGAGCGCGTGCGGCTTGCTCTCGCCTGTCTTTTCGCGGGTGCGCAGCCGCCGCAAATGCTGATCCTGGACGAGCCGACCAACCATCTCGATATCGCGGCCGTGGAACTGCTGGAAACGGCGCTGCGAGGCTATGACGGCGCGATTGTGTGCGTGAGCCACGATGCCGCCTTCCGTTCGGCCCTGGCCCTGACCCGGACGATAGCTCTGGATGCCGGGCGCACCCCGTAAGCATTGGAGCGGGCGAAAGCCTGTTCTGCCCGCTCCCGTGCCTGTTCCTGATGGGTTCCGGCTCCGACTGAACCGGAACGGCTCTAGAACTGCGCCTTGATGGTCGCGCCCCATGTGCGCGGATCGCCCGGCTTGCCGGTAATCAGCCCGGTGTTGCCGCCCGGCACGTTCAGTTCGTCGAAGAACTTGACGTCGAAGGCGTTGCGCACCCAGCCATACAGGTCGAAGCCCGCGCCGGTGCGGAAGCCGAGGCGCAGGTTGTTCAACGAATAGCCGTCGACCCACGTATAGATGGAAGGCGAGGGGTTGGACGACCAGTTTGAGCGGTAGTTGCCGTCGACACCCAGATAGACCTGCCCTTCCTTGCCTAGCAGAGTTGCCGGGACATTGTATTCCGCGCCGTAGGACAGCGACCATTTGGAGACGCCCGGCAGGCGCTGGCCGGAAATGTCGCAGAAGGCGGGGCTGTTGGCGCCAGGCACGCCGGGCGCGCCAGCCGGCGTGCCGCTGCCGCCGCCCGCAAGTTCCGGCGGGCAGGGCGCATCGGCGAACTTGCGATAGGTGGCGTCGGTGTAAGCCCCGTTGACGTAGAAGTTGAACCGTTCGCTGGGCCGGACCGAGAAATCCACTTCGACGCCCTGCGTGCGGACGTTGTCGGCGTTGGCAAGGTAGCCGCGCACCGTGCCGAACTGGCCGTTCGTCACCAGCGCCTGATAATCTTCGATATCGGTGCGGAAGATCGAGAAGTTGAATGTGGCCCGGCGATCGAGGAACTGGGCCTTGATGCCCGCTTCATAGTGATTGAGCGATTCTGGCTTGATCGTCTGGGCGCCAGCCGCCGGAACACCCGTCGCGTCGTTGGGCACGCCGTTCTGGTTGATGCCGAACGATTTGAAGGTCTTGGCGTAAGTGGCATAGACCAGCACGTCCCGCGCCAGCTTGTAGCTGAGCGTCAGGTCATAGCTGAAGTTCCAGTCGCTACCTGTCGGATTGTAGGACTGCGGCGCGAAGATGGCGAGTTGCGCCGCCTTGACCGCGCCGGCCTCTCCCCGCAGCACCGGATTGCCTTGGCCGTCGAAAACCTTGCGGTCGTAGAGGCCCGATTTCTTGTCGTAGTTGAGGCGCACGCCGGGCTGGATGGTGAAGGCATCGGTCACTTTCAGGCTCGCCTGGCCATAGAGCGCGAGGCTGGTGTTCTTGAGATACTGGGTGTTGATCGCCGTCAGGCCGTCCAGCACCGTGGGATCCAGCGAAAGCGGATTGCTGGGCGTGATGTTCCAGCGGCTGGACGCGGGGCCGTGTTGTTCGGTGCCCTGCGTGTCGATGCGCTGGTGATAGGCGAAGGCGCCCACCACGAAGTCGAGCGTCCTGCCGGACTGCGCATAGCGGAATTCCTGCGTATACTGGTTCTGTTGCGACGGGTTCTGCGATTTGGTGACGATCGGCAGGCCCGTGAAATCGCGGTCGTTCTCCGGCTTCCAGTCCCAGAAACGCCAGGCCGTGACAGATGTGAGAGTGCCGTTGCCGGTATCCCATTTCACGCGCAGCGAGGCGCCGCCGATATCGTTGCCGGCGTTGAGGCCGGCATCGATATCAGGGCGCCGGTCGAACGGATTGGTGCTGACCACTGTATAGCCCAGCGCTTGCGTCAGCGCGGCATATTGCCGGTCCAGCGCCCGCTGGGTGGAGCCGGTGCGGACATAGACCGTGCCGCAGCATTCCGGGTTCTGCTTGCTGTAATCGCCCGCCAGCGTGACGTCCATGCCATCGGCAGGCCGCCACAGGAACTGGGCGCGCAGGCCGAGGTTGTCCTGCTCGTTGATCCAGTTGCCCGTCGTGACGTTGAAGATCGTGCCCCGGCGGCTGGTGGAGGAGAGGGCGAGCCGGGCGGCGAGAGTGTCGGAAAGTGGGCCCGAAACCGCTGCCTTGGCCTGCTTGAAGCCGAGGTTGCCCACGGTCACTTCGGCGCGGCCCTCGTAATGGAACGTGGGCGCGCGCGTGGTGATGTTGATCGCGCCCGCCGTGGTGTTCTTGCCGTAAAGTGTGCCTTGCGGCCCGCGCAGCACTTCGACCTGGGCGACGTCGAGGAAGTCGAACGTGGAGGATGCGGCGCGCGAATAGTAGACGTCGTCCACGTAGATGCCGACGCCCTGCTCGATACCGTCGTTGGTCAGTCCGAACGGCGCGCCGAGACCACGAATGTTGACGGCGCTGTTGCGCGGGTTCGACGAATAGAATTGCAGCGTCGGCGTCAGTTGCTGAAGGCGGCCCACGTTGAAGGCGCCGGTGTTGTCGATATGCTCGCCGCCGATGACGGAGATGGCGAGCGGCACTTCCTGCGACGTTTCCTGGCGGCGGCGGGCCGTGACGAGGATCTCGTCGCTGGCGGCCGATTGCCCGGTTCCGGCGGCGGACGGCTGCGAGGTCTGGGCATCGGAGGTCTGGGCCTCGTCGGCCGCGATGAAGTCGGCCGCGCTCTCGTTGGCGAACGCGGGCTGGTGTATCAGGGCAAGGGCCAGGACTGAGGCGCCGGCACCCAGAAGGGAACGGTTGGACATCGGTATTCCTTTTCAAGGGTTTCACGACGCCTCCGGCGATCCGGTCGGCCAGTGAAGAGTGACGAACACAAGAGCGGTGCGCCCCCTGGCGCACGGGAATGGTGTGGAAAGGATCATGCGAAGCACGCTTCCGCGAGCCGCGTCGACGGGTGAAGGCGGAGCCGGTCCACTCGCGGGCAGGCGGGGCCTCGTTGCATCGGTGCAGGCCCGCGGATCGCGCTTCTAGCTACAGACAGTCATTCGCATCGCATCACCTCATCACCTTCGTGAGGGATCGCGACGTCTGGCGTGGTCGCCTGGAACATCGCGCGCTTTAGCGGTTGGTAACGCGGAGCAAGCTGCATCCCGATCAAAAGCCGCGGGTCGGTTCTTCGGATTTTCCGGGGCGCCGTGCCTGACCATCGCGGCGTCCGATCTTTTTCTACTTAATCAGTAGAGTTTATCAAGCGATCCTGGAAAGAGGATTTCTATGGCAAGGCATAGCCGCTCTTTCGCGCCGGGATGGGGCGGGACGAACCTGTGCGCGCCGCCGCCGGATGCCCGGGCGATGCTGGTTCGCGGGAGGCTTTGGCCAGCGTGTGCGGTGCGGCGCGGCCCGTCGCGTTGCGCGCCAGCCGTCCTCCGGCGTTCAGAAGCAAGCGGCCCAGCAAGTCTTCCCCCAGAGGCCAGTCGCCGAGACGCGAATCGGCGTTGATGTGCCCCGCCTCTCCGGCATCGACGAACTTCGCGCCCCAATCGATCGCCAGCGATCGCGCGGTGGAAAGTGCGCAATAGGGGTCGTCACGGCTCGCCACGAGGTAGGAGGGAAACGGCAGTTCCTGCCTCGGACACGCGCAGAACCGGGCGAGACGCGGATCGCGCCCCGGACGGTCGACATCGGGCGGGGCGACCAGAAGCGCGCCCACAACCGGATTGCCGAACGAGGGCCGCTCATATTCGGCCCACCACGCGATGGCCATGCAGCCGAGGCTGTGTCCGATAAGGATGACCGGGCGGTCGCTGCGATGGATGGCAAGGCTGATCTTGTTCACCCAGGTGTTGCGGTGAGGGTTGTCCCACATGCCGAGATCGACACGCTGGACATTCGCGTATTTGCGCTCCCACCGGCTCTGCCAATGGTTCCGGCCGCTGTTGTTCAGGCCGGGAACCGTCAGGATCAGCGGTTCGCGGGTTGTCACGTCGGCGTCTTTTTCCAGATAGTGGACCATCATCTTTCTCCAGGGGATGGGATCAATGGCCGGTCGACTTGGTATACGTCCCGACTTGCAATGAGAATATTCAGGCCAGCTTCAACCGCTTCTTTTCCGTCACGTCGATCTGCACGACGCGGCCTTCGTGAACGGTCAGCGATATGTTGCCATACTTGAGGCCGGACAGGGCCTCGCGCACGCTGGCAAGGGTCTGTTCGATCAGGGCCGGGGGCTCGGCCAGGCTCGATCCGGTTTCTTCAGGCACGATCAAGGCTCCTTCTGGTCAGCATTCCCTGATCCTTCGGGGTTCGAGGCGAACCGCTTCGCCGCGCTGTTACGCGCAAACTCAATCGAATCAGTAGAGTTGTTTTTAAACTCAACTTATTCGGTTGACTATAGTCAATCGACCGGAGGACGTAAAATGTCGACCAGATGAGTTGAGATTTGCGGGAGCGGAGAAATCCGTCTCCCGGCAGGAACCGCCGTCTGCGTTGGAATCAGGAGGCGGCGGGCATCGCCGCGAGGCATTCCGCACGGTCGAAGTAATCGCGCCAGGCGGTGATCCTGCCCTGGTCGTCCAGCTCGAAATAGCCGCAGGCGCGGATTTCCGTCCACGGCATATCCTTGTAGCGGAAGCGATCCAGCCGTTCGGTGAAGACCGACCGGCCGGATGCGGCGATATTGAGGATCCGCCAGTCGAGTTCATCAGCCGCCAGGAACGGATCGAACAGATTTAAGGATTCTTCGCGGTTCCGGCCGGGAGGAGGGAGGCAGACGCCTTCGCAGACCGCATCGGGATGCAGCATCCGGGCGAGCGCGGCACGGTCCCGGCGGTTCCACGCGGCGATGAATGCGCGAATCGTCGCGATGGGGTCGTTGGCCTGCATGGATGTGGTTCCTTCAGCCTAGCGGTTCATAGACGGTCTGGGGCACGGTGAATTCCAGCAGCCCTTCGAGGCCGTTTTCGGCACCGATGCCGGACTGTTTGTGCCCGGCGAAAGCGGCAAACGGCGTGAGGCCCTGCGCGGAATTGATCCAGACGGTTCCGGTTTCGAGCCGCGCCGCCACTTCGGCGGCACCGGCGACGTTCGACGACCAGACCGACCCGCCGAGGCCGTAGGGCGAGGCGTTGGCGCGGGCGATGGCCTCGCCGACATCCTCGTATCGCAACAAGGGCAGGACCGGACCGAAGGCGTCCTCCTGCACGATGGCGGAGTCCTCCGGCGGATTGTCGACCAGTGTCACGGGCACGAAATAGCCCACGTCCGGCACAGCGGGGGCCGGAACGATGTGGCGATGGCCGGCCTCGGCGGATTGTGCGATCAGAGCCTTCACGCGCTGGAACTGCGCGCGGTTCTGCACCGGGCCCAGGCCGATGTCCGGCCCCGTGCCGGCGCCCACGCGCACGCGCCGCGCCACTTCGGCCAGAGCCGCCAGCACATCGTCGTAGATATCCGCATGGATATAGACGCGCTTGGCCGCGACGCAGACCTGCCCGCTGTTGGTGAAGGCCGCCCAGAACAGCGGTTCGGCGATCGCGGCGACGTCGGCGTCGGGCAGGACGATGGCGGCATCGTTGCCGCCCAGTTCCAGGGTCAGCCGCTTGAGGTTGGCGGCCGCGCTCCGCATCACCCGGCGCCCTGTCTCGGTGGAGCCGGTGAAGCTGATCTTGTCGATGTCCGGGTGTTCGGACATCCAGGGACCGAGCCGGTCGCCGCCGCAGACCACGTTGAGCACGCCGGGCGGCAGCACGCCGCGCAACAATTCGCCGATCCTCAGCGTGGTGAGCGGAGTGCTCGGCGAAGGTTTGAGCACCAGGGTATTGCCGGTCAGCAGCGCCGGGCCGATTTTCCAGATCGCCAGCAGCACGGGGAAATTCCACGGCACGATGCCGCCGACCACGCCGATCGGCACATGGCGCGTGACGGCCCGCTGGCCGGGCATGTCGAGGCTTTCCGAAACCGGCAGTTCGTTTTCCGCGACCGTGGCGATCCACCACGCCGCGGCCTCTATTTCCGAGCGCGCCGCCGCGAGCGGCTTGCCCTGCTCCGACGTCAGGAGGTGTTGCAGGCTTTCGATGTTCCCGGCCAGAATGCGGGCGATGGCGCGGAGCGCTTCCTGCCGTTCCGCGAAAGGCCGTGCGCGCCACGAGGGAAAGGCGCGGCGGGCCGCCGCGACGGCTTCGTCGAGTTGCTCGCGCTCGCAGTCCGGGGCCTGCCTGATGGCTTGCTCGGTGGCGGGATTGATGACGGGAAAGCGGGAGACGCTGTCGCGGCTTTCGCCGTCGTTGGTCATGGTCGGGCCGTTGGCGGTCATGGGGTCAGGTCCGTATCAGGTCGAGGGCATGGTGATCGAGGACGTGCGAGACGTGCCGGTCGAGCATGGTGAGGAACAACCGGTCGCCGCGCTCGGTGCGCTGGACGAGCATCGCCGCGCCGACTGCCACGTTGATCCCGGCGAACGTGAAATGCCGGTATTCCTGTTCCAGTTCGGCGAAGGTGTAGCCGCTCACACCCTGGCGGTGCATCTCGTCGAGATAGCAGGGCAGCAGGTGCGCTTCGGCGTCGCAGCGGTCGACGGGATCATAGGCCCCGCCGATGAGATAGGCGATATCGACTTCGGCGGTGCCGAGCGCGACCGATTGCCAGTCGACCGTGGTCAGCCGCTCGGGCGAGATCAGCATGTTGTCCGGCCGGAAATCGTTGTGCGTGATGCAGCGCGGTCGAGCGCGCGGACGGCTATAGGTATCGTAATGCTCGGCCAGTTCGTCGCAGACCGCGATGTGGCGGTCTGCGAGCAGAGCGGCATAGCGGTCGCGAAACCGGGGCCAGGTATCGCGAAAGACCTCCGGCGCATAGAACGGCTGGGCCAGCGGCCCGGAGTCGAGCCAGGCGAATTGCGGCTGTTCCCCCTGTTCCCAGAACGCGGCGTGGAGCCGCGCCGCGTTTCTCACCGCGCGTTCGGCATCCGGCAGATCGAGGCCCCGGAACTGGTCTCCGGGTAGCGCCGGGGCCAGGTCTTCAAGCAGCAGCGCGAAGCTGCCGTCGGCGGCCATCGCGGCGCCGTGACAGACCGGAACGTCGATCCGGGCGTGCGGCGCGATCGTGTCGTAGAAGCGCAGTTCGCGTTCATAGAGCGACCATGCTGCCGCAACCGCGAGACTGGTTTCGTCCTGTGAGGAGAACTTTCCGACGATCGTGCGGGGGCCTGAGTCTGGGCCGGGCGCATAGTCGATAGTGAAGCGCGCCGCTTCACCGATCTGGCCGGTGCCGATACCTTGCGCCGAGACACCGGCAATCTTCGCGGCGCGGCTGTTGCGGGCAAGCATGGCTTCCAGCCAGTCCGCATCGACTTCATGTGGGCGGGGCGCTTTTCCGCCCACGCGGACGAGGCATGAGGGGGCGTTGCCCCCGGCACCATTGTCGCCGCCCGCGTCCCTTCTGCCCGCGTCCCTTCTGATAGTCACTGTAACCGTCTCCCGTCGTTACGCCATTCAGGCGCGAGCGGCGCACCGTTGTTTTATCGTGAAAGGTGAGGGGAGGGGGCGAGGCTGTCCAATCGGCCTTTGCTGGCGATACATTGGCTTCGCCGATGGATTGAGGCGCGGACCTGATCCGCGAAGTGCGCGAATACAGCGACAGCGCGCATGTGCTGGCGACGTTCGAACTGCCGGGATAATCGCTACAGCCGCTGGCTGCCATCCCGTTCGCCGATGTTCGGGCCGCCCTCCGCCGCGGCGTGCGCCGGCTCCTTGCGCCGGGCCTGCCAACTGCTGGCGAAGTCGAAAAAGCGCTGGGCGGCGCGGTTTGCGGAAGTTCCCAGAACCACCGCGAAATCGAGGTGCATGTTCATGTGCTCGACTTCGCGCCAGACCATGCCCTTGGGCGTCGGGAACCAGCCGATGCCGATGGCGCAGCAATGCTCGCGCACGGCATAGCGCTCCACCGCCAGCGTGTTCCCTTCCGGCGGAACGATCGGCATCGCTCCCTGTGCAAGCAGAAAGGCGACGAGCGGGTTGATGAAATCGTCACCGTGCTCGCCGCTGAGCATGGCGATACGCCGCCCCGCCAGTTCGGTGCGGGGAATGACGGCATAGTCCGCAAGTTCGCTGCCTTCGGGAACCAGCAGGCCGATCTTGCGGCGGCGCAGCACGACTCGTTCCAGCGCGGCGGGATACTGAACTTCATTGACGATGCAGCCGGGTGGAAGATCCCGGATGAATTTGGTGGTGGGCTGGTCCGAGGCGATGCCGAGCAGCAACGCGGCGTCCAGTCGCTCCGTCAGGAGGTCGCGGACCTGGTCGGACTGCAAGCGGTTGTCGATCGTATAGCTGATGTCGGGCCGGGCCGAAACGAAGGCAGTGAGCAAGGCGGTGCGATCGGCGAAGTCCAGCGTATACATCGCCGCGCCCAGCCGGAAGTGCGACCGCGACGCATCCTGGAGCGCCTCGGCCTCCAGCCGCACATCTTCCGCCTGCTCCAGCAGCGTGCGCACCAGCGGGTAGAGCTTCTGTCCCTGATCTGTCAGCGCGATCCGGCGCGACGTCCGATGGAACAGCAGATAGCCGAGCGTCTTTTCCAGTTCCTTGAGCTGGCCCGACACGGTCGGTTGCGTCAGGTTCAGCCGTTCGGCCGCTCGCGTGACCGAGCGTTCGTCCGCGACCGCGGCAAAGCTGCGCAGCAGCTTGAAGTCGAGATGCTGCATCCCGTTTTCTCCCATCCGGTTCTGCTGACCGACGGGGCATTCTAGCAGATT
>Ga0265293_10007711_pt1 | contig 16410 bp, 23 predicted proteins | sample Munlanlewell138R_FD_192505 | JGI IMG/M metagenome (GOLD analysis project Ga0265293, IMG submission 192505) | Leachate microbial communities from a municipal landfill in Southern Ontario, Canada - Leachate well 138R | ecosystem: Engineered > Solid waste > Landfill > Unclassified | place: Canada...
GGTCCGACGCCGCGCAGAGTCGCAGAGACGTTGAATCCAAACTCAGATGCGGAAATATGTTAGGTCTTTTTAAGCTTCTGGAGCCGCTGGCTCAGCTAGTACATCCAACAAATCTGTAGTTATTCAAGAAGTAAAGCATTATATGCTGGCATAGCTGTTGGGTCGCAGCGGCACGGAAATACAGGAAGCCTTTTTATGGCCTACAAGGTGAGCTGCACAGCAGTGTATGACTGATTGATTGAACAAATCAAGTTTAGCTGAGTAGTATAGTAACAGCGCTGCCGGGCCGAGGCTGCTTTTTAGCCCGCGGCGCAGCATTGCTCACGCCGGCTGCAACTTCCACCTACTAGTAGATAGTCAGTCCATGCCGGGGCTGCGCTTTCAGACAAAAAGGCGGGCACTGCAGAACAGTGCCCAAATGACAGTTGATATGTTAGTAGGGGGTTGCTATTTGAGTTTATCTGCGACAGCTTTCAAGAGTTCCTTGACTTCCGCAGACTTCATGCTGTCAACATCTTTGTCTCCGAAAAGCTCGCCGAGGGCCTGCTTTAAGGAATCAGTTCCACCAACCCTTATTGCTTTAAGCTTTTCTTCAGCTTCAAGCAACTGCTGGTAAGCTTCACTGTTTTCATCGAAGTCAGCCTTTGACTTCATGATGGACTTTTTGGATTGGATGTTGCGAATCTCTTTTCGCAGCTCATCCTGCTTCTGAGCAAGTTCCTTGAGGTCATCATCAGTGTAGTTAACGCCGACGCGGCGACTACTGGACGATTTTGCTTTGCCAGTTGCTGTTCTGATAAGAGCTTCAGCAACTGCACCTGTCATCATTGACAAGTAGTTGTCAAGCGTCATTGTCTTACTTTTAGCCCTGGACCGCTTCGACTGCTGACTCTTGAGCATACCGTCAATGACTGGCTCCTCAATCTCTTTGAGGAATTCGACGTCGACTTTTGTCAAGTCGTAAAGCGTTGTGATAAGATTATCCATTGCTTCATGGCTTGACTTCGACTCTTCGAGTTGCACCTTGTAGGTCTCATAGTCAGCATCAATCTTCTTCATGATATCCGCTGCGATGCTCTCTGCAAGGTTGGTTAGCTCTTGGGTCTTAGGTAAAGACCTGGAGCCGTTGGCCTTCTTTGAATCGTTTTCAAAGCTACTGTTTACGTTTGTCATTGTTAACTCCTTTCTAACCTCCGCAGCCGCGGAGGCTGCTCAGTTTATTATTTAGCTGTGAGCGACAGCTTTGATTACTTTATCCAACTTTCATTATAATTATATCATGCTTTTATGCGGTTGTGTTAAGTTTTTAGAAATTCAATGCAGCAGCTGCACAAAATTCTGAAACTAAGTAGAGCTGCCTTTTTAGCGGCGCAGCGTCGCATGGAATATTTGAGGCTCTTTTTATAGTCATCATATGGCATGGATAAGCTATGGCTGTAAAATTTTGACATTGTCCTGCCGAGGCTGCACTGCTATGCAGCTTCAATATTGTCCTGCCGAGGCTGCACTGCTACTATAGCCTTAGCATTGACTGGCCGAAGCTGCACTGCATTATAGAATCGTGTGGTCACTACATTGAATTCTAAAAAACTTGACACAACTGCTTCATTTCATGTTATAATGATTATAATAAATAAGATTGGAAGGAGTCAAAAAATGTATAAAGTGAGAGATTGGTCAGTATCCTACAATGAGGATACAGAAAAGTGTCTGGTTGTAGGTCATGTGGAACAATACAACGAGAACAAGGGGTGGATGAGACCGTTAGAAATTCGGGTGACAGAAGATGGTTATTCAGTTCAGACGATTAACTACAAGACAATGGATATGGTTGTTCTTCTTGAATGTGAAACTTTCGACCATATTCGGAAAAGTGAATACAAACAGTTAGTAAGGGCTGTTTGTCTATGTGTTGCAGAGTTCATCAAAGAAAACTCTTGGATGAATGAGGTGTGGTAATGGATAAAGAGTCATTGTTGTTCGTACTCGGTCTGTTAGTAGATTACTATGATGAATTGATGAAAGATACTATGGACCATATTGATGAGTTGGATGAAGTTAGACATGGAATGTTACTCATCACAAGAGAAGTTGTCAAACGATAAACAGTAAGTACCCGTTGTATGACGGGTATTTATTTACATTATTGTGCAGCTTTGTACGGCGCTACTTTTATGCGATTTCGGCAGGACGATGCCGAAGCTCTTTTAGCGGCATAGCTTGGCACCGACGTGTCGAAGCTCTTTTTAGCAGCTGGGTACGGCGCCGACGTGCCGAGGCTCTTTTTAGCGGCTGCGGTGCAGCGTTGACTGGCCGAGGCTGCACCTGGTTAGACCTTGACTGACTTTGACCTTCACCAAAATAAAAAACCTGACATTTGTCAGGTTCTTACATTTGAGTCTAATCTTGACTACTCCTTTCAATTAGATTAATTTGTTCAATAATTCGGTTATTTGTTCTTTACTTAATTCGTCACTTGTTTCAATGACTTCAAGTATCTTTTTGACATCTGTTTTTCTGACGACTGTCTCAGATATCGGGGACAATGTTTCCCGATGGTCTTTCAACCATTTTTCGATTTGACAAGCCTTTTTGTATTCTTCGTTTTGTCCAGGAACTTTTCCGAGATATTTCGTCAAAGTCTTTTTTGACTGGATTGAACGAATTGCCCTTATGGTCTGGTCATAATCCAACTTTTTAATGTCATCTTTGTCAAAATCTGTCACATTTTTGTCTTTTGGACGAAGGACGTTTCTTGACTGTTTCAACAAGTCTTCATAGACTAGTAAATTTTGGATTTTGTCTTTTATACCAGTTTTTGACACTTGTTTTTTAAGACGACATTTTTGACTTTGGACCTTTTTCAACTCAAGGTTGATTTTGTCAACACTACCAAATTTTTCCACTAACTTCTCAACTGTCATAATTTTACATTTGTCAAGATTAGACTCAATATTCAATTGTCAAAGAACTTTCATAGACTTTTCTAATGTCTATATCTTGGTAAGATTTGTATAATCTTACCAAGATATAGATACTAAATATCTATATCATTGATATCTACCAAATCTTGTATAATACCGTCAATGAACTCAGTAAAATCAACTCGACTTATGTCTTCAATCATCATGTCTTTTTTAATACTTTCACTATATTGACTCAGTTCATTAATTAATTCAACTAAGTTGGTAGATTTTGACTCTTTCTTATTTACTTTCATGTTATTACCTCCTTTCAACTTATAATTAATTATAACGTTTTTCGGACTGAATGTACACTTCTATTCTGTTAATAAAATGCTAACTAATTAGAACAGAACTGTAACAATTCTGTAGTATTTATATTTAGTAATAAATGTCAAAATGCTATTTATTGACATTAGTCCAAAAATTGCCAGAAGGGGTGAGGCTATTTGGCTGGCCCCTGGCGCAGCGGCACATAATTCCAAAGTTGAAACAGCACATAATTCCATAGTTGAAAACAAAAACAGTACATAATTTTTAACTATAAAGTGACATATAATTCTAGCATAAAATAAGCAAATAATAGCATAAAATAAGCCAAAAAGACTAAAAGTATAACAAAATAACAGCATAATAGTCCAAAAATACTGAAAAAGCAATAGAAACGATAAAAACAGTACAAAAACATAAAATAGTCCAAAAATCGCAGCGTCCCTGGTACCTATGCTCGCCGCCAGGTCACAGACTGTAGTTCTCATATCTTTCAGCAAAATAAGAACATTTTCTCTTGAAAAATGGCCAAATTTTTATATTATATAATGTTACATAATTATGAGAAATTTGACCCGTAGCAAGCCCAAAACTCTTATAATAAGTCCGTAATAGCTTATTAATGGGTTAATACTAAGATTATTACGGACTTACTACGAGTATTATAATTACGATGCATAATTATATAAGCACTATGGAAGAAAAAGAACTAGTAGATACCAAATTGCTCTGCTTATAGGCCAAAATACATATAATAAAGGTAAGGTGGTATTTTTATGACTGATTTACCGATAAAATTGATAACATGTAAGCGGTGCGGGCGTGAAAATGTGCCGCCTGATAAAAATAACCCTACTTTGTGCGAAGACTGCGTGAAGGCAGAGAACAATCGGACCACGTACTATCGCCAGCATCAGAGTGACTGGGTGGCGCTAGCGGCGGAGTCTGGATTAGACCTATGGGAGCGGCAGCCAGGTGAAACGCAATGGGAGTTTACTGTCTGGACAGCATATAGGGATAGCTACCCTGGCAAACAACCGTCGTATCGCAGCGTCGCAGAGCAACTTGACTGCACATACGAAGCAGTGAGAAAGATATCACAGAGGTGGGGATTCCAAGTAAGGATGCAAGCTTGGATGAAGCACTGCGATGAGATAACCTTAGCTCAGCGTAGAGTAGAGATACTTGACATGAACGCTGAGCATATTAAGATGGCAAAAACCCTACGTGAGAAAATATCTGTAGCTATTAATAAGATTAATCCAGCAGAGATTAAGGTCAGAGAACTTGCATCGCTCATGCGAGTATCTTCAGAGTTGGAGCGCGAAGCTCGGATTGACACTATTGCGCAAGACCAGATGCGGCGTGATGAGATGGCGGCTGCTGCAGGTGAGAATCCTGACTTGAAGAAGGATTTAACAAAGCAGGATGATATTAGAGATATAATTAAGGTCTTAGCTGAGGCTGGTGTACTTGACAGCATCACAAAGATAGGCGTCCGCAAGACTGAGACTACTCAGAAAGTCACAGAAACAATAATTGCAGGAAAGGAGGAGTAAATCTACAAGGCGTGCTTTATACTGATAAGATTGGAGGTGGTACATATAGCGATGCAACTTTAACAACGTGTCAGATAAGATTTGGAGGATAAAGCATGACTGACAGAATGACTGGGAGCTACAAGACAGAGGACAAAGTCGACCCTAATCTTGGTACGCTGCGGCGCTGCACCTTTTGTGGAATCTTTAAGCCATTGAGTGAATTCGGAAAAAATGGTGTTGACAGAGATGGGAATACAGTCTATAGGACTGATTGCAAAATGTGCTATAATCTCCGGCGTAAGGCAAACAGTAGCAGAAGCCGCAAGGCTCATTCTGACTTTGTTGGTGGGATGAAGCGGCGTAGTGATGATGACGTGCAATTCACGCATCAAAACTGGAAAGAGTGCTTGATTTATTTTGAGGGGTCTTGTGCATATTGTGGAAAGACTCCAAAGCGTGGTCAAAGACTTACGAAAGACCATCTGTATCCAGTAGTTAATGGCGGCAAAACAACTCCTGATAATATTGTGCCGGCTTGCTATAAGTGCAATAGCTCAAAAGGGTCAAGCGACTTTAAAGAATGGTTCATGGCTCAGCCATTCTTTAGCCAAGATAGGTTGAATAAAATTTTCAAATGGCGCAGCATAATGCGCTTAGCAATGCCTGTAAAGAATCAGGTAAATAAAGGAAGGGAGCAAGAATAAATGGACGTAACGAATTTTCTTGGAAGCACAGGTGCCATAATCATGGTCGTTGTGTATACAGTATGCGCAGCGGTTAAGATGATTCCTAAGGTGCCAGATTGGATTATACCGATTGTAGCTATCTGCCTGGGCGCTATCATAGGTACACTGTTTGGGGTGCTCGTTCCGGAGAATGATGTATTTCAGACAATACTTATCGGCGTGCTCGCTGGTGGCAGTGCTGTTGGTATAAATCAGGTTGTGAAACAAAGTATTAACAGGGATAGTGGCGACACTACGGAAACAACCGAGGATACCTCCAGCGAAACAGAAAGTGAGGATAAGTAGATGTTGTTTGGAACCAGGGCTGTAGATGAGCAGCCCTTATCAAAAGATTATACCAGTGGCAAGGCAATTGAGAAAGGTCCTGGTATACGTCGTATAACTCGTGAGGCTCTTGAGTATCTTGCAAAAGAGGATGGCATTGCTTTTACAAAAGATACTACAAAAGAAGAGCTGTATGCTGCTGTGTATGGAGGTGACTCTTAATGGAGCTTACTAGAAATTTACGCCGCGGCGATGTTGGTGATGATGTATGGGAACTCAAGCAGATTCTCTATAAATTGGGCTATCTTAAGGTAGTACCTACAAAGAGGTCTTTTGGTGGTGACACTGAAAATGCTGTTGAAGATTTCCAGGCATCTCATGTTGATTCAACTGGTAAGCAACTTGATACAGATGGTGTTGTTGGCCCACTAACAATCTGGGCATTGAATAAAGCTTATGATGAGCTTACTTCGCCTGAAATTGAATTCTTTGATTATTCACGCCAGATACAGCGTGGTGATGTTGGAGAAGATGTTTGGGCCTTGAAGAATATTCTGTATGATATGGGATATTTGAAAGTTGTACCAACAAAGAAATACTTTGGTGATGATACCAAAGAGGCTGTAAAGGCTTTTCAGCGCACTCATGTTGATTCTACTGGTAAACAGTTGGATGATGATGGTGTTGTTGGTCCTTTAACAGCTTGGGCAATAAATGATGCACTTACTGGTACTGTTTCTGAAATCATTACTTATACTCAGTATCCAAATCTGAGTGTAGCGCATATTAATGCAATAAATACTGCCTTGCAAACTGCATCAGCGGCAAGAGTTGCTATGGTGGTAGAAATTCTTAAATATGCGTATGATGATGATGCTTCATTACCTGGCCCGCAATCTTTGTATTGTATTGGTGCAAATCTTTATGATACAAATCTTAATCTGTTTATCGCTACAGAAGCATATCTCAAAAAGCGTGCTGAAGCAAGACCTGCGTACTTTACAAACGGTAGATTAGCCTGGATGATTAAACAAGCAAATAGTGAAGCTTTTGCTTGCTCTGATTGTTCTGGTGCAATCATTGGTTTGTTACGCAAGTTTGGCTATATTAGCAAAACAAAAGATGCTACTGCTAATGGCTTATGTGGTAGTGGCTATTCCAGTTCAAAAAAGAAGTCTGCATTACTGCCTGCTGATTTTGTTGGTAAAAGCGGTCATATAGGCTTATATGTTGGGGCTGGGTTAGCCGCTGAGTTTGCTGGTGGTGCTTATGGTTGTCAGTTAACCAATATTGACAAAAGAAAGTGTAGAAACTTTGTTGATGGCTCATTGGATACAATGAGTGACTGGACAAAGTATCGGGCACCTAAATTCTATAGCTAAGAGGTGATGCTGAGTGCCTGAAAACATTGGTTTGAGTGGAGCTGATTTGCAACAATTACAAAAAGTACTTACGCCACGTTTGACCAAGTATGTTCCATATGAACCAACTGCAAAACAGCGCGCTTTTCTGCTGATGAATTCAATAAAAGAGATTTTGTATGGAGGCGCAGCAGGAGGAGGAAAAAGCGTCGCTCAATTAATGGGAGCTCTACAATTTGTAGATATACCCGGGTACTCAGCAATTCTATTTAGAAAAACATACGCTGATTTAGCTTTGCCAGGTGCTTTGATAGATATGAGTAAGCAGTGGCTTATGCCATTTGTTGAAGCTAAGGAAGTAAAGTGGTATGAAAAAGATAAGCAATATATATTCCCTTCTGGAGCAACTTTAAACTTTGGTTATTTAGAGTCTCCAAATGATTGCTACAGATATCAAGGTGCTGAATTTCAGTATATTGGTATGGATGAAACTACACATATTGACCCAGGCAATTATAGATACTTATTTAGCCGGCTACGTAAACCAAAATGGTTAAATGTTCCATTACGTTTTCGTGCTACAGCTAATCCAGGTGGACAATTTGGTGAATATTATTATCAGCGATTCTTTATTGAAGGTCCTGATAAAGGAAGAATATTTATTCCAGCTGGTTTAAATGACAACCCTTATTTGGATGCAGAATCTTACAGGGAATCATTAGAAGAACTAGACCCAATAGAGAAAGAGCGCTTATTAAACGGTAATTGGCAAATTAAAGGCCAAGGTGATATGTTTGATAGTGAGTGGTTTACAGTTGTGCCTGCTACAGACATCCCAGATGTTGCAAAAAGAGTTAGATATTGGGACTTAGCTTCTACAGACCCTGCAAAAAGAAAGGGTAAGAACAAACGTGAGCCTGATTTTACTGTAGGTTTTAAACTTGCATTTTATCAGGGTTTATATTGGATTGAAGATATTGCAAGAGTACAAAAAACGCCAAGTGCTGTTGAAACTCTTGTTTATAATACCGCTGTTGAAGATGGTTATAGTTGTGCTATTAGAATGGAGCAAGAACCTGGTTCATCTGGTGATATAACTGTCGACCATTATTCAAGAAATATACTACAGGGGTACGACTTTGTAGGTGTAAGGTCTACAGGTTCTAAGGTTGAGCGTGCAAGACCTGCATCTGCTGCATCACAGTCTGGAAAAGTTTTTGTTTCACATAGATGTAGAAATTTAATTGCATTTTATGATGAAGCAAATTTATTTCCATATGGCATAAAAGATGATACTATTGATGGGTTTTCTGGAGCATTTAATTACTTCAGAGCGCCTGCATTAAAAAGAGTTCCAACTAGTATACATAAGCCTGGTGGTAGTTATTGGAAGAAAACATTTAGCTAAGAGGTGTTATGATGGGTAGTAAAACAATAAGAAACATAGATATGACTCAAGTCGGCGTTTCTGGCTTAAAAGTATATGGTGGAAATATATATGAAGAGTTTTTACCTGAATTACGCTGGCCAAGAGCTGCAAGAGTATATCAAGAAATGGCTGATAATGACCCAGTTATTGGTGCTATTTTATATCTTGCAGAAATGCTTATACGCGGGACTGCGTGGTCTGTACAGCCTGCATCACAAAGTAAAAAAGATGTCGACGCGGCAAATTTTTTAACATCTTGTATGGATGATATGGACCAAACATGGGCTAATACCATAAGTGAAATATTATCAATGTTTACATATGGTTTCAGCTACCATGAAATTGTATATAAGATACGCCGTGGTCCTAATGAGCGTAATCCAAGATATAAAAGTAAGTATTCTGATGCAAGAATAGGCTGGCGTAGGCTGCCTATAAGGGCACAACGCTCATTACAAGAATGGTTATTTGATGATGATAATGAGCTTATTGCTTTTGTTCAATTATGTGAGCCTCATTTTATAAGAACAGAGATACCTATGTCTAAAAGCTTATTGTTTAGAACAAAAGTATCTCATGGTAATCCTGAAGGTCGTTCATTATTGCGTAATGCATACCGGCCTTGGTTTTTCAAAAAGCATTTTGAAGAAATAGAAGGCATAGGTATTGAGCGTGACCTTGCTGGTTTACCCGTATTACAACCACCTGAGGGCCTTGATATATGGAATGAAGATGATGCAGAAATGGTTAAGCTAAAGGCTGGTGCACAGGAATTAGTTTCATCCGTAAGGCGTGATAGTGAAGAAGGTATACTATTACCTTATGGTTGGGATTTAAGTCTATTATCATCTGGTTCTACAAGACAAATAAATATTGGTGATACAATAGATAGGTATGATAATAGGATAGCAATAACAATGCTTTCTGATATTATACTTATTGGTAACAATAAAACTGGTTCATTTGCTTTAGCAGATACAAAGCAATCTATGTTAGCTGCAGCTCTACAGGCACAGGTAGAGAATATTGCTGATGTATTTAATGCAAAAGCAGTGCCAGATTTATTTATGTTGAACAATTTCAGAGGTCTAACAGAGCTGCCAAAAATAGTTCCTGGTAGAATACAATCTCCATCAATGAAAGAAATAGCACTATTACTTAGAGCTATGGGCTTAAAAATAGGTGGTGACCAGCAGCTACTTAACTATTTGCGTCATATTCTTGGTATGCCAGAACTCACAAACGATACTTTTGAAGAAGTATATAAACCTCAAGGGGTAAGCGCTCAAAAGGAAGAGAAAAAGGAAGAAACACCTGTAGTTCCTAACAAAAAGGAGCAAGATGATGATACTACAGAAAATGATTTTGAACAGAATGACCAAAATTATATGGGAGGTGAAAAATAATGCCTATGCCTAAACCGTCACCTGGTCATGATAAAAAGTCTTTCATAGCTTCATTTATGGCTAATGAAAGTATGAAAAGGGAGTATCCAGATGAAAAACAGCGTTTGGCTGTAGCGTATTCTACATGGGAAGAGCATGTAAAAAAAGATGTCTATAAAGCAGAGGAAAGTGTCTATAAAGAGGCAGAAGTAAATAGTGCTTTTAATTTTATATTCAAGTCAGCTGATAAAGGCTTAGTATCTGGTTGGGCTAGTGTTGCTGTTAATGCTAATGGTAGCATTCCATTAGATTGGGATAATGATATTATAAGTCCTTATGAGCTTGAAGATGCAGCTATAAACTTTATGCTAGATTATAGAGAAAGTGGTGTAATGCATGAAGGTGATGCTGTTGGTGTAATTGTTGAATCAATTGTTTTTACTAAAGAAAAGCAGGCAGCAATTGGTATACCGCAAGGATGTGTACCTGAGGGCTGGTTTATTACTGTTAAGCTTTATGATATGTATGTATTTGAACAAGTTAAGCAGGGTAAATATAAAATGTTTTCTATTCAGGGAAAAGGGCAGCGTATTGCGATATAGTGTTATATAAATGGACTAGTTTGCGTATAATATAAAAGAGGTGTTGATAGTGCACAATGTATTACAGAATCTACAAGTTAATAGAGTTGACCTGGTTACTGAGGGCGCTAATTCTGCCGCTTTTATAGAAATATATAAAAGAAAGGAGTGTATCGATATGGATTTGAATGAACTCTTAGGTAAACTAAAGCCTGAACATTCTGAAGTTGTTAAGGCAGCTATGGAAGAGTCTGCTAAACAGCTTAAAGATGCACAGGATAATGTGGCTAAAGTCCAGGGAGACCTGGATAAAGCAAATAAGGACCTGGAAGCTGCTCGGGCTGATGTGACAAAAGAGAAAGCTAATGCGAGTAAAGCTGAGGAAAAAGCTACTTCGCTTGAAAAAGAGAAGAAAGCAGCTGAAGATAAGCTTGCTGAAATGGAGGGTAAGAAAACTGGAAAAGCCGGCGCTTCTTTTGATGAAACTGAAAGCTTGGTAAAAAGTCTTCCTGAAGATGCTCAGAAACTTGTTGAAAAGCTTCGTACGCAGGCCAAAACTGCTGAGGATGAGCTTCGTAAACAAAAAGATGACACTGAAAAACAGGAGGCTATTGCCAAAGCCGCTAAATTAAAAGCTTTACCTATTGAAGCTGATAAATTGGCGGATATGCTGAAGAATGCTCCTGACGGTCTTTATGAATTGCTTGAGTCAATCAACAATGCTATTGACGGCGTTGTTTTGAATGAAGTTGGTAAAAATAAGGGCGGTGCTCAGGGTTCTGATGCATGGGAAAAAATTGAGGCTGCTGCTGCTGAAGTTAAAAAGAGCAATCCTGAGCTTACCCAGCAAAAGGCTATTGCTACTGTTCTGAAGCAAAAACCTGAACTCTATGAAGAGTACTTAAAAGGAGGTAAATAAGGATGAATGCATTTGAAATTCCTAGCTTGAGATTCAGCCTTGTTGCTGGTGAAGATATAGCTCAGCGCAGATTTGTATCTGTGAATTCCAGCGGTGAAGGCGTTCTTGCAAGTGCAGGTGGCAATGCAATTGGTGCTTCTATGAATCAGCCTGAAGATGGTCAGATTCTTGAAATTGCTGATGGTATTGTTATGGTTGAAGCGGGCGGTTCTGTTGCTGCAGGCGCTGCAGTACAGTCTGATGCAGATGGCAAAGCTGTTACACAGTCTTCTGGTATTGCACTCGGTGTTGCAATAACTGGTGGCTCGTCTAGCAATATTATTGCTGTTAAGATGTTGTGTATCGGTAGTGTTGATGGTGCTGCTGGTTCTGATGGTGACAGTATTTTGCTGGTAAGCTACTCTGGTGCGGACCTTGAAGCTGGTGCTGATTTATCGGCTACGCCGCTTTATACGGTACCTGCAGGCTATACTGTAGATATCATTGGAGCTTCGGTAATCTCTGGTGGTGTTGCAGCTGGTGTTGATGATTCGAATACTTCTGTGTTTGCATTGGCACTTACTGATACAACGGCTTTGGCTGGTGTTACATTTGATGCAACAACTGCATTTCCTGCAAGCGGTGCTGCTCAGGCAATGTCTCTTGAATCTGCTGCAGCTGGTTTGGTTGCTGGAAATGTTATTAACCTTGCAGTAACAAATGGTGCTACTGCCAATCTGCCTGCGTTCACTGTTCAGCTGAATCTTAAGATTTCGGCTGCTGCGTAAATTTGAAATAAGGAGGGAAAGTTAATGCCTAAAATGTCTGATGCTCATATCGATAGAGCACTAACCAATATATCTGTTGCATATATGCAAGATGCATCGGCTTTTATTGCAGATAAAGTTTTTCCTATTGTACCTGTTAAACGGCAGTCCGATGTCTTTTACATCTACAACAAGGGCGATTTTATGCGCGATGAAGCTAAGCAGAGAGGCGCTGCAACTGAGTCTGCCGGCGGCGATTATGGCGTAGAAGCTTCTGACCCGTATTACTGCAGGACCCATGCGTTCCATAAGGATGTGAGTCCGCAGGATAGGGCAAACTATGATGAACCGCTTGATGCTGATACGGATGCGACGGATTTTGTCTCACAGAAAATGCTGATACGGCGTGAAATGCAGTGGGCTACGAACTACTTCAAAACAGGTATTTGGGGAACTGAATACATTGGTGTAAGTAGCACGCCGTCCACTGGACAAAAGCTGTATTGGGATGATGAATCTTCTGACCCTATCGCGGATATCACCGGTGCAGCTGTTACTATGGCGGCTGAGACCGGCTACAAACCCAATGTTCTCGTTTTGTCACCGTATGTCTTCAATGCATTGAGAAATCATGAAGATATCCTTGACCGTATCAAGTATACGCAAAAGGGTATTGTAACTGCTGACCTTTTGGCTATGCTTTTTGAAGTTGATATGGTCTTCACTGCTTGGGGCGTTGTTAATAGCGCTGCTAAAGGTGCAACTGATTCTATCGACTTTATCATGGGTAAGCATGCACTATTGTGCTATGCTAATCCGCGGCCTAGCCTTAAGAAACCGTCTGCTGGTTATATCTTTGCTTGGACAGGTCTCGAGGGCGCTGGCGCTTATGGTAACCGTATTGTTCGTTTGCCCATGGACATGCTCGGCCTTGGCACTGAACGTATTGAAGGTGAGATTGCATTTGACCAAAAGGTTATCTGCAGCGACCTTGGTGTGTTCTTTAAGGATATCGTTGAGTAATGTTTGTAGCTAAACGACCTTTCAGAAACAATGGAAATGTTATAACTGCAGGCTCTATAATAATGGAGCCTGCAGATATTAAACATTTTAAGACAAAGGTTAAAGACGGAAAAATTATTGAAGTTGACGAGCACAACTTTGAACGCTATCAGCGTTACTTTATGAATAAATACGGTATTGCGTTGAATATGTCTGAACCTGAGTCTGAACCTGAGTCTGAACCTGAGTCTGAACCTGAGTCTGAACCTGAGTCTGAACCTGAGTCTGAACCTGAGTCTGAACCTGAGTCTGAACCTGAGTCTGAACAGGTTGATGAAAGTCCTTTAAAGGATAAGAAAACTACTGTTGATGATGGTGTAGCTAAAAAGATGGTAGTACAGGCGCGCGCAATACAATAAGGAGGCTTTGTATGTCTTTTTCATATTCTGGTAATCCAAAAGATAGTGATATAGACTTATGCCGCTTTCTTATTGGTGATACTGATGAAACTGATTATATCATGACTGATGAAGAGCTGCAGTATTTAATTGATACATATACCAATATGAATGCTTTGCAGTATAACTTATTTGATAGAACGGCTACAAAGTTTGCGCGTACTTGTGTTAAAAAGACACTTGGCCCTATGTCTGAAGATGCTACTGCTCGCTTGAATTTTTATAAAGAGCAAGCAAAGTCATTCAAGCAAAAGATGGTTGGTGCTGGTATATCACAGCCAAACTACTCTAGGCCAAAGATATTTAACGTTGGTATGCAGTCAAACCCACCGTGGAGGCCGTACGAGAATGGAGTGCTTTAAAGAAGTTAAAAAGCTTATGAATATGCCACTAACTGTTATGCCTTGCACAGGTAGAAATGGTTATGGAGCTAAAGCATTTAGTTCTAGTATCGTAATTATGTGCTATCCTTTTTCTGACATAAAAAACATTGTAGATTATAACGGTGCTGAGGTTGTTTCAAAGCATCAGTTATATATGGATGGTATAGCTACAATTGAAGAGTTAGATGAGGTAGTATTCGAAGGGCGCCAAACAGCTATAAAACATATTGCTACATATTATGATGATGGTGTAGCAGAGTTAAAGGTGGTATATTTGTAATGGCTCGTTATGGCATTAGTATGGAATTTGAAAAAGGTGATTTGGGCAGATTTAATTCAGCCTGTAATGCTTCTGTACGTAATTTATTTAGAGGTACTAAAAAAGCCACTACAGAAGGTTGCCGTGAAATTTTAACTGATGCTGTACGTCGTATTCCAAAATATACTGGAACAGCTGCTGATAGTGCTTTTATGGAAGTTAAGCGACGTAGTGATACTGCTCTTTCGTATTGGGCATATGAAGGTACTGTAGGTTTTGGTGGTAATGGTGACCCAGTTAATCCTATTACAGGAGAGCCAGCATCGGCTTATGTTGTAGCTGTTCATGAAAATACACATGCAGTGCATCCTAATGGTGAGGCTAAGTTTCTTGAAAATGCCGTAAGAGAGTATATGTCAAGTAACTTTAGAAGAGCCGTTGAAGTAAATGCAAAAGATGCCTTGCGTCGTTGGTCTGATTAAGGAGAGTATTAATGGCTGCGCTATTAGATGATATTGCAACATACTTAATATCTAAAACATTTGCAACAGCTATTGGCGTTGATATTTTTACTGATTTTGTATCAGATAAACCAGACCACTTAATTAGTTTGAATGAATATGGTGGTGATGGTGATGTAACATTTGAAACAGTTACACAAAGGTCTGTACAGATACTTGTACGTGATAAAGATGGTTCTATTGCAAAAAGTACTGCATGGAATATTTATAACTTGCTTAAAGAAGATAATCATAAGATTAAATTTACTTCTACAAGGCTTGGTATAGTATACTTAAGGCAAACGCCTTTTAAGAATAGGACTGACCAAAACAAACGAGTGTTATATGGCTTTAATATCGGTATAACTACAGAAAATGATTAAGGAGGTAATAATTAATGTCTACTAAGATAGGTGTTGATGGTCTTGTATATGCCATAATGACTGATGAAGGAAGTGCAAGTGCTGCTCCTACTTATGGTGCTGTACATCTTGCACCTGGTGTTATGAGTGTCAACGTAAATCCGAATCCGTCACAAGAAACACTTTTTGCAGATAACGGCCCAATGGAAACAGCTTCTACACTTGGTAAGATAGAAGTTGAGATTCAGAAAAATGAGCTTGGTCCTGCAGATAAGTCAAACTTGCTTGGCCATCCTATTGATTCTAAGGGTGGTCTTGTATCAGGTGATTCTGAGGTTCCGCCTTTTGTGGCTGTTGGCTTTAGGTCGCTTAAGTCAAACGGTACCTACAGGTATGTATGGTTGTATAAGGGTAAGTTTATGGACCCTGAAGACAACAATGAAACAAAGAATGACAGTATAAACTTTCAGAATGATACTATCAGCGGTCAGTTTGTCAGAATTGATAAACCGTATACTGTTGACGGTGTCACTACAAAGCCCTGGAAGTATGAGATGGATGAAGAAAATGTTGCTGCAGATGATGATACCATGGATGCATGGTTTGATTCTGTTGTAATGCCTACTGATGATGGTGTTGTTACTAATCAGACGGTTACAGCCACTGTAGATAGTGCTGCTACTGCTACTGGTACGCTTGTCGTTGGTGTTCTTGGTGCAAATCTTAATGGCGGTGTACGTGTTGATGTAAACGTTGATGTTACATCTGGCGATACCGTTAATGAGGTTGCGGCTAAGATACGTGCTGCTTTTGTTTTGAATGCTACACTGTATGCTTTCTTTACAATAAACGGTACTGCGGCACAGATTTCATTGACTACTATAACGCCTGCTGCGAATGACTTAACAATGGCCATTACGTTACAGGATGCAGATAGTACAGGCGTAGCTTTTGCAGCGTAATGAAAGTAATCTTTAATAGCAAGGGTTAGTAATAACCCTTGCTGTTTTAGAAAATAAATGCGAAAGGAAAGCAATATGTCAAACTTGGCAGATGTAAGAAAATCAAAGCCTATAAAAATCACTCTTTCAGATGGTAAAGAGCGTGAAATAAAGTTTACGCTTAATGCTATGGCTGAAATTGAGGATAAGTATGGCTCAGTCGAAAAAGCCTTTGAAGCACTCGAAAAGAATAGCTTTAAAGCACTAAGAACAGTCCTTTGGGCAGGGCTTATTCATGAT
>Ga0265293_10007712_pt1 | contig 16408 bp, 16 predicted proteins | sample Munlanlewell138R_FD_192505 | JGI IMG/M metagenome (GOLD analysis project Ga0265293, IMG submission 192505) | Leachate microbial communities from a municipal landfill in Southern Ontario, Canada - Leachate well 138R | ecosystem: Engineered > Solid waste > Landfill > Unclassified | place: Canada...
GAAGAAATCGAGGCGGATGTGATTCGCCTCGCCATCGGACACTATCGCGGACGCATGACCGAAGTGGCGCGCAGGCTGGGCATCGGCCGGTCCACGCTCTATCGCAAGCTGAGCGAACTGGGCATCGACAACGCCGCCTGATACCATCGGTATATCGGCCGGCATATCGGCTGTGGATGGCCGTTGAGTCCGGCATGCGATCCGCCATCGTTTCTGCACCGATGCGGAAGCCAGCCATTTGCCGAAGGGGAGCAAGGCGGCGCGGAAATGCGCGCGGTCAACCTGCGGTGCGTGCCGGAAATCGACTTCGACGCATTGACGATCCAAAAGATCGACGGCGTCAGCTTCTAGGCAAGCAGTTGCGCGAAATCGGTCAGCGCCGCGTCGCGCAGGCCGCGCCATACATGCACTGCCTGCACCGTTTCCCCGACATCGTGAACGCGCAGCAATTGCACGCCCGCGTCCATGGCCTTGACGGCAAGCGCGATGGAACCGCCGAGCCGCCGGTGTGCGGGCGCCTCATTGGAAAGCGCCCCGATCATCCGCTTGCGGCTCACGCCTACCAGCAACGGCTGGCCAAGCGCGTGGAATAGCGCCAGCGCGTTCAGCAGGGCGAGGTTTTCCGCCACGGTCTTGCCGAAACCGATGCCGGGATCGAGCACGATATGCTCTCGCGCCACGCCCGCCGCCAGCGCTGCGTCGCGCCGCGCCGCCAGCCAGTCGAACACGTCCAGCACGACATCGCCATAGCCACCGTTCGTGTGCAGATCCTCGCCGTCGCCCGGCGCGTGCATCAGCACCACGGGAACGCCGGCGCCCGCCGCGAACTCCAGGCTGCGCGGATCATGGCGCAGGGCCGACACGTCATTGATGATATGCGCGCCCTTTGCCAGCGCGGCTTCCATCACGCCGGGCCGCCGGGTGTCGATACTGATCGCGGCGTCGAGCGCGGCGAGGCGTTCGACGGCGGGCAGCACGCGCTTCATTTCATCGCCTTCCCACACCGCCGCGCCGCCGGGCCGGGTCGATTCCCCGCCTATGTCAATGATCGCCGCGCCCGCTTCCAGCATGGCACAGGCATGGGAATGCGCCACTTCGGGATCGTCGAGGAACTCCCCGCCATCGGAAAAGCTGTCCGGCGTCATGTTGAGGATGCCCATGACCTGCGGCTGATCGAGCCGGATCACGCGCGATCCGCATTGCAGCGGGGCATGGCTTTTCTGCAAGTTTTCCCATTGTTTCACAATGCTATCGGGGAAATTTTCGAGATTGTCTCTCAACTCGGCGACGGACAGTCGCTCCCGCGAGACGACGCGCCCGTCCTCGCGGGCGATCAGCGCGAAGCGGCTGGCCCAGGCCAGCCCTCCGCCAAGACGCACGGCTTCGCCATGTTCGGACTGGGGGCTGTCGGCCAGCGCGATGGGCCGCAGATAATGGCGAAGGCTCAAGGTTCGGTCGCCAGAATGTAGAGCTGCCGGATCGCGTCCAGCGGCTTCACTTCCCCCTGATGCGCAATATGCCAGAACGTCCAGCCGTTGCACGAAGGCGCGCCTTGCAGTTTCGCGCCGAGCCCATGGATCGAACCGGTCTCGTTGCCGCTAGCCAGCGAACCGTCGGCCCGCACGACGGCCTTCAACCGCCCCTTGCGGTCCACCAGTTCCGCGCCGGGCTGGACCCAGCCGGTCTCCACCAGCGTGCCGAACGCCACGCGCGGCGCGGCCTTGGGGCTTTGCATCGTCTGCAACGCGCTTTCATCTAGCGGCAGCGCCAACTTGATGCGCGTCTCGGCAACCTGCCGGTAAGCGGCCTCGCGCTCGCAGCCGATCCAGTCACGGCCCAGCCGCCGGGCGACGGCGCCCGTGGTCCCGGTGCCGAAGAACGGATCGAGCACAATGTCACCCTTGCGGGTCGTGGCGAGCATGACGCGATAGAGCAGCGCTTCCGGCTTTTGCGTCGGATGCGCTTTCGCGCCGTTCTCGCGGATGCGCTCCTGCCCGCCGCAAATCGGCAGCACCCAGTCCGACCGCATCTGCAATTCGTCGTTCAGCGTCTTCATCGCGCGGTAGTTGAAGGTGTATTTCGCCTTCTCGCTGCGCGAGGCCCAGATCAGCGTTTCATGAGCATTGGTAAACCGCGTCCCCTTGAAGTTCGGCATCGGGTTCGCCTTGCGCCAGATGATGTCGTTCAGGATCCAGAAACCCAGATCCTGAAGGATCGCGCCGACGCGGAAGATATTGTGATAGCTGCCGATCACCCACAGCGAGCCGTCGGGTTTCAGCACCCGACGCGCCTCCGCGAGCCAGGCGCGCGTGAAGGCGTCATAGGCGGCGAAACTGTCGAACTTGTCCCATTCGTCCGTCACCGCATCGACATGGCTGCCGTCCGGCCGGGCGAGATCGCCGCCCAGTTGCAGGTTATAGGGCGGATCGGCGAACACCATATCGACGCAGGCATCGGGCAGCCCGCGCATGGCCTCCACGCAATCGCCCGCCAGGATACGGCCAAGCGGGAGCACGGGCGAGGCTTCGCGCGCCTTCGCCCGTTCGATCTTCACAAGTTGTCCCATTCCACCCCTGACTTTTGCCCCTGTTATCCACAAGTTTCAGGGTGAGTCTTTCGCGACTCGCCGTCAAGTCACGCCGCGACCGGACGGACGCGACGCGCCACATGGCGAAAGCGGAACACAACGAGTCCGACACAATACCTTGAGGCCGGGCAGGCGGCGGGGACTCGATATGTGGTGGTGTGGCCTGCCGGACTCTCCGGCGAAATATTTTCTTGCCGCCCGTCTCAGAGGCACATTTCCAATTGCGCGACAGGCGCGAAGCTGCGCCGGTGGTGTGGCGTCGGGCCATGGGCACGCAAGGCGGCGAGATGTTCGGGCGTGCCATAGCCTGCGTTGCGTTCCCAGCCGTAGTGCGGATGCTCCCGCGCCAGCGCATGCATCATGCGGTCGCGATGCTCCTTGGCGATGATCGAGGCGGCGGAGATGCACGGCTCGATCGCATCGCCGCCGACGATGGCCCGCGCGTTCCAGCACCATTCGGGCCGCCTGCCCATCGGCGTCAGGTTGCCGTCCACCAGCACTTCGCGGGGGCCTTCCGGCAACTGCTCGCACAGCGACCGGACGGCCAGTGTCATCGCCAGCATCGTCGCGCCGAAGATGTTGAGCCGGTCGATCTCGTCCACATCGACCACCCCCACGGCCCAGAGGCACCGCCGCCTGATCGTGGTTTCCAGCACGGCCCGGCGCTGGCGGCTGAGCTTCTTGGAATCGTCCAGTCCCGCCGGGCGCGGCTTGCACAGCACCACCGCCGCCGCGACGACCGGCCCGGCAAGCGGCCCGCGTCCCGCCTCGTCGACGCCGATAGTTACAGGTCTGGCACTGGCGGCGACTTCGTGCATTATCCCGTCCATGCGAACACTGATGAACTCCGCCACCCTATCGTCACTCGCGCTTCTGCTGGCAAGCTGCGGCAGCGCCGCGACGGGGGAAAGCCCCGCCGTCACCGCGACTCTCGCGGAAGGACACGCGGTCGAGGAACTGGCCCGCTTCGATTCCCCCTGGGCCATCGCCTTGCTGCCCGGCGATACGGAAGCGCTCGTCACCGAACGCACGGGCAAGCTGAAGTTGTGGCGCGAGGGCGGGGAAATCCGCGACGTGACGGGCGTTCCGCAAGTGGATGCCGGCGGCCAGGGCGGGCTTGGCGACGTAGTGCTGGCCCCCGATTTCGCGACGAGCGGGATGGTTTACCTGACCTGGGCGGAAGCGGGCGAAGGCGACACGCGCGGCGCGGCGATGGGCCGCGCCAGGCTGGTGCGGGAGGGAAAACCGCGCTTGGAGGGGCTGCAAGTGATCTGGCGGCAGGTTCCGAAAGTGACGGGCCGCGGCCATTTCGCGCACCGCATCGCCTTTTCGTCCGATGGCCGTTACCTGTTCCTCTCTTCCGGCGACCGGCAGAAGATGGCGCCCGCGCAGGATCTCTCCAACACGCTGGGCAAAGTGCTGCGCCTCCTGCCGGACGGCTCGCCCGCGCCGGGCAATCCTTTCGCGGATCGCACAGGACCGTCAGCGGAAATCTGGAGCTACGGCCATCGCAATGTGCTGGGCCTGCAATTCGACGCGGCGGGCAGGCTCTGGGCGCTGGAACATGGGCCGAAGGGCGGGGACGAACTGAATCTGGTGCGGGCGGGCGGGAATTACGGCTGGCCGCTGGTTTCGGACAGCGATCACTATGACGGCAGGCCCATCCCCCGCAACACCACCCGGCCCGACCTCGCCGCGCCCGCGATAAGCTGGAACCCGGTGATCGCGCCGGGCGATTTCCTGTTCTATTCGGGCAAGGCCGAAGCCGCATGGCGCGGACAGGCGATCATCGCCGGGCTCGTCAGCCAGGGTCTCGTTCGCGTGGCCATCGACGGCGGCCAGGCGCGCGAGGTGGCGCGTATCCCGCTGGACGCCCGCGTGAGGGACGTGGCCGAGGACGCGAACGGCAACCTCTGGATACTGACTGACCGGGAGGACGGCCGCCTGTTGCGCCTGACGCCCCGGAAGAAGTAAAATCCGTCGACAAGGCGGTGCGCGGGCCTTATCGGCCCCCGCCCATGACCGGCCCCACTCTCATTCCGCTGGACAGCGTGGACCCCACGCTCGTGGAAGCCCTGCTCGATCGTGCCTTCGAGCCGGAGCGCCGTGGGCGCACGGCCTACAAGGTGCGCGGCGATGCGGAATGGCTTCCGGCGTTGAGCTTCGCCGCGCTGGACGAGGAGGATCTGCTGGCGGGCACCATCCAGTGCTGGCCCGTGGCGCTGGTCGATCCGCGTGGGGCACGGCACCCGATGATAATGGTCGGTCCCGTCGCGGTGCTGCCCGAACACCAGGGCCACGGCTTCGGCAAGGCGCTGATGAGCGCCAGCCTTGCCTCCGTCGATCCACGGGCACCGCTGCCGCTGGTGATGATCGGCGACCCGGAATACTACGGCCGCTTCTGGGGCTTCGACGCCGCGCCGACGCAAGGCTGGACGCTGCCCGGCCCTTACGACCCGCGCCGTCTGCTGGTCCGCTGCGAAAATCCCGCCGTGCTGCCGCGCGAAGGGATGCTGGGGCCTTGGCGCGCCTGATCCGATCTGGCATCGCTCCGGCCATGCCCTATGATCCGCCACCGGAACTCGCTTCGCTTTCGCTGGAGGATGTCGCGCGACTGGTGGAAGAGCGCCGCCTGCCGCCCGTCGGCGAATGGTCGCCCGCCGAATCGGGCGACAGCGAAATGCGGATCGCGCGCGACGGACGATGGTTCCATCAGGGCGGGGAGATCACGCGGCCCGCCATGGTGCGCGCCTTTTCCGCCTTGCTGATACGGGACGGCGAAGGACGGCACTGGCTGGTCACGCCACGCCAGAAGCTGTCGATCGAGGTGGAGGACGCCGCTTTCATCGCCACTGACATGCGGCGGGAACAGGGCGCGCTGGTCTTTCGGCTGAATACCGACGACCTCGTGATCGCGGGGCCGGACCATCCGGTCACGGCGCGGGGCGACACGGAAACGCCCGCGCTCTACCTTGCCGTCCGCAACGGCACGCAGGCCCGTCTCAACCGCTCCACATATGCCCAGCTTGCGGAACTCGCTCTGGCGGAGCCTGATCTCAGTGTCGAAAGCCTCGGCGCCCGATTTTCGCTGGTGCCCGCATGAGCGCGCTGTTCGACCGCCTCAAGCGCCGCTTCGACCAGGGGCATGCCGGCCCGCTGGACGATCTGCTGAGGGATTCCCGCCTTGTCGGCGAAATCGCCTTCAAGCCCGCCGCCGTCCTGATGGCCGTGACCGAGCGGGACGAACGGCCCGGGATTCTCCTGCTGCACCGCCCCTCCAACATGCGCGCGCATCCGGGACAGGTTGCGTTGCCGGGTGGACGGATCGACCCGGGCGAGACGCCCGTGGAAGCGGCCCTGCGCGAAGCGTGGGAAGAACTCGGCATCAGGCCGGGTTCCGTCAGTGTGATCGGCACGAGCGATATCTACCGCACCGCCACCGGCTACGAGATCACGCCGGTCATCGGCGTCGTGCCACCCGATATCGAGATCACGCCCAACCCGGCGGAAGTGGCGCAATGGTTCGAGGCACCAGCGGATTTCGTGCTCGATCCTGCCAACCAGGAGCGCAGGGAAGCAATATTCAACGGTAACTTGCATCAATATATTGAGATCATGTGGCAGGATCACCGGATATGGGGCGTGACCGGCGCGATCATCGCCAATATCACCCGGCGCCTGAACTGGCAGGGACCGGTATCGGCATGACCGGGCTTCCGCCTGCCGCCTGGACGCAGCGTGCCGACCTCGCCGCCATGGTAGCGGCGCTGGGCAAGGATCAGGCGCGCTATGTCGGCGGCGCGGTGCGGGACACGCTGCTCGGCATCGCGGTGAAGGATGTGGATGTCGCCACGCCGCTCGTGCCTTCCGATGTCATGGCCCGCCTCAGGAAAGCGGGTATCCGCACAGTGCCGACCGGCATCGACCATGGCACGATAACAGCGCTGCTTGCCGAAGGCCCGGTGGAAATCACCACGCTGCGCCATGATGTCAGCACCGACGGGCGCCGCGCCACCGTGGCCTATGCCAGCGACTGGCGCGACGATGCCGCGCGGCGGGACTTCACCATCAACGCACTTTACGCCGATCCGCGAACGCATGAGATTTTCGACTGGTTCGGCGGATTAGACGATCTGGCGGCGCGGCGCGTGCGCTTCATCGGCGATGCCCGCCAACGCATTCGCGAGGATCATCTGCGCATCCTGCGCTACTTCCGGTTTCAGGCACGGTTCGGCTCGCAACCCGCTGACATGGCATCGGAAAATGCCTGCGCCGAACTGGCTCCCACGCTCAAAGGTCTGTCGCGCGAACGCGTGGGCATGGAAACGATGAACCTGCTCGGCCTCGCCGATCCGGCGCCGACCGTGGCGCGCATGGCGCACCTCGGCGTATTGGCGCAGATCCTGCCCGATGCCGATACGGACGCGCTGGCGCGGCTGGTCGAGGAAGAGGACCGGCAAGGCATTGCACCCGATCCGCTGCGGCGGCTGGCGGCGCTGCTGCCCCCCGACCCGGCGCTGGCGGAACAGGCCGCCTCGCGTTTCCGGCTGTCGGGCGCGCAGAAGAAGCGGCTGGTGCTGGCAGCCGGACGGGTGGCGGACAATGCCGGCGACCCGCGCGCGCTGGCCTATCGCATCGGGCGTGACGGAGCACTGGACAGGCTGCTGCTGACGGCAAGCGACACGTCCGTGCTGCGCGGCTGGCCTATCCCGGCCCTGCCCGTCAAGGGCGCGGACGTGATCGCGGCGGGCGTGACGGCCGGACCGCAAGTGGCCCGCGTGCTGAAGGCGGTGGAGGCGCAATGGATCGCGGAAGGCTTTCCCGGCGAAGGACGCGTGCGGGAACTCCTGACGCAAGCCGTCGCTTCGTGATGGCGAGTCACTCTTCCGCTAGTCAGCCTCCAGAAAGCCGCGGCATGGCAGAATGCAGCCGATGAGCTTTCCCGAACTGCTCGAATATCTTGCCAAACAGCCGCTTCTGGCGCTGGCGGCCGCCGCGATCTTCGTGACGGCGCTGGGAGGCATGCTGAAGCGCGGCGGCGTGCCCCGGCTGGGCGGTTTCGTGCGGGGGCTCGGCAATCTCGGCCTTGTCGCCGCGCTACTGCTCACCATCGTGCAATTCACGCGCTTCACCACGGGCAACGATCTGGCACTGCCACAGATCGGGGGGATGCCCGCGCAGCAAGTGTCGGGCGGTGAAACGCGCATACCGTTGAGCCGCGACGGCCATTTCTGGCTGACCGGCACGCTCAACGGCGAACCACGCCGCTTCCTTGTCGACACGGGCGCCACGGTCACGGCGATTTCGCAAGACACCGCCATCGCCGCGCAAGTGCCGCAGCGCGCCTTGCCGCAAGCGGTGCGGCTGCGGACCGCGAACGGCGAGGTTCAGGCCGAACTGGTCAGCCTCGGTGAGTTGCGCTTCGGCAATATCGTGGCGCGCGATCTCGACGCCGTTGTCGCGCCGGGCCTTGGCGAAACCAACGTCATCGGCATGAACTTCCTTTCCCGGCTCAAAAGCTGGCGAGTGGAAGGACAGACGCTGGTGCTGGTGCCGAGCCCGGTGCAGAACGTGGACGATACCCCTTAAAACCTGTTGTCCCTCGGGAAGCCATTGGGCGGCATCCGCCCGGCGGCACCGCGCGCCACTTTCCACAGGCGCACGTCAGGTTCGGTGCGTGTGCGGCCGCTTTCCCCGCCCATCTTCCAGCTCAGTCCATCGTCCAGCTTCAGCGTAACGGCATCGGCGAGCCCGCCGTCGCGATAGCGTTGCAGGGTCACGCCCTGCCCCTTGGCCAGCACCGGCAGCTCGGACAAAGCGAAGATGACGAGCTTGCGATTGTCGCCGACCACGGCAACGTGATCGTGTTCGGCCGGAATTTCACGCACTATGGCCAGCTTTATACCGGGTTTGGTAGTCATCACCGCCCTGCCCTTGCGGGTTTCGGCCAGCAGTTCGTCCGCCTCGGCGGCAAAGCCACGCCCCGCGCTTGACGCCAGCAGAAGCTGCGCCTTGGGCCGGTAGGGCAGCATGGCGACGATCTGCGCGCTGGCGTCGATATCGAGCATGGTGCGGATCGGCTCGCCGAAACCGCGCGCCGAGGGCAACTTGTCCGCGCCCAGAGTATAGAACCGCCCGTTGTCGCAGGCGATCAGCAGCTTGTCGGTGGTCTGCGCGTGGAACGCGAAAGCGGGGCCGTCGCCTTCCTTGAACTTGAAATCCTTGTCGAGCGGTTCATGCCCCCTGGCACCGCGAATCCAGCCGCGCGCCGAGACGATGACGGTCACCGGCTCCTTCTCGATCATCGCGTCCATGCTGAATTCACGCGTCGGCGCGGCTTCGGCAATCAGGGTGCGCCGCCGCCCCAGTTCGGTATCTTCGGCATAATCCTTACGCAGCGCATTGAGATCACGTTTCAATCGCGTCCGCTGCCGCGCCGGGCTTTCCAGCAGCTTGTGCAATTCCTCCTGCTCGGCCAGCAGCTTCTCGCGCTCCTGCCGAAGCTCCATTTCCTCCAGCTTGCGCAAGGAGCGCAGCCGCATGTTGAGGATGGCTTCCGCCTGCCGATCCGTCAGGCGGAACTCGGCCATCATCACGGGCTTGGGCTCGTCCTCGGCGCGGATGATCTCGATGATGCGGTCGAGATTGAGGTAGGCGACGATATAGCCTTCGACCAGTTCGAGGCGCGCCGCGATCCTGTCCAGCCGGTGCCGCGAACGCCGCAACAGGATGTCGATCTGCGCGATGATCCATTGCTGCAACAGCAGCTTCAAGCCCAGCACGCCGGGCGTACGATGCGCGTCCAGCACATTGAGGTTGAGGCTGAACCGGCTTTCCAGGTCCGTCAGCTTGTAGAGCGATTCCTTGAGCAGTTCAGGATCGACGTTGCGCGATTTCGGCACCAGCACGAGGCGGACCGTCTCATCCGATTCGTCGCGCACGTCCTCAAGGATCGGCAGCTTCTTGTCGGCGATCAGGGCGGCGATCTGCTCGATCAGCTTGCCCTTCTGCACCATGTAGGGGATTTCGGAAACGACAAGCTGCCACTGGCCGTTGCCCAACCGCTCGACACCTGCGCCCCTGTCCTCCGGCGAAGCGGCTTCCGCCGCATGGAACCGGCCGCGCACCCGGAACGCACCCTTGCCGGTTGCATAGGCCGCCGAAATCGCTTCGGGGCTGTCGACCACGACGCCGCCCGTCGCGAAGTCCGGCCCCTTGAACACTCGCATCAGTTCGGCGTGTTCGGCGGGGGGGTTATCGATCAGCAGCAGCGTCGCGTCGATCACTTCGGCGGCGTTGTGACTGGGGATGGACGTCGCCATGCCCACCGCGATGCCCGTCGCCCCGTTCGCCAGCAGGTTGGGGAACAGGCCGGGGAATATCTCCGGTTCTTCCTCCTCGCCGTTGTAGGTCGGCACGAAATCAACCGTGCCTTCGTCCAACCCCGCCATGAGCTGGATCGCCGTCTTCGTCAGCCGCGCCTCTGTATAGCGGTAGGCAGCGGCGTTATCGCCGTCGATATTGCCGAAGTTCCCCTGCCCTTCGACGAGCGGATAGCGCAGGGAAAAATCCTGTGCCAGACGCACCATCGCGTCATAGACGGAAGCATCGCCGTGCGGGTGATACTTGCCGATCACGTCGCCCACCACGCGAGCCGATTTCTTGAAGGCACTGGCGGGATCGAGCTTCAACTGCCGCATGGCCCAGAGCAGGCGGCGGTGAACCGGCTTCAGCCCGTCGCGCAGGTCCGGCAGGGAACGCGCCGTGATCGTGGACAGCGCATAGACGAGATAGCGTTCGGAAAGCGCGCTGTCGAACGGCGCATCGACGATGGCGTCGAAGGGATCGGGGGCGTCGTCAGCGGAATTGTCGGTCGTCACGGCCATGGCTCGCCCTAGCAAGCGCGCGCATGGTTGGCCAAGCGGCTGCGCCGGGTTTTACGCAACTCGCGTCAGAGTTTCTGCATGTCGCGCGAAACGCCGGGGATCCGCACTTCCAGCCCGTCGAGGTCGTCCGTCAGCACGATCTGGCAGGACAGGCGGCTGGTCCCCGTCACGCCGGCGGCGAGATCGAGCATGTCTTCCTCGTCGCAGGACGCTTCGGGCAGTTTGGCGAACCATTGCGATGACACGATGACATGGCAGGTCGAACAGGCCATCTGCCCTTCGCACGTGCCTTCCAGCGGCTGCCCCGCCGTTTGCGCGACGTCGAGAAGAACAGCACCTTCCTCGGCGTCGGAGGAAAGGCGTTCTCCTTCGGCAGTGATGAAATTGACCCGAACCACGCGAATTCAAACTCCCTGCGCCGCCGCGGCGGCGTTCAATCGAGCGCAGGCATCCGCAATCTCCCCAAGCGTTGTATAGCGCCCAAATCCCAGACGAACAGACGATTTCGTCTCGGCGTCGCTTAATCCCATGGCTTTCAGCACATGGCTGGGCCGCCCGGAGCCGCTGGCGCAGGCTGAACCGGCGGAAAAAGCCACACCGCGCAGATCCGACATCAGGCGGGCCACATCGAGACCGTCGCGCCGGACGTTGAGGTTGCCGTGCCACCGCACCGTTTCAGCACCATTCAAATCCCATTTTTCCAGTATGTTATATGCCGTTTCCCATAGTGATTCGATATGTTGTGCATCGTCCTCCCGCCGCTGAACCGCCAGCGCGGCGGCAACGCCAAAGCCCGCGCAGAGCGCCGGGCTGAGTGTGCCGGAGCGCAACCCCTGCTCCTGCCCGCCCCCGAGAATCAGCGGCGCCAGTTCCACGCCGTCGCGTACCCACAGAGCGCCGATTCCCTTGGGCCCGTAAAGCTTGTGCGCCGAAAGGGCGATCATGTCCGCCCCCTCTGGCGGCGCCAGCTTGCCCGCGCCTTGCACGGCATCGCAGAGGAACAGCGCACCCACCGCGTGAGCATGGCTGGCCAGGGTATCGACCGGCTGGATCGTGCCGACTTCGTTGTTCACTTGCATCACCGCAACAAGCCCCGTGCTTGCGGGAATGGCGGCATCCTCCGGCACAAGGCCATCCTCGCCCACCGGCAGCACCGTCGTTTCGGCAACGCATGCTCGCGCGGTATCGAGCACGGCGGCGTGCTCTATCGCCGACATCGCGACATGGCGCGTGCCGCACCCCCGGATCGCCATATTGAGCGCTTCGGTCGCGCTACCTGTAAAGATCACGCGTCCGCCGGGCGGCAACAGCTCGGCCACTTGCTCCCGCGCCGCTTCGATCGCGGCGGCGGCGGCGCGGCCCGGCGCATGGGGGCTATGCGGATTGGCGAACGACAGGTCATCCGGTCCGCTCAGCCAGCGCAGCATCGCCTCGCGCGCTTCGGGCGCCAGCGGCGTCGTCGCCTGATAGTCGAGATAGATCGTGTTCTTTCTCATGTCTGCCCGGCAATGTCTTTCCATGCAGTGATAAATTGTTCGATATCCGCTTCGTCCGTCTCTCGCCCGATAGAAACGCGGATCACTTCGCTGGCTCCTTCCACACCCATCGCGGTCAGCACATGACTGGCCTTGAGCGAGCCGGATGAACAGGCGCTGCCCGCCGAAACCGCGATTCCCATGGCGTCGAACCGGATAAGCTGCGCGGCGGCGGACCGGCCCGGCATCCGGTAGGACGAAATCGTCGCGATCCGGTCCGCCAGGCAGGCCACCACTTTGCCGCCAGCGCCCGCGATCGCATCGTCCAGCATCCGGCGCAGCCGCGCGGCCTCGCTCATCCATGCCTCGCCCGCTTCCAGCGCGGCGGCCATGGCCATGGCGCCGGGCAGGTTTTCCGTGCCGGGCCGATAGCCGCGCTCCTGCCCGCCGGTGGGCGCAAGCATGGCCCAGTCGCGCATCAGCAGCGCGCCGATCCCGATGGGGCCGCCGAACTTGTGCGCGGAAAGAGCGATCAGATCCGCATCCGGCAGCGCGATCTTGCCGGCGCTCTGCGCGCAATCGGCAAGAAGCAGTCCACCCGCCTCGCGCACGGCTGCCGCAAGCGCGGAAACGGGCTGGATCACGCCGGTTTCGTTGTTGACGTGCTGAACCGCCACCAGCCCCGGCAGCGCCGCATCGTCGGCCCGCACCAGCCCCTCGCGAACCGGCAACCGCGCGGCATTTCCGGCCAGCCGCAGCACGGCCTCATGTTCCACTGCCGAAACCGCCGCCAGCGGCAGGCGGCAGCGCGTGAGGGCGATGGCCAGCGCCTCGCTGGCGCCTGACGTGAACACCAGTTCCCCCTGCCAGCCGAGCGCGGCCTTCACGCGCATCCGCGCCTCTTCCAGCGCGGCGCGGGCCGCGCGTCCTTCCGCGTGTGGACTGGAAGGATTGGCCCAGATGACAAAGGCCCGCGCCATCGCCTCGCGCGCCTGCGGCAAGAGCGGAGTGGTCGCGGCATGATCGAGATAGAGTCGCGCAGCCATGCAAACGTTGCTTTCAGGGAACCAATTTCTATATAGCCCGCGTTCTCCCTTCACTCACAAGGCTTTCCTGGCAAGCATCGAAGCCGGAACGCCGACAAGTCCGTCAGGTAAAGCACACCATGCCCGCAGTCATCTTTCCCGGTCCCGAAGGTCGACTGGAAGGCCGCTTCCAGCCCAGCGCGCGCGAACGCGCGCCCGTCGCCATGATCCTGCACCCGCATCCGCAGGCAGGCGGGACGATGAACGACCGGATCACGCAATCGCTTTACAAGACGTTCGTGAACCGGGGCTTCGCCACGCTCCGCTTCAATTTCCGGGGCGTGGGCCGCAGCCAGGGCAGCTTCGACAACGGCATCGGCGAACTGTCCGACGCCGCCGCCGCGCTGGATTGGGTGCAGTCGATCCATCCCGAAGCCTCGACCACGTGGATCGCGGGTTACAGCTTCGGCGCGCTGATCGGCATGCAATTGCTGATGCGGCGGCCGGAAATCCGGGGTTTCATCTCCGTGGCTCCACCCGCCAACATGTATGACTTCAGCTTCCTTGCCCCTTGCCCGGCCTCCGGCATCATCGTGCAGGGCAACGCGGACACGGTTGTCACGCCTTCCGCCGTGCAGAAGCTGGTCGACAAGCTGCGCACGCAAAAGCACATCACGATCCATCATGACGAGATTCCGCGCGCCAACCATTTCTTCGAAAACGAGATGGACGACATGATGAAGGCCGTGGACAACTATCTGGACATGCGCCTCGCGCCCGATTGCCCGATCAAATAAGGATCAGCGCGGCGCCTCCAGCAAAGGCGAGGCGCCGCGCGAATCCGGCCAGACCATGATCGCGACATTCATGGCCACGACTCCCGCCAGCACCAGCATCAGCACGACCTGACGGCGCGATCCGCCGCGCCTGTTAAGCAGCCAGGCACCGCCGGTCAGCGCGAAAATGGTGAGCACCATCAACGATAACGCCACATCCGTCATTCCCAAGCCCCTTCCCCATCGTCATGCCGCATCCTGGCCACTGACCTAGTGCGATGCGTGCCATGCCTCAAGGACGCATCGGCTTTGACAAGGCCGGGAATGCACGGCAGCTTCCCGTCGCATGGGCGCTTTCCTCACCGCTGACCGCCGCACCGTCCTCGCCGGGCTGGGCGCGACCGCGCTTGCCGCCTGCGCCCGAACCGCCGCCATGCCCACGCAATCCGTCGACGCGGCCGCGCTGCTGGATCGAATCGCGAACGATCTGCTGGCGCTGCAACCGGAAACCGCGACATGGCTGGGCCTCGACACGGGCGATCGGGCGCCGTTGCGCGCCAGGCTGACCGACCGTTCGCGCGCGGGGCAGGACCGGATCGCGGCGTTCCTGCGCGAAAGCCTTGCCGCCATTGATTCCATGGATCGCACCGCCGTTCCGCCCGAACGCGCGCTCGACCTCGACGTGGCGCGAACCGCCTTCCGCAATGCCCTCGACGGCTTTGCCCAGCCTTATGGCGACGTCGCGGTCGGCGGCTATCGCAACTCGCCTTATGTCGTGATCCAGAACGTAGGCGCCTATATCGACATTCCGCGCCTGCTGGATGCGGACCAGCCCGTCCGCAACGCCGACGATGCCGAAGCCTGGCTTGCCCGGCTGGAAAGCATGGCGCCGCAACTCGACGGCGAAACCGCACGGGTTCGCGGCGACGCGGAAACCGCTCTCGTTCCGCCGGATTTCCTTCTGGTGCAGACGCTTGCGCAACTGGGTAACGCTCTTGCCGAAACGCGGGCGGATAACGGGCCGCTGGTCGCCGCGCTGGCCCGGCGCACCGCCGGCATCCCCGGCAACTGGACGGACCACGCGCAAGCGATCCTGCGCAAAAGGGTCGCCCCGGCACTGGAACGTCAGGCAGCGGCATTGCGCGCGCTTCAGCCCCGCGCACGGCCCGAACCGGGCATGTCGGCGCGCCCGCATGGCGATGAATACTATCGCTGGGCGCTGCGCGCGGGCACAACCACGAACCTGTCGCCGGAGGAAGTCCATGCGCTCGGGCTGGAAGAGTTGCAGGCGCTGCATGCCCGGATGGAACCGCTGCTGGCCGCACTCGGCTATACGAAAGGCAGCGTCGGCGCACGAATGAAGGCCCTGGGCGACGATCCGCGCTACGCCTTTTCCCCCGGCGACCAGGGCCGGGCGGAAATCATGACGGCGATTCAGGGCCAGCTTGTCTGGATCAAGGCCCGGATGCCGCGCGCGTTCCGCACGCTCGCTTCGGGGAACGTCGAAGTGCGGCGCTTGCCGCTGTCCGAGGAGCCGGGCGCGCCCGCCGCCTATGGCGGAGCGGGTTCCATCGACGGCAGCATTCCCGGCAAGTTCTGGATCAATTTGCGGACGCCCGCGCTCCACAACAGGTTCTCGCTGCCGACGCTGACTCATCATGAAGCGATCCCCGGCCACGCCTGGCAAGGCGAATACGCCAATCGCCTGCCGCTGATTCGCGCGCTCTTGTCGTTCAACGCCTATTCGGAAGGCTGGGCGCTCTATGCCCAGCAACTCGCGGATGAACTCGGCGCCTATGAAGGCGATCCGGCGGGCAAGCTGGGCTATCTCCAGTCGCTGGCCTTCCGGGCCTGCCGCATGGTGGTGGATACCGGACTGCACGCCAAGGGCTGGTCGCGGGAACAGGCCGTCGCCTTCTTCGTGGACGTCAACGGTTCCAACCCGCAAGACGTGCGCAGCGAGGTCGACCGCTATTGCAGTTGGCCGGGGCAAGCCTGCGGCTACAAGATCGGGCACAGCGAGATCGTGCGGCAACGCGCCCGCATGCAAGAGGCACTGGGCCCGCGCTACGATTTTCGTGCGTTCAACGATGCCGTCGTGACGGGCGGCAACGTGCCCCTCGACGTGCTGGCGCGCGTGATAGACCGCACCATCGCGGCGGCGTGACGCCCGATCCCTCCGGTTTCCACCCAACCGGGCGCCTGCACGCGCCCGGCCCGTGGCTCGGCAATATGGTCCCTATGCCGCGACGGGGGTGGCGACAGGCGCGGCGTTACGAACGCCTTCGTCGACATGATCGGCGAACTCGGCGAAGTTGTCGATGAACTGGCGCACGAGAGTCTGCGCCGTTTCGTCATAGGCGGCAGGGTCGGCCCAGGCGCCGCGCGGATCGAGCAGCTTCGAGTCCACGCCCGACACCGCGACCGGAACCTCGAAGCCGAAGTTCGGATCCTTGCGGAACTCCACGCCGTTCAGGCTGCCGTCCAGCGCCGCGTTGAGCAGCGCGCGCGTTGCCTTGATCGGCATGCGGCTGATGCCCGGCATCGTCGCCTTGCCACCCGTCCAGCCCGTGTTCACCAGCCAGCACTTCACGCCGCCTTTCGCGATCCGTTCTTTCAGGAGGTTGCCGTAGACGGAAGGGTGACGCGGCATGAACGG
>Ga0265293_10007713_pt1 | contig 16407 bp, 12 predicted proteins | sample Munlanlewell138R_FD_192505 | JGI IMG/M metagenome (GOLD analysis project Ga0265293, IMG submission 192505) | Leachate microbial communities from a municipal landfill in Southern Ontario, Canada - Leachate well 138R | ecosystem: Engineered > Solid waste > Landfill > Unclassified | place: Canada...
TGGCCTTAAGAAAAGAGGAGGGTTTCGTGCTCAGCAGGCGGGATGCCTGCTGGATTGGATGCGTCTCGCATCCAGCAAGTCCTCTGGCCTTAAGAAAAGAGGAGGGTTTCGTGCTCAGCAGGCGGGATGCCTGCTGGATTGGATGCGTCTCGCATCCAGCAAGTCCTCTGGCCTTAAGAAAAGAGGAGGGTTTCGTGCTCAGCAGGCGGGACGCCTGCTATCCAGCATTTCCGAATCGGAGTTCGGAGTTCCAGCAGCCCCGAATCGGAGTTCGGAGTTCCAGGATTTTCCCAAAAATCATCACAGCTGAAACTTTTGGCATTCCCCCAAAATATCGAGTCGCTCTTTTGATAATGAACTTAATGATAGTATCTTAGCTATCATCTATGCCTATGTATTTCAGCTTATACTTTTGGCAGTTAAGATTCATGATTCCAGCATTAATATCCTTCCAATCCGAGTCCCAACGGGATGGCATTTTAGATAGCAACCTACAGCTACACAAGGTTATAGAATCCTGTGGGGGCGGCATTTCAGATAGCAAACACCGACCAGTCCATAATCAGACTCTCGTAAAATGGGGGAATGCCTGTGAAACTTTACTTGACAGTTTTCCAGATCATCTAAGATAAGGCAAATAGCTTAGGAGCGGTATATGAAAAGATACCTCGGCATTGATATTGGTGCTTCCAGTTTCAAGTATGGTGTGGGAGATAGTAAACATGGTTTACAGTGCTTTGACACCATCCGGATCAAGGAAAAAAGTCTTTCGGCTTTTCAGGAGATCATAGCCCAGATCTTGGTGCATGTGCAGGATCAAGAGATATCCGGCATCGGCATTGGCAGTCCGGGCACCCTCAGGATGCCGGAAGGCAAGCTGGTGGGGGTAAATCCGAATCTCCCTTTTTTTGTGGGCTTATCCCCGCGAGAGCTGATCCCCAAAGGGTTCGATCTGCCGGTTTATGTAGATAACGACGCCAATCTCATGGCCCTCGCCGAAGCAAATTCGTACAATTGCTCTGAGGCAATAGGCCTTACAATCGGCAGCGGCATCGGCTGTGGCATAGTAATAAATGGTGAAATCTACCACGGCGCGCATGGCTTTGCCTCGGAAGCGGGACATTGCATTATGATCTTTGATGGAGAAGAATGCAGCTGTGGGCAGCGCGGTTGCCTGGAGGCTTATAGCTCTGTGGAAGGCATCCGGCGACGTTTGCAAAGACGGGGCTTGCCATATCATGCCCTTGAGCTGCCGGAGCTGATTGCGCTGCGGGCTGTAAAGCAGGAGCTATACAAGGTGATAGAGGAAGGAGAAAATCTGCTGATCCGGGCTGTGGCAAATTTGATTACACTGCTGGATCCGCAGAAAGTTATTCTGGGAGGCGGAGGCATGGACCTGGGCCTGTATGATATCAAAAGGATAAACAGGCTCGCCCCTAAGTATCTGCCAAAGGCGCATTCACAGGCGGCAATCTGCGTTCTGGCTGGCTTTGGTAACCGGGCTGGAGTGCTGGGAGCCATCACTTTATGTGAAAGAAAATCCGGATCGGAATAGAACTTGCATATAGTATAGTCAAATAAATACTTGAGAGGATATGATGAAAAAGAAAACAATGATTATCGCTGGTATGATCTTACTCGTCGCCTTGAGCCTGACCGCTCAAAAGGCAGAGAATCTGCTTTATTTTGATATAAGTCCAAATCCAATGGAGAAGCATTGCGATATTAGCTTGGAATTTCGGAATGAGACTTTTATTACTCTGACAATCTTGAACGATGCTGCCGAGGTGGTCAAAACTATCTATAGCGGCCCGGTTCACAAAAGCCAAACCTTTGGCTGGGAGCGGGATGACGCTATGGGGAATATAGTCCCCAATGGAACCTATCATGTGGTGATAAATTATCAAAGCCGCTATACATCTACGAAAAAGACCCTGATCTTGAAATAGGAGTTTATTAAGTAAATATGACAGCAAAACCAGAAAAAAAGTCCGGTTCGGGCTTTTTTTCTTTTGTGGGAGCCACTCTTGAAGAGGCTTTGCGGATAAGATCGAACCGCCATGTAAGCTCCATGGTGATCTTCCGGCAGATATTGTTTACCGGATACGAAGCCTTGCCTTTGATCAGCTTTCTGGCTCTGGCTATAGGCGGTTTGGTGATCTTGCAGGGTACCAATCTTTTAACTGGATTTGGTCAGGGCATCTGGGTGCATGTGATCCTGGTGACGGTAGTAGTAAACGAGCTCTCCGGGATTCTGACCGCGCTGGTAGTGGTAGCGCGCAGCGGAACTGCAATCTCCACAGAGCTGGGCAATATGAAGGTGCGGCGGGAGATCGATCTGATCGAATCTTTTGGCATCTCACCCATCAGCTATCTGGTGGTATCCCGTGTGATCGGAGTGGTGGTGGCTATGGTGATATTGGTCTTGTATTTCAATCTGGTAGCGGTATTGGGAGGCTGGCTTTTTTCCCAGATCTTCAATCAATTGGATTTTCGCACTTTCATGAGCGACTTTCTTTCGGTGCTGAAAATATCACATCTGGTAGCCGGATTCATCAAATCCGTATGCTTTGGGCTGATTATCTCTATGGTATCCACCTATCATGGCATGAGTGTGCGCTATGCCAGCACAGAGGTTCCGCAGCGCACTATCAAAGCTGTGGTGATCTCTATCTTTGCCGTGATACTCAGCGACATGCTAATCACCTGGCTATTTTGGATATTGAAATGATTGCGATATTTGATGGCGTGAGCAGCCGGGAAGGCTTGAGTGACTTCAGCCTGCGTCTGAATCTGGATAAAGTTACCCAGCTTTATGATCCGAGCGAAAATCTTTCCCGGGCAATTCTTTATGCTATGGTCGGCCTGGATGAACTGCACAGTGGCGAGATTTATTTTGATCAGGTGCCTTTGCAGGAATTTATCGCGGATGGACCTCAGATTCGCAAATTGGGCTATGTCTTTGATGAGGGCATCATGCTGTCTAATCTATCCTTGAAAGAAAATCTGATGCTGCCTCTGCGCTGGCTGAATCCGCATCTGGATGAAGCCAGGATCGCTAGTAGTATCCAAAGCTGGATGCAGAGCTTTGAGCTGGACCTTGATCTCAACAAACGGCCTGTGGCCTATCATCCGGGGCAACTCAAACTCATGGGATTTGTGCGCACTCTCTTGATCGAGCCCAAGGTGATGCTCATCGATGACCCCTTCTTTTTACTGAATAAGATCGAGCGTAAAGTTCTGCTAAAAGTCTTAGATCAATTGCGAAAAACCTGCCCGATGCTCATTGCCAGCATCGATGATGAATTTGGCGTGGGATTCGCCGATGAGGTGATCGACCTTAGTCCTTTTGAAACTAATTTCAAACTTTTGTGATTCTTTCTTGACAAATTTGTGCCCTTCTAAAAGACTAATTTCATCTGGATAGATATATGAATTATAAGTTAGATCACACCAAAAAAATTGTCACACTGTTCATCACCATCCCAGTGTTGGTGATAATCATGGTCATCGCATTTATTGCGATCCGCCAAAACATGTTTGAAAAGCGCTTTCACTACAGCACTTCTTTGCAAAACGCTACCGGCATTTCTACGCAAACTGCGCTGTTGTACAAAGGTTTTGAGATTGGGCGGATACACAATTTTGAGCTGGGTGAAGACGGAGCCATTCACGTGGATTTCTATGTGCTGAAGCGCTATCAGCCCCTGATGGTGGAATCCAGCGTGATCTATCGAACTACTATTCCGATCACAAATAAGACCACTCTGGAGTATTTCAGAGCGCCCACAGAGCAAAAACCCCTGCCCGAAGGCAGTTATATAGTTTCCACAGATTTTGCCAAAGGCCGCGCGCTGCTTCGGGAATACTCTCCCAAAAGCAGCGATCCCATCGGCACGATAGTGGAGAATCTGGAAGCGCTGACCACAGAACTGAATAAAGATAATAATGCCGATAAAGGTGCACTCATGCGCATCCTGGTCTCGGCTGCCGACCTTTCAGAAAAGGCGGATATCACCTTAGACCTAATGAATGCAAACTTAAGCGAAATGCAGCAGCTCACCTCAAATCTGAATCAAGACCACAATCCGGAGGCCGGAGTAATCCTGAGAATAGTGAACAACCTGGCCGACATCAGTGAAAATATGGCAGGACAGGTGGGAGAAGTAAGGCGCCTGCTTGCCAGCGCAAATACTGCTGCTGCAAACTTTGCCGATCCCGACAGCCTGATCATCAAGATGTTAGACCCCACCGGTGAGGCTTTGATCCAGCCGCTGAGCACTTCTTTACATGCTTTGGGCGGGAGCCTCCAGGAGACCGAGAAGATCCTGGGAAGCCTGTCCCGATCAAATCCGGAGCTGCTGCTCATCATCAATAATCTCAATGAAACCCTCGCTGAGGCGAATAAGACCCTTCAAGCTTTGAACAATAACCCGCTTCTACGCGGTGGGATAGTGCCCTCCAGAATCAAGGCTTATGCTCCCGCAGGCAGGATAGATGAGGTTCCTGGTGAGAATTAGCACAGTTCTGACTTTGCTGCTATTGTCGCTGCTAACAGCCTGTTCCTCACCGCCAAAAGTGGTGCAAGCTCCCTCCAAAGCTGCAGCGGATGCTACCCTGCGCATGGCTCAGAATCTGGAGCAGAAACATCGACTTTTGGATAGCAGGCAGACCTATCAATCCGCCCTCGGGCAATATCGCTCTTTTGCCGATCTCAGAGGCGAGCTTTACTGCCTGGCCGGGCTAGCACGCGTGGCTTATATGCAGGGCGATATGGCCGAATATGACCGCCATTACGAAGCTCTGAAGTATCTGGATACCAGGGCAGATCAGGCGGGCTTTTACGTGCGGCTGCTGCTGGATATTTTCCGAATGCAAAAGGAGCAGCGTTATGACGAGATTCAAGCGCTGGCCAAGGATTCCTATGACTATCCTCTGCCCATCAGGATACAGATTCTTACGCACCGGCTGCAGGCAGATTCGTATCTTGAACCAGGACTGGATAGCAGCAGCTTTGCAGATCTCGAACGCCTCAGCAAAAGCTATCGCCGTCAGATAAAAAAGGACTTTACCGCAGATTCCTCAGTGCTTACTTCGGCATTATACGCCATGGGCTATCATCTCTTTGTCAAATCTGATTACTATGGCGCCAGAGGCTACATTGACGAGGTGGTAAGGCTGGACGCATTGTATGAGGACTATCCAGCTCTGGGCTATGCCCATTGGCTGCGCGCCAGGATTCATGAGGGAAATAAAGATCACAGGCAGGCTACAACGGATTACATCTGTGCCAGGAAGATCTTTACACACTTTGAAAATTCAGAAATGCTTGCCAGGACAGACGCTGCCCTAAGGCGTCTGGAAGGAGAACGACCATGAACATGACAGGAAAGAAAGCCCTGATTTTGGGCATCGCAAATAAACACAGCATCGCCTATGGCATCGCCCGGACTCTAAAGGAGCAGGGCGTGGATATGGCGATCAGTTATGCCGGAGCCTCCCTGGCCAAAAGGGTGCATCCCATCGCTGAAGAATTGGGGGTAGATCAGCTCTTTGAATGTGATCTGAGCAAAGATAACGATATCAAGAATATGATCAGCATTTTGGCCGAGCAGTGGGATACTATAGATTACATCGTGCACAGCGTGGCCTATGCGCCTACCAGTGATCTGAAGCTTCCCTTTCAGCAGATTAGCCGGCATGGCTTTCTCTCGGCGATGGATATCTCGGTGTATTCCCTGATAGCCGTTGTGCGGGAAGCGGAAGTGCTGCTGAAGCCTGGCTCTTCCGTGCTTACTTTGACATACTACGGAGGCCAGAAGGTGGTGCCCGGCTATGGCATAATGGGAGCAGCCAAAGCTGCCCTGGAATCCTCAGTGCGCTATCTGGCACACAGCATGGGCGAAAAGGGCGTAAGGGTAAATGCCATCTCCGCAGGCCCCATCCGCACCCTCTCTTCTTCCGCAATCGGCGGAGTAGCCCAGATGCAGCGCCGCATCGAAAAATCAGCCCCCTTAGCCAGAAATATTGAACAGGAGGATATCGCCAAAACCGCATTATACCTGCTTTCAGACCTTGCCTCAGGCGTCACAGGAGACATAGTCTTTGTGGATTCAGGTATATCGATAATGGCTTATTGAATATGAAACTCTTTATAAACGCCTCCCTGCCCACCAGCTCCGCCGCTCTGAAGCGGGTGAACATGCTTTTTGACCAGCAGATCAAAAAGATCTCTGCTGATGACATCGAAACCGAAGAAGAGCCTGAGATCATCGATCTCAAAGGTCGAATCTTATTACCGGGAGCCATAGACATCCACAGCCATCTCTGGGCTAAGAAGAAAAGCCTTGCCCAGGACCTGGCCAAAGCCACAAAAGCTGCGCTCAAAGGAGGATGGACCACTTTGGCCGAGATGAGCTATCATAGCGATATGCCCATCTTCGATACCTCCGATCTCAAAAAGTGCATCTCCGCCATGAAGGGCAATATCCATACCGATATGGCGCTTTGGGCACATGTGGATGTTACGGACTATCCTTACTACGCAGAAAGCGCTCAGGAGCTCTGGGCCAAAGGAGTGGCGGGAATTGCCCTCATGACTCCTACTCCCAATGAAGATATCACCGCGATGGATTTCAACGAGATTATGGACCTCTTTATGGACATCTATGAAAGCGATACATCATTCTCCTTCCAGGGCTATGATGTGGATAACCATAATTTCTACACCTTCGAATCCCAGATGGACGGCATCAAAAAGATCCTGAGGCGAATGCAGGAAAACCCCATCCACATCCCCCGTGTATCTTCATACCTTACCATAGAATTTATCAATACCATCTCCAAGCGCAGCGACATCTCTTATGCCCTGAATATGATGGATATGATGGGCTGGCTGCAGCCGGATGTCTTTAGCTCCCCCTGGGCCTGCGATTTTCATGAGCATCATGATCTGCTCTATGAACTGCTGCGCACCAAGAAGCTCTATTTGCTTTCCAATAGTTGCTCTACGGTCAAGGCCGAGGATGAGCTATTTGCCGGCAATGCTCCCGAACTGATGGAATACAGCTATCTCTGGGTGCTTTCAGAGCTCTGGAAAACCCACAAAGTCCCCCTTTCAACCTGCATCAAAATGACCAGCGAGAATCCGGCCAAGCGCTTGGGAGTCTATCCTTACAAAGGACGTATTGACGTGGGTTCTGATGCGGACTTTGTGGTCTATAATCCCGAAGAGACCACTACTATTACCAGCCCCAAGGGCGTGCAGATCGAGCTGAGCGGAGCTATAGAATCCGTGTGGCTCAGAGGCCGAAAACAAGACCCGGACAGCCCGCCCCAGGGAGAATTTGTAATTCGTAAAAATAGCCCCAAACGCAGGCACAACAAGCGCTCCTGGGTTTGATGACCGAAAGCCCAAAACCTGCAAGAACCAAGCAAAGGACTAAATATATGAACGAGCAACTCAAATACCTACAATCTGCCCTGCAGAAGAACCCCGAGCTGAAATACACTCTGGTCTTGAATCTGTGGCAGACCGACTTTCTGCGCTTTTACCAAAGCCAGACCAATTACAATATTTCCAAAGACAGCAGCAGCCTGAACGCCACTCTCTACAAGGGCAAGAAGTCCTGCAGCTTCAATATAGACCATCCCGATCATCCCAAGATCGATGCAGCTCTTGCGGCCGCTCTGGAGATGATAGATGCCATGCCCGAAGACCCAGATTTTGTGGATATAGAGGATGATCTCACCCTGGCCGAGCCACGCCAGATCGTAAACAATATCGAGGCCTTCAGTCTGGATAAAAAGACCCGCTTTCTGAATGATCTCGCCACCCGCGCTGCCCAATATGATTTTGAGCTATACGGCACCTTTATCTGCAATTATCAGCGCTATCACCTGCTGAATAGCAACGGCCTGGACAAAACCAGCACTCTGTCTCCCATCTATCTGGAAGTAAAAGCGGTGCACAAGGACAGTCAGGTCACAGTGCTTCAGACCTTTGGTGCAGATGATTTCAAGCATTTTGACGAAGCCGCCTTTGGAGAAAGCCTGCTACGCAAGATCGTTCTGGGGCAAAACCCGGTGGTAGATGTTCAGCCCGGCGAATATGAAGTGATCCTGGCTCCTCGCTGTGTGGCGGAATTTGCTCAATACCTCAGCTTTGGCATGCGGGCACAAGCTGTGGACAGTCACAACAGCTTCTTTGAAGGTAAGGTAGATCAAAAGCTTTTCCCCGCCATGTTCAGCCTCACGGACGACCCTGCCGATCCCCGCATGATCCGTATGGATTATGGCGACCAGGGACATATCTACCGTCCTTTGAAGCTCATTGAAGGTGGCTATTTCCGGGCCTTTATGTGCGGACAGTATTTTCATCATAAACTGGGTCTGCCCAAAAATGGCAATCTCGGCGTCTGCCTCAAGGTCGATTGCGGAGCTGCCAAGCTACCGGATATGATAGCTTCTGTAAAGAAAGGGCTTTACATTTCCAGCCTGCACTATATGAACTTTATCAATGCCCGCGAGACTTCGCTTACCGGGCTCACCAGAGATGGCACCTTTTTGATCGAAGACGGCAAGATCACCAAAGTGGTTAACAACCTGCGTTTTACCGAGCGGATTTCCAGAATCTTTGAAAACCTGATTGAACTCGAAGATACTGCCCAGACCATTCCCTTTTCCGGGAACTACGCAGAATTCAGCGTGAGCTCTGCCAAGGCGCCCCATGCCCGGGTAAAGGGCTTTAATATCAGCTCTTCCACCAGGACTATATAGGAATTTCATTATGAAAGAAAAGATACAAAAGATCATCGAAAACTTAGCCGCTCCGGATGTCAGCTTTGCCGATGTCCGCATTACTTTTACAGATTACGAAAGCATCTTCTTCATGAATGCCAACCTCAGAGATTACAGCAGTAGCAAAGGCTCACCCGCCATCGGCATCAGAGTCTTGATAGATGGCTGCTTTGGCTTTGCAGGCTCCAAAGACCTCAGTGATGCCAGCATCCAGAGGCTGATCTTTAGAGCCCGTGCCAATGCCATTCACGGCGCCAAATTCCAAAAGGAAAAGCTGACTTTCCCAGAGCTGCCCGCAGTATCCGGCGAATATGAATACAAACCTGAAATCGATCCCTTTGCCATGCCCAAAGCCGAAAAGCTGGACTATTTGCAAAGGCTTGCCACCGCTATCAAACCTGCCGGTAAGATCGTGCATTCCTATGCCGCAGGCCAGTTTGAACGTCAGGAAAAGTACTATGCGAATAGCGAAGGCAGCTTCAATCACATGATAGTCACCAATACCCTGCCTATGATGATGGTTGTGGCCTCCGATGGCAAACAGACCCAATCCCGCACCTGGCCCGGACACATGAGTGCCGGCCGCGCAGGATTTGAGCTCTTTCATCAGCAGAGATTTGAGGAAAATACCGAGCGCATCATACAGGAAGCCACTGATTTGCTTTCTGCCGATGTGATTACCGAAGAAAAGGCCGATATCATCATCGGAGCAGGCCATCTGGCTCTGCAATTGCACGAATCCGTAGGTCATGCCACCGAAGCAGACCGCATTTTTGGCCAGGAAATATCCTATGCCGGCAAGACCTTTGTAAAACCCTCCATGCTGGGCAAGTTCAAATACGGCTCTGACATCCTGAATATATACAGCGACAGCACCGATCCCAGAGGGTTGGGCTACCACCTTATGGACGATGAAGGCGTACCCGGCCGCAGAGTGGATATCATCAAAAAAGGCATCCTGATGGACCAGCAAAGCTCCCGCCATATCGCTCACAAACTGGGCTTGCAGCCTTCTTCAAATATGAAGGCCTCCTTTGCCGATGATTTCCCGCTGGTGAGGATGACCAATCTCTGCATCGCCCCCGGAAAAGGCAGCCTGGAGCAGCTGATCGCCAGCACCCAGCGCGGCTACTTCCTGGACTTTACCAAGACCTGGAGCATAGATGACAACCGCAATAACTTCCAATTTACCACCGAGATCGGCTATAAGATCCACGATGGCAAGATAACAGGCATAGTAAAAGAGCCCACCTATTTTGGCATCACCCCGGAATTTTGGAATGCCTGTGACGCCATTTGCGGGGAAGAGGAATGGGCTTACCACTCTACCTTCCACTGTGGAAAAGGCGAACCGGGACAGGTCATGCGTTTGTCTCATGGTGTGGCTCCGGCGCGTTTCAGAGATATCAATGTCAGCGTGAAAATGTAGATAATAGAACGCAGATTTGACCGATCGAACGGATTATTACGATTTATCGTAGAACGGGGATTGGCTCACTCGTTGGATTGGCTTACTCGCTGGATTGGATGCGTCTCGCATCCAGCAAGGCCTTAGGCCTTGAAAAACGAGCATGTCCCGTGCTCTGCAGGCGAGACTCCTGCAATCCAGCTTCCATTTTGCGCAAGGCAAAGCAGGGCTTTAAACAAGCTCCGGTGTAGCGTAAGGCAGGCTGAAATAAACCGTGCTACCCCCGTCTAAACTGCTATCTGCCCAGATATCTCCATCGTGATACAAGATGATCTTTTTTACCATGGCCAATCCCATGCCGCTTCCTTCAAATTCCTGCGGGGGGTGCAGCTTTTGGTAGGGATCAAAGATCTTCTCTTTTTGAGCAGGATCAAAGCCCACTCCACTGTCCCGGATATAATACATCACCATATCGTCTTTGAGTTCACAGCCGATGTGGGTCTCATGCCTGGCCGCGGGAAGGGAGAATTTTACCGCATTCTCAATCAAGTATTTCCATACCAGTTCGATCAAAGCAGCATCTCCCCGGCAAGGCAAAAGAGAATCCACAGTCACCGAGAAGCTTTCCGGCACATGGCTCAGCTGTCTTTGAACGATGTCTTTCATATTCAAAGTCTCTATTTGCAGGGTTTTGTTGATCTTCTGAGTGAACTTCAGTAGCTCGCGGATCACCTCGTCCATGCGGATAGCCATGGCTCTGATGCCCAGCAGGATATCTTTTACTTCCGGTTGCAATTGGGCTTCATAATCCTCTTCCAGGGTTTTGGTGTAGCCGCTGATTTTTTGCAGAGGAGCATGCAGATCATGTTCCACCAAATAGGAGAAGGATTCCAGTTCCTTCAGGATATGTTTCAGCTGATCAGTGCGCAGACTCACCTGTTTTTCCAGTTCCCTGGCATGGTCTTTGCTCTGCTGGATCATATCCAAATGATTCAGGATTATAGTCAGCTGATTGGCAAATTCTTCACCCGTTTTGATGTGTTCCCTGGTAAAAGCATCCTTTTTGTCCGAGCAAAACCAGAGAAAGCCTATCAGCTCATCTTGCACCATCATCCCATTGTACATAAAGGATTGCATGCCTTCCTTGATCAAAGCGGCGCGAATCGGCATATTCTTTTCCTGGATAAGGGTAGATGTATCTGAGACCACGTAGTTATGAGTGCTTTGAAGCTGTTTTTTAAATTTTGAACTAAAGGGGAAATGATCTTTGGTATTCAGATAGCGATGCCGCATCTCCGGCTTGCTTAAGGCCAAAAAGTGGACATGTTCATCCTTTATAGAACTTACCATTAGGATTTTGAAGGGAATCAAAGCTTGTAGCTGCTTCATGGCATCATTACAGACCTGCTCAAAAGGAAGGTTCTTCAACACAATGCGGTCCAGCTCCCGCAATACCTCAAGCCGAATAGAATAGCGTTCTCTTTGTTCTCTTAAATGGGTACGGTCCGTAATGTCTCTCATCGCGGCAAGCAGCTGAGTCTCTTGCTTTTCTCCGCTGAGCGTAGTGCTATTGATTTCCAGGGTCTTAATCTGCTGCTTTGCATCCCAAACCTGCATTGTATAAAGTCTGGTACCCGTAAGTCCTTCCCGGCGTTCTTTGGCATAGTTTTTCAGCAGTTGATGATATTCCGGCAGAACAAACTGGAGAATCGATACTTTCTCCTCTTCCAATGGTTTCAGCCCAAAGAAATCCATCGTCATTTGATTTGCATAATAAACTCTGCCCGTGATGTCATGCAGGATGATCATGTCTTTGGTGGTTTCTGCCAAAAGCCGGTATTGCTGCTCGCTTCTTTCCAGTTTATCATTTTTATGCTGACGCTGAATTCTGCGCGCCAGTATCTTCCCCAAAACCACTGTAGCCAGAGGAAATATCACTAATATCGGAACCGATACAGCATGGATTACATCCCACCTGACTTCCTGAGGTAGAAATAGCATAAAAAAAATCATAAAGATGTGGGTTACCACTCCCAGTTGATAAAATTCCATGAAGCTGTAAGGAGATACTCGACGCTTATGCCAGAACCGCCATAATAGCCCCATGACTATGGCGCTGATGGTGGTGGCTATTCCCGTGTAAACTCCGTATCCGCCTGCTAATATCCTGAATGTAATCGCCATTATACCACTGATGATGACAGGGATAGCTCCAAAAAATAAGGCTGCCAGGCTAAAGAGTATGGTGCGTGAATCAAGGACTATGCCCGGCTGCATCTCCAGGGGGGTGCTCATGATAGCCAGAGTAATGACGCCTAAGATTAACCCGGTGTAAACTTTGGTGATCTTACTGTCGTCAAAATGACCGGTAACAATGATGTCATAAATGATAGACAAGCTCAATAAAAAGGCCGCATTATACATCAAACTTTTGAAAATCTCATAAAACATGATCACCTCACAGTTTACATTTTCCTGATTATATAAGAAAATTATTTAATGATTCAACATATTCCAAACTCTATTATGTTGTCAAGAAGGATTTTGAAACTGAGGGGTTTATTGGTGGTATAGAACGCAGATTTGATCGATTGAACGGATTGGGACGATTGGGATGGAACGCAGATGGGGCGGATTTGCAGCATTAAAGAGGGGATTTTTCGTAGCTGGAGGTGAGAATAGAACGCGGATCGGGCGGATATGCGCGGATTTGAGGGGGCAATTTGTGCACACTGGCTCTCTTGAGATAATATACACTATCTGAAATACAATCAATATACCTTCCTTGAAAGACTTTAGGTGCCGGTTTCAACCGGCACATCGCGGGGCAGCTATCCGGACAAGACTTTTTCCTGGCCTTTGAAGGCCAGGCACCCGGACATATATCTCTGAATTAACGCTAAATTATACAGGCGCACTCCGAATTGAGCTCCATCTGATTATACATGGGAAGAGAAGAACCATACCGTAAACTTTAGTTGTCACAGCGATACCGGTTGGAAGGGTTGAGAGGGTTTTTCGTAGCTGGAGCTGAGTATAGAACGCAGATTTGATCGATTGAACGGATTGGGACGATTGGGATGGAACGCGGATGGGGCGGATTTGAGGTAGCATATTGCTTGCATACACGGGCTCTTTTGAGATAATATACACTATCTGAAATACAATCAATATACCTTCCTTGAAAGACTTTAGGTGCCGGTTTTAACCGGCACATCAGGGGGCAGCTATCCGGCTAAGACTTTTTCCTGGCCTTTTAAGGCCAGGCACACGGACATATATCTCTGAATTAACGCTAAATTATACAGGCGCACTTCGAATTGAGCTCCATCTGATTATACATGGGAAGAGAAGAACCATACCGTAAACTTTAGTTGTCACAGCGATACCGGTTGGAAGGGTTGAGAGGGTTTAGACTCGCTATCCGTTACTTTCTTAGCCAAATCAAAACCTCTCTGGAAAAAAGAAAACATAGCAGCGTTTTGCCCCACCTTCAAAGGCGGGGAAAAAGTCATGTCGCAGATAGCAGCCCCTTGAGCGGCTAAAGCCGCCAGCTAAAGTCTTTCAAGAAAATCCTAATATATACTCCGTCTCTCATCTTATCCTTGAGAAACATTGCCTGCCTTTATCCTTGAGCTCAGTATCTATAGCCGTCTCTCATCTTATCTCATAAAAACTGGTTCAGTCTTCATCTTGAGCCGGCATCAAAAGATTACGCCTGATTCTCCTTTCCCCTCTGATCATTTTCTCCGCCCCACCGCCCATACTTTCAATTTGATTTTAACTTGTTTTTAACTCGAGCTGACTCGAAGCTTCGAGTCAGCTCGAGTTAAACCTGAATTAACTGCAAGTTAAGAGCTAAGGCGCAAGGCCTTATTGCGCCGTGCTTTCCAACCTGTTTTGTCTATGATATCAAAATGCCACTTTTCAGGAACAGCGCTGTTAGAACTGGAAATCCTGATGAAATTTAATGGGCAAACAAAAATATCTTAGTAAAATGCAAGATTTCTCTTGACAGTATAAGCCATGCTTACACAGTGGTTTCGTAGTAAGGAATTCCCAAGCTACAAATATTAGATAGGAGTAACGCTATGATTGGCAAAAGACTTCGTGATCTGCGGAATGAACTAAATATTCGGCAAAGCGATATTGCCCAAGACATTGGCATAAACCCTTCCGCAATCTCACAGATGGAATCCGGCAAGATCAATCCTTCGCTGGAAAGCTTGCTGCTGCTGTGGAAAAAGCACAAAGTTGATTTGCACTGGCTGCTTACCGGAGAAGGCGAGATGTTCTGCGATAGCAGAAATGAAAGGGCCAGTCAAAAGCATAAAAGCTGGGAAACCCTGCAAGGGATGCTGAATAAAAGCATGGAAGAAATTGCCAAAGCCAAGATGGACCTGGTGGATAGCTCCGTAATCGACATTCCGGTGGTGGGTGAAATAGCCGCCGGCGCACCGGTGGAGAGCCATTCACGCTTTACGGATACCATCTCCATCCGCAAGGGACAGCTCAAAGGCGATCCCAATCAATTCGTCAGCCTGCGCGTCAATGGCCGCAGCATGGAACCCTCTCTACACCACGATGATGTGGTGATTATCTCCAAATGCAACGATTGGGAAAAGCTCTCCGGGAAAATCTGCGCCGTGCGCATAGACGGTGCCATCACCCTGAAAATGATGACCCTGGATCAACACACGCAAACCGTGGTGCTCCTGCCCATCAATGAGGACTACAAACCCATCCTGATCAAAGCTGACGAACACAACGATCTCTCCCTGATCGGCAGCCTGGCCTCACTTTATAGGAAATTTTAGCAGAACTAAAGCCTCACGCCTTTTGTTAAGACTTACCATGGCTTATATCTCTGCCCGGGATCTTAGTGCGGCTCTACGTGGAGCTGTATGCTGTGTTGTTGTGACGCTACAGGTACCGGAGCTTGCCTAAGGCTCCGATATCATAATTCACTGGAGATTTGTACAAAGACAGGCGCTGTGGTAAATTGCGGAGGAATAGCATCCTCCGGCTGCCAGTACCACAGCTTGACATAGCTCCGTTTTTGGTTATTGAAGAAGATTTGAATAATTGTTTGGGGCAGGGATTGCACAGAAAACTGGCTCAAACATGGATGCTCAGGAATAGCAACCTATGGTTATTTAGATGCGCAGGGATAACATCCTCCGGCGATATAAATGCTCAGGAATAGCATCCTCCGGCTACATAAATGTGCAGGAATGGCATCCTCCGGCTACATAAATGTGCAGGAATAGTATCCTCCGGCGACATAAATGTGCAGGAATATCATCCTCCAGATATATAAATGCGAAGGGATGACACCCTCCTTAAAAGACTGCATGAAAGACATATCGGCAACACTTTGCTATTGCGTCCAGAAAAATACCCATATCTGCAATCTTCCTTAAAAGACTTTAGCTGGCGGCTTTAGCCGCCATTCATCAGGCCAACACGCGCGACAAGACTTTTCCCCCGCCTTTGAAGGCGGGGCACCCGCAGCTATATTCTCTATTCCCCAGAGCGGGTTTGATTTGGCTGCGAAAACGACGCACAGTGAATCTAAATCCTCTCAACCAATATCCCTGTGACAACAAACGTTAGCGGTATCATTCCTCTCTTCTCCTGCACAATCAGATGGAGCTCAATTCGTAGTGCGCCTGTATAATCCATCGTAAATTCAGAGATACTGGCCCGTGTGCCTGGCCTTCAAAGGCCAGGAAAAAGTCTTGTCCGGATAGCTGCCCCGCGATGTGCCGGTTGAAACCGGCACCTAAAGTCTTTCAAGGAAGGCGGATTATATGTATTTCATAGAGCATGGATTAATCGTCTTTCAAGGAGTGAGGGCAATAATCTACACATCTAAAGATAATCTTTGCACAGGAACGGCAGCCTCCGCCTACCAGTACCGGAGCTTGCCAAAGCTCCGATATCATAATTCACTGGAGATTTGTACAAAGACAGGCACTGTGTTAAATTGTGCAGGAATATCATCCTCCAGATATATAAATGCGAAGGGATGACACCCTCCTTAAAAGACTGCATGAAAGACATATCGGCAACACTTTGCTATTGCGTCCAGAAAAATACCCATATCTGCAATCTTCCTTAAAAGACTTTAGCTGGCGGCTTTAGCCGCAATTCATCAGGCCAACACGCGCGACAAGACTTTTCCCCCGCCTTTGAAG
>Ga0265293_10007714_pt1 | contig 16404 bp, 14 predicted proteins | sample Munlanlewell138R_FD_192505 | JGI IMG/M metagenome (GOLD analysis project Ga0265293, IMG submission 192505) | Leachate microbial communities from a municipal landfill in Southern Ontario, Canada - Leachate well 138R | ecosystem: Engineered > Solid waste > Landfill > Unclassified | place: Canada...
CATCACTCTCCGACAACTCAGCTATACTGCATTTTAGATTTGAACTCTCATTACAAACTGAAATTATGTACTCGCCTTTTTCGAAAGTAAGTATTTGTTTTGAAATATCACCATCTAACGTATCAAAGGAATTAAGCGGTATTAAAAATCCCTTACCCTTAAATTTGATATATGCTTCCTTTTTCGTCCATACCTCATAAAAGCACTTGTCCATATCTATTCTCGCCTTTATTATGTAAGCGACTTCACTCTCAGTGAAAAATCGTCTTGCAATTTTAACATCAGCAACTCTGATTTTCTCAATATCTATTCCAATTGGCTTGTCCGAAATGGCTGCAATAATAGCATTTCTGGTGTGTGATAAATTAAAATGAAAATCAGGATGATTTTTTAAATACGGCTTGCCATACTTGTTTTTGCAAAAGATAATCTCTCTGTTGAAGATATTAAGTTCTTTATAAGCTATTGTTCTAACAAGGATTTCGGAATACAGGCTAAGCTTCCTATCTATATCAAAATGAAACCGTTTGATTTGCTCATATTTATTTATAGAAACGAATGATATCAGTCGCTTAAACACTTCAGCGTCAAGAACATCATTTAACTCCGCATAATACAATTTAATCACATTTCATCTTCCCCCTGTGATCGGATGTTAGTTTAAAATAAGTTACACTTAATTTATATAGAATATTATTTTGGGTTACCCAGGTATTGTAACCCTTTTATTCTCACCAAATCACCTGTTGTTTGTTTGTATGTATGTACACCTTTATCTGAAAATATTTCTCATAAAATTGCCAGTAAGTGAAATATATTATTGCACTGTCTGGCGATACCCTGAAAACTGGCGTTTTCGCGGTTTGCATACATTTAATTATTACATTTTTTGCGAACATCCAAATGCTCCATCAATCAAACAAATTTCAGCCGAAAAACGAGAGGCGACATCTAATGCCCGGTTTATTATTTCAGGATTTAGAGAGTTGCTTCTTTTCCACCCATCTCTTGCCATTGTTAAAGCAAAAGCAGCTACAAATGCATCACCTGCTCCAAGCGTATCAATTGCGCATATGTTTGTTGCCAAACCAACATAACGATACATTCCATCGCTAAAGATTTGTCCTCGTTCACCCATAGTAGCAAGAATATATTTTGCGCCAGCAGAATGAGATTTTTTGATCAGAACGCTAATGTCATCACTATTCATATGAGAACATGAGAATAGAGCAAGATCAATGTAAGGCGCAACATTTTTAAGTAATGTTGTGCCATTTATACAGTCAACAGTTGAAAAATCATAAATCAATATAAAGTTTCTGTTTTTTAGTAAAGGCAATTGATTATCTATATGCCCCGTATATCCTGTATGTACTAAAGAAAATGTGTTTATATAATTCAAATCATCTTGTGTTAAATTCAGTGGATACTTTTCAATAACCCCTGCGTCCCAATTAGGGAATACGCGTTCTCCATTAACTATTTCTACATCAAAATAACTATTGCTACCGTTTTTAGTTCGACAACGCGAAAAATCAATCCCTTTTTCTTTGAGGATATTTTTCAAAAACACACCATAGCCATCAGACCCCAATACGCCTATATAAGCACTACAAGCTCCGAGCTTAGACGTATAAACAGAAAAATTAAGTGAACACCCTCCCGGATAAATTAGACCTTTTTTTAAATAGCGATCCACAGAATTTTCACCGATTCCTAAAGCTTTAATCATATAATCACCTTTACACGATGTTAGAATATAAGATGCATAGCGATTGCTACTAAAGGAATAGCAATAACAGTACGGATAAGAAATGTAACAATTAATTGCCATACTTTTAAAGGAATTGACGACTCCATTATCGCATTTGCACTTTCTGTAAAAAATATTATTTGTAGAGTGGAAAGAACTACAATGAAAAAACTGGCAGCAGGGGCAACCGCTTTATCAGCTATCAACAAGGCCGGTAGCGCAAGTTCACTGATGCCCACTAAAACTGATGGCGCTATCTCAGCCGCATTCGGTATTCTAAATAACTGTAGTATGGGAGCTATAGGAATACCAATCCATTGAAATACGGGAGTATAAGTGCTAATAATTAGTGCGACAGTGGCGATAGATAGTATGTAGCAAACAATTTTTATAGCAAAGAATACAGAATCTATAACCCCTGTTAATAATTCTTTTGAACTGGTTTCGCTTGCAGTATTAAGTGCGGACTCCCATGCACGTTTAAAAATATTTGTTTTGCTCGCGTTTTTTCCATTATCAGTTGCTTTTTCCACTTCGCTTCCGTCCACATATAAATTCGGGATACGAGAGAGAGGAGGAATCCGAATTGTAATTAATGGAATTATGAATGAAATAATCATCGAAGTCAAAACAACTTGACCGTAATATTCCGTGATTCCTGTAATCTCACAGAGAACAATAAAAAAGCCTAAAGAACACACAGAAAAGTTTGTTACAACAGAAGACACTTCGCGTTTTGTGTATAATTTATTTAGGTAAATTTTATTAGATAAATAAATATCAACAGCAGGGGAAGTTGTTATTGACGTAGCAATATCCATTCCCGCATATCCGGGCAAGCGATATAGAGGTCTCATTAAAGGCTCAATAATTATACCAACAAATTGGAGCAATCCAAAAGATGAAATTAGTGTTACTACAATACCAGCTAAAAAGACGGTCGTAAAAACATCTGCCGCTAAATACAATGCCAAACCACCAGTATCACTTTGAATAAGAAACTGCGGGCCTATTTGAAATATTGTCAAAATACCTACGACCAACCCTATAAGATAAAGAACTTTTGTCGTGATTTTTGTTTCCGAAATATGCTTTTTTACTATTTTTATTGGTGGTTTAATAAATACGATTAAAAGAAATACCACAACCAACGCCATTACTACAAAAGTTAGATTATTACCAATTATGTTTTTCACCACTGACACAGACAGCGCAAGAAATGTCTTCCCAGAATAAACGGGTATGAAGAAATAAAGTATTCCTATCGCACTAAAAAGGAAGAATTTAACTTTCCCTTTTGTTAATGATTGTCTCATGGTTAATCACTCAACTTTCTTTTATTTATAGTAGATTGTTTGTTTGTCTGCCTCATATAAAAAAATATTAATCGTAACTTTTTGTATTTTACTACATTACTAATTTTCTATGACACAATTCTATAGAAGATTCGCGGTGCGCAACTATTATGATTGTTTTTTCTCTGCCGATACTATGGATAGCATTGTGAACGATATTTTCGCTATATTGATCAAGGGCATTTGTCGCTTCATCGAAAATGAAAATGTCCACATCACGCAAAAACAAACGGGCAAGAACAATACGCTGCCTCTGTCCACCGGAGAGTTTTATTCCACGCTCTCCGATAATGGTATCAAGTTTGTCGGGCAAGGATTCTATAAAATCATAAATGTACGCTTTTTTACAGGCATCCAGCATTTCAACTTCTGTGGCATTGCTTTTCCCATAGATAAGGTTTTCTCTGATCGTTGTATTAAACAATAGATTTTCTTGCATAACATATCCAATACGTTTATGCATAGTCCCAATATCGATATCTTTTAAATCAATATTGGAAAAAGATACTCGTCCCTCTGTTGGTTCAACCATACCAGTGATTAGCTTGAGTAAGGTTGTTTTTCCGCACCCACTCTTTCCAGTAATGGCAATCCGCTCTCCTTTGCATATCTCAAGCGAAAAATGATTGATAACTACTTTATCGCTTCCATCATAAGAAAAAGATACATCAGACAAAGTGATATTATTAGTTTCATCAGGTATTTTACCATTGCGTTGCTCAATCTCTGCTTTTCCCAATTGATTCATAAGTCTGTCTATATAGGGCATAGCCGCTTGTAAATCGGCATCAGTGGATGAAACAGTTCGGACAGCACCGGATAACATACCATAATATATAGAAAATACCAATAAATCACTGATTTTCAAATTATCAAATATAATTAAAATACCGCCCAAAAAATATAGCCCAAATTGCATGAATAAGTCGTCACGTATTTTTGGAAGTAGAAGAACACGGACAGTCCAATAATGAATCCATTTTGCATAGAGCTTACCATGCCTATTTATAAAGTAGACAAAACGTGTTTTTTCGTGTTTTTGGAGATTAAAAGCTTTTACTTCACGCCAGCCTTGAACGCTTGCATGAAGCCAAGAGGACATATTTTGATCGTTCACACGCATCTGCTCGTTATAAACTTTCTCTCTTTTGCTTATCCAATTATCAAAATAAAACGCAAGTGGAATAACTGTTATCGAAAATAATGCAAGACGCCAATCTAAATAAAACAAGAAAAATGTTGAACCGAGCAAGGTGAAATAAGCAATGATATAACCTATTGTTTGTGCGCTGGCAAATGACGCCGCACTGTTTGGATCATCCTCGATTTTCATCTTTGTGTCGCCAATACTTTGTTTTTCGTATTCTGTAAATTCCTGAGCAAAAAGACCTCCCAATATTTTATGTTTTATTTTAAGCACGGTATCGTTGATTAAGCGATTATTTCCATGAAACTTTGCATATCCCATTGCAATATTAATGGCGCATATAGATAAATAGCCTCCAAGTACCCATAGAAAACGATTCAACTGACCTTGCAGTACCACTTGTTCAATAAATATACGGTAAAAAACAGGGGTTATAAAACTAAGTCCGAGCGCAATAAGGCTAAAAATAAAATTAAATACAAAGAAGCGTTTTACACCATGGGCATAAGGAATAACCATCTTTAAAAACTGTAATCGATATTTGATTCTTTTAATCATGATGATTCGCCTCCTTTATCGCAAACAAGGTTTTAAAAGCCTCACTTGTATGGATCATTTCTTCTGGCAAACCGATTTCAATAATTCGACCATTTTCAAGTATGGCGGCTTTTTTACACAGCATAACAGAGCTTTGACGATGAGCAATAACAATTGATGTTCTGCCCACAAGAACGTCCTCCCACGCTTTATGGATATTTTCTTCCGTTTCACTGTCTAATGATGAAGTCGCTTCGTCGAAAATAATTATTTTTGGATTTTTCAGATAAATCCGCGCAATTGTTAATCTCTGTTTTTGACCTCCTGATAGTCCAATACCATCTTTCCCTATTAAAGTATTAGTTTTTTGGGGGAAACTGTCAATAAAATCAAAAATACCCGCTCTTTTACATGCTTTAATAATTTCATCATCTGTCGCTTGTCGTTTCCCAAGAATCAAATTTTCTTTGATTGTGCCATCAAATAATAATGTATCCTGTTGAACAATTCCGATATTTTCCCGTATAGATGCTAAAGTACAATCATTAAGGCGCTGACCATCGATTTCTATAAAGCCTTTTTGCGGTCTAAAAAATCCTATAAGCATATAGGCAAATGATGTTTTTCCAGAACCACTTTTCCCTACAAGAGCGATTTTTTCGTCTGCGTTTATATCCAAAGAAAAATCTGAAAGAACCGGATTGCTATTTTTATAAGCAAAATCAACATTTTTAAAACTGATTTTACCATTTGTTACATTCAGTTTATCTTTTCCATACCAGTTCTTTTCATTTGGTACATTTATAAAATCATAAATTCGTTGAATATATGAAATGCGATTCTGTGCTTCTAAATACATACCGCTCAAAAATCCAACATATTTTGTCATATTAGCAAAATAAGCAAGAATCAATGTTAAAGAGCCAACAGTCATATTGTTTTGATATGCCATAAAAGCTACAACACCAAAAATAGATAACTGAATAAAAAGATTTATAACAGTAATAATATTTTGTGCTGTCATAGACAGTAATCCAGTTTTTACGTTGACTTTAATTATCTTTTTTTGATGATTCACAAATAAATTTTTTGCAGTATCTTGGGCTCCCAGCATACGGATATCCCTTAATCCTGAAAGCATTTCATACAGCCACCCGCTATATTCAGCATAGTTTTGTCTTTGTTCATTTGCATACTTCTTTGTTTTCTTTCCAAATTTCACTGATACAAAAACCGACAGAGGAACAATTATCATCATCAGCAAGCCAATTTGCCAACCAAGCAAGAATATATATACAACAAGAAAAATTAAAATTAATATATTATTAATCATGTGGAAAATATTTCTGATTACAAAATGCATACATTCTTTCGTATATGATTGCACAGTGTTGATTATGTCGCCAGTATTTGCATTAGACATGTACTCTGCGTCAGCCATTTGGAGATTATCAAAAACGTCTTTTTTTATATCAAATGCATACAATATCGATAAATAACAATGTTGATTTTCGCTAAAATAATATAAAGCGCAGGAAAATAACAGCATTACAATAAATATTAAACTAACGTTTAAAAACACACTAATATTTTTATAATAAACGATTTCATCTATCATGATTGCAAAAGTAATCGGAATATATACTTTCAGCAATGCGTTAAATAACTCGCCCACATAAAAAAGAATAAAGTTTTTTTTATACTTTTTTATGTACTTGGAAAGAAATTTAATCGAGGTAAAATAATTTAATTTATTATTCATTTATCTTACCGCCTTTCAAAAACACACGTTCTAAAATGGTAATTTCACGTATTGGAATATCAACCTTAATTTCTTTTTTATCCATATCAAAAATAAACTCATGATTTCCTTTTACTAAAAATATTGTTTTATTATTTTCATAGCTAGTTTCATAAACTTCAACAGAATATATTTGTTCATTTCGATCACTGTATATATAAATGAATCCTGTGTGTGATTCAATTCTGCCATCAACAATGATAGAACAATTGTTAATCACACAATCACTAGAAATTATCACGCTGGTCTTTGTTAATAGATATAAAGAAACAATTGTTATAACTCCAAAAAGAATTACCGCAAAAAATAAAATGGGTATTTTTATAGTATATTTTACATAAAAGTTGATAAATCTTTTTTTCACAACGTCACCTTTTAAATATTATTCAAACAATTATAAACAACAGCAACCATTTTTTCTAATGTGCCGGATTCTGTAATCAGAAGCTTATCATCTGGATACTCAATGTCAAATTCTCCCTCGATTTCAACAATTACTTTAATAAACTTTATTGAATCCATTCCGATATTTTGAAGATTTGTATCGGATAATAATTCAACTTTATTTTCGTCAATATCAAGCTGTCCAATAATAATATTTTTTATTTTAGGCTCAATATCCATATTCCTCATTCTCCAATCTTTGAAGCTCTTTTACAAAACGACCATATTTCCCACCTTCATGGGTTTCTGCTTTTCCTATTGATAGAAACTTCATTATCGATTCTGCTTTTTCGTAATTTTGAAATTCTATTTCTATTTCATAATCACATTTTCCGATATAATAACTTTTATCTAACGAAATATTCGTTTCGGCATATATATAATCAAGCCTTTCCGTGATGAGATTGCCAACAAATCCATAGGAAAGATCAGGCTCTGTTTTAATGCAAGGAAAATCGTTAGATGATATATATGAAGGGGATCTTTGTAATGCAAGTTCAAATTCCTTGCAGGTTTTTTTAATGCCTGTGTATTGTTTTTCATATTTATACTGCAACATTAACTGATTCTCTTTTTGTCTGATCCTCAACGTATTCCCTAAAGAATTTAGTTGAAAATCCGGCGTATCAAAATAATAATTTATTTACAATATTCTCGCACATGTGGTCAGCTCGTCAAGTATATTTTTATATTTTAGAAACATGGATTCTGATATTATTGATTTGATTTCCTGCTCGATCATATGATTATCCTCCGTTTCCTTGCGCTAACATTTGTATTTCATCATATACAAGTCTTTCAAAAGAATATATCTGGTCTAATTCGCTTGCAATCGTCTCTATTTTATGATTTCGATATGAAAACGCGCATTTGATTATATAAGCTCGCAGCTTTTCGTATCTTGTGGCAATATCAGTCAAATATGCTTTGACCGTATTTAAATTTATTGAAAAATGTTCCTCAAACAAGTCAATAGCCTCAATGAAATTTATCCGATCTTCAGATAAGTTTTTTAAATACATAATTAATTTAGAAGCAACTGGATCGTCTATGATTTCATTTTCAATTTTAAGATTATTTTTCATATCTGATATAAAAGATTCGTATAGAGAAAAGCCGCATTGATTCCATTCATTTAAATTTTCAATAATTAATTCACTCATTGTGGAATTGCGCTCTCTTTTTTCTAGTTTGAAAATGATAACACTAGTTGCATTGGATTCTATAAACTCTATATTTATTTTATTTATTGTACTGTTGATAGAATATTGATCTAAAAATATAAATTCTTCAGACTCTTTATCTAATATGAATAATGTATGGGGACGGTGAAGCTTTTGATAAAATGGAACCCACGGACAATCATAACTATCGATATAAACTGCTACAGGGCATTGACATAGGTTACTATAAATAAGTTGCCCAATATTTGTTTTTTGCGGTATTATAATATCGAAAGACAAACCATGATAATTTAGCAGATGCTTTCTTCTGTCAGTTCTAAAATTCCAGCATAATTTTAATTTATCGCCAATAATTCCATCGACTGCATTATCATAAGCAAATCCCCAAAGCTCCAGCATCATCAACCGATAATCACAATTATAATAATTTGCAATTGAAGTTGTAAGGAACTGAAAGCAATTATATGTGTCTTTATAAACGGGTTGAATCTGCCACATATTTATTCATCCTTTAAAGAAATAATATAATCATAAAGTGTTTTAACCGAAACTATTTTTAGATTATCTATGTCGTCATACCCAAACTCGAAATCTAATTGTTCTTCCAGTTCGGCGAGTAATTGAATAAAACTAATCGAATCAATTCCTTGTTGCCGTAAATCTTTTTCTATATCTGGTTCATTAAGAAGACCCTTTGAAATCTCCGATATTGTCTTAACAATTATTTTGTATCGGTTGTCCGAATTCATGATTGAAATATCTAATTCGTTAGAAAACATTTCTTTCATTCTTTTTATATCAATTTTTTTATTTGGCAAATAAGTAAATTCATCTACAAATTTTATATAATCCGGAACACAATGAATTGGCAGTTTTTCTTTCAACATTCCGAAATAGTATTCACTAGCATTTTTATTAGCTTTTATAAAACTTACGATTAACTGTTTTTCTCGATAGAAAATAGCTGTTGTTATTGAATCAAAAGTGTTTTCATCATTTTGCAGTATGTAATCTATTTCCGCCATGTTTACACGCTTTCCATTAACTTTCACTTGATTATCTTTTCTACAAACATAAATAAGTTCACCTGCTTCGTTTTCCCTGACAAAATCACCTGTTTTCAAATAGCGAATCCCATCCGTTATGACAAACTTTTCGTCCGTATATCCAGAATTGTTATAGTATCCTAAAGCCAATCCCTTTCCTGCTACATATAATTCACCAACACCATCTGGATCGATGTCATATATTTTATACTCTATATTTGAAATAGGTTTGCCAATACTAATTATATTATCAGAAGATGTAATCTCTTTTACAAAGCAACATGAACAAGTTTCCGCCATACCATATTCATTAAATAAACGTACAGCCGGTAGCCTCTCAAAATGGCTTTTCATCAAATTTAAAGGCAAGGGCTCGCCCGCCAAAAGTACAAACCTTAGTGTGCTTTCATTTTTTATCACTCTTAAATATTCTTTGTATAAAGACGGAACCATATCGAAATGAGTAATCTGATATTTATCGGAAATCATTTTTAGATATCGTGCGTTTAGCATCTTATTTTCATTGAGCAAAACCAATGTGCCGCCACTCAACAATGTGCCGAATATATCTTGTACTGAACTTGTAAAAGAACAAGAAGGAATCTGCAAGTCAACATCATCAATTGATAAATTATAAAATTTTATTGCCCAAGTTAGAGTATTTAAAATTGATTCATGGGTCATCATAACGCCATTCGGTATTCCTGTAGAACCCGATGTATATAATATACAAGCTATATCTGTTGCTTCACATAGATTAATATTTCGAGAAGAGCAATCATATTTGTCTTTTAAAATCAAAACATCATGGTATTTATCGAGAATATTTTTTGTTAAGTCGTTGCAAATAATCTTTGGAGTTTTTGAAATTGTCAGCATTAAATTAATGCGTTCAAGCGGATAACTTGGATCTAATGGTAAATATGCCATTCCTGCTTTCATAACGCCCAACATAGCAGCAATCAAACTAAAAGACCTATTGAGGAGGACCCCTACAGTTTTCATCGTTGTTTCATTTTTTAATAGTTCGCAAGCAATATAGTCGGAATACTCGTTCAATTGTTGGTATGACAAATACCCCTCTGTTTCAGAGATAAGAGCGGTTTTATTGGGATGTTGCATGACGATATTTTCAAATTCTTTAATAATTGTCATATGTCACCTTCAATTAAACTTTCGTATTTAGGAGTTTGAGTGATTTCATCTTGATTGTTGGAAAAAAGGCTTGTAAAAAAATCTTTTTTTCTTGTCTGCAATTCGTTATAATCTTTTTCGCCAAATTGATATAGGAAACTTTCGTCTTGAATATCAAGTGATTTTAATATGTCAATTTCGTATCCGTCATTATAAATTTCTCTCGTAAAATAAATTGTAAAGTACATTGCTTTTTCAAGACTGTGCTTCTTGCAAAACCGTATTGATTTAGCAATTGAATCCGCGTCCATTTTTTGCAAAATAAATTCTCTTACATCACAAAATTTTATTAAATTCAAATCTTTGCCAATCAATATCCATGCAACATTAGAGGCTTCTCTATAATGATGGCAACACATATGCACTAAGAAATGTTCGGGTAGAAGTTCAAGACCATTTTCAGTTTGTATAGCCATGTTTAACATTTCTTCTACCGGCTTAGTATCTAAAGTAAAATCCAAAGCAAAAGAAAAATCGAATATAACAGTTTTATTTGGAATGTCATAATTAATTTTATTGTAGGGAAGAAGGTTGTACATTTTTGTCTTATACAACATTTTCTTCTTTGTATTAGGCAACAATATGCTATTAGTAGCTCTCTTATAATCACCTTGCTTGTAACCAAAACTTTTCATGATTTCGTCGATGATTCTTATATCATTTCGCCTAATGAGAATATCAATATCATTTGTTGTTCGTATTTTTCTATTTTTATAAACATTGTCAATAAGATATCCACCTTTGACAGGTGCTATCGAAATATTGTTTTTATACATTTCGATCTGAACATTTTGAAGTTCCGATATTTTTTCTTCATTTCTCAAATAATTACAACTACAACTATCATCGATAAGCGATGAGAAATATTTAGGAATAAATTCTCCATAACCGCTTTTCATCAGATTATCAAATAAGAGATATAAGACTTTATTTTTAGATGAATAATCAATTATTTTATTCCATTCTAAATTTTCATGTATAAGCTTTTCCACTTCTTCCTTTACCGACTCATCCCATGTAAGCCTACTATTTAACAGAACAAACTTCATTTCCTTTTTAAGATTTAACATATCAATAACCCTCCTCAGAAGAATTGGTTAAATTAATGCGCTCTAAATATCGATCTCGATATTTTTCGATTAAACTTTTCTTATTAAGTGCTTTATCATCTTCAAACATCATATTGCTATTACATAAACAATTAAAATCATTTTCCATTATATGAAAAAGTTCAAAGACCCTGCTGAAATATCTTTCATCAAATATGCCATAATACTGACTTTCTTCTAAAGTAGATACATAAGATAAATATTTGTCAACAACGAAACGAGTAGTAAAATCTTCGAGAACATCACAAGATTCGTACCACTTCCAACAATCATGTGATCTTTGCAAAAGCCAAGAGTCAGCACCTAAAGCATTGAGGTAATTTAACTTTTGTTTTTGAACTTCCTTAAAAACCTTCACAAAGACAACATATATATCAAACGCCGTTTCATTCTGACCGTTTCTCTCAAGCCGCGTTAAATAACGCATCATGTGGGTGTTCTTATATCTTTCAAGGCCGTCAAAAAAAGTATCTTTGACACCATAAGGATTACATTCTTTTCTGGGATCAAAGCGATAAATGCAACCAAAATCGAAGATATACGGCTGTCCACATTGAGAATATATAATATTTGTCATATTCATATCAAAATCAAAGAATCCATGTGTTTCTAAACGCAATACCAGTTGAAGTGCTTCTGAGATAAATGATCGGCTAATTTTTGACATATGCTTAATATAAACACCTTCCACCCATTCAGAAACAATAAAATTATATTTACTTGAAGCATATAAGGTTTTAGCTATACCTTTAAGCTCTAATTTTAAAAAATCAATCCTGCGTAACAATTCATTATCAAATGACGCAAATAAATCAAAGCTTTTCGTTTCAATAACCGACCGTTTCACTTTAATAGCATACTTCGTCCGATCAGGAGCTATATATTCGTAAACTATACTTGTGAAGCCGTCATTATGGATAGAAATAATTCCCTGCATGATTTTTTTTGCCGAATCACATTTAATAGGTTTTTTACATGCCAATTCAATCAATAAATCAATATTCAAATTATGCGCCGACAAAGTTTGCAGTTCGCCCACATCATATGGTAAAGACCGACAGCTAATGGCATATAATTTTGTTTCATCATATTCCTTTTTGTATTTCATCAAAGAATCTATACATGCCATCTTGTTTTTATCCTCCTGTTCTACCTATAATACGGATTTAAAATCGGTTATATCGTATTCTTTACCTTCTTTTTTCAATTGAATTGCTCTATTAAGAGCGGCATGTTTTTCTTTAGTCATAGGATTCAAGAAATTTACTATGATGGAAAGAACTAAAAACAACAATACACCTCCCGCATATATATAACGGATATTTTCAAGAGTAGCCGTACTTTGTGTCTCTGCGACACCGTCATATCCAATAGCAGTTAAAACAAAACCCAAAACAGCAATACTCAATGATGCTCCTACTTGTTGCATCATTGATGCCATCCCATAAAAAATTCCTTCTCTGCGTTCACCTGTTTGAAATTCATCTACCTCTACACAATCCGGGATTAAAGCCCATACAAGTTGATATTGTGTTTGAAGCCCTATACCTATCATGAACCCGATTAACCCCATAAACAACAAACTGGCTCCCGGATACCATAAAAACAGAGTTAAAATAATAGCAAGACTCCATGAACCAATTAAAACTCCATAGGCTAATTTTTTACTCCTATGTGAAATAAATTTAGCGATGAAAATTCCCACAAAACCTACTAATGCCTGATATGTAAGATAGATGGTGGTTTGTATCTCGGTCATACCCAACGTATGATTCAAAAAGTATAATCCCATAGAATTATAAATGGATTGGGCTATTATTGTGAAAATGAAAACTAATACAACATACCTGAAAGACTTATTTTTAAGTGGTTCAATAACATGATGTTTCCAAGAATATTTTTTAACAATTATTTCATGTTTCGATTCCAATCCTTTAGTGCTTTTATATGTCCAAAGTATAGTAAAAACTATCGGCAATGCACAAAATAGCGAAGCTAATGAATAACCAACCATTTTATCGCCATTTGCAAATACATTTCCGAACACATCAACAAGCAGTAAAAACAAACTGCTAATAACGATAGAGATAAGCCAAAATACATTTCTATGAGCCGCTAAATCTGCCCTCTCTGCGTAATCAGACGTTATCTCGGCACCAAGTGATGAATAGGGAATTTCGATGAGGGACTGAAATGTGTATGCCCCGATTACAACAATAGTAAAATAGATTACTGTTCCTACTATGCCAAAATTAGGATTAGTAAACGAAAGCCATGTAAATATTGTTAAAGGTATGCAAAACCATAAAAGAAACGGCCTACGCCTTCCTTTTGCCGGACTTCTTTTGTCAGACAAGTAACCAATGAACGGATCAATAATGGCATCCCAAACTGCACCCAAAGAAATAATCAAACTGGCAATAGCAGCATTCAAATGAACATAATCAGTGAAAAAATACAATGCGAAAAAGCAAAAATTGTTATAAAACATCGCCGCACCATAGCCAGTAGCGCCATATCCTATCTTTGTTTTGAGCGGCAGTTTGTTCGGATTTCCTTTAATTTTATTCATACATTTTTCCTTTCTTTATATCAGCATCATAAGTATTATCCAATAATAACTTCCAAACTTGACCAACTCGTTCTTCGTCTAACATAATGTAAGGATCAAGCATTGACCTGTTTGATAAAATGTCTAATAAAAATGATTTTCCTATTGACCACTTTAGAATATCTATTACTGCTACATCAATATGTTTTTCTTCGGAAAACGGAAGTTTTCTATCTTCCATATATTCAAGTATTTTAGAATAATCATGTTGAAAATGATAGGCTGTTTGATTTGAAATATCCTCTGTGGGAAAGAAAATCATGTTTTCTCTCTTGGATTGTTTTTTGGGATCAACTATTTTCCAATTCATACTACGCAAAGCAACCTCATTTAATCGACCGCATTGTAGACAATCATATAGCAGGGATACATTATTTTCAGAATATATTGACAGATTCATATTACCGCTGTCAGACATTTTCTTCAGGTATAAAAGAAATCCCTCAAATCCAATAGGAACCGTATATAAGGAATCCCCGCATGCTAATAAGTGCATACTTTTATATCGTCTGATTTTTTCGTTTATTATGGAATCGAAATCTAAGACAATCTCTGTGCGATCATATCGCGGCTTTAATAAATGTATAAATTGTATAAAGACAGAGCGAATCTTTTCAAAACAAAGACGATTATTATCTATCTCCCAAAAATCTTTTTGTTCTTGAATCAATACATAATATTTTTTTGCATATTCAGGATTCACAGACCAAATTTCTTCCACGTCATCGGCATTTTTTGCATATTCAGTTACTTTACTGTTTACATGAGGTAAATACTCAAGACCATTTTCAATCTTCCTTTTTTTACTTATAACCGATTCTTCGATGTCAATATCAAGAGTTTTTTGCACGGCATTAAATTGTATTATATTGTGATTTTCAGAACGGATCAAAACAAGAGGAAGATTAACTTCGTTTATAATATTTTGAATATGTTCTATAACGCTACCAGCGAATCCAGAATCAATTAAAACAGCAGGACGTTCTAAAATTCCTTTTGAAAGGCAGTAATCTTTTAGTAATGGGGAATACATTGATGCTCTTGATATGTTTAGCAAATGGCATCTTTTAAACAATTTTTCAGATAAAAATTCGGAGATATAAAAATAATACTCCATATCTCGGCCAATAAAATAGTAATTGTAATCTGGAAAAAACGCTTCAAGTTCAGCAAATAATACAGCGGCACTCAAACCAATATATTTACCTGTATTGGATATCCGCTCCATCTCGAAACATACATTGTCAAAAAATAAATTTGATTTATTTTTCATACTGCATAATCCCCATTGGGGCAACAAACAAACTTGAAAAAGTTACCCCCCAATATTTTACGGATTTTTCTAAATAACCGATATTTGTTAATATGTCAATCCATTCTTCGATAGAGCGAAAAGAAAATGAGAACGGCATTGTTTCATCGTAGATAAAGCAAGATGAAGCATCTAACATAGAAAGAATCATCTTGCAAGAGTTGTCACAAAACCGAGAGAATACCTGACAAAAATTATTGTTGAATATGGCTTCATTTATTAATGAAAATGTATCTTCGATTATAATCAACTTACCATGAGGCTTTAATATTCTATACGCTTCTTTAAGAACCAAAAGTTGTATATCAAATGTCATATGATGTAAGCTATATCGGAAAAAGATAAAATCAACGGATTCATTCGGAAGATCGACACGATACAGATTATCTATAAGTAAAAAGTGAAGTTTGTCAGTAAAAAAATCGGGGGTTCTGTTCTCTACATCAACCGAAATGATTTGCTCAATCTTTGATTGGTATTTTGAATTAAGCAACAATTTTCCTAATGCACTATCATTTGAACCAAAGTCAACTAAAGTTCCTTCGTATTCGTTAAGTCCTATAAAAGATAGCGTTCTCATTAAACTCCCCTTTTTATATGTCTTTAACTGTTCGGGTAAATTGGAAGATGAAAAAACACTACGCCTTTCGGAAAAATATTCTTGATTTCTGTGTAAATTATTAGGCAAATTTTCGTAGGACAAGTTTATAAAATCTTGGCCTTCTTTTCCTAAATGTATGTGATAACTTGTCTTTTGAAGATTTGACGCAAATTCATATTCATTAGTTACTATTCACGGTCTAATTTAACTTGCCAATGACATGGGAGGTTACTACTTAAAGAATATAACATCACCTGTTGAAAATCAAAAGTAAAAAAGTGCGGCAAAAGCAAATCTAAATGCTGCACTT